>Ga0187808_10000030_pt1 | contig 26800 bp, 29 predicted proteins | sample NC_wetland_sal_i_5_FD_132427 | JGI IMG/M metagenome (GOLD analysis project Ga0187808, IMG submission 132427) | Wetland sediment microbial communities from Neuse River Estuary, North Carolina, USA - ASW_3 | ecosystem: Environmental > Aquatic > Freshwater > Wetlands > Sediment | place: USA: North...
AGGACCAGGCCGCGGGAGAGCCGCTGCGGGTAGGCGACGTCCAGCGTAGCGGGGTAGTCCGGCTCCTCATCCAGGCTGAACGGCGGGTAGCGGTCGGTCCCCAAGGCACTGTAGGTGTAGTAGCCGACCCGCCAGGACCAGCGGAGCACCCCCAGATTGAAGCTGAACAGCGAGCGGGGGTAGCGGCCGGTGAACAAGATCGCGCAGAACGCGATGACGGTGACGACGGCGAACGCGATCCACAAGAAGAACAGCACGACGTAGTGCGGGATCGCCAGCAGCCACTTGACCAGCCACAGCCAGCGGCTCAACGGCTCATCCAGGCGCGCTCGCACCTGTACGGGGTAGTTATAATCCATGGCTTCCTCCTCGTTAGTGCACGCGGACGCCACATCCATGACACCGGCACACAATGGGCGCCGGCCGGGGCGGATCACCGGCCCGTAGGGTTGTCTTCACGCTACGTTCGCAATCAGAAACTAGCAATAGATTTCTGGAAATTGTCTACGGTAATTTGTTGGCGTCGCGGACTGGAGCTTCCTGACCAACCACGCCCGGGTGCTGCTGGGCATCGCCCACGACCCGGGCGTACGGCTGCGCGACATCGCGGCCAGCACGGGCGTCACCGAGCGCACCGCCTACGGCATCGTCACCGAGCGCACCGAGGCCGGGTACGTCGTCAAGCACATGGACGGCCGCCGCAACCGCTACTAGATCCAGGCCCACCTGACCGCTCACCTCGACGACCTGCTCCGCACCCGGGAACGCCTCGCCGCCGCCATCGGCGGCGTCGACGAGTGGGCACGCGCCGACGCCACCCCCGCCGAGGAGGAGATCACCCGGATCCGGCGCCTCATCAGCCGGATCAAGGGCGACATCGCGGGACTGCCCGCCGACGCCCGCGCCCGCATCGACGAGGCGGTCGCCGTCATCCGCATGCACCGCGCGGTCAGCCTCGGCATGCCGGGCACCCGGCCTCCCGCACCCGGATCCCGGGTTCTCCCGTGACCCGGGATCCGGGCACGCCGCGAACCGGGCCGATGAGGCAAGGGCGCCTGGCCGACTCCGCCCGCCGGCGCCAGCGGGTCATCGCCGCGATAAACAAGGCATCCGCCGATGGCGCCGAGATCAGCGTGTCCGCCATCGCCCGCGCAGCCGGAGTCGACCGCACCTTCCTCTACCGCCACCGCGACCTCCTCGCCCAGGTCCACGCCCTGGAAGCCGCCCCGCCCGTGACGGGCGCGCACGAACCGGGCCCGGCCGTCACCCGGGCATCGCTGCAGGCAGACCTGCTCGCCGCCCACGAACGAGTCACCCGCCTCACCGCCCGCATCCAGCAGCTTTAGAAGCGGCTGTCGGAATCTCTCGGCGAGCAGGCCTGGCGGGAATCCGGGCTCGGCGCCCCCGCAGACATCGACGCGCTCACCCAGAAGATCACCTACCTCGAGCAGCAGTCCGTCGATCTCCGCCTCCAGCTCGAAGAACGCAACGACGACCTCGCCGCAGCACGGGCAGCCAACCGCGAGCTCATGGCCCAACTCAACACCGCTGCACGCCATCGCTGAGGCTCCCGGCCGCACCCCGTTCGCGACCTGCAGCCGCACCGCAGACCGCACGGAACCCACTTGCCTCTCGTCGGTGCACCTGGGCAAGCCGCCCGCTGCGCCGGGAAATGGGCCCGGCGCGGCGGGCGGGCATGCTGTTGGATGATCTGCGTGACGTCGCCCATGACTTTGACGGTGGAACCCACTGCGAGCGCCCCGGCCCTGACCCTCCGTCCCTGGCAGGACACCGACATCCCGGCGATTGTCGCCGCCCACCGCGATGAGGCGATGCGCCGCTGGTGGCTGGCGGGCTGCGTCGGCGACGAGGACGAGGCCCGCGCCTGGCTCGTCCGCCAGGACGCGGGCTGGGCGGAGCGCACCCGCCTGAGCTGGGCTATCGACAAGGAGGGCACGCTCGTCGGCCATTTCGCCATCAAGGCGGCCAGCCCGCCGGAGACGCTCGCGACCGGCGTCGGCTACTGGACGGCGGCCGAAGCCCGCGGCACGCGCATCGCCTCGCGCTGCCTCCAGACCGCTACGGAATGGCTGTTCGGCGGGCAGGACATCATGCCCGCCGACGAGATCGAGCTGATACACGCGGTCGGCAACGAGGGCTCGTGCCGCGTCGCGCACAAATGCGGTTACGTCCTCGAGTCGGTGCTCGCGCCGATGCCGCCGAAGTTCCCCAACGAAGGACACCGGCACCTGCGCACGCGGCCCGTCTAGGCAGCGGCGGCGACATCGATGCTGCGATCTGGCCGGACCTCGCCGGTGACCACGGCATGACCGTCGCCTATCCGACCCTTCGCACCTACGCCACCAGCCGCCGGTTCGACGACAGGACACCTCGTGAACACCCTGCACCAGCGCGAACGGCAGGAGCGCGGCCGGACCCGGCGCACATCAGCAGATGTTTCCCGCGGACGAAATCAGCTGCCTGGTCAGCCGTTCCACCACACCTGTCGCGCTAGCGGCGAACATCAGCCAAGGCAATGACCAGGAGAAACACAAGAATGCTTCACATGTCCGTTTTGCACCCCGAGAAAAGACGCCCGCGTGGCGGAGAACCTCGATCGCCGCCCAGGCCCAGAAGGCCCGGTGCTCTTCGAGGGTCAGGTCACGGCGGCGGCCGTCCGCAGGGTCCTCGGCCCAGGTCCGGGCGGTGTCTCCCTTGGCCATGACCGCCCGGCGCAGTTCCTGCCCGCCAGCGGTGAATGCCTCGCCGGGCTGAGCCTTCATGCAGGCCGCGAGCCGCGCCGCCGCGGTGTCCCGCCCGGCGGCAGCCGACGCGGCCAGGACGGGCAGGACCGGCAGCCGCTCACGGGTCCGCTGATCCATCCTCGGCCCCGTCATGACAGAGCTGGCGTGCGTTATGCTGCGCGTCGACATCGCAGGCGCGGACATCTGTCCCGCGTAGCAGCCCGGTCTTCGCAGCGCAGCCGGAAACCGGCTCAGCGGGTCGGCCGCCCGAGCAGCTTCTCGATACTCCGGCGCTCGCGCTTGGTCGGACGGCCCGCGCCGCGGTCGCGGGCAGCCACCGGGACAGCCTCCTCGCGAGGCGGAGGGAGAGGGCTGTTGTCGATGTAGCACGCGGCGGCAACCGATGCGCTGACCCGCTTGCTGATGACCTGCTGGACGACCACGACGCGTTCACGTCCCTCGCCGCGCAGCCGCACCTCGTCACCGGCTCGCACGGCATGCGCGGGTTTGACCCGGACCCCGTTGACCCTGACGTGCCCAGCCCGGCAGGCAACGGACGCGGCCGAGCGGGTCCTGGCCAGCCGCACCGACCAGATCCAGCTGTCCACCCGCCCAGCCTGATCACCTGCCACCCGGCAACTGTAATGCGATACGCGCTCGCCGGCTGCGCCCAGCCTGACGTCTTCCGCCAAGGGCCGACGGTCTCCGTCGGTGATTGCGCCCATCATGTGCTGGCGCGGCCGGGTTCTTTCCGGAGGGAGGATGTGGTCTCGGCTGGCCGGACGGCAAGGAAGCGCTGTTCTGGCTTGGTCGGCGCGAGGTCGATCGCGCGGCGGGAGGCGTAGTGGGCCTGGTCGCCGCGGTCGGCGCGGCGCCGGATCTCGACGCGGGTGGAGTGGAGGTGTCGGTAGTGGTCTAGGTCGAGGCGGTCCGGGATGGCCAGGCCGGCTTCGGGTCCGTCGATCTCGGCCACGGCGATGGCCCAGTTCATCTCGACGCTCAGGGAGCGGGTCTGCTGGGCGAGCGTCTGGTACAGCGCGGCGATCGGCCGCCAGTCGCAGGGCTCATGCAGGTGCCGGTCGGCGATGGCCGCCTGGAGCAGGGAGGGACAGAAGGTACGGTCCTAGCCGTGTTCGAAATGGGCGGCCTACGTGCCCATGGCGGCCGACTCGCAGCTGCGGCGGGTATTAGCGTGCAGTTGTGCTGATTGCAGAGATGCTGCTGCTCACCGCGCTGAACGACAAGGGGCACGTTCCCGTCGGGAGCGGCGCCCTCATCCAAGTCGGCTTGACCGGCGCGCTCTTGGCCGAGCTGGTCATTGACGGCCGACTGGCGGTCGCGGAAGACGGGACAGTGCGGGCCGCAGATACCAGGCCCGGCGACGAACTGCTTGCTGATGTCTACGACGCGGTGCGGGAGCATCTGCAGGGCAGGAACGCGAGGCAGGTCATCGGGGGTCTGAGCCACCACATCGGCGGAAGCTGGGATCGTGTCGTCGACCGGCTTATCAACGCCGGCGTGCTGGGCCGGGACAGGCCATCGCTCCTGTGGCCGACCCGTCATCCGGTCCTCAACACGGCGGCCCGCCAGGCGGTCTTGGATCAGATCCGGGCGGCAGCGGCCGGCGAGGGGCCGGTATCTCCGCAGGTCGCAGTGGTCCTGGCGCTAGTCGGGCCGTGTCGTCTGCTGGAGCGGGTCGCGCCAGATCCAGGCACTCGCGGCGAGGCGAAGCGGCGGATCGATTGCGTCACCGCTGAAACGCCGTTCGCGCCAGGTGTCGCCAAGATTGTTGACGAACTGATCGTCGTCCTAACCGTGACCGCGACAACCTTCCCTCCCTCTTTTTAGCGGCCGGAACTCATCTGGCCGGGCAGCGACCGGCCTGGATAGCTGCCAGCCTGCGAACAGGATGTTTACGGCGGCAATGTCCAGGTGGGCCCGTGACGAGGATCAGTGCAGGATCCTGATGTCGCTAGCCGGGGTGATGGGACCGGGTTGCTGCCACGAGGAAGGGACCGCCTGGCGTCGTGAGTGATCATGGCTGGTGTCCTTTCTTGTCGTCAACGGGCGCGCCAGCGGGTCGGCCATCACGTCAGACCCGCCCACCCGATGGCCCCGGGCTGCTAGCCCGCTCGCTTGTCAAGGGCACAGGCGTGCCCCAGTCGCTGACGCTTCCCGGTGCCAGAACGGGGAGTTCAGGGCGGGCCTGTTGCTCGGTCGATGCCCGGCCGACGGCTGGCGGCAGCGGGACCAGAACGACCTTGGTGCCCTTTGCCGCACACGCGCAGCACCCGGTGCCCGTGTTCTTCGCCGAGGTCAGCGATGGTGGCGCTGGTGGCCTCGAAGATCCGCAGCCCAAGCAGGCCGAACATGGCCACCAGCGCGAAGTCGCACTGGTGCGGTGACTGGCGGGCCGCGGTAAGCAGTGCTTCGAACTGCAGGTGGGTGAAGCCCAGGGTGGGTGATTCGGGGGCACCGCAGGGCACCGGACGTGCTCGGCGGCAGAGTGCTCAAGGACGCCATCAAGGACGCAGGTCCGGTAGAACCCGGCTATGACTGAGAATCGCCGGGAGACGGTGGAGGGCTTGAACCGGCGGATCTCCTGCATCCACCGGATGTACAGCTCCAAGTGCGGCCGCAGCGCGGCCAGCAGGTCCAAGCCGTGCTCGGCGCACCAGGCCAGGTAACAGCGCAGACCGGACTCGGTGTGCTCACGGGAGGAGCCCTTAAAGCGGGCCAGGTACGCGGCGACTGCAAGCCGCAGCCGCTCGGTAGACGGCGCCGAAGTATCGGCGGGCCGTGAGGTCAGGCCGGTGAAGATAGTCATGGCCCGACACTGAAGCGAGTCCCGCCCGCTGTGAAGCCAGACAAAACACGGACCAAGCGGCAGAACAGGACGTCCCCTCTACAGTTGTCACCATAAGTTGGCTATACTTATAGCCATGTCAGTATCCGAGCAGATGCCGCTCGCCGACGTCAAGAACCACCTGTCAGAGGTCGTAGACCGCCTGCAGCGAGAGCACGGGCGCGTCGTCATCACCCGGCACGGCCACGCCGCCGCCGTGGTCATGAGCGTGGAGGACCTGGAGTCGCTCGAGGAGACGCTCGACATCATGGACAGCGCCGCATTGCTCGGTGATATCCGCGAAAGCCTCGCCGAGCTGGGCACCGCCGACGCGCCCGTGCTGACCAAAGACGATGCCTTGCGGCTCATCTCCGGCAAGTGAGCGGGAGCGACTTCGCCATTGCGTGGACCACAGCGGCACGCCGTGCACTGACCAGGCTCCCGGAGAAAGTGGCGACTGCTGTCGTGGAGTTCCTGTACGGCTCGCTGGCCGCCAGCCCGCACCGCGTCGGCAAGCCGCTGAAGCTCAGCCTTGAGGGACTTCATAGCGCACGCCGCGGGGATTACCGCGTGATCTACCGCATTGACGACCAGCGGCACCTGGTCACCGTCATAGCCATCGAGCACCGCTCCGACATCTACCGGCCACGAGAAGTCTGAGCGTCCTAACCAACGCTACGACCATTTGCCTTTCACACACAGGACAGCCGCACCGTACGCGGCACCCATAAGGGCCCACCGCTGTCAAGAGGGCGTACGAACCTGGCCCGGTGACTACCGGTGCCGCCGGGCTGGGTTGGCTATTGTTCTGGATTCTTCCTCGCAGGTGCCGGGGTCTTCTCGCCGCGCGGCCGGGGGTCAGGCTGGAGCGCCCGCAGCCGCGCAGCGGCGAGGACGAACGAGGTTGACGCCGTCCAGCGGCGGGAGATCCTCCAGGGCGAGGAAGGAGCTGGCTTATCTGGGTCGCGTGCGTGTTCCCGGCGTGTGGTTGGCGCAGTGGTCTGGCAAGCACCCATCCGGCGCCGCTGGCGTGCGGGCGGCTGCCATGACCATGTGTCCGGGACCGGGCTGCTCAGTCAGGTGATCGAGCGCGGCGCGGGCGCCGGCTCATGCCGCAGGAGCGGGCGCACCCGGGGTTTGGTGACCCCTGCCGTCTCATGACCGCCGCGGCGGCGTGCCGGCATCGGCGGCCTCCAGCTCAGAAAGAAGGTGCCAGGCGCGGGTCAGCAGCTTGCGGGCGATCGCGATGGTGGCGATCTTGTTGCCCCGCCGCCTGGCGAAGGCCGCGTAGGCGGCGGCGAAGTCCGGGGACCGCCTGGCGGTCTGCGCCGCCTGGTTCAGCGCCCGCCGCAGCCAGGCTGAGCCCTGCTCGGGGGATGTGCCCGTGCCGGACGGTCAGGTCCGGGCCGCGGACCGCGGGGGTCAGCCCGGCCCGGCTGGCCAGCTTGCGGGCGCTGCCGAACCGGGCGGTGTCCCCGATCTGGGTCAGCATCACCAGCGCGGTGAACTCGCCGACCCCGGGCAGCGTCGCGAGCACCTTGACCCGCGGGTCGGCCTTGGCGCGGGCGTGCAGCTCGCCGTCGATCCGGTCGATGACCGGTGCCAGGCCGTCGATGACCGCCAGGCAGCCGGTGACGATCTCCCGTGACATGGCGGGCAGGTCCAGCCCGGCCAGCCAGCCGCGGCCCGGCCCGGCCCGGTAGCCGGCGCTGCGGTCATAGCCGTGATCGGCGGCGACCGCGTGGATCCGGTTGCGCTGCCGGGTGCCGAGGCCGACCAGGCTGATCCGGTGCCGCAGCAGCGCGCGGAGCTGGCGGACCTTCGCCGGGGCGATCCACGCCCCGGGCAGCAGATCCGCGCGCAGCAGCTGCGCCAGGATCGCCGCGCCGACCTTGTCTTCTTCAGCCTGGCCGAGGCGATCGCCTTGCACCGCAGCGGGTGCACCAGGTGCGACTCCAAGCCCCAATCCTCCAGCAGGCCGGCCAGCCAGCTCCAGCCGAATGCGGCCTCGAACGCCACCGGCGTCCCGGCGGGCAAGTCGCCGATCAGCCGCAGGAACGGCTCGGAGCCGTTCACCACGTTCTCGTTCAGCTGCACCGTCCCGTCCCGTCCTCGACGACCACTGCCACCTGGGACCGCTTGCGGTGCACGCCGATACCCACGTAGACAGACATTGCCGGGTCTCCTCTCCCGAGCTTGGCAGGCCGAGGCCCTGCTGGCCGGCGACACCGACCGGCTGGCCCGGCTCACCGCCGAGCAGGCCGACACCCTGCTGCAGATGCTTGCCTACCACGAGGCAATCCCCGGTGTCCGGCTCGACGAGGAGCTCGGCGTGCCGCGCGCCGCCGTGGACGTCCTGATCGGCAAGGCCACCAACCTGGACCTCCCGCTTACCTGGGCCGCCACCTACAACCGGGTGGAGTATGTGCGCCTGCTGCTCGGCGCCGGCGCCGACCCCGGTACCCGGACACGGGGCACCACCCCGCTGGAGAACGCCATCTACCACGGCCACACGCAGGTCGTCGACCTGCTCGCCGAACACGGGATCGTCCCGCAGGCGCTCTGGACCTATGCCGCGTGCGGCCGGCTGGATCTTGTGCGGGCCTGTTTCGATACCGGCGGCAGGCTGCGGCCAGACGCCGCGCCGTCGCGCCCCAACCCCGCCGACGTCGGCCCTTTCCCGCCCCGGATCCCGGCGACCGACGATCCGGAGGAGATCATCGCCGAGGCGTTCGTCCACGCCTGCCAGCACGGCCGGACGGAGGTCGTGCGCTGGTTCCTCGACCACGGCGTCAGCGGTTCATCAGGGCGAACACGCCCCAGCCGAGATATTCGCGCCGGTACCTGGCGTGTCGTGCGGGGGAGGTGGTGAGTTCCTCGCGCATCTGGCCTGCCAGCTCGTCATCCGGATTGGCGTCGAGCCAGCGGCGGATATTCAGCCATTGCGCCGCGGCATACCGGTCCCAGCTGTCCTGGCTGGCGAGGACCATTTCGACGACGTCGCAGCCCAGGTCACCGAACCGTTCGATCAGTTCAGGCAAGGGCAGGAAGTCATCGCTGCCGATGGCATCGCAGCCCTTAACGGTGGCCTGGTCGGGAGGTTCCAGGCGCCAGTACGGCTCGCCGATCAGCATCATGCCGCCGGGTTCCAGGCTGTGCCGGAGCAGCTCCACCGTGCCGGCTACGCCGCCCCCGATCCAGGTCGCGCCGATGCACGCGACGATACCCACCGGGGCGTCCGCGACGTAACCCGACGCGTCGCCGTGCACGAAGCTGACCCGGCCATCCACTCCTAGCTCGGCGGCCCGGGCGCGGGCAGCGGCGATGAACACCGTGCTGATGTCGATCCCGGTGCCGGTCACCTGGTGGTCGCGTGCCCAGGTGCACAGCATCTCGCCGGTCCCGCAGGCCAGGTCGAGCATCCGCGTCCCCGGCGGCAGGCTCAGCGCCTGGCCCAGCGTGGCCAGCTTGTCGCTCGTGAACGGGTTATGGATGCTGTGGCTGCTCTCGCGGATGGAAAAGCTGCGGGGAAGGTCCACGTCAGGTCTCCTCACACGCGACGTCTGCAGGATCAGCGTCGGCCCCGACGATCGCACGCGACGTGAGGCTACGCGACGAGCCCTAGGAAGCCGCAGATCGTGACTTGGGCGGCCGGCATGGATGACGAGCGATATTCACCGGTCTGGACCTGGCTGAAGCTGGGCGGCCACCGCTGGGATGGTTCAGGTGTGTTGGAACTGAAGTTGTCAGGGTGGCCGTGCTGGCCAGGGTAGACGATATTGAGGCGGCCCGGCTGGTATCCGGGTTTGATGACGCGTTCGCGCTGGTCGCCGGCCAGTTCTTCCGGCGGGAGGGCCGGGCCCGCGCTCGGGCCTGCCTGGCCGGCCTGCTGTCGGGGCTGGGGCGCAAGACCGGCTGGTCGCTGGCGGAGCACGCCGGGGAGCAGAGCCCGGCCGGGATGCAGCGGCTGTTCACCACGGCCCGGTGGGAGGAGGACCTGGTGCGACCAGCTGCTGGGCCAGCAGGTGCCCCAGCCCGCCTGCGCCCTCGACCGACCAGGTCCGCTGCGGCCAGGCCGCTTGTCACCGGTACGCAGCGCAAACTACAGTCCCTAACGGGAGTGCGCTGGCTCCGTACGCCGGATCGCCGATTCCGCGCGCGTGGATGATCGGCCGGCCGAAGCGCACACGCGTTCGCAGATCGCCCAGTTCGGCGTGCGGCGGTTCCCCGGGGGCAGGGCGCTTTGGATGGCATAATCGTCGGCGCCCTGGTACTCCAGCCGCCGGTCGTGATCTTGCCGCCTGCGTAGATGGCTGGTGATATTCGCCGGGGCGGATCGAGCTGAGACGGGCGGTGATCCAGCCGTCATTTGGGTTACATACCTCTGGCTTCGCCGATACGTCGGGCGAACAGCCAGTCCTCGTGGCGGCTCTCCGTGCCCCCCGCTGAACCCGTCCTTTTGGTTCACCACCGGTCTCATGCCGACCTGCAGGTGAAGGTCGTAAAGCCCAGGTCCACCCTCTCGCCGTGCGCGACCGTAGCCGTGGCGTACTGGGGTCCGGCTGGCGGCTTCCCCGTCACCCGGTTCGGCACCGGAATCCCGGACGGGCCAACCTCTCCCGCAGTGGCAGGCCCGAAGCGTCGTGGATCGGCGGCGCAGCCATAGCCGGCACCGATGGCGACCCTCGTCGGCTAGAAAATCAAGACAAAGTATTCCGAACGAACGGGGGTGCCCGCAGGAGCCGCACTTATCATCAAGTGTGACCGGCGGGTACAGTTTGCCGCTCGATCTTCTGGCCGCGCATTCCGGGTGGTTTCGCAGCGCGCTAGTACGGGGGGTTTGATGGGAAATATCGCGCGATTTCTGGCCGCGTTTGTCGGAATGTGCGGCTTGTTGCTTTGCGCCGTGATCACACCGGCGGGAGCCGCGGCTAGGCCATCCCGCCAGGCGCCGGTAAGCGCCACCATCTCGCTGGCGGTCGCGGGACGGCCGTCCCAGGCCACGGAGCGATCCTTGCAGGCCACGCGGACGTCGGAACAGGCAACGATGTGGTCGCAGAAGGCCACGGTTATCGAGGCCACCGCCGCCGCGCCAGTGATCGAAGGAGGGATAACGGTCTATCCGGATAGCGCCGGTTATGACCCGATAGGGATCGTCAAAGGATCCGACGGTGCGCTGTGGTACACCAACACCATCTTGCCATCGATCGGGCGGATCACCACCGCGGGGAAGATTACCCATTACACGGATCCCAGGCTGACCCGGCCTTTCGGAATCGCCGCTGGCTCCGACGGCGCGCTGTGGTTCACCAACGGCGGCGACCCGGGATCGATCGGACGGATCACGACGTCCGGGGTGCTGACATTCTTCGACGCTCCGCGCATAAGCGAGCCGGACTGGATAGCGACCGGGCCGGACGGATCGCTGTGGTTCACCAACGAATCGGGCGGCGGTTACACCACCCCCTCAATCGAGCGGCTCACCACGACAGGAACGCTGACCACCTTCACAGCGCCAAGCATCAGCGCCCCCACCGGCATCGCCGCGGGCCCCGACGGCGCTCTGTGGTTCGTGAACAGCGAATACAGCGGCACCTCCGCCGGATCGATCGGACGGATCACGACCTCAGGCACCGTGACCGAGTACACCTACCCCGGCAGTTACGAGCCGAAGGACATAACGGCAGGACCGGATCACTCGATGTGGTTCCTGAACGGCTCCAGCGTCTCGTCGGCGGATCCCAGCTCAATCGAGCGGATCACAACGGGCGGCGTCGTCACCGACTTCGTTAACTCCGGACTCGGCGCCTTGGGCAGCGACTATTCCGGGGGCGGGGGCGGGTTGGTCGAGGGTCCGGATGGCGCCCTCTGGTTCATCGACTACGGCTCCCCTGCTACGACAGACGTCTCTGTCGTCGGGCGGATAACGGCCGACGGCGCACTCAGCACGTACGTCACTCCCGGCCGTGACGTCGCAGCGAACGAGATCGCCCGCGGCCCGGGCAACACACTGTGGTTCACGATGGGCACGCGTGGAATCGGGCGGGTGTCAACCCTCGCCTTTACCTCAGGGCCGAAGCTGAGCGGTCCATCACGCGTGGGGAAGGCCGACACCTGTCTGTTCGGTGGCCTGAACGCGACCGCGAGCAGCGTCGCCTGGCTGGTGAATGGGGCGGTGCTCAAGGGCGCGGCCGGCCGCGATTTCACGCCGACGGCCGCAGACCTGGGCAAGGAGCTGTCCTGCTCGGTAACGCTGAAGAACGCCGGCGGCCCGCTGACGAAAAAGTCGGCGGCCGTGAAGGTAGCCCTGGGGGCTCCGCTCACGGTCGTGACGAAGCCGACGCTCTCCGGGTCTCACAAAGCGGGCAAGCCCGAGTCGGTGACCTCGGGAACGTGGGCACCGGGTGCCAGTTCCTACAGCTACCAGTGGTACCTCGGCAGCAGCGCGATCGCTCATTCGACGTCCGCCCGTTACACGGCACCGACCAAGGACCGGGGTAAGACACTGCACTGCGTGGTTACCGCGCACCGGCCCGGCTACGCGAGCGGTAGGTACGCGACTCCCTCGGTGACCCTCTCCTAAGGCACGGGCAGATGAGGCTTACCGCTGGCTTGATGACGTTGCTGTTCACCGATATCGAGGGCGGCGTCCGGCTGTGGGAGGCCGACCGCGATGCGATGGCGGCGGCGTCGGCCCGCAACGACCACATTGTCCGCGAGCAGATCGAGGCGTCCGGCGGCCACGTCTTCAAGGCGGTGGGCGACGCGCATCGCGCCGTGTTCGCCGACCCGGTTGCCGCGCTTTCGTCGGCGGTGGCCATCCAGCGGGCTGTCAGTGCCGAGCCCTGGGCGTCGACCGTTCCGATCCGGGTGTGCATGGCGTTGCATTCTGGTGCCTGCGCGGAGCGCGACGGTGACTACGTCGGCCCGGTTGTGAACCGGGCCGCCCGGTTGCTCGACGTCGGCCACGGTGGCCAGATCCTGGTGACGGCGGCGACATACGCGCTGCTCGCCGACCGACTGCCCGGCGGGGTCGGCCTGCGGGACCTGGGCGAGCAGCGGCTGAGGGACCTGGGGCGCGCCGAGCGGGTCTTTCAGGTGACCGGGCCGGGGCTCGCCGAGGGGTTCGGCGTGCTGCGCTCGCTTGACGACCCGGCGCTGCGCCACAACCTGCCGTCGCAGGCAACCAGCTTCGTGGGACGGACCGCGGAGCTGGCCGAGTTGCGCGCGCTGGTGTCCGGCGGGTCGCGGCTGGTCACGATCGCGGGCCCGGCCGGGATCGGCAAGTCCCGGCTGGCGCTGCAGGCGGCGGCCGATGCCCTCGACGGCAGCGGCGACGGGGCATGGCTCGCCGAGCTGGCACCAGTGGCGGAACCCGAGCTGGTGCCCCGCATAGCGGCCGCCGCGCTCGGGGTCCGCGAGGCACCGGGGCGGCCCGTGCTCGACACCCTGATCGACGCCGTCGCCGACCGGGACCTGCTGATGATCCTCGACAACGCCGAGCACATGCTCGGCGCGGTCGCCGAGCTCGCAAACGCCGTCATCCGGTCCTGCCCTCGGGCCTGCCTGCTGGTCACGAGCAGGGAGCCGCTTGGCATCAGCGGGGAGCACGTCTTCCGGGTTCCCGGCCTGACGGTCCCGCCCGCCGACCTCGCCGTTCCCGACCGGCTGGCCGCCTTCGAGTCGGTGCAGCTGTTCGCGGAGCACGCCGCGATGCACCAGCGGGGCTTCATCGTCGACGACGCCAACGCGGCGGCGGTGGCGGCGATCTGCGTCCGCCTCGACGGCATCCCGCTGGCCCTTGAGCTCGCGGCGGCCCGCCTCGGCTCGCTCTCGGTGTCGGAGATCAGCGCCCGGCTCGATCAGCGGTTCTGGCTGCTGACCACGGGGAGCCGAACCGCCCTGCCGCGCCACCAGACCCTGCGTGCCCTGATCGACTGGTCCTACGACCTACTCAGCCCGCAGGAGCGGATCGTGTTCGACCGGCTCTCCGTCTTCGCCGGGGGCTGGACCCTCGAGGCCGCCGAGGCGGTCGCCTCCGGCGGCGACGTCGCGGAATGGCAGGTGCTTGACCTCCTGGCCGCACTGGTCGGCAAGAGCCTGGTCCAAGCCGATGTGATCCACGGCTCGACCCGCTACCGGCTGCTTGAGACGCTCCGCGCCTACGCGGCGGAGCGCCTCGCCCAGCGGGGTGGTGCGGGACTGCGGGAGGCCCGGTCCGCGCACCTCGATCATTACCTGGCCCTGGTCGAGACCGCCGCCGCGCGGCTGCGCCGCGCGGACGAAGTCCGTTGGCTTGACAGCATCGAGGCCGAGTTCGACAACATCCGTGCCACGCTGGCGTTCAGCGTCGCCGATCCTGACAGCGCCGAGCCCGGCCTGCGACTGGCCGCCGGGCTGCGGTCGTTCGTCTTCTCGCGCGGCCACAGCGGCGAGGTCATCGAGGCGCTCGGCGCCCTGCTCAGGCGCCCCGATGCCCGCCAGCCGACGCGCTCCCTGGCCCTTGCCCTGGTCACGAACTGCAAGTTGCTCACTCACTTCGACCGCAGCCCGGACATCCCCTCGATGGCGGAGGAGGCCATCACTATCGCCCGCAGCCTGGCCGATGACGATCTCGCCGCCGACGCCCTCGCTGCGCTCAACTGGTTCAGCTTCCTGCAGGGCGACCTGTCGGCCGCGCTGGCCAGGGCCGACGAGGCCATCGCGCTGGCCAGGGCAGCCAGAAATCCCATCCGGCTCGTCGTCGCTCTCGGCCACCGCGCGGTGTTCAAGGCCGAGACCGGTGATCTGGACGCATCCCTTGCTGACTACCAGGAGGTCCTCTCTCTCTCGCGGGCGTCCGGGGACAACTACACGCTCGTCGTCACCCTGATAAACCTTGGCGTCGACCAGGTCGTGGCCGGGGAGTTCCCGGCTGCCGTGGCCTACCTGAAGGACGGGCTCAGGGTCGCCGATGCCCACGGCTACCAGCACCTGTCCGCCGCCGCAAAGATGAACCTGGGGTTCGCCCACCTCATGAACGAAGATGCCGCCAGTGCCCGCCGCTTCCTCATCGGCGTCCTGGACACCGCACGGGTCACCGATGAGAAGACCTGGGTCCACGGCGCGCTGCTCGGCCTCGCGCTAGCCGCCGGCGCGGATGCCGACCCCGCCGTCGCCGCCACCCTGCATGGCGCTGCGGACCACCAGTACGAGCAGGCCGGGCAGGCCTTCGATACGAAGGAATCGAAAATGCGCAACAGTGGCCAAGCCCGGCTGCGCGACGCGCTCGGTGATGCCGTCTTCGATGCCGCCTACCAGCATGGCCGCACGCTCAGCCAAGCCGATGCCATAGCCCTGGCCCTGAGCACAGCCCAGCCAGATCCTGGGCCTGCGCCCGCTGTGACCGTTCCAGCCGCCCGCCGCGCGTCGGCGGACAGCCCAGCGGGCCCGCTGTCGGCACGAGAGCGGCAGATCGTGGCGCTACTGGCCGGCGGAGCGAGCAACGCCAAGATCGCGGAGACGCTCTTCGTCACGCCCAACACGGTGCGGACGCACCTCGACCGGATCAGGGACAAGACCGGTGCCCGCAACCGCGCCGAACTGACCCGCTACGCCATCCAGGCGGGCATCGAACCGGTCGTCCCTTCCCCGTGATGTAGGCCGGCCGGCCCACATGCATCGCGCGTGGTGGGGCGCTCGGCCCCTGCCGCCAGGCGCGGGCCGAACCTTACGTTCGGCTTATGAAAATTCGATTCACCAAGGCACCGACCTTTACAAAGGCAATTATCGCCGCGGCGGTATTCGCGATCGTGTACCTGGCGTCGACCTCTAATCTCCCGTCGTGCAGCGACACCATGGCGGTACTCAGCTCGGGCAGCGGCGAGTGCATAGAGCGCCAGAGCTTCCTGCACACGGCCTCCGGCTGGCTGGCACTGATGTGCGTGGTCGCCGCGGTGGCGCTGCTCGCTCTCAAGCACAAGGACTCCATCCTGGGCCTGCGGGCGTCGGTACAGCAGGCGCACCAAGGGCCGCCGACGTCGCCGCCGCAGCAGCAGGCGGACCAGGCACCGGCACCGGTTCCCGGGCGCACTTCGAGCTTCTGCGCCAAGTGCGGCACCCGCATCATCGCGGGAGACAGGTTCTGCCAGGGATGCGGAATCACCGCGGAGTCTCATTAATCCTAGCCGAAATACCAACGGATACTACTGAACTGCGCTAACGCTGGGGCTCCCTGGAAACTTCGGGCCCCAAGCAACCACCGCCCTGGCGAATTTAACATTCATGCCCGCGTAGTGCGGCGGTAATTACAGAAAGAACGAAGCCTGTCCAGAGTGGACTGGCCGGGAGAAAGGGAAGAATCATGGTATTCATCAAGGCACACAAGAAGCAGCTCCTCCTGACCGGGTCGCTGGCCGTCGCGGTGACCGCATTCACGATCACGGCCTGCGGCGGCGGAGGCGCGGCATCCGTGGCCCAGGGGTCGGCACCCGGCCAGTGGACTCAGGCCGAGGTCAGCCAGTTCAAGGCGGCAGGCGGCGGGGCCGGCGGCGGTAGCGAGAACTCGTGCATCATCGGGTACTTCGAGCAGGACATGTCATTCGGGAACGCGATGGCTGTCGAGTCGGTAGACCCGGCATCGGACAGTAGCATGTCGCTCGCCCAGATCGAGGCCGCCGTGGTCAGCAAGTACGGCACGACCGAGAGCGACGCCATCAATGCCCAGTTCGAGCAGGTCGCCACCGACGCGGGCACCAATTGCGACGGGTAGGCCGCAGCTTCAACGCCGCCAGCGGCGGAGTACTAAACGGGACCATCCAGTCCTTATGATCCAATGCCGGTTCAGCTGAAGGAAAGGAAAACCATGAAGCTATGCCAGCGGGATAGGAAAATAAGGAACCTGACGCCCGTGGCAGCAGCCGGGGCAGTCCTCGCCGGGCTCGCACTGGCAGGCACGTCGCTTGTGGCCGCCCCATCGGCGAGCGCGTCGCCGACTCCAGGGTCGGCCGCCGTTATCAGGGGGGAGTTGGACGCGGTATCCGTGGCTTCTCCTGCCAATGCGTGGGCAGTAGGCTGCTCTATCCCGGATTCCGATCTCTGCGCTTCGGACCTGGCCGACCACTGGAACGGGAAAACCTGGACGCGGGTGGCAGTACCGTCGCCTGCGGGTTCGTTCGGCGTCGACGTGGGGCTGACGAGCGTAGCGGACATCTCTTCCACTGACGCCTGGGCGACAGGCACGACGGAGGGGGGCGGCAACTACGTGCAAATCGTGCACTGGAACGGGAAGTCCTGGCGCCAGGCGACGGCTCCGTCCATCGGCCTCTACGGAAAGCAGTACGGGCTCGATGCCATTAGCGCGGTTTCCGCCGCCAACATCTGGGCAGCCGGCTCCATCGGGGGCGGTGCACTGGTTCTCCATTGGAACGGGAAAGCCTGGAGCCATGTATCGGTTCCCCTGGACTCTGCCGAGTACGTCAGCGGCATCACCAGCGTCAAGGCGATATCCTCCAGTGACGTTTGGGCCGTCGGGTCGGTTACCCCCGAAGCCACAGAACTAGAGGTGCCCCTGATCCTCCATTGGAACGGGAAGTCGTGGACCCGCATGCGGAGTCCGAAGCTACTGGTCGGCGACGACTCGGGGCTGACGGCAGTCGCGGGTAGTTCGGCTTCCAACGTCTGGGCGGTAGGTCTCGGGGATGCCAATACTGCCATCCAGTTCCACTGGAACGGAAAGTCGTGGAGCAACGAAACGTACCGGGGATCTCTCCCCATCCCCGGCTTCGGCTACGAACTGCGCGGGGTAGAAACTACATCGAGCTCTAGTGCGTGGGCCGCAGCTTGTTGCGGCAGGGCTCTTTACTGGAACGGGAAGAAATGGAGCCCGACCCAGATAGGGACAATCTCCGAGGACTATGAATTCCAGGGGCTCGCCGGCGCCTCATCCTCCAGCGTATGGGCTGCTGCCTGGTTCGTTAATTCCAGCGGAAATTACGTGGCAGTCATCCTGCACTGGAACGGGAAGACGTGGACCCGATCAGAGTGACATAAGGGAAGCCCCGTCACCGGTCTGGTGGCGGGCCTTTTCTTTTTGCGTCACCTGTCGGGAACGGGCAAGTCGTCGGCGCTCGCCGAACTTGGCCGACGCGGTTATCGCGTCGTAGACACCGATGATCCGGGCTGGCGCGAGTATCGCGAGTATGTTGAGTTCTCCGACGAGGTGCACCGCGGGGAGTGGCTCTGGGGCGAGGAAAGGATCACCGGGCGGCTGGACTCCGATGATGGTCGCTCCCTCTTCGTTCAAGGGTGCGTGAGGAACCAGCCGAAGTTCTACGGCCGTCTCAACGCGGTCGTCCTGCTCAGCGCCCCTGCTGACGTGATCCTTTACCGGGTCGCGAGCGGAACGACGAACAAGTACGGGAAGACTCCGGTGGAACGAGCGATGATCTTGGATGACCTCGCCAGGGTCGAGCCGGTGCTCAGAGCGAGCTGCACGCATGAGCTGGATGCCAGCCGACCGCTCGATGAAGTCGTCGCCGACTCGATCGCGATCGCGTCGCGCCCAATGACGACGTCCTAGGCCCGCCCCCGCCCAGCATGGTGCCGTCTTCCTCGCCGTCTACTGTCGAGCTCGCGGCCACCGCCTCAAGGGTGCTCCCTGCGGTCGCATCCCTCCGTGGACGCGTTCTCATAACTTAAGTGGTGTCTCCCGCGTAGCTGATGTGAGGCGCCCTACCTTGACCGGCGGCTTTCTTCTTCCCGGTGCGTTTTTGGTTGTCGCTTCCCGTCCAGAACCTCGCGTGGGAGACATGTCTCGCACGCAAAAGCCCCTCATGACCAGGGCTTCTTCCAAACGGACTTAAGATAACCGCCGATCTGCATTTGCGAGGAAGATTGCAAATCGAAGACTTGTACCGCTCATAACTGGCTGATACGCGCCGATCACCCTTGCAAGATCCATTCACGACGATGTGTGGCAAGTGCGTAATTTGCTCGGTCGGCTGAGGCTAGGGTGAGTGGGCGTGGCAGACATGGCAGATCCGGCAGCGGCCGTGGATACGTCGGTCCCGCACCCGGCCCGCATGTATGACTACTGGCTTTCGTCTCTAGGCCGGATGCGGCAGTACAGAGGCGGCAGGAATGCGGCTGCGAGCGGGCGGGTTTGTGCTGGTGGTTCCGGGTCCTGGCGCAGGATCGTCAGGGCCAGTGCGCGGTTGAACTGGCTAGCGTACCAATGGCGGGGATCAGCCCAGCTGGTAGATCCCATAGCCGAAGAACGGCGCATGCTCGGGCACTCGTTTTGCCGTGACAGTCGCGAACGCCGTCGCGTCTTCCGGATTGTCGAACAGGTGCCATTCGTTAAGCAAAGGCGCCCAGACCGGCGCCAGCGACGCCGCCTCCTCGGGCGTATAGCCACAGTTGGTCAGGCCGCCCAGCAGGTGCCAGTCGGCGACGTCATAGCCAAGGAGGTCGTACCTTTCGAAGGCTGGCCCGATCAGATCGACGCTTTCCGGCGTGCCTTCGTCTTCCTCAAACGCCGTGATCCGCACGGCCATAGCGCCAGCGCGGTCCAGCGCGGGCGCCGCTGCGAGCAGGCCGGAGAGGTTCGGCCACAGCCCCGGCGGTTCCGGCGACCGCGAGAGTTCGGGCGGCCGCACCCATACACGCGGATCGACCGAACGCACCGACGCTACGTCGCGACGCAGCAGAAAGCGAGTCTTCCGGTCCACAGTCCAGCTGGGGTCGGAGACGATCGAGCGCAGGTCAAATCCGATGGTCGCTTCCATCACTCCCCATCAGGCATCTTCCCATCACTCGCCACCGCCGATAGCCGCCGTGATCAATGCGGCATCTCCACCAACTTATTGCCCGCAAGGAAGGGCGTAAAGAAAGTCAGCACGCGTTTTCAGAACGTCCTCTCCGTCACTCGCGGACAGTGTTTTCACCAGCCTCGCGAACTCCCGCTTCGGCGCGTCCGCGTCGGACCCGGCCCACGCCGCCGAAGCTCCCCACCCGGGCAGCTAGTCCTCAGATCACGGCAGCCACCACAGCGGCTGGAACGCAAGACGCGGCGAACGTTGCTCACGAAACGTAACTAGGTATCGGTCCCGCAGGCCCGGCCGAACGCCGATTTTGCGCGGCTCTGGTTGTCGCGCGCTGCGCGGCGCTGCGCCCACAGATTGGCCATTCTGCACATCTAACCCCCGTGAGCCAATGTGCATACCCAGTGTCCCGCGCGGCCTCGTCAGTTGGGCCAGAATCCACCAGGAGACTATCTAGTCGAGCCAGTAGTTCCGTCAGCTCTGTATCTTGCGTGGTCATCTCAGCTATTGACCAATCCGGCCAGGAAATCGGCCGATGAAGGAGAGATGGCACCCTTATCCACGGCTGATATAAGAACATCGAGTGGTAGAGCCTGCAGGTCTATGAGCGCTTCCTGGCCGGCACCTGGCAGCGTCTCCTGGCAGCAGGCGAAGGACCCGGGACTTTATATGCCGACTGTTCGATACGGCCGCTTTCACGGGGTAAAAGAGGTTGGTGTGACGCTAGCTCATGGATATCGCCCGAGTTACCGTGAAAGTTTCGGAGGCCTGGGTGCTGCCGTACGCCACGCTGATCGTGACTACGTTCCCGCAGGCGGCGCGGGTCGGCCTCAGAAAGTAAATCCACACGTTATCCCAGGCCTACTCAAAGCTGAGGCAGCGCGGCGGCCCAGGCTTGCTCGAGTCCCGGCCGACGCAGCGGCCTAGGCAACCCGGCTCGCGTCGGCGGAGTCTATTGGGCATGAGACCGAGCGCAGAGCCGGCCGACGATCTGGCCGGGCTGTTCCGCGCGTATCATCTGGAACTGGTGCGGCTCGCCGCGTTCGTCCTCGGTGACGTGGCCGCCGCCGAAGACGTCGTGCAGGACGTGTTCGTCCGGCTGCACCAGCGCTGGGACAGCCTGGCGGACCAGTGGGATCCGCTGCCTTACCTCCGCACCGCCGTGGTGAACGGCTGCCGATCCGCGTTCAAGAGGCGTGCCAGCCTATTGCGGAGGCAAGCGGCGGCGGCAAACGAACCAGCTGCTCTGCCGCCGCTGACGGCCGAGGAATCGGTGCTGCTCTCAGAGGAGCGCCGTAGGCTGCTGGCCGCGCTGGCCGCGCTTCCCCAGCGCCGCCGTGAGGTGCTGGTGCTGCGGTACTACGCCGGCCTGTCCGAGGCCGAGATCGCCAGCACGCTGGGTATCAGTCCCGGCACGGTGAAGTCGACCGCTGCGCGGGGGCTGGACGAGCTCGCCCGAATCCTGGAGGAGTTGCGATGAGCGCGGAACGGGAGCGCCGACGGGAGGAGATAGCCGGCCAGCTCAGCCAGGCGCTGGACGCCGCCGCCGTGCTCATGACCCAGCGGATCCAAGCAGCCAGCACCGTCCGGCAGGCACACCAGGCCAGCTCGGCCCCGTTCGCACGCCGCACACGTGGCAGGCTGCGTCGTCTGCTGGGCGGCACACGGCGCGGCTGGCTGGTGCCGCTGGCCACCGCGGCGGCGGTGACCGCGATTGTCGTCGGGTCCGTCCTGGTCACCCGCGTCCACTTCGGTGCCACCCAGCCCAGTTCAACGACCGGGGTGCCCGGGTTTTACCTGACCTTGAGCGGCGGCGCCTCGCCGCAGGTAGCGGTGCACAGGACCAGTGACGGCGCGGTCACCAGCATGCTGCCTTCGGCGCCTGGATGGCGCATCGAGGTCATCTCCGCGGCGGCCGACGACCGGACGTTCTTCGTGGCGGAAAGCATGGAAGGGCAGAACGGTACCGGAACGTGTCCGGCCGACCGGTTCCTCCGGTTCGGCGTCACCAGCACCGGCGCGCTCACCGGTCCGCGAGGGGTGGACGCGCACATGCACCCGAGTGGCACGATCGGCGGGCTGACCGCCTCGCCTGACGGGACGCGGCTCGCCTATACCACCGTGTGCAGCACTCTCGCCAGCCCCGGCCCCGACTGGGTGCTGCATGTGCTGAACGTGGCCTCCGGCCTGGTCAGCACCTGGACTAACGCGGCGACAGCCGCCGGCTTCGCCAACGTCGCCGAGGCCGGTGATGAAGCGCTGGCGTGGACCGCAGACGGCAGGTCGTTGTCGTTCGCCTACCAGTGGAAGGCGTCGCAGGCGTTTTACCAGGACACGGCTGTCGTGGTGGTGAACACGGACAGCGGTAGCGGCACGCTGCAGGCGCACAGCCGCCTGGTCTGGCACCAGGACAGCCGCTGCGCCCCCGGTCCCTGTGCGTTCAGCGCGTGGATCAGCCCGGACGGCACCAGCCTGACCGCCGAGGCGCTCGGCGGCGCCGGCGGCCGCCCGGGTGGCCTTGCGTTCTCGCTTGAGCGCATCGCACTGCCGTCCGGGCGGGTCACCACCGTCCTGTTCCGCACGACGGTCTTGAGCACCGGCGTCGGCATCCCCGAGCCTCCAGCGTGGGGAGACAGCTCCGGCACCTACTGGATCGTGTCGGAGGGCACCAGCCTAGGCTGGGTCAGCCACGGCCAGTTCCACCGGATTCAGCCGCTCGGCACGGTACAGGCGGCGGTATGGTAAAGCCCACCAGCGCTGGCCGCCGATGCCGGCCGGCCGGGAAACAGCCTGATGGGAGACGACGGCGCGAACGCCGCCTGGCTGCTCGTCCAACATGCGGGCAGTGACCCCGTCTTCCAGCGCCAGCTCACTATTCCGGCACGCCCATGGCCGGTCCGCAGTTCCACGCATACTGTCTGCGGGCGCCCGCAGTCCGTATCGGGGCGCGTAGCGACCGCGAAACCCAGGTGGGGAGGTCGGTAAGCGACGGTACGCGGAATGCGAGCTGCTCATCCCGGTCCCCCCAATACCGTCCAGCTTTCGCCGCGGCGGTCCAGGTAGGCAAGAATCGCAGACGGGTCCGATGTCGGGCTGTCGCCCTGGGACCATAGACAGTGAAACCGTAGGGGCGACTACTTGCGCGCAGCATGGCGACCCCGGCCACCGTGCGTGGCCGCAACCAGAGTGCCACCAGTGCTGGACAGTGCTGGACGGAGTCGCTATGGCGAGCATCGCGGCGTGTGCGTTCGTTGCAGCACATCGCCCGCATTTAGCGTTCGTCGCGAGAGCTGCGGCGTCTGCGTGCCAGCCTACGGACCAGTACTTCCGCTCGGTTCCCCCTGCGGACATACCTGACAAGAAGCGCGGAGCTGCCCTGCTCGTCCTCGCGATGTACGGCGGACCCCGCCTGCTCGAAACACTGTGTCATCGAGCGCCTTTGATCGCGCGGGGAAGCGAGTCGATGGCTAACCGCAATTGATCATGCATCCGTAGCTGCGGTGCTCGGCGTAGGGCCGGTCTGTGGGCATTCCTTCGTGCCGACGCATCCAAGCCAAGTCGCTACGTTCCACCCGATGCGGACGCCGGCGAGGACGTCGCTCATGGTGACAAGCGGGCCGGTATCTGGCCGCCACGCCCAGACATCGACCAGCCCGGGTTCTACAAGCGTCAGGTCACCGAAAAAGCTGGTGATCTGTTCCCGGCTGCGGCTAAAGGGCACAGGCATTCCCTCCAGGGCCGCGCTGAGTTCGCGTGCGGCCGGGGTCAGCGGCTGGGTACCGGCGAAGTGGTTCCGGGAGAACTGGAAATGAGAGATAACAAGGCAGCTACCGGGGGCCATGGCCTCCCGCAGCCTGGCGACCATCCTGCCCGGATCGGCTGAGTCGGGAATGAGGTGCAGTAGAGACACCAGCAAGATGGCGACCGGCTCACTGAAGTCAATTAGGCGCCGGACTTCTTGGTGGCCGAGGATGTCATCTGGATACGTCAGGTCTGCGCAGATGGCCGCGGTATGCGGGGTGGACGGCAAGGCGCGCGCAAGGCTGGCTACCATCACCGGGTCTTTGTCCACGTACACGACGTGCGGGTCGGCGGTGACCTGCCCGGCGGCCTGGTGCACGTTCTCCGTGGCGGGCAGGCCTGAGCCGATGTCGACGAACTGCGTGATCCCGGCGCCTGCGCACAACCGGACGGCCCGGCCCAGGAATCTGCGGTTCTCTCGCGCCAGCCACGGCAGCTGCGCGACGGCACCCGTCAAGCGCTCGGCAGTGTTCCGGTCAGCGGCGAGATTGTCTTTGCCGCCGAGCCAGTAGTCGTACACACGGGCCGGATGCGGGGCTGACGTTTCCAGAGCCGCCGCCATATCTGCCATGTCCGCCACGTGTACCCACGCTAGCCTCATCCGACCGAGCAAATCATGCATTTAGCAACACATCGTCGCGATTAGGTCATGGATCGACGCGACCCGCGCGTATCAGCCAGATATGGGCGGCCACGGAATCGGATACGGTCTGCGCGCGGAGCGCCCAGATCGGCGGATATCGCTTGTCAACCGATACGCAGCGCAAACTACAGTCTGTAACGGGAGTGCGCTGGCTCCATGCGCCGGATCGCCGAGTATGAGCAGCAAGCGACCCGGCCGAGCGCGCCATCCCCTACGTGCATGTGCGCCAGTTCGGCGCGCCGCGAGCAAGCCCCGCGCATAGATCATGATGACCTTAGGCGGCCAGCATCTTCATCGGCTCGTAGCCGATGTCCATGCAATGAGCTATGGGTCTCGCGTTAGCCGATCTTGAAAAGATATACAGGTGAACCAAGCAGGACAGCGGTGGGAGGGTCGTTTGGACCGAGTTCTCCCGGGGGCAATACTCTTCAACGACTGCAAGGAAGCAGACACGGTCGGCTAGCTCGCTGACCCAGTAGTCACGGACTGTGATGACGTCGTGCACCCAGTGGCCGGTGCTATAGGACCCCTGCTCAGCAGTGACCTTTGGCTCGATCTTGCGCGCAAGTTCAGCGACGACCTGCCTTTCGATGTGCTTGAGTTCGGCCTTCTTGGGCGCATTGTCGCGAAGTTCATCCGCGTAAATCCCGGTCAGGTGCCTGGCACGACCGCCTAGGGCGACCAGCGTGCGTTCGGTCGAGCCGACAAACCAGACGATCATGGGGCGGACGTCTTCGTGCACGCCCCAGCGCATAACCAGGTCGCCAACGACGTATCTCTTCGAATCGGCGCGTGGTGGGGGATCGTCTACCTGTCCGAGCTTGCCTTGCTCACGCAGCGCTTTCTCGATCCGTGCGCGGACCGCAGAATGCTTCTCCGGCTGCTCTCTGAGCGTCACGCCAAAGTTTACCGGCGGGATCGCCAGACCTACGCTTGCCGAGAGCCGGCTCCAGAAGCTTGACGGGAACTCGGCGATCAGTTCGTCCATCTTCGTCTGCGAGATGTACACGCGATACGACTCCCTGGCTCCGGCGCGTCGACGAAATAGCTAGACGGTCAGCGCTGCCATTACGCCCCGTTCACTTGTTGTACCACGGGAGCTTCGACGAGATGAAGATGCGGTCGCAATTGCGTGGAGCACGACAGTGGCGGATCGTCCCGTCATGCACGTGGCGTTTGTTACCGACGGGATCGTCACACTGCAGTCGGGCTGGAGATAATCACGCGGGACTGCGCGCTGATTCCCAGACCAGGGTCGATCACGTTCCATGAGCAAACGCCGCAAAGGAGACAAGCCCCGAGCGACGTGATACACGGGTGATCATCTCCGTATATCTCTTTCGAAAAATTCAGCGACGATCACACGCGTATCTAGCGTTATACGGCCGAAGGGTAGTGATCTGATTTTCGATCACCCGTATAACGCCGAATATTACGCGACGTGTGCAGACGGACTCCGATCGTGGAGGCACACAGATTATCTGATCGGTGCTGGCTGTGCGGCCAGGACGCTGCGGCGATCATTTATCGGGGCTGGCTGCACGGCAGCCACCGGTGAGGGACAGGGGCATCCGGTGCTCGAAAGAACGCGGTCGGCGATGGCGCGCCGGGCGGCGGTGGTGTTGAAGGCGATGAAGTCGAATTCGTGCGGGGCGCCGGGGTGAAGGTGGAACTCGACGGGTACGCCGACCTGGCCGAGGCGCAGGGCGTAGGCGAGGTCTTCGTCGCGGAACATGTCGAGCTGGGCGACCTCGATGTAGGCGGGCGGCAGCCTGGCCGGGTCGGCGACGCGGGCCTGAGCTGCCGGAGCCCGGACAGCGCCGGGCTCCGGCAGCTCCGGCGACCACGTGTACAGCCACCCGGCGTGGCCAGGCCAGAGGCAGGAACTGGCCGGCCTGCTGGCCCGTTACCCGGTGACCAGTTCGGCGAGGTGAGCCAGAGAGTTGCTCAGATGATCCGCGGCAAACGGGGGGAATGGGAATGGGAGTCGCTGGCGGAGGGAGTCGGGGACCGCCGACCAGTCATAGGAGAGGGTGACCTCGGTTCCGGATGGTCCAGCAGAGGCCAGGTCGTAACGCCAGATGTGACCGACGATCTGCGGGTTGCCATCGCCGGTGTCCATGCCTGGCTCCCAGGAGATGGCGCGTGGCGGGTCGAACACCTGCACCCGGTTGGCCATCCGGTAGTGCCCGCCCGGGACGTTGTCGTTGTACATGGCCATCCGGAACACCTGACCCGCCGCAGTCAGCGGCTGGCCGTCAAGGGGCTCGCGGACCCACCCGGTGCCGTCGATCGCGGCGTGCTTGGCGGGGTCGGCGAGTACGGCGAAGATCGCCTCGGCTGGGGCGTTAATGATCGTGGTTGCGCTGATGGTTTCGTCGGTCATGGTGGTGCCTCCTTGTGAACTCAGCTGGGTACCGGATCTGACGCCCGGCGCCCCAGCGTGCTTGGTGCTGCTGCCAGTCATCTGCTTGTCCTTTCCTGGGCGGTCCGCGGGATCGGGGACCGCTCTTGCAGGGAAAGGACGAACGGTGCGGCGGGCGGAGGACAGATCCGGGAAAAAAAGGCCGGGCAAGCCGGGGAAAGCGAGAAGACTAGAAGGCGGTCAGCCGAGCTCGGACCGCACGGTGCGCAGACGGCCCTGCAGGAGGCGCTGTTCGACTTCGCTGGGCGCCAGGGTCACCGCGGTGTGAAGTTCTCCGGCCGCGTCGCTCGTGCGGCCGAGCCGGCACAGGTTGTCCGCCAGGGCAGCGTGCCACAGATGGGAGTGTTCCAGGCCGGCGATGGTCTTCAGTGCAGCCAGCCCTGCCTCGGGGCCGTCGCGCTCGGTAACCGCGACCGCCCGGTTGAGCGCCACCACCGGGCTGGCCGTGATCGACCCGAGCAGGTCGTACAGGCCGACGATCCGGTCCCAGTCCGTCTCCTGCCAGCTGGCAGCGGCCGAGTGGGCCGCGGCGAGGTGAGC
>Ga0187808_10000031_pt1 | contig 26199 bp, 23 predicted proteins | sample NC_wetland_sal_i_5_FD_132427 | JGI IMG/M metagenome (GOLD analysis project Ga0187808, IMG submission 132427) | Wetland sediment microbial communities from Neuse River Estuary, North Carolina, USA - ASW_3 | ecosystem: Environmental > Aquatic > Freshwater > Wetlands > Sediment | place: USA: North...
ACGTCGTGACCGAGGTCCGCCATGCACGCGGCATGCACCGCGCCGAGGTAACCAGTGCCGATTACGGAGATACGCAACTTAGTCCTTAAGTCCGCCGTGAGGTACGGGCTCCGGACGATGGACTCGGTTACGCCAACATCGTCCTGGGGGGCAGAGAGCACACTATAGCGGGTGGCGTGGCCGGCGCTCGACGCACTCGACACAGCCTGGGGATCCGGTAACCTCCAGCGACAGCAGCCCGGGGCTGGCCCTACAGCGGAGAGTGATCGTGAACCGTAGCGGCTGGCTCGCTACTTTCCCGAAGGCGCGGACGTCGTCGGTGTGCGGCGCGGGGAAGACATCAGCGCCTGCGCACTGGTTCGCGCTAAGCCCGTTCACCTGACGTACTGGGACCGCCAGTACCGCAACGACACCTACGGTTATGATGGGCCGGCTGAGGAAAGGCTCCCGGAGGTGATCGCGGCGGAATTGCTATCGAATCTGTCGCCCGCGGCCAAGGATTACTGGGTCGCTCCACTCGGCCTCGGACATCCCGATCACCGCATCGCGGCCGAAGTCGGTCTGCTGCTCGCCGAGCACGATGCTGGCGAGTTCTATCTTTACGAGGAACTTCCCTACGCCGCTGAATTGAAAACAGAAGTAGCAGAACGGCGGCGCGCTCTCGCCGACCGCGGTTTCGTGCTCAAGGAAGACCCGACGGTCGAGGTGGCGAACGATGCCTCACTGAAGTCTGCCGTGCTCTGGAAGCTGTCTCGCGGCTAGCCCGGCCATTTCCCCTACGGTTCCCCTACGGTCGGCCATCAGCGTGGGCCCTGATGGCCCGCATGACCCGGAGATGAGCTGGCGAGACCGCGTTCGCGTGCCGACTGGTCAACTTGGCGCAGCGGGCAAGTGTGGCGGGAGCGGCGGCGGCGAGTGTCGCATCCAGAAGTGACCAGCTCAGGTCATCAAGCGCCTGCCGGATCGCGTCGTCGCAGAATCCGCGGTCGCACGCCGTCGCTATGTTCGCGAGGAGCTTCGGCGCGGCCGGGTCGGCTGTCATCTCCAGGCGGAAGGTGTCGACCAGCGGGCACAGAGCCTCGGTCATGGCGGCCACCTCGAACACGTTGAGCAGCGGGCTCACGTCACCAGCGGTCGCCGGGTCATAGAGGCCGGGAAACGGAACCTCCTCGTATCCCGGGTCGTAGCCACTGATGTAGACGGGCGTCGCGGAGTGAGCGGCGGCAAGAACCCCGAGCGCGAAGTCCAGCAGGCTGACTGGCCAGCCAAGGTCGGTGATCGCGTGCACCCGGAACTCGCCGGGCACCGCACTCAGCATGGCGATCAGCAGCAACTGCGCCGATTCCAGGGCCGACTGCACGTAAAACGCGATGTCCGCGTTGTGCAGCCGCACCACCGAGCCCTGGACAGCGCCTGTCGAGGCAGTGCCGTCGGCCTCGGCGGCCCAATCCAGAAGCCGTCCGTGAATGATGGAGTTGTCGATGACGTGGGTGAACCTGGCAGCCGAGCAGATCACCTCACCGTTCGAGGCAGCGGTAGCCGCGATCCACTCAGCCGCGCGCTTGGAAGCCGTATACACCTCGGGCGAGTACGGTCGCAGCGCCTTGCCCGTGGAGGCGAGGACCACCTGCCTGGCACCGGCCGCCGCCGACGCCGCGAGGACGTTCCGCGTGCCAAGAACGTTCGTCGAGACGGTGCGGCGCACCTCGGCCTCGGCTAGTCCAGGGGAACGCTGGGCCGCGAGGTGGAACACGATGTCCGGCTTCACGTCCGCGGCGATCCGCTCGATGGCGGCGCAGTCTGTCACGTCCGCGTCCAGGTACTCGGCATGCTCAACCCGCGTCGCGGCGGCCGTGACCCCCCGGCTCACACTAACCATGCGGGCCGGTCCGCGCATCGCGAGTTGCGCCATCAGCGTCGACCCGATGCAGCCGGTCCCGCCCGTGACGAGAACTGTCGCCCCGCGGAGTCTTCGGGCGAGTTGTTCCTCAGGAAGGCACAGGCCCCGGCCGGCGATGGCGAGGAACCGCTGGTACTCGGAAACCGCTTCCGGCTTGGCGGTCATGAGCGCCGCAGTCAGGTCGCGCAATGCCGATATGTCCGAATGGCTCAGCGCTGCCCTCCCCGGCGGGAGGACTTCTCGCATCGCCTCAATGATTGCCGTAGATTTACTCATCCGGTCCCACTCATATCTGAACTAATGCCGTCGAAATCAGCCACCTTTACCCAGATGTACTGCCTAACTGTGTCGTTGCCGTTGGGAATCACGTTCGCGAGGCGGTAGAGCGGGCTTTGAGCCAGCGCGCGGGCGATAACCCCGTCCGTGGCCGGAGTGGTCGAGTAGTTGTAGGCGACCACCTGGAAATAGCCGGCCTTGATTGCGGCGATGTATCCATCGTTGCCTGTCAGGAACTTGCCCTGCGTATTGTCGAAGTAGCCGATGTAGTACGTGGATGTGAACTGGCTCGGCTGGGCGTCGGGGTAGTTCCGCAGGTAATAGATGGGCACTTCATCGACTTCCACGAGGTAACGCGCGTCCGGGCGGAGATAGTGGGCCATGGCCGAGACGAACAGCGCGGAGTTCGGCCAGCCGTTGAACTGGTTGTTGGCCGTCGTCATCCCCACCGCCAGCGCGACACCCCAGACCGCGATGCCTATCTGGATACGGCGGAAGTGGTCGCCGATGACTCTGTCAAGCCCGACACCGACGATCGGAGCCGCGATCACCAGCCCGAAACCGACGTGCTTGAACAGCGATGTCTCGGTGTGGATGCGGATCTGCTCCAGCGGGGCGAGCAGGATGGTGCCGCCGAGAACCGCACCGAGCAGCGCCCTGTGCAAGCTGCTCCCGGCTGAGGCGATCTGCCCCTTTCCCTCGGTGGCAGGCTTTTTCGTGTTGGCCACCGCGCCGATCAGCGCGAGCAGAAGCGGCACGCCGACCCACTGCGCACAGTCCCACAGCAAAGACGAGGTAGAACTCGTTCCCTGGAACCGTGTCAGCGTCGTGAACTTGAACCCGGTCATATAGTCGGGGCCGGCCACGTAGATCAGACCGGCGCAAAGGGCCGCGAAGAGCGCGGCCAGCGCTATCGGCCTGCCGAAGGCCGCCTTGCCGCCGCGTCTGGGCGCGGCGGCCAGACCAGCGAGCACTATGACGCTTGGGATGAAGAGGAGCGTGGCGTACTTGGTCGCGGCCGCAAGGAGCATGAGCGGCGCGGCCAGCAGGTATGCCGGCCAGCCGAAATCCGTGGTCCGCACGACTAGCCAGGCCGATACCGTCAGCAAGAGAAGCGCCGTGGCGTCGTAGGTGGCCAGATTGCCGAGAAACAAGGTCGGCTCGGACGCCGCGAAGACGATGCCCGCGCACAGCGCTACCCGTTCGTTGAACAGCCGTCGGGTCATCCCGTAGACGAGCGTGGTAGCCAGGAGCATCTCGACCAGGCTGACCGCGCGAGCCGCGACCAGCCCGCCGATGCTGTCGGCGGCCGCGCCGAGCACCGGGTACAGCACCGGGGCACCGGAAAAGTAGGACGGATAATCACCCTGCAGCGCAGCACCGTGCAGCCAGTGCGCGATCTCCAGGTGCCCGACGTACAGGTAAAGGGCCTCGTCCTCGAACGCGCTGTTGTTCATCCGCAGGGTCAGCAACATCTGCATGAGAAGGATCAAGGCGAGTACTGCCCGGCTTAGCCAGGTACGTCGCGGGTGGATCTGATATCGGTACGACTCTTCCCTGACCGCCGACGCGGTGATCATCTCGGGCAGGTGCATAGCGCGGGCGGACGCGAACATCACCGTGTCCGCCTCGGCCTTCACGAATTCGTCCCGCGGGGTGCGCTTCTCCTGCCCCGGCCGCAGACTGGCCACGTCCTGGCTCGACGTGGAAGGACTATCAGACTTCATCGTCACTGACCGAGCCTCACGAGAGGCATTCCGCTAAGTGCGCCAGCCGCCGCCGCGCGGACCTGCGGACGGTCCAGACTCCAGTCCACACCGCTCTTGTAGTAGTCGAACCAAACGAACCCGAGCACGTCGCTGTTATCCTTCACCGAGCCGATCAGGCTGCTGACGCTGCTGCGCTGGTTGGAGCTGGTTTCCACGGCGGTCTCTGCGATGATGAACGGCTTGGTCGTGAACTGCCTGATCTCGGTCATGGTCGGCCCGTAAACTCCGTCGAACGTATGTGGGCCGGTGACGGCGAAGTAGCCGGTCATTCCGATCCAGTCGACGTAGGAGCCGCCCGGCCAGAGGGGCTCAAGCGGCACGCCAGGCACAGGGTTGATGATGTTCGGATTCCAGACCCAGATCACGTTCGTCGCGTGGGCCGCGTCAAAAAGGTCATGGATGTGACGCCACGCCGCCACGAAGTTAGCGGCGGTGGTTCCCGCCGTCCCCCACGGGTACCAGTTGCCGTTCATCTCATGGCCGAAGCTGATCGCCACTGGCTCGCCGAAGGCATGCACTGCCCGCGCGAACCTGGTGATGTACGCATCGCTCGCGCCATTGGCGATAGACGCGACGCTCGGCGAGAACGGCTCCCACACCATGTAATACAAGGCGCCGGAGTTCAGCGCGTTCGTGGCGGCCATCGTGTCGAAGGGGCGGCCCCAGGACAGATACTGGCCGATCAGGTTCGGGTTGACGCCCACGCCCGCGGCGACCGAGCCGACGGTGCTCATGTCTTCCGGCGCACCGCTCGCCTCAAGGCCGAAGAATTTGCCACGCGGGTCCCGGAGCTCGGAAACGGGAATCACGACCCGTGGCTTCGCAGATGACGTAGCAGCCTGGCGCGGGATCGACGCGAGCCCGGTGGGGGTTCCCCATGTCGACCCCGGCGCCCTGATCAGCCCGCAGCCGGCCAGCGCCACCGTCACGGCCACGCCGACCAGGCACGGGGCCCGCAAACTCCGGGTCATGACGCCGCCCCGTCCTTAGGCTGGATCAGGATCCGGCCTACCACGGCGAGCTGGAACACCCCGAGGGCGAAGGTAAGGAAGAAGTCGAAGGCGTTCAGAGTCATCATGCGCCAGATGGCCAGCAGTGCCCAGATCGCCGAGCTCCCGAAACTCCACCCGATCAGGCCTATCCACAGACGGCGCCGACCGTCCTGTTTCTTCGAGCCGCTGCCAGACGGCTGCCAGCCGCGCAACCGTCCGCGCATCATGTCCCAGAGCGCGAACACATGTGCCCAGCCGGACAGCATCCGCACCGCCCAGGATTCCAGCCGGTAGGGCGCACGATGCCACATCGGGTAGATCACGCCAGCGTAGAAGAGCACCGGCGCGACGAAGATGATGTTCTTGAACAGCAGGAACCCTGGAGCGAAGATGAGAAGCGAGATCGCAAGTACGGGTGCGACGAATGTAAAAATAGCGGTGTACGCATAACCAGCGGTGCCCGCCAGGTAACAAAGCCTGCTGTACAGCGGCAGCGGCGCCTTCCAGAACTTCCTGTCACGCAGCAGGCTGAACGTGCCCGAGCACCAGCGATACTGCTGGTTCAGGAAGGCGAGGATATTGTCGGGGCAGTTGCCGGTCGAGAGCGCTATCGGCAGGTACCTTAGCCCCCAGCCGAGCTGGTACAGGTCGAAGCCTGTGTGCAGATCCTCCGAGTGCTCGGCAAGCGACATGCCGCCATTGGCCTCGAGCGCTGCCCTGCGGTAGGCCGCACAGCTGCCAACGCAGATCGCGCCGCCCTTGCGCGCGCGCGTCGTCTGGATGGATCGGTAGAACAGCTCCTGGATCGCCCCGCCGCCACGCTCGACCCAGGTCTGCTCGTCCTCGACGTGAAAAAACTGCGGCGTCTGAACGATCCCGACGTCCGGGAAGAGCGCGAAGTACGGCAGCGCCTCATCGAGCAGGTCCTTGCGAGGAGCGAAGTCAGCGTCCAGCAGGAGGATGAACTCGCCGTCGGAGATCTCGAACCCGTACCTGAGATTGCCCGACTTCTTGTACCAGCCACGGTCCGGTCGGGTGGCGTAAGCGAACCCGAGCTCGCGCGCCAGCGCCTTCGCCTGCGGGTTGGCACCGTCGTCAAGCACGTACGGCGTGAGCTTGCCCTTGTAGCCGGCCCGCAGCGCCGCGACGTGGGTCCAGCTGTTGCGAAGCAGGTCGATTGGCTCACCGCAGACCGGCAGGAACACGTCGACAGACGGGTACCACAACGGCAGCCAGCTGGACACGATCTTCTTGTGCTCGGCTAGATCGAAGCCCTTGCCTATTCCGTCCGCGATAAGCGACACCAGGAAGGTAACCAAGCCGATCGCCACGAAGGGCGCGTACAGCAGGAACCAGGGCGAGTCCTCGAACATCCGGAACTGGCTGTACAGCAGCGGCGGGAAGGTAAGCAACTGGCAGACGGTCAGGATCCAGGTGTGCCGCCGGACGTAAGAGTATTTCTCGGTTTCTGAAGGCGGAACCGGCAGCACCTGGCTGCTGGGCCGCGGAGGGCCGACCGGAATCCGGAGCAGGTCGAGGCTGGTTTGATAGAGAACCTCGTTGGCCGGAGCAGCGGACTCGGGCGGGGCAGCGGTCCTGGGAGCGGTAACGGTCTCGGCCCGGGCGGCGTTTCCGAGAGAAGAGGCGTTGAGGGGAGGAGTTGCCGCCTTCGCCTGAGCGGCTGTCTTGGCCGGGGCAGCACGACGGGGCTTGCGGTGCCGCGGCCCGTGCACGGGCGGAATCTGCGGCGCGGCCGGACCCGAACGCGACTCAACCACCGGACGCAAGCCGTCGATCGCGGTCTCGTCCAAGGACACTCCAGTTCCACGCTGTAACAGACGCGCGCTACCGCGTCTGGCCCCCGAACTAGCCGTAATGATCCGTAATCCTACGGATCAAGGTGCGCCCGAGTTGGGCACATCGGCAGAAAGGGGACATTCGTTCTATCTGTCGCTTACGGGACTGTGAGTCCGGTTTAGCATCGTGCGAGCCGTATGAGGGATGCGGTGCGCCAGCGAGCTCAGCGACGGCCGGGTCGGAGTGCGGGAGCGCCGTAGGCGTCCCCTGGATGTGCGAAGCACCAGACGCCGCTAGCACGACAGACGCGGCAGCGACAATGAGTGAGTGTCCTTTACCAGCCTAAAAGGAGCCAGCACATGAGCCCGGTCATCATCGTCGCGACCGCCTACCCGATCCCAGAGCACAAGGCCGAGGTGATCGCGGCCTTCGAGGCCGCCATCGCCCGCGTTCACGACGACGAGCCCGGCTGCGAGCTTTACGCGCTGCACGAGGGACGCGACCGGCTGGTCATGATCGAGAAGTACGCGTCGCAGGACGCGGTGGCGGAGCACATCAAAGGCCAAGGGCTGGCCGCGCTGCGCGCCGCGCTCGAAGGCAAGCTCAGCGCGCCGATGGATGTGCAGACCCTCGTCGCGCACCCCGCGGGGACGCCCGCCAAGGGCGCGCTGTAAAGATTCAGGCGGGATCGGGCAAGATCAGGTAATGGCTAACAAGTGGTTCGAGACCGTGGCGGTGGCGCAACGCCGGGCCAAGCGCCGGCTCCCCAAGTCGGTGTACGGCGCGCTGGTCGCGGGCGCCGAGCAGGGGATCACCGCCCGGGACAACGTCGCCGCGTTCGCCGAACTCGGCTTCGCGCCGCACGTCGCGGGGCTGCCCGCGGCGCGCGACATGGCCACGACCGTGATGGGCCAGCCGGTCTCGCTGCCGGTGATCATCTCGCCGACCGGGGTGCAGGCCGTGCACCCCGACGGTGAGGTCGCGGTCGCCAGGGCCGCGGCGGCCCGCGGCACCGTGATGAGCCTGAGTTCGTTCGCCAGCAAGCCGATCGAAGAGGTCGTGGCCGCCAACTCTCAGACGTTCTTCCAGATGTACTGGGTGGGGGACAGGGACACGATGACGGCCCGGATGGAGCGCGCCCGCACGGCCGGCGCGGTCGGGCTGATCGCCACCCTGGACTGGTCGTTCTCGTTCGGCCGGGACTGGGGCAGCCCGCACATCCCGGAGCAGATGACCCTGCGCGAGATGATCAAGATGGCACCAGAAGGACTGTCCCGGCCGGCCTGGCTCATCGAATGGGCCAAGACAGGGAAGTTCCCTGACCTCACCGTGCCCAACCTGCCCGTCGGTGGCGCGCCCGCGCCCACGTTCTTCGGCGCGTACGGGCAGTGGATGGCGTCCACCCCACCGTCTTGGGATGACGTGACCTGGCTGCGCGAGCAGTGGGGCGGCCCGTTCATGCTCAAGGGGGTCACCAGGATCGACGACGCCAAGCGCGCGGTGGACGCCGGGGTGACCGCGATCTCGGTTTCCAACCACGGCGGCAACAACCTGGACGGAACGCCCGCGACGATCCGACTGCTGCCCGACATCGCGCAGGCCGTCGGCGACCAGGTGGAAGTGCTGCTCGACGGCGGCGTCCGGCGCGGCGGCGACGTGGTCAAGGCGCTCGCGCTCGGCGCTCGCGCCGTGCTGATCGGTCGCGCCTACCTGTGGGGACTAGGCGCCGCCGGCCAGGCCGGCGTGGAGAACGTCCTTGACCTCATGCGCAGCGGCATCGACGCGTGCCTGCTCGGCCTGGGCCGCTCCTCCATCCGCGACCTGAGCCCCGACGACCTGGTGATCCCGCCGGGCTTCACCCGGCGCCTCGGTGGATAGCGGAAGATAGAGGCCATGTCTCTTGCGATGCGTTTCGTCCACGACAACCTCCCGCAGCGGGTCTGCTTCGGTTCCGGCGAGGCCGCGGCGAACCTTCGCCGTCAGGTTGAGAGCCTCGGCGCGTCCAGGGTGATGGTGATCGCGGCCAAGGCGGAAGAAGGGCTCGCCGACGAGGTCACCGCCGAACTTCCCGTCGTGGTTCGCCACGACGACGTGGTCATGCATGTGCCGGTCGAGGTCGCGGAACGCGCCCGCGAGGCCGCCGCCGCGGCGGGCGCGGACGTCCTGGTCAGCGTGGGCGGCGGCTCCACGACCGGGCTGGCCAAGGCGATCGCGCTGACCGCGGGCCTGCCGATCGTGGCCGTGCCCACCACCTACGCGGGCTCGGAAGCGACGCCGGTGTGGGGCCTGACCGAGGGAGCCCGCAAGACCACGGGCGTCGACCCGGTCGTGCTGCCGAAGGTCATCGTCTACGACGCCACCCTCACGATGACGCTGCCGGTGCCGATGAGCGTGGCCTCCGGGCTGAACGCGCTCGCGCACTGCGTCGACTCGATGTGGGCGCCGAACGCCGACCCGATCAACGCCGCGTTCGCCGCCGAGGGCATCAGGTCGCTGGCCGCCGGGCTGCCGAAAGTGGTGGCCGACCCGCTCGACCTCGAGGGCCGCGAGCAGGCGCTATACGCGGCGTACCTGTCCGCGACGGCGTTCGCCTCGGCCGGCTCCGGGCTGCATCACAAGATCTGTCATGTGCTCGGCGGTGCCTACAACCTGCCGCACGCCCAGACTCACGCGATCGTGCTCCCGTATGTGCTGGCCTTCAACGCCCCGGCGGCACCGGAGGCGGAACGCCGGATCGCGCTCTCGTTCGGCGCCGGGTCCTTCGGCACCGGGTCGGCGCTCGACGGGCTCCAGGCGCTCAGGCAGGAACTGGACGCCCCCCGCGCGCTGCGCGACATTGGCCTCACAGAAGACGCCATCCCCGACGCGGCCGACGCGATCCTGCCCGCCGTCCCGCCGTCGAACCCGCGCCCGGTGACCGCCACCGACCTGCGCGCACTGCTGCGCGCCGCCTGGTCAGGCGCCGACCCGACTACGTGACCCGTGCTATTTCGCGTCCCGCCACCAGTAACTCCAGAGTGAGCTGACTGTCTTCGAGGCCGCGATCCGGCTCCGGTACTCGCGTTCGCCAACGTGGCGCATCATCGTCCTGCCGCCGAACTGCAGGCCCACGAATACGCCGACCGCCGCGACCACAAGCCAAGCCAGATCGGAACTCGTCGCGTGCGCAGCGTGACCGCTCGCATGCGTGATCAGGTAGATCAGGCTAGCAAGCTGAATGGGCCATTGATCCTGTTGAGGCGCGGACGGGGCGGGCGCGCGGTGCGGTGGCGGCCAGGACCAGCGAGCCGCTGCTCCCGCGCGAGACATGGGCCGCTATGCTTCCGTCTGGCCGTAGGACGTCGGTATTCTCACCATTGGCCAAATTTTCTTACAGGAGTGCCCATGCGTTCCACCGTCCCCGCACTCGCTTGCACCGTGGCCGGGACGCTTGCGCTGCTCGCGCTCCCCGCGACCGCCGGCCGCGCGGACTCGGCGGCCACGCTGCCGCAGCTGACCGGTTTCCACCAGATGGTGGTGGACAGCGCCAACGGCTACGTCTTCCTGAGCGAGGGGATCAGCAGCGAGTCGCTGCTCAGCGGCGCTAGCAGTTCGACCGCCATCGTTGTCACCGACCTGACCGGAACGTACATCACCACCCTCGACGCCGGCGACGGCGTGGAGGGCATGGCCCTCTCGTCGGACGGCAACACGTTGTACGCGGCGCTCGCCGCGACCGACCAGGTCGCCGCCATCGGCGTCGCCAAAGGGTCGATCACCGCGACGACAACGCCTACCCAGACCCTCTACAACCTCGGCACCGGCGATGTCCCGTACAGCGTCGCCCTGCAAAGCGGCGATATCTGGGTGAGCTACGACACCACCGGCACCGCCGGCTCTGGCGGCATCGGCGCCATCGACCCGACGGGGCCGACGTTCGAATCGAGCGCCGTTCCCGCCGAATACTGGTACTACGCGCCAGACCTCGCCGCCGACCCCGCCGACAGCAATGTCCTGGCCGCCGCCGAGCCCGATACGATCCCTGCCGCCGCCTACACCTTCGGTACCGGGACCGACCCTGGCACCGCGCTGGCTAGCGCGTCGACCGGCCTTGGGAACGGGAGTGAGGGAACCACGTGCTCGACTGAAAGTCAGCTCCTGGTCCTCTCCGGTGGCTCCCAGCTCGTCGCGGCGTGCTCTTACCCCGCTTACGTGTACACGTACAGCACCGCGGACCTGACCAACCCGGTGACCACGGGCCCCATCTTCAAGGGCCCAAGTACCGGCAAGCCGAACGCGGTCGCGATTGGCTCGACCGGCACGGTGGCCGTTGGCTTCGGCTCGACCATCGACGTTTACCAGTCCGACGGCACCCTGCTGAACGTCGTGAGCCTGCCCGGAGCAGCGGGGGTCGCCAACGCGGGGCTGGCATGGTCGGCCGACGGCACCGAACTGTTCGCGGTGACGGACAACGCTGGGACCTACTCGCTGACCGTTTACGACAATCCCACCGTGACCGGGTCCACGCTCATGCTGAGCGGCCCGCCAAACGCCGTCGTCGACACCAGCCTGACGCTCACCGGCACCCTCACGCTGGTCAACGGCGCCGCACTACCGACCGGCACCACGGTTACCATCACCCGCAGCGGGCCTGGCGGCACCGCCAGCCCGCGATCCGTGACGGTCGCCTCCGACGGCAGCTTCACGTTCACCGACACCCCGGCGGCGACGGGGAACTACACCTATGTCGCCAATTACGCCGGAGACACCACGACAGAGGCCTCGTCGGCGACGTTCGTCGTGCCGGTTGTCCTGAACACGGCGAAGATCAGCCTGAGCAGCCCTGGGGTTGTCACGTTCGGGGCCAACGTCACGGTCGCGGGGAAGCTGTCGCTGACCACGGGCGCCCCGGCCACCAAAACCAAGCTCACGGTGGTCAGGACCGAGACCGGCAGCTCCGCCACCAAGACGTTCGACGTCTCCACCGGAGCCGGCGGCAGCTTCACCGTGACCGACCCTCGTCCGGCGATAGGCAAGTACACCTACACCGCCAGCTACGCCGGCAACCAGACGACCACCGCGGCCAAGGCCGCGCTAACCGTTTCCGTCGCGCGCACAACCCCGTCCCTGGCGATCAAGACGAGCGCGGCGAACACCACGTACGGCGACAAGGTCACCGTCACCGCCACCCTCGGCCCGACGCTCGCGGACCGTTGGGTCGGGATCTACGCCGGGCCCGCCGGCCAAGCGCGGAAGCTGATCAAGCTGGCCAAGGTGAACGCGCAGGGCAACCTGTCTGTCAGCTACACGCTGTCCAGGAACACCACGTTCTACGCCGTCTTCTCCGGCGACGCGCACAACGCGCCGCGGACGGTCAGCCGAGGCGTCGGTGTCTACGTGCAGGTCTACATGTCCAACAGCGGCTACTTCAAGACCGTGAAGATCAGCGGGGTCTCCTACCGCGTGTACCACCACACCGCGCACCTCAACACCAACGCGCGCGTGGTGCCGAACAAGGCAGGCGAGTGCATCGACCTCGAGGTTCAGCAGTACGCCAGCCAGATCGGCTGGTTCGCGAACGAGACCTTCGGCTGTTTCACGCTCAACAAGGCCAGCGTGGTCTCCACCTACCTGACCCTGCTCAAGGCGAGCGGCGCCCAGTACCGGATGCGCGCCGATTACAGCCACGGCAAGGACGGCACCAACCTCAGCACCGACGGCTCCTGGTTCTACTTCGAGGTCGTGAACTAGAACGTTAGGGAGTAAGCCCGGTTCGTTCAGAAGAAATAGGGTTTTAACCGTGGTGCTACGAGCGGTTGTCGTGGGCGGCGGGATCGGAGGGACCGCCGCGGCGCTCGCGCTGGCGCGAGCCGGGATCGACGTGCGGGTGTACGAGCAGGCGCGGCAGCTCACCGAGGTCGGAGCCGGTGTCTCACTCGCGCCGAACGGGCTGCGGATGCTGGACAGGCTCGGGGTGGGCGATGGGATCAGGAGGCTCGGCGCTCGGTACCTGTCGACCGAGCTGAGGCTGTCGGACGGCCGCCCCGCGCGTTACGAACCGCACCAGTGGTCCCAGCCGGGACGGAACGTGGGCATTCACCGGGCCGACCTGCTCGGGCTGCTCGTCGCGCAACTGCCGCCGGGCACGGTGCGGACGGAGCACCGGTGCACGGAGTTCAGCCAGAACGCCGACGGCGCCACCGTCGGATTCGACAACGGCGCGTCCGCCGCCGCGGACGTCGTGATCGGGGCGGACGGCATCCACTCCGTGTTGCAGGGGTTCGTGGTGGAGCCTGCTGAGCCCATCTTTTCCGGAGTGGTGGCCCATCGCGGCCTGGTGCCGCGCCTGGACGCGTACCCGGCGGACACGATGTGCATGTGGGTGGGCGAGGGACAGCATTTCCTGGTGTTCCCTGTGCGCGCCGGAGAGCTGCTGAACTACGTGGGATTCGTGCCCTCGGACACGTCGGTCCGCGAGTCGTGGTCGGCGGGCGGCGACCCGGCCGCGCTCGCCGCGCGGTTCGCCCGCTGGGACCCGGTGATCGGGGAGGTCATCGCCGCGATCAGCCGACCGGGCGGCAGCGGCTTCCTGTGGGGAATGTACGACCGCGCGCCGCTGCCGCGCTGGAGCGACGGCCGGCTGACGCTGCTCGGCGACGCGGCTCATCCGATGCTGCCGCACTTGGGCCAGGGCGTGAACCAGGCGCTCGAGGACGCCGTGGCGCTGGCGACGCTGCTCGGCTCGTGCGCGGTCCCGGCCGACGTGCCGCGGGCGCTGGCCGGCTACGAGGAACTGCGCCGGGAGCGGACGGCGCGTGTGCAGCTTGGCTCACGGCGCAACGGCGCCGGATACGACAGCTCGGGCAGTCAGCTGACTGACCGGCGGTGGATCTATGAATACGACGCGGGGGCTGAGGCCGCCGCGCTCGTTTCGGCAGCGGGCTCCCCATGATTTTCCCGAACGGAGGCGTGGTGACCGCGCCGTCGCCAGGCAGTCACCACGCCGCGTTCTGAACCAATTACGGAATGGGCACCGAGGTCCAGGTGTGGCCGGCGTTCGCGGTCTTCATCAGGCCTTTGCCGTAGGCGATGTACGGGTTGCCATAGAAGTGAACGGCGTAACCGGTGGTGCTGCTGACGTAGGCCAGGTCATTGAAGCCCAGGCCGCCGTCGTAGTACTCCGTCTTCGTCCAGGTTTTGCCGCTGTTGACCGTCTGGTAGAAGAAGCTGGCGCCGCTGGCCGCGTTGATCGTGATCACGCTCGGACGGGACACCGGCATCGCCAGCCCGTAGATCTGTCCCGCCAGCGGCGGATACCCCGGCACCACGTGGAAGGTCCGCCCGCCGTTGGACGACGTGAAGACCTCCTTGTAGGAAAGGCCCGGCTGCGGGTCGCCCTGGTTCGAGCACGCGATCGCGACGTCCTTCACAGAAGCCGCCGCCACCTCACTCGCGGCCGGGTAGTTGCGCGGGCACGCGAACGAGAGCTTGGACCAGGTCTTGCCGCTGTTCGTGGTCGTCCAGATGTTGGGCGCGACGCCGGTCCAGGCGGAGTGGCCGAACGACGTCAGCGTGATCACCGGCGCAACCTTGGACACCTTGGACCACTTGCCGCTGCCCACGGCGCTCTCGTACAGATGGGCCTGGTAGGGACCTTGGAGGGCCGGTTCCACTGCCGCGTACGCCTCCCCGCCCGAGGTCGCCATCATGTACACGACTCCGGGCAGCTTGACGCTGTTCCAGTGCTTGCCGCCGTCGGTGGTCGCCCACAGCGCCGGGCCGGACAGCCAGCCGTCGTTGGCGTTGGCGAACACGACCTCGCTTACGCCGGTCGGCACGGTGTCGCTGTAGTGTTCCGTCAGCTTGACCGCTGGCGCGTTCACCGCCGTCCAGTGCTTGCCGCCGTTCGTGGTCTTCTCAACCAGGGCCTTGCACGGCAGGATGCTGCAATGACGCGCGCCGAGCACGAACCCGGTCTGCGCCGACACAAAGCTCGCCGACTGCGTCTCGAACCCAGGCGGAGGCGGCGGAGTTCCGCTCCCCGGCTGCGCCGAGGCGCTCCCCGCCCCGACGGCGAGGAGCAATGCGGGCACGGCGCCCAGCACCAGTACCCTCCCGAGTGACATCTTCATGACTCGAGTCCTCTTGTCTTTCTGCGTCACGTGCGGACGCTACAACCACGGACGCCGCAAGGGCCTCGTCGGTTGCGGACAATAATGGACATTCCTGCCCAAGAATCCGGAGAGGAGCAGCCAGTGATACGCGTTACGCCCTTCCTGCTATTTGACGGGAACCGCGCCGATAAGTACGGCGCGCACTGGTTCTTCCGGGGCGGGCGCGCGTGAACGGCGCGTATCCCGGCCTTTTCACCGCGATCGCTGCGGCGTCCGGCACCCTGACCGGCCTGCTGTTCGTCGCGTTGTCGGTGACTCCGAGCCGACGGGCGCGCTCTGGTTCCCCTGTCATCCAGCAGCTTCGTGCGGCGGCCGCCCTCCAGGCGTTCACGAACGCGCTCGCGGTCTCGCTGTTCGGGCTCGTCCCCGACACCAACGTCGGCTATCCGGCGGTGGTACTTGGCGTCATCGGGATCGCGTTCACCGCCGCCGCGGTCCGGTCGGTCGTGGCCAGCCAGGCCACAACACCTCAGAAACTTCGGCAGCTTGAACTTGTCGTCGTACTCCTGCTCATCTTCGGCACCGAACTGATAGCGGGCATCATGCTGCTGAGTCAGCCGCGCTCAACCGGGCCGGCCCAGGGGATCGGCTACGCCCTCATCGCGTCGATTCTCGTCGGCGTCGCGCGCGCCTGGGAGCTGGTCGGAGAGGTGGACACCGGCATCCAGAACTCGCTCGCCACGCTGGTCGGCCGCACCCGCGCGCTGGACGCCGGGAACGCCGATCCGGGCGGCGCTCCCGACGGGGTTTCCGACACGAAGGGCGTCGACCAAGGCTGATATTGGTTCGAGCCGTCCCTTCGCTGTGGTCTAACCTCGTGCATGTGGCTCGAGATGAACGCGGAGTGACGCCTCAGAGCGAAGACTTCTCCGCCTGGTACAACGAAGTAGTCCTGAAGGCGGAGCTCGTGGACCGCGGCCCGGTCAAGGGCACGATGGTCATCCGCCCCTACGGCTACCGGATCTGGGAACTGCTGCAGTCCGATCTGGACCGGCGGATCAAGGAGACCGGGCACCAGAACGCGTACTTCCCGCTGCTCATCCCGCAGAGCTACCTGCAACGTGAGGCAGAACACGTGGAGGGGTTCGCGCCGGAGCTCGCGGTCGTGACGCACGCTGGCGGCAAGCCGCTTGAGGAGCCGCTCATCGTCCGGCCCACTTCAGAGACCGTCATCGGCGAGTACATGGCCAAGTGGATCAGCTCGCACCGCGACCTGCCCTTGCTCCTCAACCAGTGGGCGAACGTGGTCCGGTGGGAGCTGCGGCCGCGGCTGCTCCTGCGCACCACGGAATTCCTCTGGCAGGAGGGCCACACCGCGCACCTGGACGAGGCGGACGCGATGCGCGAGACCATGCTCGCGCTGGACACGATCTACGCGCGTGACGCTCGCGAACTGGCGGCCATGCCGGTCATCGAGGGTGAGAAGACACCGGGTGAGCGGTTCGCGGGCGCGGTCCGCACGTTCACGATCGAGGGCATGATGCGAGACGGCCGGGCGCTGCAGTCCGGCACGTCGCACTACATGGGCACGAACTTCGCCCGGGCGTTCGGCATCCAGTACACGGGCGAGGACGGTCGCCTCAGCTACGCGCACACCACGTCCTGGGGCATGAGCACCCGCATGATCGGCGGCGTGATCATGACCCACGGCGACGACAAGGGCCTGGTGCTGCCGCCACGGGTCGCGCCGTACCAGGTGGTCATCGTCCCGATCGGCCGCGGCGAGCAGTCCGCCGAGGTCATCGCGGCCGCCGTGGCGCTGTCCCAGCGGCTGGCCGACGCGGGCATCCGGGCGCACGTAGACGACCGGCCGCAACTGTCGCCGGGATTCAAGTTCAACGACTGGGAACTGCGCGGCGTACCTATCCGGCTGGAGCTAGGCCCCCGCGACCTGGCCGCCGGCACCGCGGTGATGGCCCTGCGGCTCGAGCGGCGGCTCGGCGGGTCCAAGGAGTCGATCTCGCTGGACGGCGCGCCAGCGCGGCTGGCCGACGAACTGGAGGCGTTCCAAGACTTCCTGTTCGAGCGGGCCACGGCGTTCCGGGACGAGCACACGGTCACCACCGACCAGTGGGACGACTTCGCCAAGGCGGTGGCCACCGGCTGGGCCCGCGCGCTGCACTGCGGCTCCCAGGAGTGCGAGGAGGAGATCAAGGCCGCGACCGGGGCCACGGCCCGCTGCATCCCGCTAGACGCGGAGCCGGAATCCGGCCCCTGCATCCTCTGTGGCCGACCATCGGCCTACGACAAGCGGGTCATCTTTGGCCGCGCCTACTAACCGCGGTCGGCGGCGCCATTGTGGATAGCTTCTCCGTGGGTGGCTTCGCTCTGTTCCTGATGCGCAGGCTGCTCGGGATCGTGGTCCTGGCCTGGATCGTGACCCTGGCCGCCTTCGGGCTGTTCCGGCTCGGCGTGCCAAGCGAGCTCGCTGACACGCAGATCAACGCGCAGCTTGGCCAAGGGGAGTCCGCCTCCTGGCAGTACGCGCACTACGTGCTGAGGCTGCTGCACGGCGACCTCGGCCAATCGCTGACCGTCGGGGTGTCGGTCGACACCCTGCTGTGGCGAGCGCTGCCGCCGACGCTGTCGCTGCTCATCGGCGGGATCCTGCTGTGGCTGGCGGCCGGGGTCATCGCGGGCATGGTGAGCGCGCTGCGAGCGGGTTCCTGGGTCGACAGGACCGTAACAGGCGCGACCCTGACGGCGGCGGTCGTCCCGACGTTCCTCGTCGCCGTGCTGCTGCTCGACGTGTTCTCCTACATCGCCCGGACCGGATTCTTGTGGATGCAGCCCGGCTACGCGCCGCTCAGCCACGACCCGGGCCAGTGGCTCGGCCGGATGATATTGCCCTGGATCGCGCTCGCCGCCGCACAGGCGGGCCTGACGGCCAGGCTGACACGGACCGCCACCCTTGATGTCCTGGCCGAGGACTATATCCAGACGGCGCGGGCCAAGGGGCTGTCGCGGCGGCGGGTCTTCTGGTACCACGTGCTGCGCCCTTCGCTCGTTGCCGTGATCCCCAGCGTCGGCGTTGGCCTCGGCACGCTGCTCGGGTCCGCGGCCATCGTCGACCAGACGTTCGCGCTCGGGGGGATCGGCCAGGCGCTCCTGATCGCGGCCAAAGATGACGACCTCATGGTCATCATGGGAACCGTGCTCATCACGGTGATCCTGATCTCCCTCGTCAACCTGATCGTCGACATCTGCCAATCGGCCCTAGACCCCCGGGTGCACCTCACCTAGTCGGGCGGCCTGGCGAGTGACCACGCGTGACCACGCGTTACCGCGCGGAAGGAATCCATGGTGATGGGCTGGGCTGGGAAGCACACGGCAATCGTGACCGGAGCCAATCACGGCATCGGGGCGGCGACCGCGGAATCGCTCGGCGAACGTGGCTGCGCGGTGTTGTGCACGTTCTTTCGCGTCAGCGATCCGCCAGATCCCGGCACGCCGCGGGCGTACCGCGACAAGCGCGCGCAGGACGCGGAGGAAGTCATTGGTCGTCTTCGGTCCGCTGGGGCGCAGGCGCTGGCGATCGAGGCTGATCTGGCTGACCCGGCCACCCCGAAGCGGTTGTTCGACATCGCCGAGGAGCGACTCGGCCCGGTGGACATCTTGGTTAACAACGCGACCGGTTGGCTCGCTGACACCTTCGCCGCCGCCGACACGGATCGGCACGGCAGGTCGCTAGCGCCGGTCACCGCCGCGACCTGGGAGCGTCAGTTCAAGGTCGACGCGATGGGTGCGGCGCTGATGATCAGTGAGTTCGCCCGGCGTCATATCGACCGTGGCGCCGGCTGGGGCCGCATTATCGGGCTCACCTCGGGCGGTGATCTCGGGTTTCCCGAGGAAGTCTCCTACGGTGCCGCTAAGGCGGCCCAGACGAACTACACCATGTCGGCGGCGCTGGAACTGGCGCCGTTCGGTGTCACGGCCAACATGGTGTACCCGCCGGTGACCGACACGGGCTGGGTCACCGACGCCGTCCGCCAGGAGGTCGCCGCGCGCCGCGAACTCGTGCACGTGGCCACCCCGGCCGAGGTCGCCGAGGTGATCGCCTTCCTGGCCTCCGATGCCGCCGCGCTGATCACCGCGAATGTGATCACGCTGCGCTGACGGGCGGGGCCGCCCCCGTCGCTAGAACCCGCCGCGGTCGTCGCCGCGGTCGTCGGCGACCGCCGCACCGGGGTTGCTTCCGGCATGGTGTCTCCCTGCTGCGTGGGACGGACGTGCCGGAGGGCCACGGCGTACGATTCGCCGGCCTTAGCCGCGCGCGAACGCACACGGCGCTCGAGGTTGCTGTTGGCTGTCACCCTGCGCTCTGCCGTCCGTGCCGCCCTCCGTGCTGCGGCGTGCCGTGACGAGGCCCGTGACGACGCTAGCGCGAATCGGCCGCCCGAGTCGTTCGTAAATGGCCTCGAATTCGCGCGCAAGGGCTTGCCGCTGGCCCGGTGAAAGCCGAGCGTAATACGACATCGTACTAATCAGGGCAGTGAGCTCGTCTGGAGTGTGCTCGACGAGCTTTGGCATGAGTGCCACCTGCACATCGCCAAACAACCCGCTGGCGTAATCTTGCGCTATGTCGTAGCTGCCGAACCAGGCCCATACCTCGGAGACGTTGCCGCGGCGTTGCTCCATCCCGGCGAGCGTGCCGTCGAGATCCCGGTAGACCGGCCAGTTAGCGGCTATGTCCGGGGCGACCTTTCTGATGGCGGCCAGGGATGCGTCCTGATCGGGCCTGGTCCGCGGCTCTTCAAGTCCGCAGTATTGCACGAGGGCGAGCGTTCCACCGGGAACAAGTACGTCAGCGACTTTCCGCCAGCTGACTCTAGGGTCAATCCAGTGAAACGCGGACGCGGAGAACACGGCCGCGAACCGCTCCCGGGGAAGCAATGCATCCTCAAACTGCGCGTTCACGAACTCCATGGCTCCGGCACCTTCCAGGTTCTGCCTGGCCAGTGCTATGAGGCGGTGGCCTGGTTCGAGTGCGGTGACGTGCAGGCCCCGGGCGACAAGGCTGCGCGTCAGCTGGCCGCTCCCGCAGCCGACCTCGAGCACGTGATCACCGCTCCCGATCCCCGCGACCCGACAGGCCTGGTCGACGAGTTCGTCAGGATAGGCGGGACGGCGGCGGTCGTACTCGTCCGCGACCTCATCAAAAACCTTGCCGTAACGACGTGCGGTGGATCCCGGTAGCCCCGTCATTCGCTGGCCTCCGTTCGTGGCCGGTACTGCCTGCCCGCGGTGCGAGCCAACCTTAGTCCTGACCCATGCGACGTACGACCCGGCGCGCCGGCGCCCGGACCCAACCGCCGGGCTTCGAATTAACCCCTTGACATCAGCTATCAAAGTGATATCACATTAGTAGGACATCATCAGGTGGCTGACACCACAGCCCGAAGGAGGGCATCCCGATGAACGCATCCAACGACAACACCGCCGCGAAGGGTCTGGGCGGATGGTGGCAATCTCCCCCGCGACGCGGCATGCGTCGCCTGATCAACCCATGGGCGTACCGTCACCTCCGCCTCTTTGGGGTCGGGCATGTTGCCGGTGGCGCTATCCAGGCAGCCGCGGGTCTCATATGCCTCGCGTACGGCGTCAACGGATGGGCCGCCTTCTTCCTGGTTCTCGCGGCGCTGAACCTGGCGGGCGGCTACTGGTACCTCACCATCGATCGCTCCGCGGCTGTCCCAGCCTGAGCCTGTTCAGGCTTGGACAGCCGCATGGGCTTCATAGGTCGCGGGCGGGGATCGGTTCGGAAAGCCCCGCCCGCCACGCAGGCGCCTGGAAGGGGTCGGCAAAGTACTGGGTCTCGTGCGTTACCAGATCGCCGGTGAACTCCATGATGCTCACCGCGTCGGTCGGCACGCCGTCGTAGGTGATCACGACCTCGCTCACCCAAAGGTCGCCACCGCCCCGGATCCGCTGGACGGTGAAGTGGCGCTCGGCCGGGTGCCCGCCGCGTTGCGCCTGGATCTTTGACCGCCCCCGGAAGCGCTCCCCGGACTGCGGGTAGTCAAGGATCGCGTCCTCAGCGTAAATAGCGTGCTCCGTGTCGGCGTCTCCGGACTCGGAGGCCTCCCAGTGCTGCTGCACGCGAGCACGGGTCCTGGTGTCACGATCCGTAGTCCTGTCCACCTCAGTCACGCTAGCAGGCAGGAAACTCACTGCCCGTGCGATCCCCAGCCGTGATTACGCGTGCGAACATTTGCTCTCCTTCAGGCTGGCGCAGGTGCGGGTGTCTTCGGCCGACTTGGGCCTCCAGGGTTATGGTGTCGCAATGGCATGCCGCATCACGGAGTTGGTCCTTGACTGCCGGAACCCCGAAGTCCTCGCGGATTTCTGGTGTCGGGTGCTCGGCTTCGTCGTCCTGGAGACCTGCGAGGACGGCAGTGTTGAGGTCGGCAAGGCCGGCACCGACCCGGACGATCCAGACCTGACGATCGTCCTCAGCCCCAGCACCGAACCGAAGCAGACCAAGCTTCGCCTTCACTTCGACGTCAACGCCGTCGACCGCGGCCAGGACGATGAGCTGCAGCGTCTGTTCGAACTCGGCGCCAGAACGGCGGACGTGGGACAGACCGGGGAGGAATCCTGGCACGTACTCGCCGACCCCGAGGGCAACGAATTCTGTCTTCTCCGCAGAACGGTGAAACCAGCCTCCTAGTACTCCACGGGTACGGCGCATGCGGGTCCGACGGGCGGTCACGTGGCGTTTCAGACTGCCCGTCGCAGGAGTAGCGATAGGCCGCATGGGAACACAAGCTCGTTTGCGCCGCCCTCACGGCGGGCTGACAATTAACACCGATGAGCGCAGTTCAGATCACCGGTATGTCCGGCACTGGGAAGACCACGATCGCCGTTGTACTTGCCCGCCAGGGCCTGGCAGCCATCGATGCCGACGACGACCATTTGCTCTCCCGGAACATTGACTCCAACGGCAACGTGGTAGAAGGCGTGGCGGTCCCGGACTTTGCCTGGCTTGCCCGGCATAGCTGGGAGTGGAATCCGGCCCGCCTGGACGAACTGATCGGTGCCGCAGCACCAGCGACGCTCCACGTCTGCGGCTGCGCGGACAATGAGCTGGAGCTGGCCGATCGCTTCACTCAGGTGTTCTTGCTGGAGATTGACGAGCCGACGATGCTGGCACGACTGGCAAGCCGAGACAAGGAATTCGGCCGTATCGGAGACACTCGCGAGTACCAGCGCCGCAAGCTGCCGGAATATCAGAGCCGTTTGCGTGCATCCGGGGCGATTCCCATCGACGCCAGGCGGCCTTTGGACCAAGTGGTGGACGCGATACTCTCCCACACGGTGGGTCGCTCCGCTGCGAGCCGAGCCGGCAAGCCGGGCAATCGGCCCGGCAGGCCCGCCAGACCCTAGAACCCGTCAAGCGCCTAGATCACTCGATCGTTACCACCGTCTATCGGCACCTGCGCCCCCGTGGACTTCGAGAATGCCGGGCCGGCCATCGTCACAGCCAGACGTGCCACGTCGTGGCTGGTTATCTCCGTTCCGAGCAGGTTACGGCGCTTGTACTCCTCGACCGTCAGCCCGTAGCGGGCAGCACGCTCTGCGAGCATCTCCGGCGTCCAGATGCCGGTGTCGAACACCGCATCCGGGTGGATCACGTTGACACGGACGTGGTCAGGCGCCCATTCGAGCGCAAGCACCCGAGCGACCTGCGTGAGAGCCGCCTTGGATGCCGAGTACGCCGAAGCGCCAGGACCGGGGGCGGCGACGTTCTTCGATCCGATCACGAGCACCTGCCCGCCTCCTGGTGCCAGCGCGAGCAGCGGATGCACCTGGCGCAGCAGCTCCACGGATGCATCCAGGTTCACGCCGAGCACACGCCGCCATTCTGCCGGGGACAGCTCGGCGAGCGGCTTCGCTGGCGGGAAGATCCCGGCGTTGACCACGACGATGTCAATGCCGCCGAACAATGCGATGGCGCGGTCGACAGCGGCAGCCATCTGCTCAGCATCGGTCACGTCGCACTCCACGCCGAGCCAGCCGGGGCCGTCGAATCGCCCGGCGACCGCGGGATCGAGATCGAGTCCGACGACAGCGGCTCCCTCCGCGAGAAAGCCCGCAGCACAGGCTCGACCGATACCTCCAGCCGCGCCGGTGATCAGCACCGCGCGCCCGACCTGATCTCGCGGAGGGCCGGCCCTCCGCACCTTAGACTGCTCGAGGTCCCAGTACTCGACGTCGAACTGCTCCTCCGGGCTCAGGCTGCGGTAACCGCCAAGGGCGTCCGCATCCCGGATGACGTCGATCGTATGCCGGTAGATGTCGGCGACCACCTGGGTGGCCGCAGCGCTCTTGCCCACCGTCAAGAGTCCGAGCTCGGGGTCGAGAATAACGCGAGGCGCCGGATCGAGCACGGTCACCGGCACACGGGACCGGGCCGCGCCTCGCTCGAAGTACGCGTGATACGCCCCGGCGAAGCCAGCGACATCGCGGCCGAGCAGTGGGGTCGGCTTGGTCCAAATCACATGGTCAGGCGTTGCCGGTCCAACCTGGGAGAGCTCGGCCACCCGCTCGTCACGAGCGAACGCCCGACCGGCTTCGTCGGGATCTGTGCGCAAGAGCACCGGCACCCCCGCCGCGTCGCTTACGTCCGCACGCAGCCTCGCGATCGCCAGTCGATCGAACGGCACCGTGTCTGCTTTCACCGGCGGTCGATTCACGCGCGCGGCGATCGCCTCCTCAGCACGAGACACGAGCTCGATCATCTGCTTGTAGGACTCTCGAGCCGTCGAGCCGAACGTAAACGCCCCGTGATTCATCAAGATGAGGCCCTCAGTAGCGTGGGTCGCCTGGCGCGGGAACTCCCGCGCTGCCAACCGAGCCAGGTCGAAGCCGGGCATCGCATAGGGCAGCACGACGACATTGGGCCCGAACACTTCGCGCGCGAGATCGATCCCGTGAATCGTGTTGGTCACCGTGACTACCGCGTCGGCGTGGGTGTGATCGACGAAGCGGTAGGGGAGGATCGCATGCAGAATCGACTCCACGGACGGCGTCGGTGCTGACGAGTCGACCCGGTAGCTGGCGAGTTCGCGCGCCATTGTCAGATCATCGAGCTCGTCGAGTTGGGCGAGCTCGAGAAGCGGATCAAGGCGAAGCGGCGAGAACCCGGCCCGCTCGATTGCCGCGAGGTCCCAACCGCTGCCCTTCACCAGAAGACGGCGTTCGGTCTTGCCGGACGGCGTGGTGCCGTCGAGCTTGACTGAGGTGTTGCCACCGCCATGCAGGACCAGGGACGGGTCGGAACCGAGCAACCGAGAGGTATATACACGGGCGTCGAGATCGTCGGCGAAGCCCGCCTCGGCGGAGGGATCCCACGCGTCGCGGGTCATGACACACCCGCAGAGCCGCCCCGCAGACAAGGCGCCTCCATCTGATCGATGCCTAGGATGTCGAACTCGGTCACTGCCTAGCCTCCTTCCGGGCGCTTCCCCGCCCACCGATGGCCGAGACGATGTAGTCGACCTGCTCGGCGCCTACGGGGTCCAGATCCTGATCCCAGCCATTCTCTCCTGGCACGGCGCCTCCGGCCTCGCGTCCGGACCCGCTTCCGCGACATGCACCGCGAGCGTGCCCGGCAGGCGCACCAGGGACGCGGCAGAACCAGGTCTCTGTCAGTGCTTGCCGCGGTAGAGGTACGACGTCAGTGGCGCGAAGATGACGACGATGCACGCCGCGGCCAGCAGGGAGAGCCAGACCTGACCGGCCGAGACCGCCCCGTACATCAGGCCGCGCACGACGGCCGCCACGTGGGTGACCGGGTTAACCCGGATGAAGGCCTGGACCCAGCCCGGCATCGTTCGCGGATCCACGAAGATGTTGCTGGCGAAGGTTAGCGGAAACAGGATCACCATGCCCAGGTTCATGACAGCGCCCGGGGTCCGCAATACCAGCCCGACACTGGTCCAGACACAGGACAGGCACAAACCGAACACCACCGCCACCGCCACGCCAAGCGCGACGCCACCGGCTCCGCCTGCCGGGCGGAAGCCGAGGGCCAGGCCCAGTGCGACCACGACCAGGGACGCCGCGAGATAGCGGGCGATGTCGCCGAGAAGGGCACCAAGGATCGGCGCCGGGCGCCAGACGGGAAGCGACCGGAACCGGTCGGAGACCCCCTTCGTGAAGTCGGTGTTGAGCCCGACCCCGGCGTACATGGTGACCACGACCACCGCCATCACCACGGTTCCCGGCAGGATGAACTGGAGATAGCGTGTGGTCGAGCCGGCCAGTGCGCCGCCGAACAGGTACGTGAACATGAGCGTGAAGATGACCGGGATCGCGATGATGTCGATCAGTTGCTCGGGTACGTATTTGATCTTGAGCAGTCCGCGCCATCCGAATGTCAACGATGCCGACAGCGCACCCGGATGGGAGGCTTTGACGCCGTTCGCGACGGCCGTGCGGACCGCTTGCTGCCCGGCACTTCGCTCCGCGAATGCTTCGACCGTCATGCCGCATTCTCCTTGGCAGAAGTCTGGGCCTCGCGGCCCGTCAAAGCGAGGAACACCTCGTCGAGACTCGGCTGACCGAGCGCGAACGTGGAAACGGCGATCCCGGCGCGGGATAGCTCGGCGAGCGCGACGGTAGCGCGCTCACTCCCGGTCCCGGCTCCGGCCCCAGCGGCGATCCGCGCCGACAGCTCCGCGGGATCGGACATGTGGTGTACCGGCCCTCCGAGCGTGAGTGCCAGCACCTGCTCGGCTTCCACGCGCTGCTTCGGGTCGTGCAGCCTGATATGGAGAACACTGGATCCGGCCGACGCCTTGAGGTTGCCGCTGGTGCCCTCGGCGATCACCGTGCCGTGATCGATGACCGCGATCCGGTCGGCGAGTCTGTCGACCTCGTCGAGGTACTGCGTGGTGAGCAGGACGGTCGTCCCGACCTCGACGATCGCACGGATCGTCTCCCAGACCTGGCTGCGGCTGTGCGGGTCTAGCCCGGTGGTCGGCTCGTCAAGGAACAGCAGGTCTGGCGTCGCCACGATGCTCGCGGCAATATCCAGCCGACGGCGCATTCCGCCCGAGAGGTGCTTCACCTGCCGGCCGGCCGCGTCGGCCATGTCGAATGCGCCGAGAAGTTCGGCGGCCCGCCCTCGTGCCCCGCTCCAGGAAAGGCCGAGCAGCCGGCCGACCAGGACGAGGTTCTCCCCTGCGGTGAGGTCATCGTCGACGGAGGCGAACTGGCCCGTCAGGCTCACGCGGCGGCGGACCGCGGCGGCCTCGGTCACGACGTCGTGACCGAATACCCGTGCGGTGCCACTATCTGGCCGCAGG
>Ga0187808_10000032_pt1 | contig 25816 bp, 23 predicted proteins | sample NC_wetland_sal_i_5_FD_132427 | JGI IMG/M metagenome (GOLD analysis project Ga0187808, IMG submission 132427) | Wetland sediment microbial communities from Neuse River Estuary, North Carolina, USA - ASW_3 | ecosystem: Environmental > Aquatic > Freshwater > Wetlands > Sediment | place: USA: North...
CGAGGTGGTGAGCCGGGTCGTGGACCGCTCGGTGCAGCTGTGCGGCGGGCTGGGCACCTCAGCGGAGCTGGTGGTCGGCCGCATCTACGCCGACGTGCGCGCGTTCAGGATCTACGACGGCGCATCCGAGGTGCACCGGATGTCGATCGCCAAGCGCGCCGCGCGCCGCGCCCATGCCGTCGCCGGCGCCGATGACTGACCCGGTGCCCGACCAGCAAGGCCCGTCGCGGCAGCGGGGCGACCCGCCCGACCTGCCCGGGCTTCCCGCGGCGGCCGTCCGGCCCTGGCTGCGCGCCGCGCTGCCGGGCCTCGCCAAGGACGGCCCGTGGACGTCAGAAGTCATATCGGGCGGCCTGTCGAACATCACCTACCGGCTCGGGCTGCCCGGCGGGACTGTGATCTTGCGCCGGCCGCCGCTCGGCCATGTGCTGCCTCGGGCGCACGACATGCAACGGGAGTACCGGGTGCTTGGGGCGCTTTTCCCGACCACCGTTCCGGTGCCAGAGCCGCTGGCACTGTGCACCGACCCAGACGTGCTTGGCGTGACGTTCTACGTGATGCGCGACGTGCCTGGCCCGGTGCTCCGGACCCCCGCTGACACCGAGGCGCTGTCGCCTTCCGCGCGCGGCGCGCTGGCGAGCGCGCTGATCGCCACGCTGGCCGACCTGCACGCGGTCTCACCGGACGAGGCCGGTCTCGGGGACTACGGTCGCCACAGCGGCTACTGCGTGCGGCAGATCCGCACCTGGGGCGCGCAGTGGGAACGGTCCAAAACCCGTGAGCTGCCAGACATGGAAATGCTGCTGGCGCGACTGGCCGAGCTGGCGCCAGAAGACAGCGCGTGCACGATCGTGCACGGTGACTTCCGGCTCGATAACACGGTCGTGTCGCTGGCGGTGCCGGACGCGCCACGGATCGCCGCGGTCCTGGACTGGGAGTTGTCCACCCTCGGCGACCCGCTCGCCGACCTCGCGGTCACAATGACCTACTGGCATGATCCAGGCGACGCCGAACGCGGCAGCGTACCAGTGTCCGCCGGACTCACCGACAAGCCGGGGTTCCCCACCGCCGACGCGCTCGCCCAGGCATACGCGGTGCGAACGGGCCGTGACCTGCGCAACCTGTCCTTCTACATCGCGCTGGCCTGGATGAAGCTGGCGGTCATCTGCGAAGGCGTGCACGCACGGTACCTGGGCGGGCAGACAGTCGGACCGGGCTACGAGAAGGTGGGCCCGGCGGTGCCGATGCTCGCCGCGCGGGGGCTTCGGGCCCTTCGGCCGTCTTAACTGGGCGGTCTGGTCGCAGGATTTCTTGCCGTTCCCGTGGCACTTCGCGTGGCCCTTCGCCTTCCCGCCGCCGTTGCCGTTGCCGTTGCCGTGCCTGTTGCCGTGCCCGTTGTCGTGCCCGTTGCCGCTGCTCGACGTGCTCGCGCTGCTGGTGGCCTTCTGCTTGCCCGTTGCCTTGCCCGTCGCTTTGGCCTTCGCTTTCTTGGTCTTGGGCCGCAATGTTCGCGCGGGGCCGGTTGGCTCGGCCCGATGCGGTCCGACGGTCGCCGGTTCTGGGCTAATGTTCCGCCGCGGCACCACCTGGGCGGGGGCGGGCGCGTCGAAGAGGCTGTGCGCCATCTTCTGCAGCATTGGAGGCAGAGCGCCCGCCGCGGCGGTCCCGCCCAGCGCGGCCACGAGAGCGAGCGCGCCAGCCGAAATGAGCACCGGGATGCGGTGGGCGAGCGAGTGCCGTGCTTTCCCCGCGCCGGACCTGATCCACGCCGGCGCGCTCAGCGCAGGCCCGCTGACGGCGAGTTCGAACGCCGCCACGGCGGCCTGCTCGCCGGAAAGTTCTCGAAGCGTGGCCGGACGCGCGGCCGCGGCGAGCACGAGGGCCAGCGTCTGGTCCTCCCGCGGGGCATCGGGACCCGCGCCCTGGCCGGACAGCAGCCGTTCGGCTGTCGCCTCGTCGGGGAAGCGCCAATCGTCGTGGCCGGAAGGAATAGGCATCTCAGCCGGGGAACCGTCGAAGGCCGTCATCGCGTTACACCACCCTGCCCCGGCGTGCCGCCTCGCTGACCTGGTGTCGCACTCTTGGCCTCAGCCAGCCGCGCGCTGAGCGTGCGCAGGCCCCGGTGGGCGGCCACCCGGACCGCACCAGGCGTTTTGCCGACGATTTGCGCGACTCCCGTGGCTTCCATGCCGACCACGACACGCAGCACGATGATCTCCGCCTGATCGCGCGGCAAGGTCGCGATCAGTTCAAGGGCGGCGACGGTGGAGATGCCTTCGACAGCCACGGCGAAGGTGTCGTCCGACGCGGGCCGGTCTAGGGATTCGATGTCTCCCGTTGGCGATTCCGGGTGTCGTGCCTCGTGCCGGCGCTTGTCGATCACCTTGCGGCGGGCCAGGGTAAACAGCCAGCCGCGGAATTCGGGTTCGCCGCCCTTGAATTTGGCTAGCCGCCGGGCGACATCAAGCCAAACGTCGCTGGCGAGATCCTCCGCCGCGTCCCCCGCGGCGACCCAAAGGTACCGAAGCAATGGCGGGTGGGTATCTCGCCACAAGATGGCGAATGCGGCCCCATCCCCGTCCGCGGCGGCGGCGAGCACTTTGGGGAATCCCTCGCCTAGCACGAAACGACCCTAAAACACTCATGAGCCGCTGTCTTGGTAAACTCGCGGGTAACAAACTTGGCCGGTAACGCGGAAAGCCCTCTCCACGGTCTTAGTTTCGACAGGCGTTGCCTGATCCTAATCGCGCGGTGGAGGGGAACGGAGCGTGACGGCTCGTGTGGGAGCGCTTGACTGGCCACGGAATCCGGTTGGCCAGGTTGGGTTGGTGAGCGGCGAGCCGCTGCCAGGAAGACCGACGAGGGAGGGGGCTCGCCCCGCCAGCCCGATTGGCCGCCAGGCTGGCGCGCAATGGCTAAAGGCGGCGGGCGGCCTGGCCGACGGAATCAGGACCGGCAGGTACGCGCCAGGCGAAAAGCTGCCGACCGTCACCGATATGGCGTTGGCCGCATGCGTTCATCCGAAGGTCATGGCTCGCGCTTTGCGACGGCTGCGGGAACTCGGTTATGTCCATTACCGCAGCGGACACGGGTACTACGTGGCAGACGACCCACCTCCCGGTGGCATTTAGCGGCTGCTCGCCGTGTTAGCGCTTGTTGGTTGCTCCGCCGATGTTCGCCAGGCTGGTCCGGGCCGTCACCGTGAGCGGATCAGCGGGCGGCAAGCTCAGCTCGCAGCGTTCGACGGTCTCGGCGAGCAGCTTTGTGGCGTCGCTGATCCTGCCGACCGCGTAGTAGGCGTGGGCCAAGTTGATGCAGGCACCGAGCGTGTCCGGGTGGTCTGCGCCGAGCACCTTGACATACTCGCTGCGGGCCTGCTCGAACAGGCGCACGGCGACGGCCATCTTGCCCGCCGAGTAATTAGCGGAGCCAAGCGCGCCGCGGGCGGCGATCGTCTGCACGTGGCCGGCGCCGAGCGCGCGCTCACGGTCGGAGACCACCCGTTGGTAGAGCGAGATCGCCGCCTTGGCCTGCCCCGCCGCCAGATATGTTTCCGCCAGCTTCTGGCACGTCGTGGTCGTCTCCGGGTGTCTGGAACCCTGGATTCGCTCCCTGTCCCGCAGTGTGTTCCGCAGCAGCGCGATCGCTTCGTCGACCTGGCCCGCGGCACGTTGCGCGGCGGCTAGGTCTTCGCGCGCCGATATGGCCTCGACGCTTTCCTGACCGGCCGACCGCTCCCAGCCGCTGGCGACGTCGGTGAGGACGGCGACGGCCTCGACGAACCGTTTGGCGGTCAGCAGGGCGAACCCCAGGTCGCGCCCGGCCTGGACCGAGCCGGGGTGATCCGGCCCGGCCCGGCGGGCCCGGTCGCCGTGGATCTGCTCGAGCAGCGCCACGGACTCGGTCGCCCGCCCGGCGGCTAGGTACGCCTGCGCGAGCCGCTCGTTGATGCCAACGGTGGCTGGATGATCGTGCCCAAGCAGCCGCACGCTCGTGGTGGCGAGTTCCTGCCAGTAGTCGACCGCGGGGCCGGTCAGGCGCGCGCTGTCCAGGCTGCTCCCGGCGCGCATGAGCAGCGCGTGGCAGCCTCCCTCCCACAGCAGGGATCCCGAATATCTGCGCAGAGTCTCGGTGCACGAGCGCAGGCTTCGAGCCAGCCACTCCGGCTCGTCGTCGGCTGGCCACGCCTCGAGCAGCGCGTCGGCCGCCGCGGTCGCCGCGCCCTTGAGCATCGCCTCCGGCATGGCCGCCCTGGCGGCGGCCTGGACCAGCCAGTTCATCCGCAATGTCGGCGGCGTCGTGGACGTGTCGGTGGAGAGCAGGCCAGCCTGCTCGAGGGCCGCGACCCCGTCCTGTATCCCGCCCGCCGATCCCGTGTGCAGGCCGCGGACGCCAGAGTGCTCGCGCACGGCGGAGGTGGTGAAGACCGTGCCGGGGATCCCGTCGCCGTCAAGCAGCGCCGCGAGCGCGAGGAGTGAATGAGCGGTGCCGGGCGACAGCAGGTCGGCGTGGTCCACGGAGAGCGCCCAGGCGATCGGGGCGGCCGTCGGCTCCGCCACCGCCACCGCCGCCGCGCCGAGCGCCTGCTCGCGCCTGCGGAGGAAGTGCTCCCGGTAGTCGTGGCAGGTGAGCTCAGAGCTGGCGATCACGGCGCTGGCCAGGGTCAGCGCCAGCGGCTCATTGCCGAGGTCGCCGATCAGATCGATGGCCCCCTGACGCTGGTCGAGGTCCGTGGTGAGGCGGCCGACGAGGTAGGTCAGCGCCTCCCGGCGGCTAAACATCCCCACTGGCATGACGTGCGTCGGGTACCCGGACAGGGTCACCGGGTCAGACGTGGTGATCAGCACGCGGCCCGATGGGCCCCCGGGCCAGAGTCCCTGGATGGCCATCGGGTCCGTCAGGTTGTCGATCACGACGAGCCACGGGCGGGGCGTGTCACGCAGCCAGCCCAGGAAGCGGTCGGACACCGACTCGGCTTCGCCCGATAGCTGGATGTCCAGCGCGGCCGCGGCTTCGACGTAGCCGGAGAGCACCCGCGCGCGGCTCGTCGCGGTCAGCCAGATCACCTGGTCGACCGCGCCGGCCTGCCACAGCGACTGCGCGAATGACAGCGCGAGCTGCGTTTTGCCTGACGCGTCCCGCCAGTTACGCGGTCCGGCGGCATGCTCGGGGACGAGCGCGAGCGCGGTGCCCAGGCCAAGCACCGTCTGCGTCAGCCGCCCCGTCTCCGCCCTGGCGGTGAACCCGTCGGCGAGCGGTGGCGCCGACCCCACCCAGACAGGTCGCGGCTCAGGAGCCGCTGCCAATCCCGCCTGCGTTCCGGCCGATACCGGGCTGTCCATCATCGCACCCACCTACATCCCGGGAGTCACGCTGGTTCGCCCGCTCCCGCGGCGACCGGAACGCCGCGCGGCGATGGCCTCCACCAGGGTGATCAGGACCTGCTTTACCGAGCCAACATCGCGGGCGTCGCAAAGGATCAGCGGGACGCCCGGGTCGAGGTCGAGCGCGATTCGCACTTCGTCCGGATCGTAGCGGGGGGCGTTGTCGAAACAGTTGATGGCCACCACAAACGGCAGCCTGCGTTTCTCGAAGTAGTTCACCGACGGAAAGCAGTCGTCGAGCTTGCGGACGTCGGCGAGGATCACCACCCCGAGCGCGCCGTAGGACAGTTCGTCCCACATGAAGGAAAAGCGCTCCTGGCCAGGCAGCCCGAACAAGTACAGCACCAACTGGCTGCCGAAGGTGATCCGGCCGAAGTCGAGCGCGACCGTCGTGGTGGTCTTGGCGTCCACCCCGGACACGTCGTCGTAGCCGACGCTCGCTGAGGTCAGCACCTCCTCGGTGCGCAGCGGGCGTACCTCGCTGATCGCGCCGACTAGCGTCGTCTTCCCTGACCCGAACCCGCCTGCTATGAGGATCTTGTGCGCGGCGAACGGCGGGGGGATATCAGAGCGCGCGGAGCCCATTCAGTATCTCCTGAAGCACGTCGTTGCCGGTTCGTTGCCCGGGAGGGCGTTCCCGCACCACGGTAACCGCGCCCTGCGCGGTCAGGTCGGCGAGCAGCACCCGCACCACGCCGACGGGCAGCCCCGTGTCCGCGGCGATGTCGGCCACGGTCGCCGGGTTCTCGCACAGCTTAAGGATCCTGCGGTGCTCGGGGGTCAGCTTGACTGATTCATCCCCGCCCAGCCCCGCCCCGCCGCCCAGCCCCGCCCCCGTCCTGGCCAGCAGCCCGGTGGCAACGACGACGGCGAGGAGATCGAGCATCTCCCCGTCGGCGGGCGCGGTCCGTCCGCCGGTCACGGCGTACGGCCGCACCACGGGGCCGGAATCCCGCCGTCTCCACTTGTTGCCTCCGGGCACCGCGATCACTCCACCGGCATGTCGACGGGCGGGAACCGCGGCAGGGCGGCCAGGTGCGGCCGCGCGCGCTTGGTGAGCATCGCCATCTCGTAGGCGACCGAGCCCGCGTCCGCTTCCGCGGGGCACAGCGCGGCGAGGCAGCTTCCCTCGCCGGCCGCGATGACGAAGAAGATGCCCTGTTCGAGCTCGATGATCGTCTGCCGGACACCGCCCGCCTTGAATCGATCTCCCGTGCCCGCCGCCAGGCTCTGCACGGCTGACGCCACTGCCGACAGATGCTCGGCCTCCTCGCGGGTGAGATCGTTCGAAGCGGCGATGAGCAAGCCATCGCGGGACAAGATCACAGCCCGGCGGAAGTCTTTGAGTCGGTCGGCCAGATCGTCCAGCAGCCAGGCGAGATCCCGTGCTGGACTGCCGCCCTCGGCCATTAATCCCCCTCGCTATCCGCCGCGCTGTCTCGCGTGCTTTCTGTGCTGTCTGTGTTGGCTAGCGTGCCGTCGCCAGACCCGGAACCAGCCTGCTCGTCAGCCTCCTCGTGAGCGAGCCGGCTCCGATGCCAGCTGTTCTGCAGGGAGGCGGCGAGCGTGCGCGCGTGATCCGGTGCCGGGCTGTCCGGCGGGACATGCCGCGGCGCCGGTCCTTCCCCGTCCATGGTTAGCAGCTGGTCGTCCCAGGCCTCGGACGCCACCGTGAGTGAGTCCTGTGACGCGTCCGGGGTCGTGGCCGACGGGCGGATGCGGCGAGGCAGGCCGTGCAGGGTCGTCGGAGCGGCCGGGGGGAGTGGCGTGGGCGGGGCGTCCGGAGCCGCCGGAGCTTCGACGTGGGTGTCCGCGGTCGGCGTGGCCGACAGATCTCCGTTGGGCTCGGCGAGCGTGAAGAGCGATTCAGGCAGGCCGGTGCTGGTCAGCGAGAGCACCTCGGGAGCACGCAGGTTCAGCCGGGCCGAACGGCCGGTGACCGGTTCGGTACTGAGGCGGGCCTCGGCGCCGGGCCGAGCGGGGGCGGCCATGATGCTGTCGGGCATCACCACCACCGCCTTGATGCCCCGGTAAGCAGACGGGGCAAGTGCCACGTGTACGCCGTGCCGTGCCGCCAGCCTGCCCGCTACGAACAGCCCAAGCCGGTCGGCGTCGGCTAGGTCGAAGTCTGGCGGGCTGGTGAGCTGCGCGTTGATCTGGACGAGCTGATCCGGGGGTATGCCAAGGCCGCGGTCTTCGACCTCGATCGCGAAGCCGTTCGCCACTCGCTCGGCCCGCACCTCGACTCGCGTGCTTGATGGCGAGAACAAGGTCGCGTTCTCGATCAGCTCGGCCAGCAGGTGGATCATGTCCGTGACCGCGGTCGCGCCGATCGCCTCGTCGGAATCGGTGATAACGGTCACCCGCGTGTAGTCCTCGACTTCGGCCGCCGCGGCACGCATCACGTCGATGACAGGCACCGGGCCGCTCCACGACCGCCCCGATGCCGCCCCCGACAAGATCGTCAGGCTCTCAGCATGGCGGCGCATCCGGGTGGTCAGATGGTCGAGCGTAAACAGGTCGGCGAGCGCGGTGGGGTCGGTGGCCTGCTGTTCGAGGCCGTCGATGATGCGCAACTGCCGGTGCAGCAGCGACTGGTTGCGCCGCCCGAGGCTGACCAGGATCTGCCGGTAGCCGTGACGCAGGGAAGCCTCGGCCACGGCCGACGTGACGGCCGCGCGATTGAGCCGAGCGATCGCCGCGGCGACGGAGGTGACCTCGGCGGTTTTCATGGCCGGCCAGTCCGTGCCCGCTTCGTCATCCCCGACCTGGTCCCCGTTGCGCAGCGCCGCGACGATCCGCGGCAGGTGCTCGTCGGCCAGGGAGCCGGCCGTCGCGGTCAGCCCGGAGATCTCAGCGGACAGCCGACGGGCGAACCAGTCGACCCGCGCGACGACGACAATGACAACGATCAGGCCCGCCCCCGCTATCACCGCGGCGCCGATCACGGCCTGATGGCTGGGTGTCTGCCTGCTCATCCAACGCAGCTTGTCCAGGTAGCCCGCCAGCACTAGCCCGGCGATCACTCCCCATAGCGCCAGCAAGATCGTGACGGGCGCGAGCAGGCCAGCGGCGAGATAGAAGTTGATCGAATGACCTGCGGCACGCGGGGCTGCCCGGCCCGGGGAGCTGGGTAGGCCCATGGAGCAACTCCTCGTTTTTACCCGCGAACGTTCGGATGCTTCTGAAAGAGCATCCTGACCCACATTGTGTCCGGAAGGCTACAGTAACGCCATCAAGCGACGCCAGACTGTGATATCGCGCAATTGCGTAGTTATGCGTGGGCCTGCGACGTCGACGAGGACAAATCGACGAAAATCTAAACCCACTATTCCGAACGGCCACAGGCGTCTCGTCAGTCTTAAGGTGGGGCCGATGGCCCGCCCGGCAGGTGACACAGCCATAAGCCGGTGCCGACCCGCCTCCCGCCCCTCCCGCCCTTCCGCCTCCCGCCCTTCCCGTCCCGCTTATAAAGGGTTCGCCCGCGGTCGGCTGGGAATGCATGCCAAACGTGACCGCTGGCGATGAGGGAGAGCGGGTCGTACGGCTGACCGCCTGGGTCGAGGGCAGGGTGCAAGGGGTCGGATTCCGGTACTGGGTCGGGCGGAAGGCCGCCGAGTTGGATCTCGTCGGCTCGGCGACCAACCTGGCGGATGGGAGCGTGGAAGTGGTGGCCGAGGGTAGCGAGGACGCGTGCCGCGCGCTCGTCGCGGCACTCGCGAGCGGTGCCGGACCCGGCCGCGTGACCCGGGTTACGCAGCGTTGGGGCGCGCCTCGGGGTGACCTGTCTGGCTTTGTGGCCGGGTAACGGGTACGGTCCGCCCGAACCTGGTTACTCGGCGCGCTATGACCGTGTGACCTGCGACACTTGCGCGGTTCGATCGCTGGGGCCAGTAACGAGAGCATCGCCAGAAATTCGGGGGAATCGCACAGCGACATCTTGATCACGGAGGTTCATCATGGTCGTGAGCCACCGGCTAGGAGGCACTTCCCGGCTGGCCGGGCTAACGAGGAGTAACAAGGAAGGCAGGAAACTACCTATGACGCAGCGAAGCCTTGAGGATCTGCTGCAGACAGTGAACCCCGTTGAGCTGCTGCGCAGCTCCCAGGAGGGAGCCTACGTCTACCCGGTCGTGCCCACCGAGTTCAGCAACTGGCGGACCGAGCAACGCGCGTGGACTCAAACCTGCGTGCTGTATGACCAGACGCACCACATGGCGAACCTGTACATCAAGGGGCCGGACGCGCTCAAGCTGATCTCCTACCTTGGCATTAACACCTTCAAGAACTTCCCGCTGAATAGGGCCAAGCAGTTCGTTCCCTGCAGCTTTGGCGGCCACGTGATCGGCGACGGGATCCTGTTCCACCTGGAGGAGGACGAGTACGAGTTCGTCGGCCGCGTGCCGACCGTGAACTGGGTTCAGTTCAACGCCGAGACCGGCGACTGGAAGGTCGAGCTGGTACGGGACGACCGGTCACCGTCCCGCCCGATGGGCAAGGCGGTCACCCGCACGCAGTACCGGTTCCAGATCCAGGGTCCGAACGCCGAGCAGGTGATCCAGAAGCTGAACGGCGGCCCGTTCCCCGACATCAAGTTCTTCCACACGGACTACATCAATATCGCCGGGCGCCGGGTACACGCCCTTCGCCACGGCATGGCCGGCCAGCCGGGACTTGAGGTCTGGGGTCCGTACGAGGAGTACCTGGAGATCCGCGACGTGATCCTGGAAGCGGGCAAGGAGTTCGGTATTGAGCCGGTCGGCGCTCGCGCGTACGCGACCAACGCGCTTGAGTCCGGCTGGATTCCCTCGCCGCTTCCCGCCATCTACACCGGCGACCAGATGAAGCCATACCGGGAATGGCTCCCCGCGCAGGGCTACGAGGGCTTCGCCGGATCGATCGGCGGCAGCTTCGTCTCCGACAGCATCGACGACTACTACGTCACGCCGTACCAGCTCGGGTACGGCCACATGGTCAAGTTCGACCACGACTTCGTGGGCCGCGAGGCCCTGGAGGCGATGGACAAGCCCAACCAGCGCCGCAAGGTGACGCTGGCGTGGAACGGCGAGGAAGCCGCCAAGGTCGTGGGTTCGCTCTTCACCGACGAGGTGCCGTACAAGGTCCTCGAGCTGCCCGTGTCGAACTACGCCGCCTCGAACTACGACGCCATCCTCTCCGGCGGCAAGGTGGTGGGCCTGTCCATGTTCACCGGTTACAGCCACAACGAGCGGAAGATGCTTTCGCTGTCGACCGTCGACCACGACCTGCCCATCGGCGCTGAGGTCACGCTGGTCTGGGGTGAGCCGGACGGCGGCTCCGCCAAGGCGTCGGTGGAGCGGCCGCATCGCCAGCTGGAGGTTCGCGCCACCGTGGCTCCCGCCCCGTACACCAAGGAAGTTCGCGAGCACTACGCGGAAGGCTGGCGCAGCGTCCAGGCCTGACGCTCGCTACCCCCGACACCGCGAACCCCCAGCACCCGCCGGTGCTGGGGGTTCGCGCGCGAAATGCTACAAACCCGAAATCGCTGGCGCACGGCGACACAATATCCGCGCCATTTAGCGCACAAATTCAGGTAATACCGGAATAGTCCGGCCGCCTGTGTTCTCCTGGGATTATGACCTGATCTTCCCTTGGGGGTGGGGGCGGAGATGGACGATCACGGCATCCGGTCAGGACGCGCGCGCGTCCCGGAGCCGTCGTGGCCGACGGTGATAGCCACCACCATGCGCCTGTGGCTGGAACGACATGACGTCGCTCGCCGGCGCATGGTTCTCGCGCGGCGCTTGCTCGTGCTCGCAGTCGCCGTGGCGGCGGCCGTCGTGATCACGGCCATCGTTACCCATCGCGCGCCGGCGACGAGCCCGCGACGCGCGGCGGCTGCCCCCACACCCGTGGCGTTGCAGGTCGCGGCGGCTACCCGCGACCAGGCCGCGGCGTGGATCGCCAGTCAGGTCGCTCCCGGCGCGATCGTGGCCTGCGACCCGGCGATGTGCGCTGAGCTGCAAGCCACCGACCTGTCCCCGTCCAGGCTGCTGATGCTCGGCACGTCGACGGCCGACCCGCTTGGCTCCGACGTAGTGGTCGCCACTCCGGCGATAAGGAGCCAGTTCGGCGCCCGGCTAGAGAACGTGTACGCGCCCGTGGTGCTCGCCAGCTTCGGTTCCGGCGCTGGCCGGATCGACGTCCTCGCCACCGCTCCCGACGGCGCCGCCGCGTATCAGCTCTCACTGTCCGCGGACATGCGCGCCCGCGAAACGGCCGGCCAGCAGTTGGCGGTCAACCGGCACGTCATCGTCTCTTCAGCCGCCAGGGTGGCGCTCGAGGATGGCGAGGTGGATCCCCGGCTGCTCCTGACGGTCGCCGAGCTGGCGGCGGGGAGGCCGGTCCGGATCCTGGCCTTCGACGACCCGTCACCGGGCGCGAGCCCCATGGTGCCGTTCCGCGGCGCCGAGATCACGCTGCCGCATGGCGAGCCCGGCAGCTCGTTGCGTTCTGCGCTCGCCTTCTTTGACGCCCAGCGGCCGCCGTTCGTGCCGCTGCGGGCGGGCATCGAGGGTAACTCGGTGCTGCTCGTGGAGTATGCCGCTCCGAGCCCCCTGGGGCTGCTGAGTGGACCGTAAGCCTATCCATGGTCATGGCCCAGGGGAGGGACCCATGAGATTTCTTCGATACATCGCCGCGTTGAGCATTCCAGCGCTGGCCGCGGTGCTGGTGGCAAGCGCCGCGGCGCCGGCGCCGGCTTCCGCCACCACTGGTACCGGCTGGATCAGGCTCGCCCATCTGTCGCCGAACACGCCAGCTGTGGACGTCTACCTCTACTCGTTCGGCGACCCGTCCGCGCAACTGGTGCTGCATCACGTCGGCTACGGTGTGGTCTCGCCGTACGAGCAGGTCGCAGCCGGGGATTACAGCGTCTCGATGCGCCTGGCAGGCGCCGCGGCGACCACTGCGCCTGTGCTGTCCGCCAGCGTGGCCGTCGCGGCCGGGAACGCCTACACCGTGGCCGGCCTGGGGCCGGAATCCGCGCTACGGCTTCAGGTCTTGCACGATCAGCTGAGCACCCCGCCGGGTCAGGTCCTGGTTCGCCTGATCCAGGCATCCTTGCGCGAACACGTGGTGTCGGTCAGCCTGGGCGGCCAAGTACTGGCGAGCAGCCTGACCTTCGGGTCCGTCAGCGGCTACCGGACGGTCTCCCCGGGCACCGCCAGCGTCCGCATCGCGGATGACGGCGCGGACGCTAGCGCGAGCGTTACGCTGGCCGCCGGCACCGTTCATACCCTCGTGGTTCTCGATGGGTCAAACGGGGTCACGGTCGACAACCTGCTCGACGCCGCCGGCAGCGCGGTCGCGCCCGCCGGCGGCGCCGGTACCGGACTGGGCGGCACCGCGCCGCGCGGCCCGTCGTCCCCGCTGCCGTGGGCGCTGGTCATCATGGCCGGGATGGTTATCGCGATCACTGGCGGCCTGCGGCTCCGTCACCTGCCGCACCCCTCGGTACCGCGTCACCAGCCCCACCACCGGGCACCACGCCACCATCGGCCCTCGCGCACATCGGCGACATTGCCGCGAACCTCGCATGCGCTCGCCTCGCATGCGCCCACCTCGCACCGGCTGGTCGGCCCTAAGAGATGAGCGTTCTTGCTGGCAGGTCGGCCGCCGTCATCGTGACGGTCGCCGGCCTCGCCGCAGTCGCCGCGGGCGCCGTCGGCCTGACGCTCACCCGGGCGCCTGACCGGCCGGTTTGGCCCGCGGCGGCGATCTTGCCCGCACCGACCGGCCCGATAGCGGCGGCGCCGCGTCCGAGCGCGCCCCAGGTGGCGCTGCCGGTGGCGCTGACCATACCGGCGATCGGCGTGCAGACCCAGTTGATCAGACTCGGCCTGACCGCCGCCGGCGCCCTCCAGGTGCCACCCACGCCTTCGATCGCCGGCTGGTACACGGGCAGCCCGCGCCCTGGTGCCGTCGGCTCGGCGGTTATCGCCGGTCACATCGACTCGTATGCCGGGCCGGGGGTTTTCTTCGAGCTTTCCCGGCTGAGGCCAGGCGACCGCGTCTACGTCCGGCGCGCGGACGGGACGCTCGCGGTCTTCCGCGTGACGTCGGTGCGCACCTATCCGAAGGACCGCTTCCCGACCCGCACGGTCTACGGGCCGGCCCCCGACGCGGAGCTTCGGCTCATCACCTGCGGGGGCACCTTCGATCCCGCCGTGCGCTCGTATCTGTCCAACGTCGTCGTCTATACCACCGAAATCACCTGACCGCGGCTGGGACGCCGGCTCATCCCCGCGGGTCGGGGCCGGGACGCCAGTCCACCCCGAGCGTGCCCTGCGCCGCGGCGATCCCTGTGCGGCCGCCGCCCCGGCCGCGCAGCACGTAAGCGCAGCCCACAGCGACGGCGGCACCCGCCAGCGGGCCGGCCAGGTAGGCCCACCAGGCGGTCCAGTCGCCAAGCACCAAAGCGGGACCGAGCGACCTGGCCGGGTTCATCGAGGCCCCGCTGACCGGCGATCCCCACAGGCCGGCCAGCGCGATATAGCTGCCCACGCCGATCGCCGCGAACGGCCCGATCTGCTGTGCACCCGACGCCGTGCCCAGGATCACGCTTACCAGCCCGGTGGTCAGCACCAGTTCCCAGACCATCGCGGTCACTGTGGAAACGCCCTGACCTGGCAGCGTCAACCCGGCGCTGCCCTGCTTGCCGAGCAGCGCCCACAACACCAGGGTGGCGCCGATCGCGCCGGCGAACTGGGCGACGATATAAGCCGGCACGCGCTTCCAGGGGAAGTTCCCCCGCGCCGCGAAGGCGACGGTCACCGCCGGGTTCAGGTGTGCTCCCGAGACCGTTCCCATGAACATGATGGTCGCCGCTACCATCAGCGCCGGTGCGACTGCCCGCGCGGCGTACGGCACGGCGTTGCCGCCGAACCTCGCGTTGACCATGCCGCCACCGACGGCCACCAGCACCAGGAAGAAGGTGCCGAGCAGCTCGGAGAACAGCCGCCGCCCTTCGTAGCTGTCGTTCCAGAAGTCAAACTGCTTAGCCACCGAGTTCGGCTGCCCGAACGATCGCAGTGCCACGTCGGCGTGGCGGAGAGCGTTCTGTCGATCCGGCCCCGAGGGCGGAGCCGTGTCGTTGGGCTGCCTGGTCACCGTGCACCTCTTTCTGGGCTCCCGTAAAGAAGGGCATCCTCCCAGAGGTGCGTGGCCGCGTCCAGGTCCGGTCAGCTGACCCGCGCCCAGTGACCGCCCACGGCGCGCATGCCGCCGGCGCCCTTGCGGACCGAGGCGAGCACGAACGGGGCCCGGGCCAGGGCCGCGAGCCCGGCCGCGGGGCCCGGCGCGCTGGCAGGTTCGGTAAGGCCGGGGACATGAACCCAGCCCCGATGCTGCCTGCCAGTGACGTGTACCCGGACCGCCTGACGGTAGTCGCAGTCGTCCACGTAGCCGTGGGCGATGATCCCGCTGTAGATCTCCTCGGAGACCACCAGGACCAGCGGGGACTCGGTCTGCTTCAGCGCCCTCTTCACAGCCGCGGAATCAAGCAGCCTGATCGCGATGTCGATGGATTCGCCGTAAAACCCCCGGTCGTCGCTGTGCACCTCGCCGGCGTGCACGACCGCCCGCAGTCGCATGCGCAGCGCTGGCTGCGCGGCACGTGTGTTGTATTCGGTCACCAGTGCCGTCAGCGCCGGTATCAGGCGATCGAGCAAGACCGTCTTGGGCACGTCGTCATATGGCCGGATGAGAAGCAGCACGCCGTCCCCGCGGTCGATCGGCTGCTCCAGCTGATTGTCGGTTATCGGCACGGCTTCAAGCGCGCGCCCCAGCAGCTCGTACATGGATCGCCGCAGTTCTCCCTTGACCGGGTTCGTGCGCGTGGTCGATCCCTCGAGATCAATGGCGACTATTGAGCGATGCATGGGGCCGACTGGTGGCTGGCTGTCCCAGTGCGCCACCGTCGCGAGTCGAGTGCTCATGATTCCTCCCTTACACGCTCCGGGGTTGGACCCTTATTTCCAGCATGCCCCGCACGCCCCGCAAGTGGTTGCCGGTATGCGAGCGCTGACTCTCGTGGACGCCTTTGCACGTACGCAGCGGACGGCGAATTGCGCGGACACCACGTTCTCGGATGGCTGTCATGTGCATGACATGACGAACTTGGACATAATTGGGTACCAGGAGGTTGATCCAGGGGTGGGTGCAGTCAAGCGTGAGCCGACGTCACCAGGCCCGATCACCGATCTCTTTGCCCGGCTTGACGATCTGCACTCTCGGGCAGGGCGTCCATCGATGCGGGAGATCGCGATCAGGGCAGGGCGGGGCAACATCAGTTCATCGACCGTTCACAACATCTTTCGCAGTCCCCGGGTGCCGAAGTGGGGCTTCCTTGAACAGGTCATCAGGGCGCTAGGCGGGGAGCCGGACCGGGACGAATTCCTGCTTCTCTGGCAGGCGGCCTGGCGAGCGGAGAACGGGGCGCAAGACGGCGGCGTGGACGACACGCAGCCGCAAATCACGGCGGGGGTCCAGCGTCAGAGTTTGGCGCCACTGGCGCCACTGGCGCCCTTGGCGCCGCGCCCGATTCGGGATTCGCTGCCAAGCGCGATTAGGGGACGACCCGAGGCCGCGCGCCGGCCGTCGCACCGGATCTGGTCGAACGAGATTCCCGCCCGGAATCTCAATTTCACCGGCCGGGTGGCCGAGCTTGATTCGATGTCCGGCAACCTGCTGGGCAGCCGGTCCCCGCACGTGCAGGTCATTTGCGGCATGGGCGGGATAGGCAAGACCGAACTGGCGACCGAATACATATACCGGAACATGGACAAGTACGAGGTGATCTGGTGGATTCGCGCCGAGCATCATGACCGGGTCAGGGACGCGCTGGTCAAGCTAGCCCAGCGGCTGGAACTTCGGCAGGCGATCACGGACAGCCGCGACCGTGCCATCACGGCCGTGCTCGAAGCGCTGCAGTCACAAGCCCGGTCGAGTTGGCTGCTGGTCTACGACAACGCCGTCAGCCTGCTTGACTTGCAGAAGTACCTGCCCGTGTGCCCGCCAGGCGGTCACGTCGTCATTACCTCGCGCGAGCAGAACTGGCCCAGTTCCGTAATCGGGGACGCCATCGAGGTCTCCCCGTTCACAGAAGACGAGGCGGTCAGCTTCCTACGTCAGCGGGTTCCCGGACTCGGTGCGGGGACCGCGCGACAACAGCTCAGCACAGAAGAAGACGCACGCCGGGCTGGCGAAGCGGGGCTGTTGGCGGCGGAACTCGGTCACCTTCCCATCGCCGTCGACCACGCAGCGGCATACCTCGCCGAGACCTCGCAGACCGTCGATGAATATCTCACCCGGTTCGCGCACAACGCTCACCTGCTGCTGAGCGAACAGCCCGGAGTTTCGGAGTTCCCGGCCCCCGTCTCGGGTACCTGGGCGATGTCCACGACCCTGCTGACTCAGGACGCCGAGCACCTTTTCAACCTGTGCGCGTTCTTCTCCCCGGAACCCATCGCGGCCGAGCTTTTCCTGCAAGACGCGTCCGATATCGACGATCCGCCTGGTGTGGCTGAATTCCTCTCCGCTGAGCACCGGTTCCGGGCCGCCGCTAGCCTGCTGCACCGGATATCCCTGGCGAAGGTCGACGGAGCCAGGGACCTGATTCAGGTGCACCGGGTTGTGCAGGCCGTTACTCAGGGGCAACTTCGGCAAAACCGCATCGACAAGTTTCACGCCTACCGGGCCGCGGTCGACTCGTTGCTGGCCAGATCGAATCCAGAGAATCCGGATCAGAGCAGCTGCGACGCGATTTACGACCTGTCCCTTCAGCACCTCGAGTCGGACTACCGGTTCCTCAACACCAGCGACGCGGCGCTGCGCGGCCTCATCATCGGCCAGGTGCGGCGACTGCACCTGCGCGGTGCCCATGTGGAGGCGATGCAGTTCGGGCTGGACGCGCTCAGGGTGTGGCGGGAACGTCTCGGTGAGGACCATCTCCAGGTGCTGACGCTGGCCGTGGAGGTCGCCGTCGCCATGTACGTCAGCGGGCGCGCGGCCGACGCCCACGACCTGGTCCTGCGGACCCGACCCTTGCTCCAGCGCTATACCGAAGGCGCCGGATTCAGGGTGTTCCTGCTCTGCGAGAACTTCTATGGCGAGGACTTGCGCGCGCGCAGCCAGTTTCGTGAGGCGCTGGACCTGGACCTGAGCATCTTGCCCAAATATGAGGCCATGTTCGGCATAGACAATGAGCGCACCCTTAATCTCAGGAACAACATCGCTTCTGACTACCGGGAGCTGGGCCAGTTCTGGGAGGCCCTGGAGACCGACCAGCGCGCCTTTGAAGACCGGGAGAGGATTTTGGGTCGCGATGACCCGCTCACCCTCTACTCCCTTAGCGCCGTGGCGCGCGACCAGCGCAGTCTTGGCTTTTACCAGGAATCGCTCGGCAACGCGCGCAGGGTCGTGAGCGCGTTCGAGGCGAAAGGCGGCCCCGAGCACCCGCACTGGCTGCACGCCTGCGCGGGTTTCGCGACCGCACTACGCAAGGCCGGTTACTACTGGGACGCACTCCAGCAGAGCGAGCACGTGCTGCAGCGCTACCGCGAATATATGGGCGTCGATCACATGTACACGCTCCGCGCCGCGGCCAACCTGGTTAACGACAGGCGCGCCGCCGGCGATCTCGGCGGGGCCGAGGATCTGGCCCGCGAGACCCGTGATCTCTGCCTGGAGTCCAGCCGTCCGGACGATCTCCTCTATGTGACGCTGGTCAACCTGGCATCCGTACTACGCGCCGCCGAGCGACCGGACGAGGCCCTGCCATACGACGATCAGGGACGGAAGGGCCTTATCCGGATTTACGGCGACCAGCATCCGTTCACGTTGGCGGCGAGCATCAACTACGCCGCCGACCTCGCGGCGTGCGGCAGGCTGGGTGAGGCCCTCCAGCTCGGACGGGAAACGCTGAGCAAGTGCCGGAATTCGCGCTCGCTCGGCGACGACCACCCGGACACGCTGATGGCCGCGGCCAACCTAGCCTTCGACGAGGCCGCCGCCGGAGACGAAGACGGCGCGCAACGACAGATCGCCGACGTGCTCAGCAGGTATGACCGGACGCTGACGCCCGAGCATCCCGCGGCCCGGGCGGTGGCCAAGGGCATTCGCCTGACCGCTGAGATCGAGCCGAACCCCTAACGCGGTGAGCCGCCGTACGTCGCTGGCGACCCGGTTACGAACGTGGTCGATGAGCCGTAGGAGATCAGCGCAGTACACCGAGGGGTTGCGGAAGCCGGCTTCATGCCGGTAGCGGTGCGGGTACAGGCCTCCGCCGCAGACCTCCATCACCGGACAGGCCTGGCACTGTGCCGATAGAGCGGCGGCCCCGATCTGCCTGGCGACGGTAGTGGGGTGGCCGAGGGCGTCGTCGAAGCTGTTCGAAGAGACATGCAGCCCGGTGTCGGCGGCGCCCTCGTAGCTGGAACTCAGCGAGTCGAGTTCCTTGATGGCGCCATCGGTATCCACCACCACCAGGGTGCTAGGCAGCAGCCCGAGGCCTTCGACGGCACCCGGCTGGCCGAGAACGAGCTGGATGAGCTCGCTGAACAGCCGGATGCGTGTTTCCTGGCGCGGGGCGCCGTACCAGCGCTCGAACACGCTGATCAGCCAGTCGGCGTAGCCGGTGCCTGGCGGCGGTTCGTCCCAGTTGGCGTGCGGCAGCAGCAGATCAATCGCCGGCGGACGGAACGCGAGCAGCGCCTCATACACGGCGATCGGGTCGTTGCTGACATCGATCGTGCACAGTATGCCGGCGTAGCAGTCATGGAACTCCGGGGACGCGAGCAGGTTCAGCCCGTCCGCGATATCGCCGAAGCTGTTGCGGCCATCCGCGTAGCGGCGATGCCGCCCGGTCGCGTCGGCATCGCCGTCAAGGCTGACGCCTATGCTGACTGCGGCGCTCTTGAGTATTTCAAGCACGGGGCGACGCAGCAGAGTGCCATTGGTCTGCATGGACATGTTCACGCGCGCCGGCACCTGGTCGCGCAGCATTGCGGCCAGCTCGGCTAGCCATTCGGCGCCTGCCAGTAGCGGTTCACCACCGTGCAGGATTATGTCGACGCTGGGAAGGTTATGCCTGTCGGCATGCTCGGCGATGCGCTGGACTGCCGTCCGCGTCACGGTCGGGCTCATCCGCTTTGGGAGCCCGCGCCACGCTTGATCCGCCATCTCATATACATAACAATATGAGCACGACAGATTACAGCGACTGTGTACCTTCAGGATGAATTGCCTGAAGGGGACGGGCTGGTAGCCCGCGGCCCGCATCGCGGCGATGTCGAGGTCAAGCAATGGCCAGGGTGCGGGATGCCCCTCAAGCCCGACGGAGGTCAAGGCGTGCCTGCGTGCACTTAAATATTCGAATTGAATGCGCTGACGAGCACGCTGTCTTCGGCGATACGCTGAAAGTACAGGTCGATGGAGTGCGCGAGAACCGTATCGCCCAACTCGGCGATTCTGTCCGCTGACATTTCCCGCAGATCGGGAATAACAGATCCAAGCTCTTGATTCCACATGGACTATCACATCTCTTCTAAGGCCATTGCCGGATGTAAACGTTAAGTCAGTTCACGTAACTTCAGCGCACGGATACACCAGCCACTGAGATTCTTCCGTCCCCCGTGGTGGTTTGCAATACCGAAAGCGATCGTGTCGTCGGCTTGGCTTGCCCGCGCGCCCAATTTTTACGCACCGTCGTAGTGTGCCGGTACACGAGGACGCCAGCACTGTTCACAGACACCTGTGGACGATCGTGGACAGCCGCGGACGGATTTGCAGTTTCCAATTCCACGTCCTTCGATCCAGATCCGCAATTATCCGCCTCTTGTATCAGTTGAGACACCCATGCCGTATCGCGTGGCGCAGCGGATCCCCGTGTTCCTTGATTCGCTTAATGCAGGAATGCAGCACAAACGGGGAGATGTCATGGCAACACGACCGACGTGGCCTGCGGGACCGATGGACGACCCGCCTGACCGCGATTCCGCCCAGGACCAGACGCTGCCGGGGACCGACCTGCTCGACCACGTGGATGCCCACGCGGTGATCGGGGAAATGGCGGGACTGCTGCGCGAAACCCGCGGCCACATGCTGGCGTGCGCGGGCTTGCTCGGCGCCATCGCGATCGGCATCGCCGCGGAGACCGGAGCGGCGGCGAGGGCGCTGCACCCCGGCCTCACCGACGTCATCAACATCGGCCTGATGTGCCCGCTGTTCTGCTGCTGGCTGGTCGCCGCGATTCTCGTGGCGATGGCGGGCCGACCGGTGCTTAACGCGCTGAGCGAGACCCGATGGGTAACGGGCGCCCCGCTGGACCCGCGAGCGCCGTGGCTGACCCTGCCACCGCCCGACGCTCACCCCGAAGCGTGGACGTGGATCCGCGCGCACCTGCTGGTTGGCGCGGCACGGATGGCCAGGTACCGGATCCAGCTGGCCGACACCTGGACCTGTGTCGCGGCGGCCTCCTTCCTGCTGTGGACGGTGATCATCGGCCTCGGCCACTAAGCGGCGCGGAGCCGATGACCGGTAGCGCATGATTTGTCAGCTACGCCCAGATGCCTCATGGTTAGAACGTGCAGGTGCCGGAATCTGACGAGAGGTTCTGGGACCTGCTGACCCCTGATGAGCGGCGCGCCCTGCGGGAGTTGGGCGGGGACAGGAGATATCCGCCTGGCGCGACCATGTGCGTGGAGGGAGATCCGGCCACGCACGTTTTCATCCTCCTGGGCGGATGGGTGAAGGTCCTTTCTGAGAGCGAAAACGGCGCGCAGGCCGTCCTCGCACTCCGCGGCGACGGCGACATCGTCGGCGAGACGGCGGGCGAAACCGCCGGGCGCCGCAACGCCACGATGCGGGCCATCGGCGCGGTACAGGCGCTGATCGTCGGCTACGACAGGTTCAGCTCCTTCCTGGATACCCACCCCGGAGCCAGCCGCGCCTACCGGCGCGTGGTCACCCGGCGCTGGAGCGACGCCGACACGATGCTGCGCAGACGCACGGTAACCAGCGGCGCGCAGCGGTTTGCCGGGCTCATCCTCGATCTCGCGGGACGCTACGGCAAGCGCGCGGGCAGCGCCATCGAGCTGGCACTCCCGCTGTCGCAGGAAGAGCTAGCCAGCCTGGCCGGCACATCTCGCGCCACCGTCGCCCGCGCGCTCGCCAACTGGCGCGAACGAGGCCTCATCAGCACCGGCCAGCACCGCATCACGGTCATAGACGCGGCCGCGCTCCAGCGGGTCGCGGGCCCGGCCCAACCGGCCTAGGCATCCAGTCCGGCGAACGCTGGCGACTTCGCCCGCAAAGCTGATCGGCGTGGGGGCCGAAACGTCTTGGGGCTCGAGAGGACAAACACACGCTGATTTCTAGGACTCAGCGCCGGGCCGTATCTAGCCCCTCTGGGCAACCTCAGCCCCGCTGGTAACACCGCCGCCCGCTTCTGCTGAAGGTTTGACCGGCCGCAGCCGGTCAAACCTTCAGCAGTATCGAAAACTGGGCTTCCCCCACGGGCACGCCACGGCCCTGGTCGGCTCCGCCCTGGCCCAGCGGCGATGGGGGAAGATCACCGCCGGTCGCACGCGAATGGAATCGTGGCGTCGCGCTATGGACGGGCCGCATGGCGCCGGTGTTGCCATAGCCATCCAACCACGGCGATCAGGAGGCCTGCCCGCAGCCAGACATCGGCTAGGTTGAACGTCGGGCCGTAGAACGAGACATGCAGCCAATCGACGACGCCGCCGTGCAACGCGGACGGCGAGCGGGCCAAGCGATCGATGAGGTTGCCCGCCGCGCCTGCCGCCGCGAGTGCGGCACCGAACCTTTGTGTGCGGCTAGCGGTCCGCACTGCCCAGGTTCCGAGCAGGATCACGCCGGCGAACGCGACGACGGCGAGGAGCGGCTCGTACCCCGCGCCCAGCCCGAAGGAAGCGCCGTGATTGATGACAAGCTGAAGCCGTAGCAGACCCCCGGGCACGGTGATATCGCGGCCATCGGAGAGCCGGGACAGCGCCCACCCCTTGGTCGCGGCGTCGGCCGCGACTCCCAGCACCGCTACCACAGCCGACCAGACAACCGGCTTCACTGCTAGCGGCACCCGTCCGGCGCGATTGCCCAGTCCCGCCTGTCGCCTGGGGGCCGTCCCGCACGCCACGTAACCAGCCCGCCTCTCCCCCGCCCGCCGCCTGCCGCCTGCCAGACCTCCACACTAGCCGCCGGCGGCAGGCAGATTAATCAGGGCGGAAGTTCCTCCGTGCCGGAGGACGGAGGAACTTCCGCCCTATCTGTCCCGTGCGGGGCGCGGGCTTGGGGGGTGCGTGAGGTGAGGCGTGTGGCGACCGGGTATACAGCTAGAACCCATGGACCGCCCCGCTAGCGCACTGCATCGCGGACAGCAGAAGGATGAGCGGGGATCGCCCTGCCGACACGACCACGGGGATCGCTCTTGGAACCGCTATCTTCATCTGCCCGGCCGGTTCAGCGGCGTGATACTAGCCGGGTCAGCGACCTGCTGCCGCTCGGTGACTGGTACCGACATCACTCGCTCCGCAGCTGGCCGGTGCAGCTATTCCTGGCGCTGATCTGCGTGCCGTCGATCGCGCTGTTCGTCGTGGGCGCCAACGCGACACAGACCACGTTCGACGCGGGCGCGTGGATCTTCGCGGCGTACTTCGCCATCGCGTGGCTGCTGCTGCTCGGCGTGATCATCAGGCCGGCGCACGTGACGAGGGTGATGCTGCTCGTCGTGACGGTGCTTTCGCTGCTGACGCAAGTGCCGCTGGCGGTGGCCCTTGAGACCGCCCTGCACGCGACGAACGCGAGCCTGCTCCCCAGCATCATCACGATCGGCATACCCGAGGAGCTGGCGAAGGCGCTGCCGGTGCTGGTGGTCGCGCTGATTTACCGGCGCAGTCATGGTCTCGTGCCCCGCGATTACCTCTTCGTCGGGGCGGTCAGCGGGCTCGTCTTCGGTGCTAGCGAGGTCGTCCGCTACTTCACGATCAACGGGGTCGCGGAGTTCTACCAGACAGTGAAGGCCTCGATTCCCCAAATCCAGGCGCTGCTCTCCTCGGGGCATCAGGCCGCGACCTCGATCTTCGCCGCGCTGATCGGCCCCGTGCTGCTCTTCATCCTTAACTTCGTCTGGCGCTTCGTCACCGACCCGATCAGCCATGCTTGCTGGGCGGGCCTGACCGGCTACTTCATCGGGCTAGCGGCGACCGGCAGGCACCGCTGGTACCAGGTCGCGTGGATCGGCCTGGTGGTCGCCGCCATCCTGCACGGCCTGAACGACTGGACCCGGATCAACGGTCATTGGTCCTGGATCCTCGTCACGCTGGTCAGCGGAATCCTGTTCCTTGGCTACGCGAAGGTCGGGTCTCGCCACGACCTGCGTCTGGACGGGGGCGACGTGCCGGAGTTCCTGCTGCCCCACGCGGCTCACTCCGATGCCGTGCCGACGCAAGAACCAGAACCGGCCGCGATCAGGCACGGAAGACCATGGTGGGAGCACTAAGCGCGCTTCTAATATTCTGGTCATTCGATTGCCGTCGTCCGATACCTGGAGTGAAGAGATGGCCGAGGTCGTCCTGTTCCACCATGTGCAAGGACTCACCGACGGGGTCCGCGCGTTCGCCGAGGAACTGCGCGCCGGCGGTCACACCGTGCACACGCCGGACCTGTTCGAAGGAAAGCTACCGGGCAGCATCGATGAAGGCATCGCTCTCGTCGACAGCATCGGCGACGGGGTGCTCACCGAGCGCGGCAGCCGCGCCCTAGCCGACCTGAACGAGGGGCTCGTGTACGCCGGCTTCTCCTACGGCGGCGGCATGGCGCAGCGGTTCGCCCAGGCCCGGCCGGGCACGCGCGGCGCGCTGCTCTACGAGACCTGCCTGCCGCTCACCGGCGACTGGGGAGTAGGACCGTGGCCCGAGGGCGTCCCTGTGCAGATCCACGGCATGGACAAAGACCCCTATTTCGCGCTGGAGGGTGACCTCGACGCCGCTCGCGAGCTGGTCGACGCGGTAGGGACCGCGCTGGCCGAGCTGTTCCTCTACCCGGGCGACCGGCACCTGTTCACCGACAGCTCGCTGCCGTCGTACGACCCGGCCGCGACGGCGGAGGTCCAGCGGCGCTCGCGCGAGTTCCTCGACCGCCTCGGCTAACTCGACGGCACCCCCAACCGCTCAGGCGGGCCGCACCGGACGGTAGCGAGGCTCCCACATCAGCGCCCGAACGCGGGCAGCGAGATCCGTATCCGGCCCGCTCTCCGCCACACCCTCCGCGCGGGCGGCCCTGACCACCGCCACGGCCACCGCGACCGAGGTTTCCCGCAGCCGCGAGACCGGCGGCAGCAGCGGCGCTCCCGGCAACGAGATGTCCACCAGGTCCGCGACCGCGCGGGCGGCCGCCAGCAGCATCCCGTCGGTGACCCGGCGGGCCCTGGCGGCGATCACGCCAAGGCCCAGGCCAGGGAAGACCAGCGCGTTGTTGGCCTGACCGATCTCATACCTGGCGCCGTCGTGCTCGACGGCAGGGTAGGGGCTGCCGGTGGCGACGAGGCCGCGGCCGTTCGTCCATGTGATGAGGTCGGCGGGCACCGCTTCTGACAGCTCGGTCGGGTTGGACATGGGCAGGATCACCGGCCGGTCGGTGCGGGCCGCCATGTCGCGGACGATCGCCTCGGTGAAGGCGCCGGTCTGCCCGGAGGTCCCGATCAGCACGGTGGGGTGCACCCGGGCGACCACCTCCGCGAGGCCCGCGGCCAGGCCCGCGGCCAGGCCGTCCAGGCCATCCAGGCCCTCCGCGGGGTCACGCGCGTAGCGGCGCTGCTGATCGCTCAGTCCAGTCATGTCGCGCGTCAGCAAACCCTGCCGGTCCACCGCCCAGAGCCGCTGCCTCGCCTCCTGCGCCGGCACGCCTTCCGCCGCCATGGCGGCGGTCAGCTGGTCCGCGATGCCCGAGCCGGCCGTGCCCATCCCGAAGATCACGATGCGCTGGCTGACCAGCGGCCGCCCTGTCGCCCTGGTCGCCGCGAGCACGGCGGCCAGGTTGACCGCGCCGGTGCCCTGGATGTCGTCGTTGAAGGTCAGCCGCTCGTTCCTGTACCGCTCAAGCACTCGCCTGGCGTTCGCGACGCCGAGGTCCTCCCAGTGCAGCAACGCCCGCGGGAACAGCTTGCCGACAGCCTGCGTGAAGGCGTCGAGGAAGGCGTCGTACTCGGCCGCGGGCACCCGGGGATGACGGTTGCCGATGTAGAGCGGGTCATCGAGCAGGCTCTGCCGGTCCGTTCCGACGTCCAGCATGACCGGGATCGTGCGCAGCGGGTCGATCCCGCCCGCCGCCGTGTAGACGGCGAGCTTGCCCACCGCGATGTTGATCCCGCCGAC
>Ga0187808_10000034_pt1 | contig 25539 bp, 25 predicted proteins | sample NC_wetland_sal_i_5_FD_132427 | JGI IMG/M metagenome (GOLD analysis project Ga0187808, IMG submission 132427) | Wetland sediment microbial communities from Neuse River Estuary, North Carolina, USA - ASW_3 | ecosystem: Environmental > Aquatic > Freshwater > Wetlands > Sediment | place: USA: North...
ACTGTGACACTATCGATCCTACCACTGGAAGCTGCTCAGGCAAAGAAGGTCAGGGAAGCAACCAGGAGCCTGCTGATATAGATGACAATTTCTGTTTCGACAAAACTGCTTCGTCACTGGTCCAGGTGACAGGATGCACAGATGCCAATTTCGGTTTTGACAGTGTGCCCTACCTGAAAAACGTCTGGCCCGACGGTAATCCTGATCATCCAACGCCGATCCAGTTCTCCAGTCCGCTAACAGGGTTTGCCTTCAATAGAACCTATAGTAACTCAGCCTTCCAGACAGACCTGCCAGCCCTTGAGAACGACTGCAGTTTCGTGACTGGTGCCGGTTGCACACACTTCCCACTCGATGATGATGGCGTGCATGCTAAGTTCTACCCGTACTACAGTAGCGCCAACATTGTCTTTAATATCGGCGGAGGAATTCACATCCCGCTGTGCGTATGGCAGTTTGGTGCCACGATTCCTGGCTCCGACGACTTCGGCAAGAATGCTCAATAGGTCCAGTCCAGCAATTCACCTTCTTGACAGTTGGAGGTCACGGGGTAACAGAGCAGGACTTCACCTACTTTGGGCAGGCACCGTTCCAGAATCCCTGCCAGCTATTGGATCCAGCAGCCCTGAATTCTCTGGGAACTTGAAGGCTTTAGGTAGTGGAGAGCAGTAACATGTACAGCAAACGAGAAAACTCAGTATCTTAACGTGTCAGGTTCAGATGTTTTCGTCGCGTCCAGCTTAGTGACCACAAGGAACCGGCAGCTATGCCCGCCGAGCTACCAGAAAGCACTTAGGAGCGTAGGGGCGATCCCTTGCGGTCGCCCGGTGGGCTAGCGGGGCTTCCCCTTCCCCTTGCCGTCGCTAGTTTTGGTCTCACGGTGCATCCAACAAAATGAACCTCATCTCTCAAAAAGGGTGTATGAATGACTCCTCAGAAATTGCCTCTTGCTTGCTGACAAAAAAATATGCTATGCTATCAACAGCAAAGCTACACATCTCGTGCAAGCTTAACAGCCTGAACAGGATCTTCCTAAAACCGGGAGTTGAGAAGCCCAAAATGTAGTGACACCCTGTCTGGGGGACAGGTATCCCCTTGCGGGTACCAGCGGCGGGGCCTCACAACCTGCACACATCAACAAACATCCTCAACAAACAACGGACTCGCACCTTCACTTCACTCTAACCGTCTTCCTCTGCCAAGGACCTCGACACTTTGGAAGACACCATCACCTACCTCCACGCCAGCCTCGTCATCCTCGACACCCTCGAAACGACCCGCGCACACACCCTGGCTGCTCTCGCCCAACTGGCCGAACGCACTACTTGCGTCATCCTCATCCTCCATTCCCTGCGCAAGCCCCATCCCAGCTCCTCCCACGATCTGCTGTGTGCCGCTGCCCGCAGTCGCTTGCTACTCACCACCGACCCGAACGTCCCCCAGCATCACCTGCTCACCACCACGCACGCCCTCGGTCCCCAGGCCGTCACGCTTCTTTACGAACTCCTCGCCCAGGAACAAGGCCTCCCCACCATCCACTGGCTCGACGAGCAAGACCAGGAACCTCTCATTTATTCCGACGAGCAAGAACGGGAGTTCCTCTCTTCCCAACGCAACTTCATCCTCACTGTCTTACACCGCAGCCCCGCTCCACTGGACGTCAGAACCATTGCCGGCCGCACCTTCCACACCTATGAAGGCATCCGTAAAACCCTCCAACGCATGCTCCATGCCGGCCAACTCGTTTCCCCCGCCCGTGGCCTCTATACCACACCCGATCATCCCTGCCTCTCCCAAAACATCAACGACCCAACATCTGTCTCACCACAACCATCTCTCCTATCTGCCCCACATCCTGAACTAGCATCAACTACCATCTTACCCCGGGTCCCTGTCCCAATAGTCCCAGATACCGTTGGCGAATTACCCAACAATAACGGAGCCAAATAATGTCGTAGGGGCGCAATTGATCGCGCCAGCCGAATGTGGCTTACCCAACAATAACGAGCCAAGCGATATAGATCCCCTATTTATCGTATCCGTGGGGACGCATGGGCCCAACACCACTCAATTCAATTCGCCAACTGTACCTGTCCCCCAAGTCCCAAACCCAAGCATCGAGGACGACATTCTAACAGACTGGCCACACAACCCATACCCTTTCAAAAACAAACTCTCAGACCAGGAGACCTGGGGTGACACTTCCTCAAGATTCTAGCTTCCCCGACCATCCAAAAAAGAAGCACCCTGGAATGTTCGCCTGGCATCTTCATAACAACCCACCCGCAACATGCCATAATGATAACAATATATCCCGGCCAATCACCAATCCTGTATCGCAGATTCCAACTCAAACTGGGGCCGGGAAACCCAAAATGTAGTGGCAGGGGGCGCTGTGGGCTTTTACGGGTACATTTTTTGAGCACGGAGACAACGGAGACAAGGGTCGTTCCACAAGGGCACCCTATCTGGGGGGCAGGTAATCCCTCCTCACCCAACCTCGCTCTGTCCTTACAGACATGATGACCTCCTTCCGAAAAACCTACCCCTGAGAGGTGTGGGGTAGCGGACGGGCCCTTCTGGCTGCCAGGCCTGTTGACTAGCTTCCATCTGGTGGTCATTTTGAGCACTGCGTGCTATAATAGGGGCAAGGTGGAGAATGAACTAAATGCTCACCATCGTCACGATAACCAGATCACCAACTCACTAATACTCAAACCGAGCAAAAGGTGCTGCTAAACCTTTGCACAGGAGTTATTACTATGAGCAGCGATAATAAGGGGGGCACGTCGGTTCCTGGGACACGACGTAAACCGGTACCAATTGCTATGGCTTCCGGTCCTCATGAGTATACCCCAGGAGATCAGGAAATGCCGGTCGCGCTCACCAGCGTTGCGGACATGTTGATATGGGCGCGCAACTGGTCACGTTCGCGCTCTGTCTGGCCATTGGGCTACGGCCTGGCCTGCTGCGCTATCGAGATGATAGCGAGTGCATCTGCACCCCAATATGACCTTTCGCGTTTTGGCTCGGAGGTCTTTCGCTCCAGCCCGCGTCAGGCCGACTTGATGATCGTAGCCGGTACAGTCTCAATAAAGATGGGGCCACGCCTGCGGCTGCTCTGGGAGCAGATGTCAGATCCCAAGTGGGTCATCAGCATGGGGCAATGCGCAAACTCTGGCGGTGAATTCTACGATAGTTACTATACCGTCCAGGGTGTCGATACCATCGTACCGGTGGATGTCTACGTCCCTGGTTGCCCTCCACGTCCAGAGGCTCTCATTGAAGGCATTCTCAAACTACGTGAGAAAATTCTCAAACAGGGTCTCAAAGTGCGCGGTGAGCAGGAAATAGAGGTGTAGCTTATGCGTGGCATCCTTGAAGGCATGGGCCTCACATTTAGCCATCTCGCCCGACCGAAGGTCACCCGGCTCTATCCCTATGAGAAGCCAAAGTTGCCACCGCGCAGCCGCGGCCTCATCCAACTTATCGCAGAAGAAGGCCTTGGCACCGAGTTTAACCTCAAGTGTGAAGCCTGCCTGCTCTGTGAAAAAGCCTGTCCCCCACGTGCCATAACTATTGAGTACGAACCTTTGCATCATTGGAAAGAGCGGCCCTGGTTCCAGTCCTACGTTCGCGAAGGTGCTGAGAAATACACCTCACATCCTATACCGCCAGCAACAGGTGCTTCAAAGGCCGGCTATTACGCCCAGCGTATCTCTGAATACGCCGTAGAGTATCACAATAAGCCTGTCGCTCCCTGTGTTGCCATGCCCGTCAAGGATTACCTGGAACCCGAACTGGAACTGAGCAAAGTGGATGAACTCCTGGAGACTTGGCCGCAAGAGGCAGGGACGCTGCCCGCGCTCCTGGATGCCGTCATGGACCTCTATGGCTATTTACCCTTACCAGCTGCAAAACGTATCGTCCAAGTGCGTGGAGTAGACCTGAGCGACATTTTCGGCATCGCTACCATGAGTCCAAAATTCAAACCCGCCCCTGCTGTCAAGGGTATTAAGCGCGATGATCAGCCTGAACGCGGCCTGGCCCCTGATAAGCGTGGTGTGTGGGGTAATATTCATCATGTGAGGCAGCCAAATGCCTGAATTTGATATTTCTTATCGTGTGCTACGACGACGTGGTGAGCCCGATGTACGCTCACTGGACGCTTACCGTCGTGCCGGTGGCTATACAGCCTTAGAGAAAGCAATTCGCGAACAGACACCCGAACAGATGATTCAGCAGGTCGCCGACGCCAAACTTCGTGGACGCGGCGGCGCTGGTCGCCTGGCCGCAGAGAAGTGGCGTATCGTCCGCCGTTCCGACGAAGATCAGAGGTACGTCATTTGCAATGCCTACGACGCTGACCCGCGTGCCAGGGCAGCACGTTCCATGTTGGAACGCAACCCCCACCAGGTCATCGAAGGCATCGTACTCGCGGCCTATGCCGTAGGGGCCTCAGAAGCGTACCTCTTCACACGTAGCTTCTATCTCGAAGGGGTTGCCTCAGTGCAGCGTGCCTTGAACGAGGCCGTAGATGCCAATCTCGTCGGACGCGATATTCTAGGCACCGAATTTAGCTGCAACATCAATGTGCTGGGCGTCGACATGGGCTTTATTGGTGGCGAGGAGACCGTCCAGATAGCCCTGATTAAAGGCCGTCGTGGCATGCCCGAGCAGCGTCCTCCCTACCCGGCGCAGTTTGGCTTGTGGGATAAACCCACCGCGATTAATTGTATCGAGACGTTAGCAAATGTACCAATCATCGTCCGCGATGGAGCCGCAGCATTCAGCAGTGTCGGCACCAACACAACAAGCGGTACCAAAGTCCTGACGATCTACGATTACATACCCGATAGCGAGCCAAAAGTGATTGAAGTGCCATTTGGAGCAACCTTGCGCGAAATCTTGCGCCATGCAGGCTACAGCCGTGCTGATGGGGAACTACGTGCCATTGTTGTCGGTGGAGCTGAGGGCGGTGCCTTACCCACATCTCTACTCGATATGCCATTTGACTACGATCCCATCGAGGAGGCAGGTGCCATTGTTGGTTCAGGTGTAGTTGAGTTGCTCCCGGCCAATACTTGCATGGTGGCATGGGCATTGGAGCGCAGCCATTATCTGTCCAAAGAATCATGTGGCAAATGTGTACCATGTCGAGTAGGTGTGAAGCGTATCGCAGGTATTTTAGAAGGGATTGTCAGTGATCTTGGGGTCAATGTAGACTTAGGCCTATTGGATGAATTTGCCAGCTATGTACCCAACGGCTCGCTCTGCGGATTTGGCGTGCAAGCCCCAAATCCGCTCAAGACGGCTAGGCGCTACTGGCCCGATCATTTCAGAGTGCATATTGAGGAGCAGCGGTGTCCTACCGGCACCTGCGTCCCGCTACGTGCTCATCGTTTTGTGACCAAACATGTCTTGCCATAGTAGGCACCCTGCCTGGGAGGCAGGACGCAGTCTGGTGGACTGTGTGCCCGATTTATCATGGGACGAGGAGATTTCATGGCTATATCGATTAGAGATAATCTCTCACCAATAGTTCAGGAGCCGACCGGACCAGTGGTGCGAAACGAAGTTGGCCATCCCAGCTTCACACTCACCATTGATGGCAAGACCGTCCAGGCCTATGAAGGTCAGACTCTCCTGAGTGTTGCCATTGATAATGGTATTACCGATATTCCAAATCTGTGTGATGACGAGAAACTGGAGCCAGCCGCCACCTGCCGTATGTGCGTTGTGCATATTGAAGGCGAGCCACGTCCCTTGCCTGCGTGTAGCACAGCAGCACTTCCAGGTATGATGGTAACAACAAATTCAGACCAATTGTTCCACATTCGTCGCACCAACCTCGAAATGATACTCTCTGACCACAATGCGTATTGCCAGCCGCCTTGCCAGATAGATTGTCCCACTCACATCGATATCCCCGGCTATCTCGAACTGATTGCCAAAGGGTCGATGAAAGAAGCAACACGCCTAGTGAAAGAGGTGTTGCCTTTCCCATACATCCTGGGCCTGACCTGCCCGAACCCCTGCCAGAAGGCATGCCGTCGTGCTCTGGTTGAAGAAGATATCGCCATCTGCCGTATGCATGGGCATGCTGCCGAGGCGTGTCTGCTCGATCCACCCATACCCTTCGTTCAAGACCCACCCTCAGGCAAGAAGGTAGCCATTGTCGGGGCTGGCCCAGCCGGTCTCACCTGCGCGTACTACCTTGCACTCAAGGGCCACTACTGCAAGATATTCGAGATGCAGCCACAGCCGGGTGGGATGCTGCGTTACGGCATTCCTGAGTACCGTTTGCAGAAGGACTTGATGGACCTGGAAATCAATCATGTCTGGCAGCTAGGCGTAGACCTTCAAAGCAACGTCAAACTCGGTGTCGACTTCACCGTTGATGATCTGTTCGCTGAAGGCTTCGATGCTGTCTACCTGGGTATTGGCTGTTGGACGAGTAATGAAATGCGTGTGCCTGGCGAAGATGCCGAAGGCGTTGTGAACGCTATAGCATACTTGATGGAGAAGGTGGAGGGTAAGCCCGTACCAGTGAAAGAAGGTAACGAGGTTGTTGTGGTCGGCGGTGGATTTACCGCTTTCGACTGTACGCGCACTTCGTTGCGTCTGGGTGCGAAGGTACATACGATGTATCGTCGTTCGCGCACAGAGATGGGTGCTACCTTCGAAGAGGTTGAGGATGGTGAGGCGGAGGGGACCGACCTCCAGCTCTATGTCAGTCCGACGCGCATCGTGACCGAGAATGGCAAGGTGACAGGCGTCGAATTCCAGAAAAACAGGCTTGGTGAGCCGGATGCCAGTGGTCGCCGTCGCCCAGTGCCTATTCCAGGCTCTGAGTTTGTCGTAGCGTGTGATACAGTCATTCCCGCCATTGGTCAAGCCGCTGATAAGAAGGTACTCGACGAGAAGTCTGGTGTGAAGTGGACCAGGTGGACAACCATCCAGACCGACCCGCATAACTATATGACAGACCGCTACGCCGTCTTTGCTGGGGGCGATGCTCAGATGGGTGCTAAAACCATCATCGAATGTGTTGCCCAGGGCAAATTGGGTGCCCGTTCGATCCATGCTTTCCTCAATGGCGAAGAAATGAAGGAAGTCGCCCGTCGCCTCGAACTGGAGGAGCGCAAGCCCGACCTCTTTGACATTGTGCCTTATAAACCTGTCGAACCGAAGGTAAAGATGCCCATGTTGCCTTACGAGCAGCGTAGACGCAACTTCAAGCTGATCGAGTTGGGCTACCTTGACGAGCAAGCAGAGCGTGAATCAGCTCGTTGCTTACAGTGTGCCTGCCCTGCTGCCGGTCAGTGCGACTTGCAGAAGTATAGCATCGAGCACGGCCTGTCAGATAACCGTTTCCATGACGGCGAACCCAGCGACTACCATGACTATGAAGTCGACCTATCGCATAGTTTCATCCTGCGTGATCCCAACAAGTGCATCAACTGCACGCAGTGTGTACGTGTCTGCCACGACGTTATAGGGCCAGATTGCTATGGTATGTTCGGCAAAGGCTTTGATACCATCGTTGCTACACCCTTCAACGTCAGCTTGCACGATACCGACTGCGTCTCCTGTGGCGCATGTGTCCAGGTATGCCCAACCGGTTCGCTGATGATGGCAGAACGCCACCTCACACGTTATGCGTTCGCACTCGATCGCTGTATCTTCTGCGGCGACTGTGTTGAGGTCTGCCCCCATGGCGCCTTGGGTGAGACCCCCAACTTCGAGTTGTCTTTCTTCAATCGCTTCGGTTCAGACGTCACCTTGGAGAAAGGCGATCTGGCGGCTGCGCCAAACTACCTGGTGCGCCAGCGCCTCCCACGCGGGAAGAAGGATCTGCCGGTGATGAGTCCACTGGTGCGTCCATTGCCCGCACGCAGCATCCGCGATTAAGGAAGTATATATGGCAATACGGCGTGGTCTGCGCTTTCCCAAGGGGTTTTTATGGGGAACAGCTTCTTCAGCATATCAATGTGAGGGAGGTAACACGAACAACCAATGGTATCGCTGGGAGCAGCAGGGACACATCCTCACCGGAGAACGGTGTGGCGATGCAACTAACTGGTGGAGGGCAGCAGGAGCCGACTTTGACCTGGCTGAGCAGATGGAGAACAATGCTCTGCGGCTCAGCCTGGAGTGGAGTCGTATCGAACCTGCAGAGGGATGGTGGGATAGCGCCGCCCTGGATCGTTACCGCGCCATGCTCATAGGCTTGCGTCGGCGTGGCATAAAGCCCATCGTAACGCTGCATCATTTCACCGATCCTATCTGGTTTGCAGAGCGCGGGGGCTTTACTCGCGAAGCCAATATTCATTTCTTTGTTCGCTACGCCACTCGCGTGGTGCAAGCATTGCGTGATCTATGCGACTTTTGGCTAACTATCAATGAGCCAAACATCTATGCTATCCTGGGGTATCAGCTCGGCGCATACCCCCCCGGTGAAAGCAACCTACTGCTCTGCATGCAGGTCTTGCGTAACATGGTGCAAGCTCATGTCGAAGCATTTTATGCCATTTGCAGCCTCCAACCACAGGCACAGATTGGCTACTGTCTCCACTATCATCTCTTCGACTCCGCCGACTCCAACTCTCTGCTCGATCGCAGCGTCGCAGGCTTGCAAGACACATTCTTTAACTGGGCAACCCTGCAAGCTGCTGAGACAGGGTATTTCACATTTCCCTTCAATCTGCTCCTTGCCCCAATTGCGCGTGCTCCTGGTGCACGCGATTTTCACGGCGTCAACTACTATACCCGTGAAATGGTTCGCTTCGATCAGTCTGTGCCCGTGGACTTTTTTGGTCGTCGCTTTACACGCCCCGGCGCGATACTCAATGATCCAGGCAAGGAAAGCTTCTTCGGCGAAATCTACCCAGAAGGTCTGTATCGTGTGCTGAAGGCCGTATATCAGCGGACGCGCGGCAATAAGCCGCTCTATGTCACTGAAAATGGCTTCTCTGATATGCTAGATGATCGCCGCCCACGAGCCATCCTCGAACATCTCGCGATGATCCACCGTGCAATCGGTGAAGGCATTCCCGTACATGGCTATCTATACTGGACCCTGGTTGACAATTTCGAATGGAATGAAGGTTGGGGTGTGCGCTTCGGGCTGATAGAAGTTGATCCGATGACTCAGCAGCGCATCCCGCGCCGTAGTGCTAGCATGTTTGGCGAAATCTGCCGTGCCAACGGCATTACCGAATCGATCGTCGAACGCTATGCACCTGAGGCTGCGGACGTGGTCTTTGGTACGACTGATATAGCCAAACGCCGTATCGCCATTTGACTTGTCATTGATGATGATAACATGCTAAACTCTCTTTAGAGCACATAGTGCATTGCAGTGCTATGTTTACATCTCCAGGAATACGAGGACAAGCAGATGAATAAAGCAACCTTCATCTCCGAAATGCATAGGTTCCAATTTGGCAGTAAAATAATTTGCTCTGATGGCGAATATGGTATCCTCGCCTATGTGGTATTCGACTCCTCCACACGCTGTATGACGCATATCGGCCTCAAGCAGGGACGACTTTTCGGGAAAATTTTCCAGCTTCCCTTTGATACCATTATCAGCGCTACGAGTGATGGAGTTATGCTCCGCGTCAAAAGTGCAGATGTAGCTGCTGCCCGTAAAGTAGAGACTGCGAGTGATGAGGCAGTGGGCAAGGAAGCGCAGCTCAGCAGCAAATGTACAGTAGAGCGTGCGGGTACTGGTAGTAAAGGGGGACTGGCGCTTGTTGCTGTTCATCCAAGTAGCGGTGAATTGGCTTATCTCGTAGCTCATCACCTCCTTCCAGGGCAGGATACGTTGCTGCGGGCAGAGTTTGTCACCAACCTGGCCACTGAACATGTGACGGTCACTGTTGACGATACAAAGCTCAATTCCTTTCCACCTTATCGCCCTGACGATGTACTTCAGCAAGAAGTCGAAGCAGCTCTTTTTGATCTTACCCCTCTCCATGTTGACTTGAAAGCGGTCACCGTCCGCGTCCTTGACGGCATCCTCTATCTTGAAGGCAACATCTCTAGCGCACTTCGTAGTGACATCGTAACGGATCAGGTGCTTGGTGTTCCTGGCATATTAGAGATTAAAAATAACCTGGTTGCTGATGATACCCTGGCGGGCGACCTGGCAAGGGCCTTAGCAAGTGACGAGCGTACTCATGATTTGCCAATTGGCGTTTACCCTCGCCTGGGCGTTGTTCGGCTCAAGGGCGCTGTACGTACCAGCCAACAGCGAGCTGCTGCTGAGGAGATCGTACGCAGTTTCCCGGGTGTTCGTTCGGTAATCAACGAACTGAGCATCAACCCAAAGGCCGATATGCTCCATGTGATGTCCCCGGCGGGAGGCGATGAAGATTTGGTGCCTAATAAGTACACCAGGCACACAAGATAGCGATGGGGGGAGGTCATTCCTACGATGCAATCGTAGTCGGCTCAGGACCAAATGGTCTCGCAGCCGCAATCACCCTGGCGCGAGCAGGTCGATCAGTCCTCGTGTTTGAAGCCAAAGAGACAATAGGAGGCGGTTCCCGCTCCAAGGAGCTAACTCTTCCCGGCTTCATGCATGACGTCTGCTCTGCCATTCACCCGCTCGGACTTGGTTCGCCATTCATGCGCTCATTGCCCCTTGAGCAATATGGCCTACAATGGATTCATCCATCGGCTCCCTTGGCACATGCCCTCGACATTGGTACCTCCGTTGTGCTTGAACGCTCAGTAGAGGATACCAGCGCAGCACTCGGTCCGGATGCCGCTGCATACAGCAGATTCATAACCCCCCTCGTCGCTCACTGGGACATCATCGCCGTTGCCGTTCTTGGCCCATTGAGCCCTGCGCTCTTATCTCATCCTTTCGTGCTCGCCCCCTTTGGTCTGCGTGCCATTCGCTCAGCCACTGCCCTTGCGCAAAGTCTCTTCAAGGGAGAGCGTGCTCGTGCTCTTTTCGCTGGTCTGTGTGCACACTCGATGATGTCTCTCGAACAACCGCCAACCGCCGGGTTCGGCATGATGCTGGAAGTGGCCGGGCATGCCATCGGCTGGCCCATGCCTCGTGGAGGAGCACAGAAAATCGTCGACGCAATGGCCGCCCATTTGCGTTCGCTGGGTGGTGAGATTATAACTGGCACAGAAGTTACAACGCTTGATACTTTGCCACCTTCGCGAGCCATTCTATGCGATGTGACCCCCCACCAGTTGCTCACCATTGCTGGCCAGCGCCTGCCAGACGCATACCAGCGCCAGCTCCAGCATTACCGCTACGGTCCCGGCATCTTCAAAATCGATTATGCACTCGATGGCCCCATTCCTTGGCGGGGTCCAGAATACGCCCGTGCCGGAACTGTGCATATTGGTGGCACCCTGCCAGAGGTCGCGGCTGCCGAATATGCGGTCTCGAAGGGCGAGCATCCCGAAAAACCATTTGTGCTGGTCGCCCAGCAGAGTCTGTTCGATCCGACGCGGGCACCACAAGGTAAGCACACCCTGTGGGCTTACTGCCACGTGCCCAATGGGTCCACATTCGATATGTCCGACCGCATCGAAGCTCAGATAGAACGCTTCGCCCCTGGCTTCCGTGACTGTATACTGGCACGGCACAAGATGAATCCGGTCGAAATTGAGCAGTATAACGCTAACTACATCGGCGGCGATATCAATGGTGGCGTTCAGGACCTCTGGCAATTCTTCACCCGGCCCACTATACGGCTCGTGCCATACTCGACTCCAGTCAAGGGCCTCTATATCTGTTCATCATCCACCCCTCCCGGTGGTGGTGTGCATGGTTTGTGCGGCTATTTCGCGGCCCAGGCAGCTTTGCGCCGTAGCCTTTAGCTGAGTCTCACCCTTGCCTTTTTAGAGCATCTATGCTGGAGTGTCGGAACTGCCGGCCTGAGGGGAGTATATCGAACAGCAAGAGCACACACAAGAGAAAGAGGCAAACGTGGGTAAAATAGGTCAAGTTCCTTCGCGAATCAGCAACTCGGAACTTCCCACTCTCCTCCTCTTGACTCTGTAGTATGGTACAGAGTGTATACTTTTTCCGAAGGAGGGACAGAGATGGATATCCTCTCGATTGGACAAGTGGCACGGCGGGCCGGGGTCGGTGTGGAAACGGTTCGTTTCTACGAGCGCGAGGGCTTGCTGGAGGAACCGCCGCGCCGTGCCTCTGGTTATCGTCAGTACTCCGAGCAGGTGGTCACGCGGATCCACTTTATTAAACGCGCCAAGCTTCTTGGCTTCTCGCTCAAAGAAATTACTGAGCTGTTGCTGCTGCGCGTTGACGCACAGACGTCCTGTGAAGCGGTCAAGCAGCGCACGGAGGCGAAAATCGCTGAGGTGGAGCGGAAATTGGTCGAGTTACAACGCATGCGGCAGGCCTTGCTCCAGGTTGCCTCACTATGCACAGGACAAGGGCCGGCCAGTACCTGTCCCATGCTTGATGCGCTCGACCGGCAAGAGATGCTTGATCAGGCTGAACGATAAGCGGAGTGAACAACGTCGATGAAGTCAACACCACACCACGCCGATCTGGTAATTCTTGGTGGAGGTGGAAGAGCCGCGACCTAAGGAGATAAGAAATACGATGACGTCAACGCAAGAGTGGTATGATCTTGTTATTCTGGGCAGCGGCTCGACGGCCTTCGCAGCTGCCATTCATGCCAAAGACCTGGGCAAAACAGCGGTGATGACCGAGGGGCGTACTCTGGGGGGCACCTGTGTCAACCGGGGCTGCCTGCCATCCAAGAACCTGATCGAGGCGGCCCGTCTCGTCTACGATTCCGCCCATCCCCGCTATCCAGGCCTCACGCCTGCACACCTGGGCGTCGATTTTCCGTCGCTCATCGCCCAGAAGGATGAGGTCATCCTCGACTACCGCGATCAGCACTACGCCAGTCTCCTTGCTGACGCTGACGAGGAAGGGCAGCCTCCCATTGATGTGGTCGCAGGACGTGCGGTGCTGGTGGATGCGCATACTGCCAAGGTCGCCGCTCCCGATGGAACGGTGCGCCAGCTCACAGGCTCTCAGGTGCTCATTGCCACCGGGTCCTCGCCGCTCATCCCCGACATCCCTGGTCTGGCCGAGACCCCATATCTCACGAGCGACCTGCTGACCAGCCAGGAAAAGGTGGAACTGACTGAACTGCCCCACTCGCTGCTCATCCTGGGTGGGGGCTACATTGCCCTTGAATTGGGCCAGATGTTTGCTCGCTTTGGTAGCCAGGTGACCCTCATCACCCGCGGATCAAGCATCCTGTCCGGCTACGAGCCAGAAATCACTCTGACCCTGACCAACATTCTCCGCGAAGAGGGACTGCAGATCGTCACTGCGGCACAGGCGAGTGCGGTGCACTGTGAAGGAGACGAGGTGGCACTGGTCATCCAGCGACATGGCAGCAGTCGGACCATTTCGGCAGAAAAGCTCCTGATGGCCACGTCCCGACGCCCCAATACCCACGACCTTGGACTCGAGCGAGTAGGCGTCGCGCTCGATGGGACTGGAGCCGTGTGCGTCGACCAGCATCTGCGGACGAGCGTCTCGCATATCTGGGCAGCGGGTGACGTGATCGGACGAGAAACCGATAGCCAGATGGCCACGCCCGTTGGCGCCCACGACGGTAAGATCGCCGCTCACAACGCCCTCTCCGGAGAGCCGCTACAAAAGGTCGATCACAGTGTCATCCCGCGCACCATCTTCACCGACCCCCAGGTGGCGGTCGTGGGGTTAACAGACGAGGAAGCCAATGCTGCAGGCATCATCTGCGAGTGCAACACCATCCCTCTGAGCGTCATACCGCGCGCCGGAACCATCCGCGACACCCGCGGCGTCATCAAGATGGTGCTTGAACACCCGACGCGGCGGGTCGTAGGGGTCTCCATGCTCGGTGTGAACGCGGGCGAGGTGATCGGTGAGGCGGCGATGGCCATGCGGTTTGGGGCGACAACGGATGACTTCATCGATCTGATTCACGTCTACCCAACGATGGCCGAGGCGCTCAAGCTCGTTGCCATCTCGTTCACTAGGGACGTGAACCGGCTCAGTTGCTGTGCGAGTTAGAAGGAAGGAAACCGATGAACCGCCTCCCACTTGACGTGATTGCCAGGCACCTGTCAGAGCAGTTACGCTTTGAGCAGGATGACCTCTGCCTCCAGATTTTGCAGCAGGTCACACGAGGCAAACCGGTCGCGAAAGCCGAGCTTGGGGCGAGGCTAAAGTTCAGCCAGGACGAACTGGAGCAACGGCTGACGCATGTGCCGGATACCGAGTTTGACCAGCAGGGCAATATCCTTGGGTGGGGTGTGACGATGCTTCCGACGCGCCATCGCTTCCAGATTCGCGGAAAGCCGCTCTTTACCTGGTGTGCGTTTGATACGGTCTTGTTTCCGCCAACGCTTCTGGAGACCGCGCAGGTCCACTCGACGTGCCCGGTCACCGGCCAACTGATCACCTTTGTTGCCATGCCAGAAGGCAAAGTCCTGGAGCTGACTCCCGCAGAGGCACGCATGTCGCTGATCATTCCAGCCGAGCGCAGTGAGTGTGTGCGCGCCAGCTTTTGCGAACGCTCCCTCTTTTTCTGGTCAGAACAAGCCGCCTTGCCCTTTCTCGCGGCCCATCCAGAAGCATTGCTGCTTTCTATCGAGGAAGCAGCAACGGTAGGAAAGCTGGTTGCTGAGTCCCGCTTCATCAAAAAGCAGGAGGAGAAGAACATGTAGCGAACCCTCGCTTCACAGCCGGAGCGAGTTATGCCATCCTCAGTTCGCAAGCAGGGGAGACACTTCGGCAAGGGCTGCTGATTGCGCCCTGTGAATGTGGTGGCTCATCACTTGATGAGTGCTTGATCCAGGTCGTTGATAATATCCTCAACATTTTCTATACCCACCGACAATCTGATGCAGCCCGCTGTGATACCGATGTTCTGACGATCCGCCTCTGTCAGACTGCGGTGTGATGACATCGGTGGGTAGCTCACCTCTGAGAACACATCGCCCAGTGTCGTCGCCGGTAGACAGAGCTGGAGATGATCAATGAAGCGGTAGGCTGCTTCGCGAGCCTGTAGCTTCAACTCAAAAGAGAGTAGTCCTCCATATCCTTTGTGACCAAGCAATCGGGTGGCCAGTTCATGTTGGGGATGGCCGGACAATCCTGGATAATGAACGCGCTCAACGGCTGCGTGTTGTTGCAGGAAATGCGCAACTTGCAAAGCATTAGCACAGTGCCGTTCCATGCGCAGTGCCAGTGTCTTCAACCCACGCATAATCAGGTATGACTCAAAAGGACTGAGCATCGCCCCTAACGTGTTCGCATACGTGTGTAACGACTCGAGCAAGCTGTTCTTCGCGCTGATGACAACCCCGGCAGTGCTATCACCATGTCCACCCAGGTACTTGGTCGCGCTATGGACAACCAGATCAAAGCCGTGTTCAATGGGCCGAAGCAGGTAGGGAGTAGCGAAGGTGCTATCAACAATGCCTACTGCACCCACAGCACGAGCGGCAGCCGCAACAGTATCCAGGTCGATTACCTTGACCAATGGGTTGGAGATGATTTCCACATAGACAACATCGGGCTGCTCAGTCTGGATGAAGGCTGCCACGTCGGGATTATAGAGATCACACAACACAACTTCAATACCCATAGGCATGAAGACTTTACGTAGCAGTGTAATCGTCGTGCCATAGAGGTCTTGGGCTGCTACAACCTTGGTTCCGGGTGCGAGACCCGCAGCCAGCAGCGCAGCGTGAATAGCCGCCATGCCAGAGCTGAACACCGCCGCACCAACACCGCCCTCAAGCTTTCCCATCAAGTCTTCGAGCGCATAGGCGTTTGGGTTCCCTTGTCGTCCATAGGCAAATGCTGGCTCGCCAGAAGGAAGGCGGCCGTCAAGAGCATAGTCAAGTGTCATGGCATCTGGATGCAGGTACGTCGTACTTGCATAGATAGGCTGCACCGTAGGTTCACCTGCTGCGTTCATGGTTCCCTTGGGTCCGCTCCCATGTACGAGGAGTGTGTCAAGCTTCCAGGGTGAGTGGTCTGGTTTCTTCATTGTGTTGCCCTCGAATGCAGAAACAAGAGCGACCTTCCCAGATTCCCCACTGCCAGAGAGGCGCAGGCATAGACACATGGGAACCAGGTGAGTTCGCCCGGGCTAATCAAAAGGCTGTGTGCACATATCTCATGCTGTGTAGTCTATCATATAGATCACCGCATCCACCATGGACCCAATCTTCGTCAGGTTCAGACGGTCTCCGTCGAGTTTCCACCCAGCCCCATCGGGATAGGTGAAAGAACAGTAGCGATTGCGGCCCTGGAAGCGTGGATAGCCAGGCTCTTCGCCATTCTTGACCCGTCGAAAGAAGTTCTGAAAGGCTCGATCTAAGCGTCTCAAGACATCCTGAAGCACATGGGAAGCGATGTCCTGGTATTCGGGTCGCAAGTCTGCCTTCATCTCAGGCAAATCATTCTGCTGATCGTAGTAGGTAATGGACTTGATCTTACATGGAGCAACCACGGTAGCGGCTACCGTCTGTGTTTCACCTGCAATGATGGTCGTATGCTCATGCAGCTTGTAGGCATCTTTGCGCTCGGAGAGTGCCGCGTTGTACAACTCTCTGCAATGGTTCAGCACGAAGTACAGCTTCTTTTCGGCTGCCTTATTCGGATACAGGCGATATTTGAACGTCTTGCGCATCAGCCTTGTCCCAGTTCGATATATTTCTTGACAGTCTCTTCCGTCATATCTCCCACCGTGCCCACATAATAGGAGCGGGACCAGAACGAGCCACCCCACACTTGTTTCTTGACCTCTGGATAGCGCTTAAAGACTTGTCGAGCAGTAATCCCCTTGAGGGTATTGGCAATCAGAGAAGGGGCAACCGAAGGCGGCGCTCCGAGAAACAGATGAACGTGATCTTCCTGGATAGTGAGCGCATCGATAGGCCATCCATTCTCCTCACACAACCGTCTGATTTCGGCCTCGACAAACTGTGCGACGTCCCCTATCAGCAGATGCTTACGGTACTTGGGACACCACACGAAATGAAACGCTATCTTATAGGTGACATGTTTAGTATGCTGTTCTTCCATGCCATTTATTATAGCATGGTATACCATGGAATGCACGAGCAAAAAGGAACACCACCTAACCCCTGTCGTGATCGGCGAGGGGAATGTGGCGGCGATATCTTCAACCTGCTTCTCATGGTACCGTGCCAGGCACATGGAACGCATAGAGCTTGTGATCATCGGAACCCACATAGACCACGCCGTTAACCACAGCGGGCGAGGACCTGACGTAATCTCCTGTGGCGGCAGACCACAAAAGCGCCCCGGTAGAAGCATCGAAGGCATAGAGCTTATGATCATCAGAGCCAACGTAAACGACACCATTAGCCACAGCAGGCGAAGACCTGACGAACCCCCTGGTGGAGGCAACCCACACGAGTGCACCAGTGGAGGCGTTGAAGGCATAGAGCTTATGGTCATCGGAACCAATGTAAACGGCACCGTTAGCCACAGCAGGCGAAGACCTGAGGAACCCCCCGGTTGAAGCACCCCACACGAGTGTGCCAGTGGAGGCGTTGAAGGCATAGAGCTGATGATCATCGGAACCAATGTAAACGATACCGTTAGCCACAGCAGGCGAAGAGAAAATATGATTGCCGGTAGGGGCAGCCCAGAGGAATGCTCCAGTGGAGGCATTGAAAGCGTACAGCTTGAAGTCACCGGAACCAACATAGACCACGCCTTTGGCGACGGCGGGCGAGGACTCGATGACACCCCCGGCAAAGGCATTCCAGAGGGACCCTCCCGCAGCAGTGTTGAAGGCGTACAGCGTGTGGTCATCCGAGCCAACATAGAAGATGCCGTTGGTAATCGCTGGCGAAGATCTGATGAAGCCCCCGGTAGCGGCAGCCCAGAAGGTATTACCCGTGGGCGCGTCGAAGACATACAGCTTGTGGTCATCGCAACCCACATAGACCACATCATTAGCAACGGCGGGCGAGGATCTGACGGGGCCACCGATGGTGGCAGACCAGAGTGTATTTCCTGTAAAAGCATTGAAGGCATATAGCTTGGAGTCGCCAGAACCCACATAGGCCACTCCGTTGACGACTGTGGGTGAGGACTCGATGAAACCCCCGGTGGAGGCAGTCCAGTATACCCGCAATTGGGAGACATTCGCTGGTGAAAGGAAGTGTTCCCCAGGGTTAACGTGAGAATGCTGAGGATCGAAACCAAACATCATACCTGAGGAGGTGATGGATTGAGCAGCGACCGCAGAAGGTGTAGCATTCAGTGGGAAGGTTGAGACATGCGATTCCTGGACGTGCGTCAACCAGATAAGAGAACCACCTGCTATGCCTACGACTGCCAATCCTGCCAATTCCTTCAAGACAGTACGCCGGGAGATGCCTCGTTGTTGTCCAACACGATGAGTCATACTAATATGATCTCCTCAACCACCATAGCAACCCCGTCCTCAGCATTGCTCAGCGTCACAAAATCAGCTGCCGCCTTAACCTCGGCATGCGCGTTACCCATTGCCACACCAAGTCCGGCGAAACGCAGCATACCAATGTCGTTGTGGTTATCTCCAATAGCCACAACCTCCTCTGGCGGGATAGCTAAATCTTCTGTAATGACCCTAAGCGCATTGCCCTTAGAAACGTGTGGGTGGAGCAGTTCCACCAGATCGAATGAGGATTGGGTGACGTAGACCTGTCTGGAAAAGATGCGTTCGAGTTCTTGTCGCTTTTCGCGTAATGTATCGGCTCCTCCGATCCCGACAACCTTAATACATGGCTGTGGGTAGATACTGGCTACATCTGCAACCTCTATCGGTGGTGGGATTGGTGGTCGGTACCAGTTGCGAGCACGCGGTGTATCATTATCGACGTAGACACATTGGTGAGTATGATATGCTCGATACAAGCCAAGATCACGAAGTGTGTTGAGTATAGGTAAGGTATGTTCGGTTGGTAGAAGTCGCTCATGCAAGATGGTGCCACTTTGTATATCCGCAATGATGGCCCCATTCTCAATGATTTGTGGCGCAGTAAGTGGCAGGTCTGCGCAGGTATGGCGTAGCACCTGTAAAGTCTGTCCTGTCGCAATGACGATGGTCATACCTCTCTCTGCCGCCTGACATAATGCTTGATGTGTACGCGGGGTAATCAGTTTTTGCGGCGTCAGTAAGGTGCCATCAAGGTCAATAGCGATGAGACGATACATGCATTGCTCCTGGGTTGACGCAGTAATGCTGTGCGTTATCTACTTGCTTCAGTATATTCATTGTTCTTATGATCTTGCAAGTCAATGCGTTTAGGAGCGTTTCATGAAAGGAAGAACACAATAGCGATGAAAGAGAAGATTAAGGGATGGCTCGCGGGTTTGATCTTTCGCGTCATAGCTTTACTTACGCTGGGACAGATCTCGCCGATGCTGGGTGCGGGCGTCATTATCGAGCAGGATGGCAAAGTCTTATTGATAGACCGCTCAGATGGTTTGGGATATACCATTCCTGGTGGCATTGTCCGCTATAAGGAGACGGTAGAGCAATGTGTGTTGCGTGAGGTACGCGAGGAAACGGGCTACACGGTCGCTATCACCGGACTCGTCGGTATCTATTCCGCACCACGGCGCGATCCGCGTTTTCGTGCTATTGCCATCGCCTACAGGGGATCCATTGTGAGCGGGTCAGAACATGGCTCTGGCGAAGGGAGACCATGCTGGCGCGAACCCAGGGAGGTCTTTGGGCACCTGGCTTTTGATTGTGAAGACATGCTCAAGGACTACCTCAATGGCCAGCAGCATATCATGTAGCTATGCGTGATATACTGAGAGCAATTCATACTATGTCACACGATAAGGAGGCGAGCAATGCCTATTTGTTCTATCTGCGATGATACTGGCCTGATGAATTCTGACTCAGCCCACCCTGAGTTCTGTTACTGCTCTGCCGGTAAACAGGCGCGCCGCCAATGGGAAGCCAGTCGCCCCAACCCCACGGCAAATCGAGGGAAAGGTCAGCCTAAGCCTGCTAGTTTTATCGATATTGCGAATCTGGATGAGGTGAATGCGAACGTAGAGGCTATGCGCGCTTCCCTCTTCGGCACTGCTTCCCATGAGACAACTGCCACCACGAAGCATTCCGCCGTGCTCTTGCTCTACCAGGTCGCTCACGCTGGCCATGAAATCTCTGTACATGAAGCGACTCAACTATATGAGCTAGCCAAGGCTCTGGAAGGATTCTTGGACGCTCTGGCACCTATTGGACGTAATGTGAAGCGTTGAGAGAATCCTAGTAGCTAAAACGGGTATCAGTGTTGACAGGTATGCTATTCTCCTCTATACTGCTAATCAGGTAGATGCATGACTGTTACACAGATCGATGCGTGATCCCGAAGTGTTTTTGGCCGCGGGCTTTGTTTATTTGCACGTCTCATAACGTAACTCGGCCTGAACTTGTGTACGTTACAATCATTCAGTCTTGTGGACATCCCAGCGATATTTTTTGTATCCACTGAGTCGAGTTATATAGCAGGACAGGCAATTATGCTGGATTGTGGAACAACAGCTAACTGAATGTCGTTCCACGCGGATATGAGAGAGGGGTGTAGCATGATATGTCCACGTTGTGGTAATGAGTGGGATCTAAGCCAGGGTCCTTGCACACGTTGTGGCCTTATGATACGAATGCCTGGACAGTCTAAACCAATAACGCCTTCGCCAGTACCTACGCAAAAGGGTACAGGACCATCTGATGGATTGTCCTCTTTCAAGCAACCGTCAGGCTGGTCGTCATCTATATTACCACTAAATACATCGCGTCCGGCAATTTTAGCAACTGCTTCCCAACATGGACCTATACCAGGTACACTACGCCCGCCTGCACCTACGGCTTTCCCAAATACACCTCGTCCTTCTGCTCCTCCTTCAACCCCACTATCAGGAGCGTCATTTCCTCCTTCTGCCACATCACCCAATCTATCACCGAAAGGTGATATCCTGGGAACCAGGCCCGCCAAGGGAGAAGCTCAAGGGTTACAAATGCCTGGGCAGGTTCGGTCACAAGCGGGCATACCCACCACAGATATATTGTCCAAGAGTGCTACACCACGTACGCCCTTACCACCTCGCGTGAATCGGTTTACTGCTCCGCTTCCACAGGAAAGGCGGTCTCCACAGTCACCATTGCGGTCGCGTCGATTAGTCTCGGATATGCTCAGGGATCAAGCGCAACATCTACAACCACCGCCATTGTTGCAGCGGTCATCTGGCCCGCTATCCCAGCCTACGCTGAACTCTTCATCGGCAGATACTCATGTACTCTTCCCTAGCACAATTCTGCATAATGGTCGTTATCGTCTACACGAACTGGAGGACCGCCAGGAGTGGGCTCCGGGTGTGTTTGAAGCTATGTGGATTGGCCAGGATGCTTGGCGAGGAGCCTCACAGGTCATGATCTGTGAAGTGGTGCTGCCAAATCCTGGATCAATCACCACACAATCTAAATTGCGTGCTGCGACCATGGCATTAGCTGCCGTAGGCCGACATCCACATATTCCTACACTTTGGGATGCCTTTAGCGAGCAAGAGCGAACGTTCTTTGTTTTTGAACCCATTGATGGTGAGTCCTTACTCGCTCGTATGCGCCGTACTGGACGTGCTCTGCCAGAGCAAGATGTGATAGAATGTTGCCTCCAAATAACAGAGCTACTGGAACTGCTTTCTCACCAGGTGCCTCCCCTGGTGCATGGTCTCATTCGACCCGAACACATCATCGTCAGGCGGACCGGCTCAGAATACATCCTTACGCATTTCTCTATTGTGCTGGCTGGGGGTGCAACACAGTTCATCTCCGGTACCGAACGTACGTCGCCATATACAGCCCCAGAACTGGTTCGTGGGGTGGTGGATGTGCGCTCTGATATGTACTCATTACTGGCAACCGCCTATTATCTGGTGACAGGTAGTGCTCCGACAGAGATTGGTGGGAACATTCCTCAAGCACAACGACTCAATCCCAATGTCTCAGCACAGTTTGAGGCTATTCTGGCGCGAGGTCTACGTCCTAGTGCCAACCAACGCTATCAGCGTCCGGCTGAACTGCTTCAAGATTTGCTGGCCATACGATCGGTGAGTGGTTCCCTAGTCTCTAAAGCTGGAAGAGCTGAGCAAATATCGGTGCAACCTTCGTCTCCAAAGACTGAGCTATCCGCCTCGGCTACAAATACCAGTACCACTGCCGCGCAAGCTCTGCCGATGCTCTTGACTCCCGTTGAGGATGTAGAAGAGCGGGCACTTCTGTTGCCCCGTCCAGAAGAATTGCCACCCCTTGCAGATGGCAATGATAGTCGCAATGCTGCTATCTGGTTGGGCATTCTGTTGTTGTGTTTGATCCTAATTCTGATTTGGAGCGGCAGGCTATTCTGAATGATAGGGTGAGATACATTTTTGCGCTGAGCCTGACAAAGTTGCCCTCGTTTGGCTCAGCGTAAAATCGGGTGCCAATTATTCTAGCGTTTGCGTTCTACCACGAAGTCGATCAGTTCGTCCAGGACTTCACGGTCGCTCGAAGCAGGAGAGTGATACAATGCCGCCCGCGCTTTGTCGGCATAATAGCATGCGTCAGAGAATGATCGCTCCACACCGTTGCCCCGTGCTACCCAATTGACGACCGCAAGGATATCCTCTTCCTTCTGCTTAGCTCCATTCAGTAGCTGATGCACCTGCTGATAATGACCGTTACGCGGCTGTTCCTGCAAAGCGTAGATTAGTGGCAACGTCACCATACCCTGGCGCAAGTCATTGCCTGCGGGTTTTCCGATCGTCGTCTGGTCTTCCGTATAGTCCAGTATGTCGTCTATGATTTGAAAGGCAATACCCAGATTTATGCCGTATTCATACAGATTAGCAATCTGGTCATCGGAGGCTCCGCTGATGATCGCTCCTCCCTTGCTACAGGCGGCAATTAGACAAGCCGTCTTGTGCGTGATTTTGTCGTAATAATTCTCGAAAGTCAGATCGATGCGACCGGCACCCATCAGTTCCATGATCGTACCTTCGCAGACAATAGCTACTGTCTCCGAGAAGAGTCGGTCAATACGATTATCATTGATGTCGGCGATTAAACCTGCTGTTTTAGCAAAATAGTAATCACCAAGCAGGATTGCTATATTGTTTCCCCACAAAGCGTTGACGGTAGGATGGCCACGTCGAGTCGATGCATTGTCTACAATGTCATCATGTATCAGCGTTGCCAGGTGCACCATTTCAAAGGCGACGCTTAAAGGAAGGAGCTTATCAAGGCGATATTCATGTAACTTCCCCGAGAGCAGCGTCAGGGCCGTTCTCAGACGCTTACCTGGCGCTCCCAGTACGTGCATCGAAGCAGAATTAAGGATGTCGAGTCCTGAAGTCGCTCGCTCTTGAAAAGTGGCATCCACCCGGTCGAGGTCAGCCTGGATGTTGGCAAATAGTCGATTCAATCTTGCCGTATCGTTCGTAGTGGAGTTCTTGTCCTGGGCATCATCGAACACGTGATGTGGCATCTCCCTCACCTGTATCTGACTACTGGCTAAAAGAAAGGCGGTCTGTACTTGGGGTACGCCGCCTCTCCTGTACCGATTTTTCTTTGTCACATCAGATTATAGCACTGCGTTTCCATAGCCACACTCCAGCACCACCCCGCCACCCCGCAGACGCGATAAATCGGGATACCTGCCCCCCAGGCAGGGCACCCTGCCTGGAGGGCAGGTATCCTACACACTGGCGGTCGTATCGATCTCCATCAGATCCTCTTGCACATACCCCGCCGTCAACTCAAACTCCTCCAATGCATCCATCGCCGCTCGATACTCAGTCCAACTGAGACGGCGATTTAACACAGGATCGTTCACAGCTTTCCAGGCGGGAAAGTACTGATCCATCAGGCTAACTGGCGTATCCGGCCCTAGCTCATCTGCGACCCAGCGCAATACCTCACGTGTACCTGCTAGATCCTCCGGCAGCACGAGATGGCGGATGAGCAATCCGCGTCGAGCGATACCCTCTTCGTCGAGTTGGAGCGGACCAACCTGACGATGCATTTCGCGCAATGTGATCCGATTGGACTCAACATAATGGGGCATTTTTGAGGTACGCAGTGCGTGCTTATTGTCGGAGTACTTGGAATCGGGGAGATAGATATCGACAACACCGTCCAAGAGCTTCAGAGTTTCGAAATTCTCGTAGCCAGCACAGTTGTACACAATGGGCAAACGCAACCCTTTACTGCATGCAATGACCAGGGCTGCCAGAATCTGCGGCACAAAATGTGTGGGCGTGACGAGATCCAGATTATGGCAGCGTTTCTTCTGCAAGTACAGCATCATCTCTGCCAGGCGTTCTGGCCCAACACGATGCCCCAGCCCGCCTTGGCTCAATGAGAAGTTCTGGCAGTAGGTGCACCGTGCCTGGCAGTAACCAAAGAAGATGGTCCCTGCTCCACGTGGGCCACTGATCGGAGGTTCCTCGCGCCGATGCACATTCCACGACGCAACAATTGCCTCTGTACCAGAACGACACACGCCAGTTTTTCCAGCAATGCGGTTGCAGCCACAATTCTGCGGGCAGATAGTGCAACTGCGCAAGGTTTCCCAAGCAGAGGCAGCACGTTCCGCCAATTCTCCTGTTTCATAGAGATTCAGGTAACCAGGATAGAGCATACGGATTATCTGATCCTTACTCTACGATGTTGGCCACTTGAAACCACGTTGTGAAGGTTTAGGGCCAGTAGAGCGCGCCTTGGGCTTACTCTGCTTCGTCCCACGGTTTCTTCCGCGGGCAGCAGTACCTTCAGTACGTGTACGTGTCTTTCTTGTAACCTTTGTCATACTACCTTCCGCGTTATCCTGAGTAGGAGCTTTCTCTACCGGGCCCGATGCATCAATCGGCTCAACCAGGGCCTCGACGTCATCGGAAATTTCTGTCCAGAATTGCGCTTGCTTACGTTGGACTGGACGAGGTCCCTTCAGGACACGTCCATCTGCGAGGCGTGTCACATGACGTTCTTCGCTTTCCTTAGCCGAGTTGCCTTCCGACAAGCGGTTTAAGGGACGCTGTGGCCGGGATGCCTCGGGTGTTTCAAAGCGTTCGTAATCACCCTCGAAACGCCCATTCCTGTTGAAATCTTGTCGTCCACGAGGCTGATCGTCGTTTTGCGCCATGGGACGGCTACGCCAACGCGGGTTTTGTGTATTCGGCCGCTGAAAGTCTCGATGTTGCCGATTACTATCATTGAACGTGCGTTGCGAACGATTGTCGCGGTCGAAGCCTCTTCGCTCGTCGCCTCGGCTTCGATCACGGTCGCCATCACGGTACGGCGGGCGTTGATCACGATAGCGCTCATTATCGCGGAATCCTGGACCAGACCGTGATCGTGGGTGTGTCCCAGCTGGCCTTTCTGAATAGTTTCGACGATCACTAGAGCGCCTGTCATCGAAACGTCGAGAGTCTGAAGACTGAGTACCTGG
>Ga0187808_10000035_pt1 | contig 25513 bp, 51 predicted proteins | sample NC_wetland_sal_i_5_FD_132427 | JGI IMG/M metagenome (GOLD analysis project Ga0187808, IMG submission 132427) | Wetland sediment microbial communities from Neuse River Estuary, North Carolina, USA - ASW_3 | ecosystem: Environmental > Aquatic > Freshwater > Wetlands > Sediment | place: USA: North...
AACTCCGTGCTCGAAATTCATTGCGCGCACTTCGTCGAGCACCTCCCGACGGAGTTCGTCGACGAGCACGGCAACTACGTCCCGTGCGGGACGCCGGGCGCGAAGGACCTCTTCTTCAAGTTCTTCGACGAGTGCTACCGCGTCCTCGTGCCCGAGGGCTGGATGACGGTCGTGGTGCCGTGCCTGCGGAACAACCGCGCGTTCCAAGATCCGACGCACCGTCGCTTCCTCCCGGCCGAGACCTTCTTCTACTTGTTCGAGGGCTTTCGCAAGGTGAACAAGCTCGATCACTACAACGTGCGCTGCAACTACGACGGCAAGATCGACCCGATCGTGACCAACGAGATGAACCTGCGATCGCAGGACGTCCAGCAGCGGATGTTCGCCGAGAGCTGGAACGCGATCGTCGACTGGCACGTGCGCCTGAAGGCGATCAAGGAGTCGAAGGCCTCTCCAGGAGCGATCGCGGCTGGTCCCGCGAAGTCCGCGTGACGCGGCGCCTTCAGACGACGTAGTCGGTCTTCAGCTGGCCGAGCACGCGCTCGAGGTCGAACGTCGCCAGCCGCGACGAGGCGTCGTGGACCGAGTAGCTCGCGACGAGCTGGTCGGCGCCGCCGCGGCCCGGAGCGCGCGCCAGTCCCGCGCAGAACTCGATGCCGAGCTGCTCGAAGTAGAACGGATCGGTCATCGCCGAGATCTTGCCGTCGCGGTCGGCCTGGACGAACCGGTGCAGGTACATCCGCCCCGATCCGGGGAACGCCACGTCGTGGACGAGGTAGAGCAGCGATCCCTCGACCTCGATCGCCTGCGATCCCCCGCGCAGCCGGCCGTGGCCGACCTGGGACGGCTCGCTCAGCACGCCCTCGTTCGGATCGACCTCCAGGATCGTCCCGTGCTGGGCCGCGTAGACGATCCGCAGCGGGCCGCCAGACGCCACGATCGGCATCCAGTTCTTCTGCGGCTGGGAGCTCCACGGCCCGCGCAGGGGCACGACCTTCTCGACGGCGTAGTCGTCGCCCAGGTGAGCGAGCACGATCTCGCGCTGGCCGTCGTCGGTGAGGTCGCAGACGGTGGCCGTGAAGTAGAGATCGCCGTCGTGATCGAAGAGGCGGCAGTCCTCGTAGCCCGAGATCACGTAGTCGGTGCGGACGCGGTCGGATCGGTCGGCGACCTCGATCGCGCGCCGGGTGGAGAACCGGCCGTCCAGGTCGCGATCCAGCTCCAGCACGTAGTTCCGGGTCCGGATCTTGTCGTCGCCCGGCGGCATGACGTATCGCCCTCCGTCGATCTTGTAGTTGACGGTGCGCACCACGCACAGCCAGCGGTCGCCGTGGCGCAGGCCGAGGCGCAGGATCGACGGTGTCGAGGCCGTGTACGGCGGCTCGGGCGCGAAGTCGACGCCCTGCGTCCTCGTGCCGCGGAACAGCTCCGCCGCGCTCTGGACGTAGAAGGCGTAGTTGGCGCGGAGGCGCTCGTCGCCGGGGCGCGCCCGCAGCGCCGCCAGCGCGTGGCGCCTGCCCTCGCCGCGGGGCACGCCCGGCGCGTAGAACGCAGAGATGGCGGCCAGGTCGTGGGCGCGGACCTCGTAGACGTGCTCGTCGAGGAAGAGGTCGGTGGGAGGCTTGGGCAGCGCCGCCGCGCGCGAGGCGAACAGGTACGCGAGCGCGTGGCTGTTCTCGGCGTGGTAGTGCTCGGCGACGCACGCCAGGGGCTCGGCTCGGCGCGGATCGAAGGCGTGGGCTTCGAGGAAGGCCTCCAGGGCCCCGCCCCACGTCCCGACCTTCTCGAGCATCTTGCCGACTCGGAGCTTGGCCTCGAAGCACTCGTCGAAGTAGCCGCCCATCTTGGCGCGTTGCTCGAAGTACCGGAGTGCCGCCTCGTGCTCGCCGAGGCACTCGTGGGTCTGCCCGAGGTAGAAGTAGGGGCGGGGGTTCGTGGGACTGTCGGCTAGGTCGGCCTGGAGCAGGCCGAGGTCGCGCTGCCAGCGCTGGCGCCACTGGTCGGACGTGCGCGAGCTGCGGTCGCGGAGCAGCCTGGCGCCGTCGATCGCGGGTCCCGCGCCCGATCCCATCAGGCACTCGTGCGTCCGACCCTCGTAGTGCCAGCCGCATCCGGTGCGCACGACGAAGGGGTGGAAGTAGTGGCCGGGGGCGATCCGGATCTTGTACGCGGTCGCGTGATCCTTCGCGTGGGCCTCCAGGAAGTCGCGCAGCGCCTGCGCTCCCTCCAGGAGATCTCCGTTGGGCAGGATCGCGAACGTCGTCTGCGTGCCGTGCAGCGCGAGCGCGCGGTTGCGGCTGGTCGAGAAGTCGACGAAGGGCTCCTCGTGGAGCTGGCCCGGGACGCCCGCGAGCTCCCTGCGGACGATGTCCTGGGTGCCGTCGGTCGATCCGGTGTCGAGGATCGTCCAGCGATCGATCACGGGGCGGAACGTCGAGAGGACCTCCGCGATCCGCGGGGCCTCGTTCTTGACGATCATGCACAGGCCCAGGAGCGGACGACCTTCTGGCAGGGGCCGCGCGGAGGTCTGCGACGCGGCCTCGTCGATCGCGGCCGATCCGATCGCGGCGACGAGGTCCCGGTCGCTCTTGCCGCGCTCCCTGGCGTCGTTCAGCATCCAGCCGAGGTGTTGGTGACCGCCGCGGACGCGGTCGTGGTTGCGCAGGATGTCCTCGTAGTCGCCGTACGAGAGCGCGAACAGGTCCGGGTGAGTGCCGGCGACGTAGGAGAGGACGCCCTCGTCGAGCGGCGCGAGCCCCATCCCGAGCGCCTTCTTCGCGGCCTCGAAGAAGAGGTCGGTCAGCCTCCACATCGAGGGCCTGTCGCCCACCACGAGGCCGCCGGCGAGGTGCCCCTGGACGTTCTCCCAGTAGCTGGGGTGGCAGACGTCGCGATCGTCGAAGAGGCGGAGTGCGTGGGCGCGGATCCGCGGCCCCTCCCGCAGCCAGCCGTCCTCGTCGAGGATCTGCGCCAGGTCCGGCGGCACCTTGGCGACGTGAGCGATCGCGAAGTCGATCCAGCCGACCTTGTCGACGCGGCCCTCGGACTCGGACTCGCGCTCGGTCTCCGTGCCCGTCTTGAAGTGGACGGGGTAGAGCATGGCGTGCTTGAGCATGGCGTACTTGGCCCACATCAGCTCGACGTAGCCGTGCGTCACCTTCTCCCTGCGCGCGTTGCCTTGCAGGCGGCTCGCCTCGATCTGGCGCCTGATCTCTGGATCGAGCAGCTCCTCGAGCGGGCAGTCGGCCACGACCCGGGTCGGGCGATCCTTGCGGAGGTCGGCGACGAGCCCCGCGAGCTCGGGATCGGTGAAGATCACCAGCTCCTGGGGAAGCTCGAGGACGGCGCGGCCGTTCTCGAGCATCCACGGGACCGTGCGGTGCTGGTTCACGTTGCGCTTCTGGAGGTCGTGGAGGCAGGTGACGAGCGTCGTGGTCATCGCGGCGTGAGCCGAGGTGTAACACGCGCGTCGCTGCTACTACCGTTGATGGAGCGGTCGTTCACCGAGGAAGAGATCTGCACTCGCGGAAGCGCGTCACGCGCTTCGGACTCATCTGGCGGATATGCTCGCGATCGGCTGCGGGTACTTGTGCTCGATCTCCCAGACCTCGACGAAATCGTCGTCGTCACTGCCCTGGACGCCGAAGCACCAGTCGTGTGGGAACAGCGCCTGCGTCTCGCGGATCGCCGCCCGGGAGGCGCTCGCCGGCCCCATGCCCTTGCGCACGTGGCGACGGGCCGCGGCGGCGAGCTGCTTGCGCGCGTGCTCGACGAGGTCGCGATCGAGTGAGCGGGTCATCGAATCGTCCGCCTCCGCACCTCGTCGCGCTTGCGCCACGTCTGGCTCGGCTCGGCGCCCGGCGGTAGACGCCCGTGCTTGTCGTACTCGTACTTGTAGTGGAACGCGACGAGCACGCGCTTGGGCGTCGCTCGCACGACCGTGCCTGGACGCCAACCACCCTTCGCCGAGTAGCTCGCCGACCAGAACGTGACCTTGTCGCCGGGCTCAAGATCTCGCGCGACCTCGCTCGCCGGACGCGGCAGCTCGGCGCGCCCGTAGTCGGGTCCGAGCGTCTGGCCGTTGTTCTCGACGTACCCTCGCCAGTGGACGAGCAGTCGCGCGCCGCTCGACGCCATCGCGCTGATCGAGTGAGCGCCCCACTTGCCTCCCTCCATGACGATCTGGTCGCCCTCGCGGTGGAGCTGCAAGCCACCCGGCTTGGGGAGCGTCGCGATCAGGGCGTCTGCCTCGGCGTTGGTCACGACGGGTTCTTGACGCGGGGCCGGACCGTCTGGATCGTGACCCACGCTCCCGACGGGAAGCGCTCCTGGATCTCGATCGGGTTCGGCGTCAGCCTGCTCCAGAACTCGGCGTCCCTTCGCGCCTCGCCGAGCGTCTCGGCGTGCGCGGCGACTCGCCGCGACGACGGGTGGTAGACGCGGAAGGAACCCGTGGGCTTGGCGCGGCTGTGACGCATCAGGAACTATCCTATAGCCGTCGTCGCACCTGGGCCAGATCTCGGTCTAGCTGCCGGTCGTGCTCCCCGCGGTCGTCCTCGTCGCCGGGGTCACCCTCGACGTGGATGGCGGGCCGAACGGTCACCTCGACGACGCAGAGCGCTCCATCGACGGCAGCCAGGCACACCCAGCAGCCGTCGAAGTTGCGAGTGGCCTTGCCGAGGTAGCGGATGCCGGTGGTCTCGTCGACGACGCCGTCGAGGTCGATCTCGGCCGCGTCTGCTGGAGCTTCTACTTCCACCATCAGGATCCCTCGATCGTTCGCCGGTCGCGCAGGAACCGCACGTATCCGGTGTCCGTGTTCTCGTAGAGGCACGGCCACGCTGCGTGGACCTCGGCGAAGCTCGCCGGCAGCATGCGCGCGACCACGCGCCGCCGGTCGGTAGGCGCGTGGGAGAGGCCGCAGGTCGGGCAGATCCTCGGCGCAGCTCGGCTCTGCTCGATCTCGGCCCGGACCTCAGCGAGTAGGCGGAGCACGCGCGCCTCGGTCCTGGCGATCACGTCGGGCTTGATCTGGAGCGCGGGCGCCTGGTAGCCGAGGCGCTGGGCGACCTCGGTCTTGGTGAGGCCCATGCGCAGCATCTGGGCGATCGCGCGGTGCGTGCGCCGACCGTCGACGATCGCGTGGTCGGCGGCAGCCCCACGATCGACGGCCAGGATCCGACGCTCCGTCTCCTCGCGGATGAGGTCGCGCGCGCCCCTCATGATCTCGCGCAGGAGTCCCCCCGCGACGTCGCTCGCCGCCGCGACGGCCTTGTAGCCGACGCCCTGCCTCGACAGCGCGGCGAGGTGGCGGCGGGCCCGGGCGGAGCTCACGAGTCGGCCGCGGGCCTTGACGGTGTGGTAGTAGGCGGCGTTCGCGGCGCGGCAGGCGTCGCAGCGGCACTTCGTCGAGACGTAGCGTGCTCGTGTGCCGTGCGGGTGCGCCTCGGGATCGGGCAGGTCGGCCGGCTTCACAACTTCTCCCGGAGCGCGCGGATCTGGCGCCCGATGCGCGTTCCGCCGAGTGCGACGCCGTGGGACATGAAGCTGTGACCCTCGTCCTCGCGGACGCTGTCGACCTCCATCCGCAGGAAGTCGACGTCTCCTTGCGTCCAGCCATTCATGTCGACGAGGTAGCCGCCGCGATGCGGGGCCGCGAGCTGGAGAGCAGCCCTGACCTTGGCGGCCTGCGCGCGGTGATTCGCGTCCCAGGCGATCGCGTCGATGTCCTCGATCAGCGCGTCGCGCAGGACGTCGCCGACGTGGACGTAGCCCTCCTTGCTCATCGCTCGTACATCGCTCGCGAGAGGTTCTTGCGGAGGTCCCCCTCGGGCAGTGCCTCGATGCGGCGCCACGCCTCCTGGCGCAGCTTCTCGGCCTCGGTGGCGATCGGCGCGCCGGTCTTGCGGTCGTAGTACGGCAGCGTCGACTGGAGGTGGCGAAAGCGCGTCATCAGGTCGTAGATGACCGCGTGCTCCTCGCGCAGCGGCCCCGGCGCGATCATCCGTCGGGACACTGCTAGGCTGTCCGAGGTGTATGGCGCGGACTTCTTCTTGGCCATGACCGAAGCCTACTCTTCCTTCGTGAGCTTCGCTGGGGCTCTCTTCGTCGCGTCTTCCCAGCCGCAGGCGGTGCAGCGCTTGTAGACGACGCTCGGGAAGTGCGCGGCGTCGTCGAGCCCGGTGAGCAGCTCGCACGGCCCACCGCACTTCGAGCAGTTCTTGCGGCGGCGGTTGGCCTCGCGGATCGCCTCGCGATCTTCGGTGGTCTTCGTCATGACCGTGCGTCTTCGTATTCAGCTGCCAATTCAGGGTGTGCTTTCCAGAAGGCTTTCCACCACTGTATGTATCTGTCTACGGCGCGCTGCGCTTTGGCGCGCTCACGCTTCCAGTTGTCGATCAGCGCCTTGCCGCGCAGCGCTGTTTTTTCGCGGAGGACGCGATTGTCCCAGGCTGCCGCATACTGCGGCCAGTTTCCGTCCAACCCAGACAGATCGTAGAACTCGCTGCACACGTCCCAGAACTCGTTATCGTTATCTGCGCTGTCGCGAGATCCGAAGCCGGTGCTCCACAACCGCTCCACGTAGATGACGACGGACACGATCATGCCGTCGATGGTGTCCATCGCAGCGTCGAGTTCTTTGCGCCCGCGCCGTCCGAGGTGGTCAATGACGAGATACCCACTTTCGCCCATCGCGCACGGTATCGCCGAGGCCAGCTCACACAGGACGCTGTAGACGGGGAGCGCTCGTCGCAGCTCCTTAGGAAAGGTCGTCACAGCCTTGAGCTGATCCTTGAGGCGCGACTGCCTGGCCTGTAGTTGAGCTTGGAGGCGCTTGTTGACTACGATGCTGAGTGATTTCGTCATGGTCTATTTGCTCAGCTCGACGTGGATCACGTCGCGATCTTCTGCTGGTGGTACTTGCGACGGTGGTACCCGATTCGCCTGGTGAGGATCTTGATGTTGCGCTCGTGCGCGAGCGCCTCCGCCTCCACACGCGCTTGCTCGCCGTCGCCGACGTAGGTTGTGTATTTCATCGCTGGCCGCTTCGCGCGGAGGTCGACGACGAACCATGCAGTGTCGGATCCGTCTTCCTTACAGCCAGGGTCGCTCATTAACTGAAACCAGCGCCCGAAGAGGTCACGGTCGTTGGGGCGTTGATAAGCATCGCTATGGCGTCGTCGTCGTTGGCGCGTCACGAGCACAGCTCCTCCGAGACGCTCTCCCAGGTGGGCACCTTGATCAGGCCCGGAATACCGGCAGTTCGCGGCTGTGGATCGGCGGCGGGGCGAAGCGCGGGCGCGGGGCGGCTGCCTGCGCGCCGATCGCGGCGGGTCGCCGCGCGCCGAGCATCTGCTTCCGCGCGGCGGCACGTCGCGTCGCGGGCGAGCGCGATCGCGGCGCCATTGCCGACGGCGTTGATCGCGATGAGGACTGCGAGCGCGATCGTGCTCGTCGGTCCGTGCGAGACCAGCATGACGCCTTCCAGGGCGAGCGTGAAGCCGATCGCCTTGCGGGGATCGCCGAAGACCGCGTGGCCGAACTTGTAGACGGTCAACGCGCTGAACAGGGCGCAGCCGACTACGATCATGATCATCGCGATCGCGAGGCCGCGACGATCGGCAGTCCAGCTCGCGGGGATCTCCTCGTGGGCGAGGGTCTGGGCGAACCAGGGGACCAGGGCGCCGACTCCGGCGCCGATCAGAGCTGCCTCGGGGCGGCGGAGCGCGCACGCGATCTGGGTGACGACGTCGGTGGTGGCCGAGCAGTCGACCTCGCGACGGGATTGCTTGGGCATGGTTGGACGTAGAGCAGATCGCGTGCCTGTCGTGGGACGGCGATCGGGACGGTGATCGCTCGCGCAAGTGCTCGTCGCGTGACCATGGGTAGGCGCGCACCCAGTCTCCGCCCGATTGCTTTCGTGGTGCCTGATACACGGGTAGCTTCTTACCCTGGCGCGCGGGCGGAGGCTCATGAGCGCGGTTTGGAGGAGTCTTCGAGAAGGAGTTGCTCGACCGTCATGTCGTCGATGCTCTGCACGGGCGCTGCCTCGATGGCGCGCATCACTCGCCAGCCGACGTAGCGATCGGTCGTCTTCCAGCGAAAGATAACTTCACGATAGTCGTAGATCTCGCCGTTCTCGTCTTCCGCCGTGCCGTCCTGATAGTCGCGATACGCGACACCCACGCGTGTCTCGGCGCCGAACCACCGAGCGATGCGTCCAGGGATGAGCGTGACCTCGCACCGCTTCTTGTCGATCCATCGGATGCGTATCCGCATCATCACTCCATTTCCTTGCTCAGGAGCTCGGTGTTCCATCCTTCGCGTCCCACCGAGCGCAGCGCAAGCGCGATTTCCTTCTCGTCTCGAAAGGGGCCTCGCTCGGGATTGGACAGATCGCTGCCGCGTGTCATCCAGACGGACTTCGTGGGATCTAGTCTGCCTCCGACGTAGAAACGCCAGCAGTCACCCGTCGACCACTGCGTCAGGACGACTCCGTCGCCTCTGTAGTAGAGATTCTCGGCGGTGCAGTAGCCCATCATCTCGGCGACTTCGATGATGAGCTTCTTGGTCAACTTCTTTGGTTCGCGATGGCGTTGCTCGGCGATCCAGATGAGGAAGTGATGCAGGGCCCCGAGGCGCCACTCCCAACAATGCTCAGGCTTGCTGAAGCACGGTTCGCCAGGCCGGACTCCGCAGCTGTAGCACTTGAGGTCGCGCGGCTCGAACGGCAGATCCTTCATCATCGCAAGGTTGTCCGTCTCGCGCGTAGTGACGGCGGGCACGAGCTCACGTGCTCGTGCGCTGAGCTTCTCGGTCTCGGAGTCGTCCACGAACGCCTTCATCAGCAGGTCTTGCGACGCGTAGGCCGTGGTCAAGATCGTCGTGCGCTTGTTTGGCGGCTCTAGATACACGACGTCGAGGTGGCACTCGCCGCTCGGGTGCTTGTAGAGGTCCTTCTCCAGGAAGTGGCCGTCGAGGGGGCTCGTGGTTTTCTTGGCAGTTGCGCCGCACGTAGGGCACAGACATTCGATCTCATGAAGTCTCATTCGTCTGGCTCCTGCGCACGTGCGCGTTTGCTGACTAGCGCTCGGATCTCGGCGTCATGCCGTTTGGTGTCGGTTTGGCCGACGGTGTAGAAGTCGGTGACGATGTAGATCGGGCAGCCGCGGCGGTCGACGTGGCGCCGGTTCGCGTTGCTACGGCCGACGACGCCGAGCACTGCTTGCACGAACAGACAGAGTTTGTCCCGGTTCGTGATGCGGATCGGCTCAAGGCTCAAGGCCTTCTTGCCGCCAAGCGTGATCTCCTTGGCGCCCAGCTCAAGGAGCAGTTTCCACGCGCGCTCCTCGTGGACGTTCACGGCGTGATCTTCTCCAGCCCTCGCGCGATTGCTAGGGTGACGGGACCTTGCGGCAGAATCCCGTCTCCATGCTGGTCGACCGGGTAGAAGGTGCCGTCTTCGCGCTTGCGAGCGACGCAGCGCTCGACGTGTCCAGGCTCGACGACGTAGAACCAGATCTCGTCGTCTGAGATCACGCGGACCTTGAGGTCTCGGTGATAATTCACGACGCTTCCGGCAGCGGCTTGAGGAAGCCCACCAGTCGCCCCGCCAGCTTGCCATCTTCGTACGGCTCTCCGAAGCCTAGGACCTTCCCGCCGTCGCGCGTCTTCGACGACTCGCGGTGGATGGGCATCGTGATCAGGCGGGCGAAGTCGTGGGTCTCCATCGAGCTGACGACGACCTCGACGGACTTCGCGTCCTGGCCGAGGCCTCCGGGTGCGTTCGCGCGGATCTGGTCGGGGGTCTCGGAGGGACCCACCAGGCGCATCCACGCCTCCGAGTGCAGGATGCAGGCGAAGGCATCGACCTTGTCGCAGATCTGGCGCATCGTGGCGGAGACGACGTCCTTCTCGTCCAGCTCCGTGGCGCGCAAGAACGCCCGCGTCACGCGCTTGTAGGCGTCGTCGACGGAGATGGACTCGCCGAATGCGAGCATCTTGGGCATCACGTCACGGGTCTGGGGGAACACGTTCAGGACGGCGTGGTAGAGGCGCTTCCAGTTCATCGCCAGGTCGACGACGAGTATGAAGACGCGGTCGTCCTGCGCGTCTCGAAGGCACTCCCTGCGATCGAGGAACTCGACGCCGTAGCCGCTCTCGAGGAGCTTGTCGACGTGCTTGCGCAGCGTGACGACGAAGCCGACGGGTCGGAGGTGGCCCTCCTCCAGGAGGATCTTCTTCGCCGTCGCGAGGAAGTTGTCCTGCACGCGCCTCAGGTCTTCTCCGGTCACGTTTGGGCTTTCCAGGGCCAGCGGCCCATCTCGATCGACCAGCTCGGCGGCGGGAAGCGATCACCGGGCGGTCGCGTGCCGTCGTACTCGCGGTTGAAGCGCCACTCGCCGATGCCCGGCGACCACGCGGCCTCGACCACGGCCTTCGCCGCGTGCTCGCTGTCCGCGCGGACGAGCGCGACGACCGTGCAGTAGGCGTCCGCGCCGTCCCCGCCGCCGAGGCCCGACTCCCAGAACGCCAGGACCTCCGGCGGGGGCGGCCACTCGATGGGGCGGCAGTCCGGCTCGTGCTCGGCGTCGCCGTGCTGCGCCCAGGAGACCCAGCGCAACTCGCTCGATGCTTCCGTGCTCATCTGGTCAGCGCCCCATCGGACTCGACCTCGATCTGGAGCACGATGATCTGACCTGAGGGGGTCTTGAAGCGCCAGTGGTGCTCGCCGCTGTGGTCTGTGCCCGCGTTGAGGAGCTTGAGCTCGCGGGCATCGTGCTTGAGCGTCATGAGTTGATGGATGACCTGGCAGATCGGCTCGTCGAGCATGTTCATGGCAGGTCTTTGAAGCGCTCGATGATGACATCGCGCCACTTCTTGGGGAGATCGCGCAGGATCCTGTCGGCATGGTCTGCGTTGCGCGCGTGCATCTGCTCGCGCAGTGCTTCGCGTATTTCTTCGCGTTCAGCCGACGAGATCTTCGCCCAGAGTTCGCGCATAGTCGGCCCTTCAGTGTCCCAGTCCTCAAAATGGTCCAGGTAGGTTTGTGCCTCTGTAGACAGCGTCACGGCCCTATCCTTCCTTGTTGGCATCGAAGTTTGTCGATCGTCGCGTCGATCACGCGCAGCACGTCCTCCTGCGTGGTCGCGGGATCGTAGTTCCACGCGACCGCGCTCGAATGTCCTGCGACGACTGCCAGTGCACGGAGTGCGGGCACTGCGATCAGCTTCCAGCGATCGTCTGGGACCTTCGCCTTGTCGAAGGCGCGTTCGACCGTGTACAGGACGCAGCGGTGATCGCGGGGACTCCAGCCGTTCTTGACGAACAGTGCTCGGGTCGCGATGAGGAGATCGGCCGGCGTGTTCACGAGCGACGCTTCCGCGGTTGGCAGCAGAGGCGAACGCGGCGGTGCACCACGTCGGATCCCTTCGCGACGAAGGTCGCCCCGCAGCGGGTGCAGCGGCAGTCGTAGCGCGCCGGGATGCCGTCGCCGCGGACGTCGGGCTCGACGCGCTCGAGCACCGTGATGAAGTCGTAGGTCTGGCCGACGACGGCGACCGGGATCCGCCGTCCGACGCGGAAGCCGTTGCGCGCGCGGCTGAGGTCGGTCACCGGTCCTCCTGAAAACAGTCGTATTTGTCGTAGAGCGCTAGCATGTTGAAGTTGCCGCTCCGCGCGTATTTCGCGCGCTCGCTAAGCGTTCCGGCGCGGAGCACGGCTCCGGCTTGCTTGCACGCGTTCGCAGCGACGTCGAGGATGTTCGCGGCTTTCTTGAGAAGTACGCTGAATGAAGGCTTGCGTGACCTAGTAGATCGCTCTCTCCGCGCAAGGACGTCACGGATGATCGCGTCACCGCCCGACACCAGTCGCATGGCTTCGTCGACCTTGATTCGATCAATTGTACGTGACGGCGCTTTCGCGGATCCCTGCGGTTTGGGGCCGCCATAGCCGTGCGGTGGACTGCTGTAGCCTAGATGCTCACGCGCGAGGTGCGCGACGCCGTGTTCGTAGACAGTGAGGCAGTGGCCAACGCTCCGCTCAATGAGATCGACGGTGTAACCACCGTGGAGTCCTTGAAGCTTGGCGATCTGCACGGCGACGAAGATCCTCTGCACAATGTCCTCGGCGACCTTACTGCGCAGAGCGACGTCCTTGTGGATCCAGCGCTTCGGCGGCTTGGACCAGAAGCCGTTACCGAAGGTCAGCTTGGTGCACTTTGCTGTGGCGGTCATGAATGCCACCTCCGCGGCGCCGCCTTGCACGCCGCGCGGTACGCAGTCTCCGCCGAGGCGAAGCGCCGGGCCTCGCCGCTCTTCTTGCGGAGAGGCGCGCCGTCGACGTAGGCGAGCCACGGGCGGGCGGTGTCAGCTCCCTCGCCGCGCGTCGCGAACACGCGATCGCAGGGGACGTCGGGGATCATCCCGAGGCGCTGGCTGGCGATGTGGACCCCGTCGACGCGTCGGAAGCCGACGGCGCAGTTGCCGCACTGGGCGAGTCCCGCGGTCGCGGCGTCGCGGATCAGGACGCTGCTCACAGCTTGCCTCGCCGGATGAAGAGTTCGTCGAGGGCGCGCTCCATCTTCGATCGCAGGAAGCCCTCGACCGCGAGCGCGACGGCTCGCGTGATGACGTTGACTGGAGGCTCGGGTTCGCTTCGGGTGGGTACGAAGTGCCCGGCGGTGAGCGCGGATCCGTCGACCCAGCACTCGCGAAGGGACGGCGGTGTCGGACCTGGATCACGGCGCTCGCTGGCGATGTACCAGGCGACGCGCACCTCTCCGCTCCAGTCGGAGTTGTGGTTGAGGACGATCCCGTTCGACTTGTCGTCGGTGCAGTGCATTTACGGTGCTCCCTTGATCTGGCCGCTCTCGTCGACGGACGTGTCCATCTCGTCGATCTGGTGACCGACGGCGCGCTGGCCCCACGCGAGCAGGCCGCGCGACGTCAGGCACGGCCCGGTGACGTACGACGCGAAGCGATCGTGGTTGTCGTCGAGTGGGAAGCCCGCGGCGATGATGACGGCGGCGCGGGGACCGAGCGTCGCGCGGATCGTCTTCGCCGTCAGGACGATCAGCCTCTTGAGGTCGTCGAGTGACATCGGGGGAGTCTGTTCGCTCACGGTGTTCCTCACGTCGAGAGCAGGTCGTACGTTGCCTGGGTCTCGTAGCGGTCGTGGATCGCGATCGCGCCGTAGAAGCGGTGGCCGAGTAGGCGCGCCACGGCGTCGCTGACGCGCGAGTCGCTCGTGTGCGCGAAGTTGCCGCCGAACATCGGTCCGATCACCTCGCGCCGGTCGGCCGATCCGCCGTCCCTTCGCGCGACGGGTTGCAGGCACACGGAGCCGCGCACGTGCTGGACCAACTCGTACGCCGGGCGATCCGGCGTCGGTTCGAAGACCGGGTCGACCTCGGGTCCGACGATCGTGATCTCCCGGAGCTGGTCGCTGGCGCAGCCACCGCGGTAGTCGCTGTGGTAGACGCGCGCGATGATGCCACCCCTGCGCCTCATTGCCGCCCCGCCTGCGAGAGCACGTGCACGACCGCGTACGCGAGGTAGCGCGCGTCGTTCTCCTGGCCGAGCTTCTCGTTGATGGCGGCCAGGTTCGGCGCGATCACGAGGACTCGGATCGGCTCCACCGAGTCCCACATGCCGTGGAACTCGAATAGCCTCGCGGCCTCGGCGATCTGCGCCTCGGTCAGGAACTGGGGCAGGGTCACGGTCACGACGGACCTCCGATCAGGAGCACGAGCAGGACGACCAGGAGCGCGACGGCGGCCCACGTCGTCATCGACGACTCGGAGCGCGCGGCCTTGCGCGAGAAGAAGGCGAGGGAGCGGTCGGGTGGGTTGAAGAGGGGATCTCTCATGGCTCGGTAGTCTCCGGCTCGTCCGTGATCGTGTTAGCAGCAGTAGTGGCCAAGTCGTCGTCGCCGAACTTCGCCACGGGTGACTTGAGTTTCCCGCTTCCCCTGCGGTAGCGGAACGGCTTGCGGGTGCGGTCGACCTCGACGAGTGAGCTGCCGTCGCGCTCAAGATTCGAGAGTGCAGCCGCGACGGAGCCGGGCTTGACCAAGGTGCCGGTCTCGGCGGCGAGCTGCATGATGTCGCGCGCCGTCAGCCAGGAGAAATCACGCGGGCGACTGAGGATCTCCAGCACGAGAGCGGTCACCGTCCCGGCGCGCGGCGGTGGACGGAGCGGCATCCACCTGACGTCCGTGGGGTGGTCGTGCGACCGCACGGGCGCCGCTTCGCGTGCGGCCTCGTATGCGGCATCCGCGGAGGTGTATCGGCGCTCGTCGCCGTTTTGCTTGCGCAGCGCGCGCCCGTCTACGTACGCCAGCCATCGCCCTTGGCTGTTTCCCGGCGCGTCGTCGTAGGTCACGAACACGCGTTCGCAGGGCTCGTCGTAGACCGCGTGGATCGTCTCCAGGTGTGGGCACTCGCAGCCCAGGTGGACGCCGCCGCGCCTGCGGAGGAACCCGGCGTCGCACCGCGCGCAGCGGACTTCCTTCGCGTCCGCGGCGTCGACTTGCCAGAGCGCCGCTCTCGCGGCGGCGATCGCGGCGACGAGGTTGTCGCCCGTCACCCTCGTCACGACGTTCTCGGCATTCGGCTCCCAGTTCGGCACGTAGTCGAACAGGTGGAGTCCGGCCATGGAGCCATGGCTGTAGTCGAGTCCGTACCCGTCGAGGCCGATGAGCGTGCCGAGGCCGAAGCGCGCCGCGAAATGCCCGAGCCCGAGAGTGGCGTGCGGATCGCGCTCGTAGGTCGCGTCCCAGAACTCAATCAATGGCTCCTCACTGTCGTGCACGCGGCGGCCTCCCCGGCCGTAGTGGTCGCCGTCGCGCACGATCGTGACGTTGAAGGGACGCCCCTCGGCGTTGACGACGCGGGTGATGATGACCGGAGCGCTCACCGTGGCAGCTCCTGGTTGGCGTCCCACTGCATGCCGCACGGTACGAGGCCAGCGGCGTCGAGGTCCTGGGGCTCGGGCGCGACGTGGTCGAAGGACCACGCGTCGGGCGGGACGCGCGCGACGCACAGGAGCGTCAGGTCGGGCGACCTCGCGGGCTCGCCGTTGGTCTCGATGAGCTTCCGGTCGGCGTTGCCGCAGTGCGGGCACCTCACGACGGCACCTCCGGGTTGCGAATGAACTCGATCGCCTTGCGCGCGCACGCCTCGACCATGACGCCCAGCTCGGCCGCGGGCTTCATCTCGTCGTCGCGGTAGAGCGAGTCCGACTGCCACGTGCGGATCGCGTCGATCCACGGCTCCTCGTTCGAGTCGTCCGCGATGCGGCGGTACTCGCCGACGAAGAACTCGCCGTCCATCGCGGTGACCACGACCTCTCGGTCGTCGGTCTGGAACACGAGGGCGCAGCACATGCCGCCGGTCTGTTGCAGCTGCCAGCTGAACGGGCCCTCCCAGTCGAGGTCGGAGGACGAGAAGCCGACTTGCTGGAGCAGGGCGACGTCGTTGCGCACCCAGCACGCGCAGTGGCAGATGTTGCACACGCCGAGCTGGTGGCCCTCGGGATGCTCGACCTCCTCGGTGCGGTTCATCGCGGCGACGGCCTGGAGGTGCTTGTCGTAGTGCGTCGCCCGCGGGCCGTCCTTGAGGGCTGCGTAGTCGCACTCGACGCAGAGCACGAGGGACCACGGCGTCCAGACGCCGTTGCGGGCCTTGGTCGCGTTCGTCAGCATGGTCCGAGTCCAGAGCAGTTCGCGTGCCTGACTGCGAACAAGCGCAAGTGTCCGTCGACGAAGCCAGGGTACGCCAGTACCCGTCTCCGGCGGTCGGCCGAAGTCGCCCCGCGAGGTGATCGCGACACGGGTAGCCGATCACCCACGCGTCACTCCGCGATGCCGACGAGCTTGCCGAGTTCTCTGCGCACGAGGTTCGCGAGCGTGCGTCCCTCGCTCTTCGCGCGCGCGTCGAGGGCCTTCCGCATCTCGGGACTGACCCAGGTCTGCACGAGCTTGTGCGTCTTGCGATGCTTCTCGGTGCGCTCTTCGGTGCTGCGTGTCTTTGATGACATTCGGATGCACGTTGCATAACACGGTGCGCGGTACCTGTCGAGCCCTGCTCTGCGATCGGATCTTCGTTCTCCGACGAATGTTGCATAACTTTCAAAATAAGAGCATGTCTTTTTATGCAACATTTGAATTTCAGGCACTTCACAGGCTTGATTGAATAGCGGTTCACGCAAGTGACCTGGTAGGGTGGGCCATGGCTCGCGAAACCGTCGCCCTCGCCCACCAGCCGCGCGTCGCCCTCGACGTCCCTCGCGACGTCAATCCCGCAGAGCACCCGGTCGCCGTCTACCTGAGCAAGCTCGGCGAGGACTCGCGGCCCGCGATGTTGTCGAGCTTGACCAAGATCGCCGAGCTCGTCGATCGGCGCGCACCGACGGTCTGGGCCCTGCCGTGGCACCTGCTTCGTTTCCAGCACACGCAGGCGATCCGCGCGTCGCTCGTCTCGAGCTACGGCGAGCGCTCCGTCAACCGCATGCTGTCGGCCCTGCGGGGTGTGCTCAAGGCTGCGTGGCAGCTCGAACAGATCGAGACCGAGGACTATCGGCGGGCGCTCGACTTCAAGAGCGTGAAGACGGCGGACCTGGCGCCCGCTGGCCGATCGGTCTCGATCGACGAGGTCCGCACGCTGCTGCGAGCGGCAGCCAAGCAGGAGGCTCCACGGAGCTGGCGCGACCAGGCGCTCTTCATCGCGATGTTCGCCGGCGGCCTTCGTCGCCAGGAGGTGTCGATGCTCGACACCACGCAGTACGACCCCGCGACCGGTGCGATCAAGGTCCAGCGCGGCAAGCGCGGCAAGTTCCGCGAGACGTACCTCGCCGAGGGCTACCGGCCGTGGCTGGAGCCGTGGTTTGAATTCCAGAAGGGCCGCGGGTGCGAGCCGCTGTTCGTGCGCTGGGACCGCGACGACGGCCCGACGATGCTGCGCTTGGGTCGCGCGGGCGTCGACCACGTGCTCGGCGAGCTCGTCACCTTGTCCGGCGTCGCAGACCTGACGCCGCACGACCTGCGTCGCACGTTCGCGACGGACTTGCTCGAGAACGGGGCCGACATCCTCATGGTGCAGAAGCTCATGGGTCACGCCGACGTCAAGACGACGGCGATCTACGACCGGCGCGGTGAGAAGGGAAAGCGTGCCGCGGTGGAGAAGCTGCCGATCGCGCTGCGCTACGAGGACGTGCAGAAATGATCCGGTGTTATGCAACTTGCTGTGCTTTTTAGGCACGGTGATGTAACCGTATGTGAACCGTGAGCCACGGGTACCCGGCTACCCAGGCAGCGCGATCGCGGCCTTCCGTTCGGCACGGGTCCCGCAATACCCGTCGGCATGAAGGAACTGACGCTCACCGCCGACCAGGCGGCTCTCGTGGACGAAGGCACCGTCGTCGCGGCGCCGTCGCTCGACGCGGACGACCCGACGGTGCTGCCGCTCACCGAGGCCAAGCGCCTGGCGTCGGCCGAGTTCGAGCGTCGCTACCTCGTCCGCGTGATGGAGCGATCGCGCGGCTCGGTCTCGGAGGGCGCCCGGCTCTCCGGCCTCGATCGAACCAACTTCCGCCGTCTGCTCCAGCGGCACGGCCTTCGCTGAAAGAACAAGTCATGCTGACCGACAACCTCGTCCTCGAAGAACTTCCCGAGTCGGAGCGCGATCGCCGGATCGCCGCCGACCCTCGCGCGACGTGCGTGCCGCGCACGTACCTCGTGCGCCGCCGTGGCCGGATCGTCGGCAGGCTCTACTACAACGCGGTCGGCGTCCTGTACGCGACCAAGCTCGCCGTCGGCGTCACGTGGCGCGAGGAGTCGGTCGAGACCGCGCTCGCCTGGATCGCGGCGGAGCCGATCCAGCTGTGGAGGGCCGCGTGATCGACGAGGCGGCCGACACCCTGCGCTTCTTCGTCGACCCCGACGCCACATCGTTCTACGACCTGCGCCCGGCGCCGTCGCCTAGGCCGATCGTCCGCGCCGCCCGCAAGGTTGTCGCTCGGCTGCGCGAGGCCCTCGCGGCTGGCTGGGACGTCGGTCCCGAGTTGGCGCACGAAGAGCGCTACCTGGCCGAACTGGTGGCGGCGGAACGGCGCTAGGAAGAAGTTGCGACCGCCGTCTGGGCGCCGTACAGCTTGGCCCGCGACTAGCAGTAGGAGAGATCATGAAGCCCGACTCCTTGAAGCAGATGAAGCAGTTCCTCGACGCGCGCGACCTCCTCTTCAGCGCGCACGAGCAGTACGAGACGACGCTCGGCTCCATCAGGGGCGCGCTCGACTACGCCGAGCGTGCGATGGGCGACTGCTCCGACGAGGAGGCCGTCCGGCAGATCGCGTCGATGCGCAAGCTCGTCGCCGAGCTGCCCCGCGCGGCGCTCGACGCGCTCGACGCGATCGCCGAGACGATGGAGGCGCTCGCCGCCGAGGTCTCGGCGGACGAGGAGCACCTGCCGGCTGGCGTCGCGTGACGGCGCGATCCTTCAGGACGCGTGCCGCGTTCTCCATGAATGGCGGCGTCACGTGGACGTGGCACGTCTGGACCCACGCTCACGCCAACAAGCACTCCGCGATCGTCGAGAAGGCGCGGGAGTTGGACGCGAGCGCGTGGGACTTCGGCAACGCCGACCACGGGCCCGTCGGAGAGGTGGGCTTCTGATGCCCGCGGCCGACAAGCTCCAGGGCACGTGCAGCGTGTGCCTGCGCTTGATGCAGCTCCACGGCGATCATCCCATCCGACACGGCTTCTCGGCCGTCGGCGTACGCCACGGCCAGCACGGCGGCTACCACACGGGACCCTGCGCGGGGACGCAGTTCCCGCACTTGGGGATCTCGACCGAGGGCACGCGGTGGGCGCTGGATCGCGAGCGCGCGCAGCTCGAACGGCTCCGCGCGCAGATCGCCAACCTGGCGACGAACCCTGACCTGACGTGGTACCCGAAGAAGTACGACGTCCCTGGCGGGCGCCCGGACCTCGCGCATCCGGTCGTCATCAAGCCCGGCACGGAGAGCGACTACACGACCGGTGCGCCGTCGTACGCCTTCCTGCACCGGTCGGAGAAGGCCAAGCTCGAAAACTGGCAGCACGCGGCGGAGCGGGCGATCGACGCCTACGAGAAGGTGCTCGCGACCTGGTCGCCGGAGAAGTACCCGACGACCGGCGCGGCGAAGAAGGTCGAGACCGTCCACATGGAGCGCCCGGTCAAGACGCTCCGCGGCGACACGGTGGTCGGCACGGTCTGCCGGTCGGCCCGCCGTGGTCGAGCCTCGCTCCTGGCAAAGACCAGCGACCCGGCGAAGGTCACCTGCAAGCGCTGCCGCGCGACGCTGGGACTGCCGCCGCTGTGAAGACTCCCAAGAAACGCATTCGCCATCGCTGGATCTATCAGGACGACGGGCGCGCGGTGTGCGCGAAGTGTGGTGTCTTCGGCACCGTGATTCCTCATCCGACTAGCGCGGTCGATCCTCGTCGGGTGCGCCCCGACGATGACGCGAAGTGCGTCGGCAGGAAGATCGAGACGTGATGACGAAGCTCCAGCGCCACGTCCTCGTCGTCGTCGCCACCCACCACGTGCGTGGGCTCTGGTACCGCGCCGCGGGCAGCGGCGAGCGCGTCACGCTCGCGAGCCTGTATCGAGCTGGGGCGCTAACGCGGCGAGCTTGGCGCGGCGCGGAAGGCGCGGCGGACGCGGCCTACGAGTACCGGCTGACGCTGCTCGCCGAGCAGGTGCTGCGGCAGGCGCTGGCCGAGTAGCCTCACGCAGAGATTCCTCGACGCGCTCGGTCTTGGGCATCCTGCTCTGCCCACGCCTTGGCCTCGGCAAGTGCGTCGACCATCCCGTAGTCGCCGCCGGGGTAGGTGACCGTCCAGCGGTTCCGACCGTAGCCGCTGCCGTCGATCGTGTAGAGGCCCCACGGCGACGTCGCGTGGTAGACGCCAGCTTGGATCTTCTTCCAGCGCAGCACGCTGAGAGTCTACCACCGCGGTGAGTGCGCCCAGGAACCACGGTTTTCCCAGAAACCTCTCGGCCTTCCTAGAAACGGGACTTCGTCGCGTGCGACCTGGGGCCCCGCTCCAGCCGTGCCTTTTCGCGCTCCAGCTTCCTTACCAAGCGATCTCGTTCCCACTCCGGAGTATGCACACTGTAAGGACTCTGCGAGAGCGGTCGCGCAAGTACCTCGTCGATTTCGCGTTGAAGCTGGGAAGGCGTCTTCGTGTGAGAGGAGCGCGCAAGCGCTTTGGCCTGTTCACGCGCGTCCGCATGCGAAGAGGCGTCTGCCACACTGAGGATGCGAAAGGGGTCAAGCGTCACGTGTTTGACCTTGTGGCCCGCACGGTTTGATTGGGCGAAGTAGATGCCGCCAGCGCCCACGTAAGGTCCACCGAACGTGTCTCCTCCGAAAAATCGAACACTCGCGCGATCGAAGTATGGAGAGCCCGCGTCTTTTGCCGCGCGCTTGATGTCAGCCATCGTCATTCGGGGGTTCGCCATGCTCCCGAAGTCTAATGCCTCTCGGAACAAGACGCTAGTTTTGTGCGTGTTCTGTCCCGGCCTACCGGACGAGCCTCAGCGTCGGCTCGCGGGGCTGGTCCTCGACGACGGTTCCCTCGTCCTCGATCTCTTCATCGCGTGTTCCGCCACGCCCACGGTCGCTCACCGCGGTCATGGCGTCCTTCGTATCCGGGTACTGCGTCACCCACTTCTCGCCACCGAGTGCGTTCGCTATCTTGCCTAGAGCGCGCGTTGGCGCGCGGATCGCAGTAGGAGAGGGGCATGACGCCAGACCAGATCAAACAGGCCACCCGCCGCGCGCGCGGGAACGTGCAGTCGCTCCTGGATCGTCGCAACGCGTTCACGATCGGCTGGTGCGCGGCCTTCGTGCAGTGGGGGCGCCTCCACGTCGTCCAGCGCGCCCGCCTCGCGGAGGTGTGCTCGTGAGTACCGGTCGCAGACACGCGGACCAGAGTGATCGGCGTAACCAGCACGAGCGCTTCGTGCGTGACGCGATCGCCCGGTCGCTGCTCACGCTGCCATTCGCGCACCTCGACGCCGATGATCCATTCGGCAAGATCTATGGCTGCTACAGGCAGTTGCTGGAGTCGTCGACCTCGGGCGAGCTGCCGCCGGCCCACGTGCTGGAGAACATCGTCGAGGTGATCGCGCAGGACGTCGCGATTCACGAAGCGGCGGGAAACTTCCTCAAGGCTGACATCGAGCGGCAGTGGTGCGAGGGGCTGCGACTCCACTTCACGTGGGGTCAGCTCGCGCAGGAGGGTCACTCGTGAGTGGCACCAACGCGGGCATCCGCCTCGTGCTCGTCCACTCGCGCGAGTGGACGGCCGACGACGGCCGGCATCATCGTCGTGAGGAGTGGACGATCTCGGGCGGTGAGATCGACCCGCGCTGGCGCCGCGACGCGGACGCCCGCGAGCGCGCGGAGGGCTGGGAGCCGTCGAGCCGCTTCACCCTGTACGTGGTCGACGGCGAGGCCGATCCTCGCCTGGCGAGCTACGGCGGCGTCGTGTGGCCGACCGCGTGGCCGAAGCTGTTCCAGGCAGTTCGCCAGGGGACCCAGCAGTCAGCGGTCGAGATCACCGACGAGGGGCTCATGCTCCGCGCCGCGGCGCTCGACGGTGCCTCGGACATGCACGCCGACGCGAGGCTCTCGTGAAGTCCCAGGGACATTCGGGGGACGTCTCCGATGAGAGGTTCGATCGGACCGACGCCGACCTGTGGGATCTGACGCGCGTCTGTCATGAATTGAACGAACTCGGGCAGTACCGCGGCTGGATGTTCACGTACGAGTATCCCGGCTACTTTTGCTACAGCCACAAGGAGGTCCCCTTCCGCGTCTTCTTCACGCCCGACTGGGAAGGTGCGGAGACGCTGCCGATCGAGGTCCAGGACGACGAGGGCGACGTCAGCGCCGAGCACTCGGACCGGCTGCCGCTGCCGCTCGAAGGGCGCACCGGGCAGAAGATCTTCGACCTCGTGCGCCCCACGCTCGACAAGCTACTCCTCCTGGTGTCGAGATGATCTTTCAAACGCACGACCTCTCTGCGGCGTTCGAGGAACTCGTCAGAGCTGCTCGCGTGCGCGGACACGGCGCAGAGCCGCTCACACTGGCTGCGATCGCGTACGTCGCGCAGCTGGCGATCGACGTCGGGGGCTGCGACGTGAAGACGATCCGGCAAGTCGAGACGGACCTCATCGAGAGAGTGCGAGGTGCGTGATGTTCGACCTCGTGCGCCCCACGCTCGACAAGCTCCTCGCGGAGCACGGCTACTGACGATGCCGTCGTCACCGGACAAGATCACTCGCCGCCAGCGCGAGGTGCTCGATCACCTGAGCGAGAGAGCGGCGTTCACGCGTGAGAAGGCCTCCATGGTGTACGGCATGGACAGCAACGTCGCCGGCACGCTCGCGCGGCTCGGTGTGATCAACAAGCGCTACGATGCTGAGGCTGGTGATGTCTACTGGATCCGCGGCGGAGAGGAGTCGGCAACTGGGGAGAGCGTGCCGGCGGGCTTCGTGGTGCTCCTCAACCGCGACGTCAAGACGCCATCGGGACGGATGGAGAACTTCTTCCTCGCTCGCGCGCCCTACGACGGCAAGGGCACGACGTTTCGACGCCTGCTGCGTGGTTGGATGAAGACGCTCGACCTGCGCACCAAGGATCTCCTCGGTGGCACGTGGGGCTTCGAGATGATCGCGGCGGACGCCCCCGTGTTCGACGGCGATCACGTGATCCTCGATGATCGGGGACAGAAAGACGACCGTGACTCCTGAACAGATCGCCAAGGCCATCTACGACCTCGCTGATCACTTGACCGCGCGCGGCGTCCCGAAGGACGAGGTCTCCTCCGCGATCGTCGGCATCGGGCTTCGCCTGGCGCTGGAGAGCGGCATCGCGCTGTCGACTGCGCACCGCCTCGTCGATCGCGTCTACCAGGAAGTCAGTCGCGCGCGCGACAACTGAGCGTCGTGAAGCGAAAGAAGCTCAGGGTCCTCCAGCGAGAAGATCGCTCGTGCGGCGAGTGCAACGCGTGCTGCCACGTGCTCGCCATCCGGGACCTCGACAAGCCTCCCGGCCAGGACTGCGCGCACCTCGACAGGACCCGGAAGGTCCACCACTGCACGATCTACGACCGCAGGCCGTACGACTGCCAGCAGTACCTGTGCGCGTGGGTGCGGGAGGCGGGCTTCGGGGACGCCTGGCACCGGCCGGACAAGATCGGCGTCCTGTTCACGCCGCGCGACAACAAGTGGGAGGTCTCGCCGTTCGCCGGGCCGTTCACGCTCGTGGCGCACGAGACGCGCGAGGGCGCGTTCGAGGAGCCGGCCGCGAAGAAGTTCATGCGGCACGTCGCCGGGCACTTCCTGATCTTCGGCTTCCACGGCCCCTTGCTCGACAAGTGCCGGACCATGGGACCGGCGGACAAGCTCAAGGCCGTCTTCGAATGGTGCGGCGCGAACGGCCACGCGGACGTCACCAGCATCCTGGAGGGATCGCGTCGAGAAGTGCGGAAAGTAGACGCGCCGTGAAATTTCGGCGCCCCTCGCGCACATGACGTAGTGAAGCGACGGGGAGCGGTCGTCCCGAGTCGGAGTTCACGTGCCCGGCGCGGCGGCGGACGTGGGGTCAAAGAACGGGAAAGCCTAGCCCTGGCCCCGTCGCTTCTCTCTCTTCAGATCTCGAACTCGTGGTCGTCCACGGACACCTGGCGGACGCCGTGCTTGCGAAGCATCGCGAGGAGAGCCGGCAGGTCGGTCTTGGCGTAGCTGGCCTCGTTGAAGCGGCGGTTGGGATCGGCGACGACGCTCGCGTCGTACATCCAGGACACGGTGGCGTAGCGTCCCGGTGATCGTTCGAGCAGGTCGGCGATGTCGCCGCCGAACTGTTCGCGCACCTGCTTCGTCGCGAGCGCGTCGGCGATGTCGCGATCGAGCTGCTTGGCGCTTCTCTGGCGAGCTGGGGTCTTCATCTTCCGTAGCTTCCTCGCACGTAGGGACGTCGTTCGAGTTCGAGCGCCGTGACGCGCGCGCGCAGGTCGCTCACCGACTTTCCTGTCGAGAGGAGAGCAACACCTGCTCCAAGGAGGCCGACGGGGATCAGCCAACTGCCCAAGGACGTGTCGTTCCGCGCCATGTCTCAGTCTACCGTCTCGGGTGCGAAGGTGAAGTTTCGCGCGAGCTCACGCCTCTTCCTTGGGGAGGTCGACCCAGACCAGCTCGCTCTTGGACCGCGTGATCGCGACGTACTCGATGTTCAGCTCCTCCTGCGGGATCGCGTCCTGGTCGGGCGATCGATCGCTGTAGCGAGCGAACGTCTGCCGCAGGAGGTAGACGCGGTCCGCCTCGAGCCCCTTGGTCCCGTGCACCGTGGCGAGCTTGACGACGGCGTCCCGCGACGAGGTGAGTCGCCTGAGCAGCGCGTGGAGACCTCGCGGCTCGGTGCACTTGAGGAGAGCCAGCAGCGTGAGGCGCTTTTGATCGAGTCGATCGATCTTGCTCAGGGCCTTCTTCTCCTTCGCCTTCTCGACTGCCTGCTCGTGCCACGTGTCGAGCGACACGAGGAAGCTATTGAGGTCCTGGGGGGCGCCCTTGGGCATGAGGTGATCGACGAGCGCGTGCAGTCCCTTCGCGAGCTCCTCTCCCTTGCTGAAGTTGAACAGTGCTCCCCTGCGCCAGAGCTGGATCGCCGTCTCGAACAGGACTGCGTTGTTCCGAGACAAAACGAATGACTGGATGGTGGTGTTCGGCAGCCCGTCGATCATCTTAGTGAATGAACACGCGTGGATCTTGCCGAGGGGTGCGCCGTCGCGCGCCCTGAGATCTGGGACGAGCTGGTTGGCCATCTCGACTACGACGCGCGGGCATCGGAACGACACCGTCAGCGGCATCGTGCGGGCACCCATGGCGCGCAGCGTCTTCCACACCTCGTCTCCGACGGCTCCTCGCCAGCCGTACATGCTTTGGTAGAGATCGCCGACGACGATCAAGCGAGCGTCGGGCTTCATGAGCCGCAGCGTGAGTGCGAACTGCGGTCTGTTGAGGTCCTGCGCCTCGTCGACGAATATGAGGTCGTAGGGCCACTTCGGCATCAGATCGAGGACGAGCGGCAGCCAGATCATGTCCTCGAAGTCGATCTTGGTGCGATCGAGCCGGGCGCCCATCACGTAGGCGAAGTGCGCGATCGTGCGTGCCAGGGGCTCTTCTTCCTCCTTGATGTTGTCGAGAGCATCGACGCTGTCTTCTTCTTGCACGGAGCTGACGTCGCTGTGAGGGAGGCACGTGAGCTTCCAGTGCTTGAGCAGCTCGCTGGCGGCCCGTCGGATGTCGTCCGAAATCACGGCCCTCGTGACCTTTTCCGCCAGGACGAAGGGAAGATCGAACCAGAGCGGGAGGCTGTTGTTATTTTCTTCGGTGACGATCTCCTCGATCGACGTCGCCATGTCGTTGACGAGCTTCTCGCTCGCATCCGAGTGGATGCCGTGC
>Ga0187808_10000036_pt1 | contig 25309 bp, 25 predicted proteins | sample NC_wetland_sal_i_5_FD_132427 | JGI IMG/M metagenome (GOLD analysis project Ga0187808, IMG submission 132427) | Wetland sediment microbial communities from Neuse River Estuary, North Carolina, USA - ASW_3 | ecosystem: Environmental > Aquatic > Freshwater > Wetlands > Sediment | place: USA: North...
CCCGACCGCTGCAGCTCGGCCGCCAGCTGCACGCCCGTCGCCGACGCTCCCACAACGAGCACCCCTCCATCGGGAAGCTTGGCGGCCTCGCGGTAATCGAACGGCGTCAGCTGCTCCACGGACGCTGGCACCGCGTCCGCGAACTCCGGCACCGATGGCTGATTGCAGGCGCCGCTCGCGATGACCAGTGCCCGGCAGACAATCTGGCCGTCATCTGTCGTCACGTGGTACCCGTCGTCGGTACGACGCACCGACGTGACGTTCGCACCGGTCCTAACGGGAGCCCGCGAGACCTTCGCGAAGCGCTCGATGAACGCGGTGACTTCCCCGGTGGTCATGTAGCCGTCGGGATCCGGGCCTTCGTAGCGAAGGCCCGGAAGACGGCTTTGCCAGTTGGGTGTGAGCAGCCGCAGGGAGTCCCAGCGTTCGCGCCGCCAGGAGTTCGCCACCTCCCCGCGCTCGAGCACGACGTGGTCGATCGACCGGTCGCTGAGGAAGTGGCTGGCGGCGAGGCCTGCGTGCCCCGCGCCGATGACGACCGTGGTTACGCGCTGGATGGCCGGTCTCCTCAGGCGACTTCGACCGTGACGTCGGTCGGGTTGGTGAGCGCGTCGAAGACGGCGGAGCGCTTCTGCGACTGGGCCACGAGCGCCTCGATGTCCTCCCGGGACGCGTCCGCGTCGATGTGGAACGTCACCTTGATGTCGTTGTAGCCGTTGCGCACATCGGTGTCGGCGCCGAGAATGCCGCGGATGTCGTGGTTGCCCTCCACGGTCGCCTCGACCGAGTGCAGCTGGATGCCGCGGTTCTGCGCCACGGACGCCACACCAGCGCTAAGGCAGCTCGCCAGGCCGACGAGGAGGTACTCGATCGGCGTGATGCCGTTGTCTGTCGCGGCGAAGACCTCGGGGTGGTCGGCCTCGAAGACCGACTCCGCCTTGTGGTCATGCTCCTGCCCGAGGCCGAAGTAGCTCTGGACCTTGACCGTGCTGTGCACGCCGCTGCGCCACTTGGCGGACGCCCGCCAGGTGAACTGGGCGGCCTCTGGCGCGCCCTTCAGCACTTCCCTCGCATCCAGCAGTGCCTGCACGTTGACGCCGTTGTCGGCAACCGTAGTCATATCGAGTAATGCCCTTCCGCTCACGTCCCCAGATTCCCTATGGATCTGATTGACAATACACTGACCTGGGGGCGCTACCATAGCCCCATGGCAGAGCCAGCCTCGACGCTCGCGGCCGGCTCGGTCGGCACAGTCGAAACCCAGTATCTCGACCTTCCGGAGCCGGTGCGACTCGACTGTGGGCGGGAACTGTACCCAATTCGCGTTGCCTACGAGACCTACGGCACCCTCTCCCCGCAGCGGGACAACGTGATCCTGGTCTGCCACGCGCTCAGCGGCGACGCCCATGCGGCGGGATTCGCTAAGACGCCGCTGGTAGAGAGCACGCGCGACGGGTTCGGGGCCGAAGATCGCGACGGCACGGCTGGTAAGAGTCTCGGCTGGTGGGACGGGATGATCGGCCCCGGCAAGGCGTTCGACACCGACCGCTTCTTCGTCGTCTCGACGAACCTGCTCGGCGGCTGCCGCGGCACGACGGGGCCGTCGTCGATCGACCCGGCGACTGGGAAGCCGTACGGGGCGTACTTCCCGGTGATCACTGTCGCGGACATGGTGCGGACCGAGCGCGCGTTCCTGGACGCACTGGGCATCGAACGGCTCGCGGCGGTAGCCGGAGGCTCGCTTGGCGGGATGCAGGCGTTCGAGTGGGCGATCTTGTTCCCCGACCAAGTCGACGCCGTCGTCGCGATCGCCAGCACGCACGCGCTCCAGCCGCAGGGCGTGGCCTGGAACTCGATCGCGCGCGACGCGATCATGCGCGACCCGGCCTGGCAAGGCGGCCACTACTACGGCACGGGCCGCTCGCCCGACGCGGGCATGGGGGTGGCGCGGATGGTCGGCCACGTCACGTACCTGTCCGCCCAGGCGCTGACCGACAAGTTCGACCGCCGCCTTCAGTTCGCCGACGACGTTCGCTACACGATCACCGAGCCAGAGTTCCAGGTCGAGAGCTACCTGCGCCATCAGGCCGAGTCGTTCGTCAAGCGCTTTGACGCCAACACCTATCTCTACACGTCGCGCGCGCTGACCTATTTCGATCTCGCCCGGCAGTATGGCGGCGGGTCCCTCTCGCGGGCGCTCGACGGCGTCCGCACGCGGACGCTGCTGATAGCGTTCAGTTCCGACTGGCTGTACCCGCCATCTTCGTCGGCGGAGATCGAGGAGGCACTTCGCGTTCTCGCCAGGCCGGTCGAGCTCCATGTGATCGAGGCGCCATACGGCCACGACTGCTTCCTGCTTGAGGAAGCACGGCAGACCCCCATAATCCAGCGGTTCCTGGCCGAAGGGCCACGAGGACGAATGAGCCTGGCCGAGGGCCAGGCGCGCGGATGAAGTCGAGGAAGAGGCCTTCGTGACCGAACAGTCGTCCCGTGCAGAGGAAGCCCGCGCGTACGGGTTCGAGACCCGGCAGCTGCACGCCGGGCAACGACCCGACCCGAACACGGGCGCACGTGCGGTGCCGATCTTCCAGACGACCAGCTATGTGTTCGAGGACCCGGAATCCGCGGCGGCGTACTTCAACCTCCAGGAGTACGGGAACACCTACTCGCGCATCATGAACCCGACGGTCGCGGTCTTCGAGGAGCGAGTGGCGAACCTCGAGGGCGGCAGCGGCGCGGTGGCGTTCGCAAGCGGGATCGCGGCGCAGGCGGCCGCGCTCTTCACGCTGCTCCAGCCGGGCGACCACGTCGTCTCGTCTTCCGCGCTTTACGGCGGGACGGTGAACCAGTTCAAGCATCTGCTGCGCAAGATGAACGTGGAACTGACGTGGGTCGACCCGGATGATCCGGACGCGTGGCGGCAGGCGGTCCGCGGCAACACGAAGGCGTTCTTCGGCGAAACGATCGGCAACCCCGCCGGGAACGTGCTGGACATCGAGGCCTTGGCGGCCATCGCGCACGAGCACGAGCTGCCGCTGATCGTTGACAACACGTTCGCGACGCCGTACCTGTGCCGCCCGATCGAATGGGGCGCCGACATCGTGATCCACTCGGCGACCAAGTTCATCGGCGGGCACGGCACGAGCATCGGCGGAGTCGTCGTCGAGGCGGGAACGTTCAACTGGTCCAACGGGCGGTTTCCCGTGGTCGCGGATCCGTCGCCGGCGTATCACGGCCTGCAGTTTCACGAGACGTTCGGGACATACGGCTACCTGATGAAGCTCCGGGCCGAGACACTGCGAGACCTTGGCGCGGCACTCTCGCCGTTCAACGCTTTCCTTTTCCTGCAGGGGCTCGAGACGCTGTCGTTGCGGATGGAACGCCACGTCGTCAACGCGGCGGCGGTCGCGGCGTTCCTCGACTCACACGAACTGGCGTCGAATGTGACCTATCCGGGCCTGCCGGGGAGCAAGTACCGGCCGCTCGTCGAGAAGTACCTGCCAGGCGGGGCCGGCGCGGTGTTCTCGTTCGACTGCGCCGACGGCCGGGCAGGCGGGCAGAACCTCATCCGCGGCGTGACACTCTGGTCCCACCTGGCGAACGTGGGTGACGCGAAGAGCCTGATCATCCACCCCGCCAGCACGACGCACCGCCAGTTGAGCGACGACGAACTGCGGGCGGCGGGAGTCGGGCCAGGAACAGTGCGGCTGTCGGTTGGCACCGAGTCGGTCGAGGATCTGATCTGGGATCTGGAGCAGGGTTTCAAGTGCGTCGCCGCGACAGCGGGAAAGAAGGTGGCCACCACATGACCGATCTCGCGCGTTATCAGGACCCCTTGACGATTCAGCGCGTGCTGCACACCGCCAAGACGATCGCGATCGTAGGCCTGTCCGCTAACGAATTGCGGGCCAGCTACTTCGTTGGCTACTACCTCAAGCGGCATGGCTACCGCGTGATCCCCGTGAATCCCCGCGAGAAGGAGATCCTCGGGGAGAGGTGCTACGCCAGCCTGCTCGACATCCCGGTGCCGGTGGACGTCGTCAACGTCTTCCGCGCCCCGGACGCCCTGCCGGGGATCGCTCGAGACGCCGTAGCGATCCACGCCGACGCTCTGTGGTGCCAGTTCGGCGTGATCAACGCCGAGGGCGCGCAGATCGCGGAAGACGGCGGCGTGACGGTGATCATGGACCGCTGCATCAAGGTTGAGCACGCGCGCTACGTGGGCCGGATGCACTGGCTCGGCTTCAACACCGAGCGCATCACCTCAGTCCGCGCCGGGATCCAATAGCAATGCCCGTGGTCGTTTCGTTATCGACATATAGCAACCTCGGCATTGGCTGAAGCGTCTCCAGAACGTAACACTTTCAGCTATGAGGGATGTGAACGAAATGGGTGACCGGATGCGCGGCAGCCTGACAAGGCATCGCAAGCTGGCGGGACTCGGTGCGACAGCAACGGTGGCGGCGGCGACCGCGGTCCTGGCGGGTTGCTACCTCCCTGGGACGGCGCTGGCGGCAACAGCCAAGCCAGCGGCGGCCTCGGCGCGGACCGCGGTGGCAGCGACCGCCGCCTACACGCCGTCGAAGCGGACCCTCAAGGAGGGGATGTCAGGCTCGGACGTGAAGGCGCTACAGGAGCGGCTCGCGTCGCTGAAGTACTACCCGGGGCCGGCCGACGGTTCGTTCGGTAGCGACACTGAGGAAGCGGTCTGGGCGTTCCAGGAGGTCAACCACCTGTCGGTAGACGGCGTCGTCGGCCCGATGACCAAGAAGGCCCTTGTGCACCCCCACGCTTACCAGGCTGTTTTCCCAAGGCACGACGCGACCAGGGTCGAAGTCAACCTGGGCATGGGCGTGCTGGTCTTCTACAAGAACCACCAGATCGCGCTGGTCAGCCACATCTCCAGTGGCGGCCACTACTACTTCTGCCAGGACGGCAACTGCAACAACTACGCGATTACGCCGACCGGCGACTTCCGCGCGCTCTACTTCGTCGCCGGCTGGGATCAGGGGCCGCTCGGGCCGATGTACAACCCGACGTTCTTTAACTACGACGGAGACGCGATCCATGGCGAAACGAACGCCAACGTACCGGTCAACAACGTCTCGCATGGCTGCGTCCGGATCCCGTACGACATCGCCTCGTGGTTCTACAAGGACCTGACGATCAACCAGAACGGCACGGGCACCGAGATCTTCGTCTACAACCAGTGGTAACCACGACACGAGCAATTTAGCGAAGGCGACACCCGTGGCCGCCGGCAACCCGCAGGGGTGCCGGCGGCCACGGATTTCCGTCTCAGCTGGAACGCGTTATCCCCTTCCGGCGTCCAAGACGATGAGGCCAGGAGGTGGTCCCTGTGAACAAGCGGACCGGCTGGATATGGATCATCTTCATCCCGATGCTGATACTTTCCGGCTGCGGCCAGAGCCAGAGCCAGAGCCAGAGCGAGAGCCGGGGCCAGGGCGACGGCCAAGGCCCGGGTCGGCCCTCCGCACCTGCCGATCCGCTGCCACGGGGTGTCATGTCGGCAGTACAGGCATGCAGGCAGATCCTCGGGAAATCAGGCCGTGGATTCTTTACCGGCCCCGAGCAGGTACACCTCGTTCTCACCACTTACGCCAAGGGCGAGCCGATCGAGTCGAAGGGCGATATTAGCTTCGGGATGCCGTCACAGACGCTGGTTTGGGTCGTCGAGGTTCACGCCAAGGCGATTAACTGGGACCACAGCGTTCCTGCAGGCTATAAAGCGCCAGCCCAACCTGACACCGACTTCTCTGTAGTCATGAACGCTCGGACGGGTTTTGTTTCTGACCAGGGCGAGTGCACCTGCTGGCCGCTTCCGCTGTCGAAGGTAGGCAGCGTGGTAAGCCTGCCACCGAAGTGCTAGCCGCCCGCCCCGGGTGCTGATCGCGAAAACCCGTGGCGACGCAGGTTTTCCGGGCAGGCCAATTAGCGCGGAAGTTCGTCCGTCCCGGGAGGCGGAGGATGTTCCGCGCTATCTGTCCGGCGGTCCCCGGGTACGAGGATGCGTAAACGATGTTGCGAGAGGGGCTGAAGTCGTCTTCGGTGCGACCTGGGCGCGATCCGACCGCCGACATGACGTGGGCTGGACGCTCCGGCGTCAGCCGGGAGATAGTGGAACCATCCCGAAAGCGCACGCCAAACGCGTGCGACTGCGACCGAACGGTGGTTTCATGCTCCAGGCCTTCGTGTTCGAGCGAGTCGGCGTCGTCGTCGGTGACCTTTACTTCCTTGACCCGAACCCGCATCCAGGGCAGGAGGGGCCCGAGCACGGGGTTCGTCTCGAACTCCGCGTCTTCGACCGAGGCGAGCTCAAAGGAACGATCTACTCCGCGATGCCGATCGAGGTCGGCCGGCCGATCTGGCGTGTCGACCTGCTCGAGTCGGTGGACGGCAAGCCCGGTAGCTTCGACCGGACCCATCACCACCCGACGTTCAAGGGGTGGAACCCCAGTTCTCGCGTCTTCGATAAGGAGCTGTCGGCCGACCCGCTGACCTGGCTGGCCGGGCAACTCGCTGACCTGCCCGCGGTACTCGAGCGCGCCGGAGTCCCCCAGTTCGTGGCTGACCCGGCTGACGCGCGGAACCTGCGGGACATCGCTCCCGCCATCGTCGGCGTGGCCGAGATGATGCTGGATAAGGTCCGCGCCGGAGAACTCGGCGTCGCCCCCAGCGGGGGCGACGCCGAGAACATCAGGGCCGGCTGGCTTTAGCCGGCCGGCACCGTCAGTGGTTCGCCGAGATAGGGGTGGCCACGTTGCGGAACGTGTTCGTCCTCAGCCCGGACGCCTTGACCGGGCTGCTCAGCCAGATGCCGATCGAGTTGTTGAATATGTAGTTGCGGGCGATCTTGACGGTGACCTTGGTGCCGCCCGAGTACACGAGCACCGCGGTCGTCTGCATGTCCGATGGACCGGGCGGTCCGTCGAGCGGGTCGCCGAGCAGGTTGTTCTTGCCGAAGACGTTATGGACGATCACGTTGCCGCTCAGGTCCTCGAACTCTCCCGGACCGACGGTGTGTGCGTGCATCGTCACGCCGGACAGTCCGTTGCCCGCGATGTAGTTGTCCTCGACCAGGTTGTCGTAGGAGGCGGTGCCGGCGCTGGCGTTCGCGAACAGCACCCCCGCCCCGTCGCCCGTCGTTCCGTTGCCGGTCACCACGTTGTTCCTGATGACGTTGTCGTAAACGCCCGCGACCTGGGGCTGGGGCACGCCTTCGGCGTTGAGCGCGCCGGGGTTGTGCCCTGGCACGGTGATCCCGCAGTCCGACTGGTTGCCGGTGACGACGTTGTTCTCGACCACGTTGTCGTGATTCGGCCCGGCGTCGTCGCTCATCAGGACGCCACCGGAGTTGTGGGCGATGAAGTTCCCGCGGATCGTCGAGTCGGCGATGTTACCCGCGAAGTGAACGCCCTCACCGCAGTCGCCCGGGACCTGCCCCTCCGCCGCGCACTGGAAATACGGCGAGCTGGGCGGCACGGTGCTGCCAGTGTCGTTGTTCACGACCGCGTTGTGAGAGATCGTGACGTCGCGTATCGTCCCGCCGAGCCCAGCGGCCAGGACTCCTTCACCCTGCGCGTTCCTGATCGTGAACCCGCTCAACGTGACGTGGGAGCTCACGATGACGACGCCCGCGTAAATGGTCTGGGTTCCGAGCCCGGGCAGGGTGACCTGGAAGGTCGGCGTCACGCCGGTTTGGTCGATGACCGCCCGCTGGCCCGTGAGTGTTAGCGGCTTGGAGATCGCGACCTGCTCGTGGTATGTCCCAGGGCAGACGATTACGGTTCCCCCGGCCCGGGCAGCGGCGACCGCGGACCCGATTGTCTTGAATTTGGCGGAACGGCAGGACTTATCGCTGTTGTACGGCTTAGCCGATTTGGAGACGTACAAGACGCGACCGCCATGCGAGTTCGTGTCGGCGGACGCTGCTCCCGCTTGCGCGACCGCCGCCCCGGCGATCAGCACCGGAGCCAGCAGCGCGCCCGCTAGCCGGACAGTCCGACTGGATTTCATGCTTCCCCCCCAAGGATCTGCGCTGGTTTCCCCAACAAGATCCCAGGGTAGCGGTGAGTAATACACCACTTACGGGATGTTTTAAAGTTATCGAATTTTACGCCTTGGGCTTGGGCTTCACTCGCGGGACGAACGAAACCCGCGGGCCCGCAGGCCGGACAGCACGGCGGCGATGACCATGAAGCTCACGGACGCGTAGAAGGCGGCGTGCAGGCCGGTGGTGAACGCCGCGGCGAGATGCCCGTGCAGCCGGGCGGTACCGACGAAGATCGCGAACGCCAGCCCGCGCGAGATCGACCGCGAGGCGACGAGGATCGCCACGGCGAATGAGAACACCATCCCGATGTTCGCGAACGTGCGGAGCATCCCGGACGCGATGCCGTACATGTCCGGTGGCGCCGCCTTCATGATCGCCGCGCTGTTGGCCGGGAAGAAGAAGCTGGTCCCGATCCCGTTCACCAGGCTGATCACGACGATCACCCAGTAGGGCGTGGTCAGCGTGAGCTGCGCATAGCAGAGCAGGACCACGACCTGCAATGCCAGGCCAACGGTCGCGGGCAGCACCGGGCCCCGGCGGTCGGCCAGGCGGCCGGCCTGCGGGCCGACCGCGGCGCCGGCCACGTAGCCAGGAACGAGCAGCAGTGAGGCGTTGATCGGCGACAGGCCCCGCGGCCCCTGCAGGTACATCAGCACCAGGAACAGCACGGCGAAGCTGGCGAGCCCCTGGAACAGCGAGGCCAGCAGGGATGCCGCCATCGTCGGCACCCGGAACAGGGACAGCGGCAGCATCGGCTCGGCGACCCGCCGCTCGATGAGGACGAAAGCGACGATGAGCACGACCCCGCCGACCAGGAACCCGACCATTGACGCGTCCAGCGGTTCATTGGCGAGCTTGGTCATCGCCCATAGCACGCCGAACAAGCCCAGCCCGAGCGTGAGCATGCCGGGCAGGTCAAGCCGCCGGCGGACGCGCTCGCCGTGATCGTGCAGCACGCGCATGCCCGCGCCGATCGCCAGCAGCCCCGGCGGCACGTTGATCCAGAAGATCCACCGCCAGGAGATATAGGTCACAATCAGGCCGCCGAGCACCACGCCGACGACCGCGCCGACCGTCCAGCCGAGGGCGGTGAACCCATAGGCGCGGCCGCGGCGCTCCCGCGGGTACAGGTCGGCGATGACCGCCCCGCTGTTAGCCATGATCAGCGCGCCGCCGATGCCCTGCACCACGCGGAACACGATGATCGACACCTCGTTCCAGGCCAGCGCGCACAGCAGCGATCCCAGCACGAACACGGCGAACCCGGCCAAGTACATCCGCACCCGGCCGAACATGTCGCCCAGCCGCCCCACCTGCGTGGCGAGTAGCGTGATGACAAGAAGGAAGCTGATGATGACCCAGACAACCGCGGACAGCGCGACGTGCAGGCTGCGCTGAATCTCCGGCAGGGCGAGCACCACGATGGTGGTGTCGACGGCCGTCATAAGCACGCCGGCCATCACCACCAGCATCGCGAACCCGGTCCGCGGCGATCCGCCCTCAGGGGCCGGAGCGGCGTCGTCGGCGGGCCTGAGGATCCGCGGGAGGGCCATTTTCTTAGCCTAACGAACGGTGGATTTTGTGCTAGACCGGACTAGGCTTTCTTTTCGGCATTCCCATACGGGGGGTGGCGTCGTTGGAACGCGATGAGTCTGCGATCGGCACCATGGGTGTACTCATCGTTGCCACCCGCGGCGCGGCCGGTCCCGGGGAGGTGCGGATCAGGATCCGCGGTGGCTCAGAAAACTACCTGGCCTGGTCGGAAAGCCCCCTCCCTAAAGGCGCCACGGTGCTCGTCATCGACTGCCGTGGCCCCCGGACGGTCGATGTCATGGAATGGGCCGATCCGCTCGGTGAAGCCCCCACGGTCCCCGGTTCTACAGAAGTTCCTCGCTCAGGAGAGTGAAACATGTTCGGCTACCGAGTTCCTGCCCCCGATGAGGCGATGCTCATCTCCGGCGGTCGTTATGGGCTGAAGGAGGCGCCGTTCCGGGTAGTCACCGGGCACGGTGCCTTCGTCACGCCGATGTTCCGCAAGGTCCGGTACCTGACGCTGTCAATGCAGGAGGCGGAGGTGTCCGAGACCTGCGTGACCAAGCAGGGCATCTCGCTGAACGTGCGCGCGGTGATCGCGTTCAAGGTGGGCAACGACTCCGAGTCGATCGTCAACGCCGGGCAGCGGTTCCTGTCGGACCAGGACCAGATGTCGGTGCTGACCGGCCGGATCTTCGCCGGTCACCTGCGGTCGATCATCGGCTCGATGACCGTCGAGGAGATCGTCACCGAGCGGCAGAAGCTGGCCTCCGAGGTGCTGGACGGTTCGAAGGCGGAGATGGTGAGCATTGGGCTGAGCGTCGACTCGCTACAGATCCAGTCCATCGACGACATGGGCGCCGGGTACATCGCGGCGATGGCCGCGCCGAACAACGCGGCGATCCAGCGGCAGGCGAAGATCGCCCAGGCGCAGGCGGACCAGGCGTCGGCCGAGGCGGTACAGGCGTCGGCCCGCAAGCAGGCCGAGTTCGCCAGGCAGACCGCCGTTGTGCAGGCGCAGTACAAGGCCGAGATCGACAAGGCGCAGGCAGAAGCGGCGCAGGCAGGACCGCTGGCGCAGGCAGAAGCGCAGCGCGCGGTCATCTCCGCCCAGGCCGAGCTAGCACAGCACCAGGCCCAGCTGCGCCAGCAGCAGCTCGTCTCCGAGGTGATCAAGCCCGCCGAGGCCGAGGCGGAAAGGGTGAAGATCATCGCCATTGCCGACGCGGAACGGACCAGGATCGCGGCCGAGGCCGCCGCGTCCAACAACCGGGTGGCGCTCGACCAGCTGCTGATCGCCCAGCTGCCGCAGATCGTCAAGGAGGCGGCCGGCGGCCTCGCGGGCGCCAACGTCAGCATCCTCAACGGCGCCGACGGCCTCGGCGAGATCGCGGCCGGGCTAGTCAGCCAGGGCCTGACGATCCTGGAGTCGGTCCGCCGTGGCGTCGGCGCGCCAGGGCCGACACCCAACGGCGACTCCTCGGCCGCCAACGGCACCAGCCCCACCCTATAGAGCACGGGTGCCCGCGACCGGGTTCACGGTCGCGGGCACCCGGCTTCCTACGAGTTACGGGTCCGGACGAAGTTGATGGCCGTCACCCGCATCACCGCTTCGCCATCCTGGTTGGTCACCTCGGCGAGCGAGCGGATGATCCCCCGGTCGGGCTTGCTCTTCGAACGCCGGGCTTCGAGGACCGTGGCGCGCACACGCAGCGTGTCCCCCGGGCGGACCGGCTTCGGCCAGCGGACCTCATCCACGCCCGCCGCCCCGAGGCCGGACTCCCCGCTGATGAAGTGCTCGACGAGCAGCCGCATCATCATGCTCGTCGTATGCCAGCCGCTCGCGATCAGCCCGCCGAACGGCCCGGCGGCCGCTGCCACCGGGTCCACGTGAAACGGCTGCGGGTCGTACTCCTTGGCGAAGGCGATGATCTCCGCCTCGCTCAGTGAGAAACTGCCGCAGTCGACCGTGCGGCCGGGGGTGTAGTCCTCGAAATACCAGGTCGTGGGCGTGGGAAGGTCAGTCACGCTCGCCAGTATCCCAACCAGCGCCGACGCCGTCAGCTCTCGCCCCGCATTAGCGCGTACCCGATCATCACGGAAAGATCACAGAAAAAACTCGATTTGCCTGCGAAGCTGACCGTTCCCCTGCAATGCTTCCAATCGGTAGCGAGGCGGCACAAACCCGCGCAAACTATCCGAAAACTACCTGGGGAGAGGCATGGGTTCTGGGCGGAACAGCACGCGGCTGAGGATCAGGCGCAGGGGCCGGCACACGACACCGTCGCAGGTCGAGAAGGTGGCGGAGGTGGCGGGCAAGGCGGCCCCGGCGATGGCGATCGCTGGCGCGCTCGTCGCGGTACCCCAGGTCCAGCACGCCGTCGCCGGACCCGCGGCCGTAGCGGCGGCCCATGTCGACCAGTCGGCCGACGCGCATGAGCGAGGCACGCAGGCGAGCCTCGAGTCAGTCGCTTCGCGCAGCATCACCACCGCTGGCATGGCCGTGAACTCGCTGCGCGGCACCGCCGTGATGACCGCCAAGACCGTCGCCAAGACGACGGCGAAGACCGCCGCGACCAGCTACTACACGGTTCATGCGGGCGACACGCTGTCGCAGATCGCCGGCAAGTATTACCACAACGCCGGCGACTGGCCGTGGCTGTACCACGTGAACGACGCGGCCATCAAGGACCCCAACCTGATCTACACCGGCCAGGTGCTTCGCATCCCGGTCGATCCGCCCTCGAGCGCGGTGGTAGACAGCTACATCCCGCGGCACGCCAAGCCGGCCGCCGCGGTGAGCACCCCGACCGTGACGAGCTCCGCCACGAGCGGTTCGGCCACGAGCAGTAACAGCGGCTCCAGCAGCCAGACGGTCACCCAGTCCGCCAGCCAGGGCAGCGGCGGATCGTCCGGCTCGTCGAACTCCGGCTCCGGATCGAGCTCTGGCGGCGGTTCAGGCACGCTGGGCGGCACGCTCAGCTGCTCGGGCCTCGAGCAGCTGTGGGAAGAGGCCGGCGGCAACCCGGCCGACGCCTTCATGGCCGCGGAGATCGCGATGGCCGAGTCCGGCGGCAACCAGTACGCGCTGAGCCCGACCGACGACTACGGCTACTGGCAGATCAACGCGTCCAACGGGGCGCTCGCCACCTTCGACGCCTTCGGCAACGCACGTGCCGCGATAACCCTCTCCCAGGACGGCACCAACTGGGACCCGTGGACGACCTACACCAGCGGCGCCTACGAGGGACGCTGCTGACAGTTCCCCCGAACCAGGGTCAGGCCGCTCGCCGCACAAGGCTGCCGGCGAGTCCCTTATCGGGCCGGGCGAGCCTCGCCGAGGGCATCGGAGATGCCCAGCCGCGCGAGTTCGTCGGCGCGCTCGTTGCCAGGATCCCCCGCGTGACCCTTGACCCAGGCCCAGGTGACATCATGCGGCGCCATCGCCGCGACCAGTCGCTGCCACAGATCCAGGTTCTTGACCGGCTGCTTGCTCGAGGTACGCCACCCGTTCCGCTGCCAGCCGGGAAGCCACTTCGTGATCCCGTCAAGCACGTACCTGCTATCGGTGTAGATCTTCACCGAGACTGGCCTGGTCAGCGCCTCGAGCGCCTGGATGGCGGCCATCAGCTCCATCCTGTTGTTCGTGGTCTCCGGGTCGCCGCCGTGCAACTCCCTGACGTGGTCCCCGTACCCCAGCACGACGCCCCACCCGCCCGGACCCGGGTTGCCGCTGCACGCGCCGTCGGTGTAGACCACAACGCTTGAGGTGTCCGCGCCCATGGCGCACAGAGTATCCGCCTGGCAGCGGCCCGGTCCGTTCCGTATAAATAAAAGAGAACCGGACGCTGACGTGGCGATTAACACACGTCCCCCGGTCGTGACCGAGCCGAATCGATGTGTTGTGCTAGTAGCGTGGTTAGAGAGCTGCCTTCGCCTGGTTCCCAAGACCCCGCGGACCTCGCTGTCCTGGCCGGGCTGAGGGTTGTGGATGACGACGACGACGATCCGGTGCTGCTCTGGCCGGACGGCACCCAGGTAGATACCTGGCGCGAGGACTACCCGTACGACGAGCGGATGCCGCGGGACTACTACGAGCACGCGAAGCGGATGCTCCAGATCGAACTCGTCAAGCTGCAGAATTGGGTCAAGGACACCGGGCAGCGGATCGTCATCGTGTTCGAGGGGCGGGACGCGGCCGGCAAGGGCGGCACGATCAAGCGCTTCACCGAGCACCTGAACCCGCGCGGCGCGCGCGTCGTGGCGCTGGAAAAACCAAGTGATCGAGAACGGACACAGTGGTACTTTCAGCGTTACGTGACACATCTGCCGTCCGCGGGGGAAATCGTGATGTTCGACCGGTCCTGGTACAACAGGGCGGGCGTGGAACGGGTGATGGGCTTCGCCTCCAACGATGAGTACCGGGAGTTCATGCGCGAGGCGCCGGAATTCGAGCGGATGCTGGTGCATTCGGGGCTGTCGCTGACCAAGTTCTGGTTTTCTGTGACGCGCACCGAGCAGCGGACGCGGTTCGTCATCAGGCAGGTGGACCCGGTGCGGCAGTGGAAGCTGAGCCCGATGGACATCCAGTCGCTCGACAAGTGGGACGAGTACACGGAGGCGAAGGAGGCGATGTTTCTTCATACCGACACGGCCGACGCGCCGTGGACGGTGGTGAAGAGCAACGACAAGAAACGCGCCAGGCTCGAGGCCATGCGGCACATCCTCGAGCACTTCGATTACTCAGGAAAAGACCCGGAAATCGTCGGCAAGCCAGACCGGAAGATTATCGGACCGCCAGGACTTCTATCCGAGCAGTCGTCGGACCCCACATTTACGAGGTTGTGAGAATGAGCGTCGCGGAAGCGCCCTTTAGCGATAGCACCCTGTCCGAGATCACGTCCGAGGCCGAGCTGCGCGAGGCGCTAGGCGGATACGCGTCGGGCCGCTCGGTGACGAAGGAACGCGCCAACCTCCACCCGCTCCAGATCGAATGGCTGAAGGCGTCGCCGTTCTGCGTGCTGGCGACGTGTGACGCCGACGGGAACTGCGACGCCTCCCCCAAGGGCGACCCGGCCGGGGACCTGATCCACGTTCTCGATGACCGCACCGTCGTCATCGCCGAACGGCCTGGCAACAAGCGCGCCGACGGTTACCTCAACATCCTGGCCAACCCGCACGTCGGGATCATCTCGCTGATCCCGGGCCGCAACGACACGCTGCGGATCAACGGCCGCGCCCGGCTCCTGCGGGACGCGCCGTTCTTCGACGACCTTGTGGTCCGCGGCCAGCGGCCGGTGCTCGCGGTGCTCGTCGAGATCGACCAGGTCTTCTCGCACTGCCCGAAGGCGTTCATGCGGTCGAAGCTCTGGGAGCCGCAGAGCTGGCGGCCGGACGCGCTGCCCACGACCGCGGCGCTGTGCAAGGCGGTGCAGTACACAGAAGAGTCGCTGGCGGAACTTGAGGAGTACTACGCGCCGGACAACTACGGCAAGAAGTTGTACTGACTCCACAGCGCGGGGATCGTCAGGCCCAGATCGCCGAAGAGCCCGCGCAGCACCGGCAGCGAGATCCCGATCACGTTGTTGTGGTCGCCGTCGATCGAGTCGACGAACCAGCCGCCGAGGCCTTCGATCGTGAAGGCGCCGGCCATGACCATCGGCTCGCCGGTGGCGACGTACGCCGAGATCTCCTCGTCGGTGGGGGTGCCGAACCGGACCGTCGTCGCGGCCACGGCCCGTACGCTGCGCCCGGATGCGGCGTCTACGACGCAGTGCCCGGTGAACAGCGTGCCGGACTTGCCCGACATCTCATGCCAAAGTTGACTCGCCGTGGCGGCGTCGGCCGGCTTGCCGTACGCGCGGCCCTCGAGGTCGAGCATCGAGTCGCAGCCGATCACCACGCCGTCGTCCAGGCCCGCGGCGACGGCTTCCGCCTTGGCCGCCGCGAGCACGCCGACGAGTTCGGCTGTGCTTTGCACCGTATAGGCGTCCTCATCGACACCGCTCACGATGACCTGCGGATCCAGGCCGGCGGCGCGCAGCACGGCCAGGCGCGCCGGGGAGGCGGAGGCAAGAATGACACGCACCCGTCAGACCTTACGCCGGGCACCGGCGGGTCGTAGCATCTTGTCCCATGGTGCGTTTCCTAGTGCTGTATGACATCCCAGAAGACCCCGCCGCCTTCGATAAGCACTACAACGAGATCCACATCCCGCTGGCCAAGCAGCTTCCCGGGCTGCTGCGCTACACCGTGAGCCGGGACGTCGCGCCGGTGCGCGGCGGCAAGCAGTACTACCTGGTCGCCGAGCTCGACTGGGAGTCAACCGAGGCCATGCAGGCCGCGTTTGGGTCCGACATCGGGCGGCAGTGCGGCGCCGACGTGGCCAATTTCGCGCCGGGCGACAAGTCGTACAGCCTGGTCTTCGAGGTCGCCGAGGTTTGATGCGGTTCGGCCTCGTAGGCACCGGCTTCTGGGCCAGGACCGCGCACGCGCCCGCGATCGCCGGCACACCGGGCGCCTCGCTAACCGCCGTCTGGGGGCGCGACGCTAGCGCCGCGTCGTCCCTCGCGGCCGAATACGGGGCCTCGGCCTGCACCGACGTCGGCGCACTGTTCGACGCGGTGGACGCCGTGACGTTCGCGGTGCCGCCCGATGTGCAGGCACCGCTGGCGACCCGGGCGGCCGCAGCGGGCAGGCACCTGCTGCTCGAGAAGCCGATCGCGCTATCCGTGGACGACGCCGACAAGCTGGTAGCCGCCGTCGAGACTTCCGGCGTGGCGTCTGTGGTGTTCTTCACCATGCGCTTTAACACCGAGGTCCGCGCCTGGCTCACCGACGAGCACGCCCGCGGCGGCTGGTCCGGCCGCGGCTGGTCGGGCGGCGTGGCGCTGTGGCTCGGCTCGGCGCTGCAGCCGGGCAGCCCGTTCAACACGCCGTGGCGGCGCGAGAAGGGCGGCCTGTGGGACCTCGGCCCGCACGTGGTCGCCCTGCTGTGGACCTGCCTCGGCCCGGTCACCTCGGTCACGGCGATCGCCGGCCCGGACGACGTCACGCACCTGGTGCTGCGGCACGAGGGCGGCGCGACGAGCACCGCGACGGTGACGCAAAGCGCGCCCGAGGCCGCCTCAGGGAACAACCTGTTCGTGTGGGGGGAGGCGGGGCGTTCTGTGATGCCCGCCACGCTGGTCGACCCGGTGGAGTCGCTGCGTGTCGCGGCGGCCGAACTCATCTCGTGCGCCGATTCCGGAGCGCGGGAGCACCCCTGCGACGTCAGGTTCGGCCGCGAGGTGGTCCGGGTCCTCGCCGCCGCCGAGGCGCAGCTTTCCGCCCGCGGCTAGCAACTGCTCGCCGCGGCCCCGCGTCAGCGCGTCCGATTTGCCTCAATGTGACATTGAGGCAAATCGGCACTTGCTATACGAGCTGACCACTTGCTATACGAGACTGCCACGCCACCCCTACCTATACTTGGACATATCGGGCGCGGAAATTGTCATGGTGTATGGCAAGTGGTCATGGTGTATGGCAAGTGGGTGGGCGCCGTGGGCTCAATGGTGAGTGAACTGTACCTGGGCACCCGTACCCGCCTAGGCTCTACCTATGAGTGGTCCGCCAGCCGTCCCTGACAGAGGGAACCTTCGCGCCTCGGATGCCGATCGCGAGCGCGTCGCCGAGATAGTGCGCGAGGCCGCCGGGGACGGGCGGCTGACCATGGAGGAGCTGGACGAGCGGCTTGACGCCGTGTACGCGGCCAAGACCTACGCCGAACTCGAGCCGATCACCCGGGACCTGCCGCAAGCCGGGGCGGCCCATGCCCCGATTCCCGCGCCGGTTCCCACGGGCGACCTGTCCCGGGTCGGCGGCGAGCCATCGTCGCATGCCGCGGTGGCCATCCTCGGGGGTTTCTCCCGCAAGGGGGACTGGGTGGTGCCCAAGGAATTCTCCGCCGTGGCGATCCTGGGCGGCGGTGAGATAGACCTGCGCGAGGCCCGGTTCGCCGAGTCGGTCGTCACGATCCACGCGGTCACCGTCATGGGCGGCATCGAGATAATCGTGCCCGAGGACGTCACCGTCCAGGTGACCGGTGTCGGCATCATGGGCGCGTTCGAGCACATCGCGAGCGGCGAGGGGAAGCCCGGCGGACCCAAGATCATCGTTAACGGCGTGGCCATCATGGGCGCGGTCGAAGTCAGGCGGAAGCCGCCCAAGAAGTCCAAGCAAGGGGAAGAGCTTGACGCCGGGCGCGACTATCGGCAGCTAAGGATGGACGCCAGGCATGAAAGGCTGGACGCCAGGCGCGAGCACATGCGGGAAATGCGGGACGTGCGGCGCGAGCACATGCGGGACAGGCGAGATTACCGCCGGGGCGAACTCGACTAACGTGGTCACCCGCCGCAGAGCTTGGCGAGGCGTTCCAGCGAGTCGGTCATCGCTTCGATCCACACGGCGCCGTCTTCCATGCCGGCGCGCTCCTCAGTCGGCGCGCGCGAGCAGTCGTATCGCTCCGTCACGATGGTCGCGTCCGGGCCGTCGGGGGTGAGCTCGTAGGTCCACCGGTGTCCCCATCTATCCCCGGCGTCTCGCGAGCCCGCGGACGGATGGCCGCGCCCCGCCTCGGGCTCCCAGCCGACACGCCGGTCCTGCTCGTACTCCACGACGTGATTGTTCATCTCGTAATCGCCGTGCGGGCTGAAGTACATCCTCATCACGAACACGTCGCCGACGCCAGAGACCGGCGCGGTGGTGACCGCCCCGCGCAGCATCCCCGAACCGTCGAATTCGATGTGCCTGACCGGGTCGGTCAGGATCTGGAAGATGTAGTGCGCCGAAGCGCCGATACGCCGCGATACCGCGACGGGCTTGGACTCGCCGTCTGCCATAGACCCGCTGTCTCCTCACGTGGGCCGTCAGCTGGTAAGACCGCGCGCGGCCCAGTTTCTCATCGGTATACGGGTAACCGCGACCGCGCGTACCCGGCTCGCGCTTCCGGACGTGTCACACGGGGCATCCTGTGTGTAACGGTATCTGGAGGTGACAATTCATGACCGGCGAGACGGTCTGCGACCTGCTCAAGCCCCTCATTGGTAAGACCGGGACGATCTTTTTGGTTGTCGGCAAGGTTGGCCAGATCGGGTTCGCCACGACCGAGAACAACAAGCTGACCGGTGTGGAGGTTCGCTCAGACGGCTTTGTCCTCCTTGAACGCTCGACAGGCTGGACGGTGATCGACCCGGGCGAGGTCGTCGTGGTGGGCTGGAACAGCGACGCGGATCAAACCACGGGCCAGTTCCTGTAGACAGGCCTGGTACTGTTCTGCTCTTGGGTCGCATGGACCCCCTTTGACACGAAAGGGCACCATGACCCAGCTCGCTGACTACTACCGCGACCGTTCCGCTGAGTACGACGCCATCTACGCCAAGCCCGAGCGCCAGGACGACCTGGCCACGCTCCATGCCATGCTGCCGCCGCTCGTCGCCGACCGCAGGGTCCTGGAGATAGCCGCGGGAACCGGCTACTGGACGCGTACGCTGTCCCGGTCGGCATCGGTGATCACCGCGACCGACATCAACGCGGAAACGCTGGACGTGGCCCGCGAGCGGGAGTTCGGCCCGGCTCAGGTCGCCCTCCAGGTCGCCGACGCCTACGCGCTCGACGAGGTTCCCGGTCAGTTCGACACAGCCTTCATCGGCTTCTTCTGGTCCCACGTTCGGCGGGCCGACCTGCCACGATTCCTCACCGGGCTACACGCTCGCCTCGGCCCGGGCGCGCGGGTAATCGTGCTCGATAACCGCTATGTCCCCGGGAGCAGCACTCCCATCGGCCGGACCGGTCCCGACGGCGACACGTTCCAGCTCAGGACCCTGAACGACGGCCGCAGCTACGAGATCGTGAAGAACTTCCCGGCACGCGGCCAGTTCACGGCGGACATCGCCGCCGTGGCCACAGACGTGGAATGGGCGCGGTTGCCGTACTTCTGGCTGGCCACCTGCACCCTGCGCTAGCTCATTCATCTGGTGCGGCAGGACCGCCGAGGCCGTTCGGAAAAAGTCATCTTTGATACCGAACGGATGGGCGTGACTCATGTGCGGTCAGCGGAATCCCGTGACCTCGGGCGACCCGCCAGCGGGTCACTAGCGCCGCACTGTAACTCATTTGATGGATGATTACATTGTGATTACGGAATGGTAGCGATCTCGTTGTCCTGTCTGGACAAAGTCGGCTAGGCGGCGCGGACTCGAAGATAAGCAGATCATTCGGGGACAGCGGTTGACCCGCGGAGGTCGTCATGGGAATTCTTCATGCGGAGAATCGGTCCGACTCACGCCGTGGGAAGTGGTACGGCACGGCCGTGGTCGTCGCCGCCGCCTTGATCGCGGCCGGCTGTAGCTCAAGCACGGGGCCGTCAGCGTCGCCTAAGTCGGTGACGAGCGGCGGCACGCTGACATTCGCCCTCGATGAGGACGTGGCCGGCTTCAACTCGCTGCTCGCGGGCGACAACGAGTTCGTCCTCACCGAGATCCTGGATCAGACGCTGCCGCGAGTGTTCGTCGTCCAGCCTGACCTCAAGCCGGTACTCAACACGGAGGTGGTAACCAGCGCGAGCGTCGTCAAGACGAACCCTCAGACGATCGTGTACCAGATCAACCCGAAGGCCGTGTGGTCCGACGGGGTGCCGATCAGCGCCAGCGACTTCATCTACAACTGGCAGGCGCAGAGCGCCAACCCCAAGTTCAAGGACGTCGGCGGCAAGCCATTCCTGCCGAATACCACGTCGGGCTACAACCAGATCGCGTCGGTAACCGGTTCCAACGACGGCAAGACGGTCACCGTGGTGTTCAGCAAGCCGTACGGCGACTGGCAGTCGCTATTCAGCCAGGCCAACCCGCTGCTCCCGGCGCACATCGCGGACAAGGTTGGCTTCGACTCCGGTTTCCAGAACTTCGGCGCGGCGGTGCAGGTCTCCGGCGGCCCGTATGAGATCCAGAGCTACACCAAGGGCGAGGACCTCGTCGAGGTGCGCAATCCGCACTACTGGGGCCCGGCCGGCACGCTCAGCAAGATCGTCTTCCGGTTCATCCTCTCCGACGACCAGCAACCTCCTGCCGTGCAGAACGGCGAGGTGAACATGGTCAATCCGGTGCTCGCCTCGATCCCGTTCCTCGACAGCGTGAAGTCGATCCCGAATTTCACGGTTTCCGTCCAGCCCGCGCTGGAATTCCAGCACATGGACTTCAACGAGGCCAACCCGTACCTGGCGCTGTCCAGCGTCCGGCACGCGATCGCCTACGGCACGAACCGGCCGGAGATGGTTACCCGCATCGTGTCGCCGCTGACCACTGCGATCGGTCCGCTGAACAACCGCCTCTTCATGCCGACCGAATCCGGCTACACCGACACGGACAACGGTTACGGCGCCTTTGACCCGGCCAAAGCGAAGTCGCTGCTGCAGCAGGCGGGCATGACCATGGGGTCGGACGGGTACTTCCACCCGAACTTCGGCCCGGAGAAGGGCCAGGACTTCACGTTGAGCATCTCGACCACCAGCGGGGTCGAGGTGCGTTCGGAAATCGAGCAGCTATTCCAGGCCGACATGAAGGCGATCGGCGTCAAGATCAACATCCAGAACTACACGGCGAACACGCTGTTCGGCACCATCGGCCCGAAGGGTGAGTTCCAGATCATCGAATTCGCCTGGGTCATATCGCCGTTCATCTCGGCGAACCAGTCGATCTACTGCTCGTACACCTCATCCGAGTGCGGCAACAACTGGGACCACTATTCGGACCCGAAGGTGGATACGCTGTTCGACCAGGCGCTGACCAGCGTAAACACGGCCCAGGCGACGTCCCTCTACAACCAGATCGACGGGTTGCTGTGGTCGGACATGGCCACGCTACCGCTGTTCCAGAACCCGGACCTGTTCGGCTGGTCGACCAACTTCGCGCACATCGTCCCGAACACCAGCAACGTCGGCATTCCGTGGAACGCGAACGCGTGGGGCGCGACGTGACCCCAACGGCGGGCGCGGGCGTCGCCGATGTGGGCTTACCTGCTGCGCCGCGTGCTCGCCGGCATCATCGTCCTGTTCGTGCTGAGCTTCGGTGTGTTCATCCTGGTCGCACTGTCCGGGAACCCGCTGGCCGCGCTGCAGGCGACGCCCGGGATTTCGCGCGCGACGATCGCGGCCGCCGGGGCGCAGTTGCATCTGAACGAGCCGCTGGTTGACCGCTACTGGGGATGGCTTGTCGGACTGCTGCACGGCAGCTTCGGCTACAGCTACACCGGTCAGCCGGTCGGCCCGCAGATCGCGCAACGGCTGCTGGTCACGGTCAAGCTGGTGGTGCCCGCCGTGATCTTGTCGGTGCTGCTCGGCGTCATCGTCGGCGTGATAAGCGCCGTCCGGCAGTACAAGCCCGTCGATCATGTCTCGACAGGACTGGCCTACCTCTTCTTTTCCACCCCGGTGTTCGTCCTCGCCCTGCTGCTGAAGGACTTCCTCGCGGTGGACGTGAACCGGGCGGTCGGCCACACGATCCTGTTCACGGTCGGTGAGAGCACCCCGGGGATCACCGGCGCGTGGAACGTGTTCGTCGACGAGGTGCAGCACGCGGTGCTGCCCGTGGTCACGCTGACGCTGGTCACGTACGCCACGTGGAGCCGATTCCAGCGGGCCGCCATGCTGGACGTGCTGAATGCCGACTACATCCGGCTGGCTCGCGCCAAGGGCCTGTCGCCACGCCGGGTGCTGTTCGTGCACGCGCTGCGCAACGCGCTCATCCCGGTCGTCACGGTCGTCGCGATCGACTTCGCCGCACTGATCGGCGGCGCGCTGGTCACGGAGATCGTGTTCAGCTGGGACGGGATGGGCCAGTACCTGTACAACGCGCTGACCGGCGCGGAAAGCCCCGACGTGTACGCGGTATCGGGCTGGCTGATGGTGGCCGGTACCGCCGTGGTCGTCTTCAACATCCTTGCCGACCTGGTCTACGGCCTGCTCGATCCAAGGATCCGCTATGCCTGAACCAGTGTCCGACGTCACCCCGCCGGCCTCGGCCCTCACGCTGGTCACCGATGCCGCCCAGGGCCTCACGTTCGAGTCTCGTGGCCAGATCCGGCTGGCGGTCGAGCGGTTCGCGCATCACCGGCTGGCCGTGGTCGGCCTGATCGTGTTCCTGCTCTTGCTGCTGCTGTCCACGATCGGGCCGGTGTTCTGGCAGTACAACTATTCGACGATCACCGCGCAGTTCGCCACCGGCCCGTCCGCGCAGCATCCGTTCGGCACCGACCTCATCGGCCACGACCTGTTCGCGCAGGTCATGGAGGCCGAAGCGACATCGGTCAAGACGGCCGTCCTGGTGGCGCTGATCGCGACGACGATCGGCACCGTGGTCGGCGCGATAGCCGGCTACTACGGCAAGCTCGCGGACGTCCTGCTGATGCGGTTCACCGACCTGATCCTCGCGGTGCCGCTGCTCGTGGTCTTGCTGGTGCTGGCGAACAAACTGAGCAAGCAGGCCGGGAGCTGGCTCTGGATCGCCCTCATCCTGGGCTTGCTACTGTGGACGAACCTGGCCCGGCAGGTGCGCGGCGCGTTCCTATCGCTGCGGGAACGGGAGTTCGTCGAGGCCGAGCACGCCATCGGCGCCAGCGACTGGCGGATCATCTTTCGCCACATGATCCCCAACGCGATCGGCCCGATCGTCGTCAGCGCGACGCTGACGGTCGCGCTGGCTCTCCTGATCGAGGCGGTCCTGTCCTTCCTCGGGCTGGGGATACAGCCGCCTGAGGTGTCGCTGGGCAGCTTGATCAACAGCGGGCAGGACGCCGCGACCTCGCTGCCCTGGCTGTTCTTCTTCCCCGCGGGGTTCCTCGTGATCACGATCCTGTCGATCAACTTCATCGGGGACGGCCTGCGCGACGCGCTCGATCCCACCCAGCGAGGGCGCTCGTGAACCCGCTACTGGAGGTCTCGGGTCTGGACGTCACCTTCCGTACCCGTGATGGCGATGTCCTGGCGGTCAGGGACCTGACGTTCGGACTTGGTCCGGGTGAGACGCTCGGTATCGTCGGGGAGTCCGGTTCGGGCAAGTCCACGGTGGCGTTGGCCATCCTCGGCCTGCTGGCGAAGAACGCTCGCGTCACCGGCTCGGTCAGGTCGGCGGGCCGGGAGCTGCTCGGTCTGCGGGAACGGGACCTGGCTCGCGTGCGCGGCAGCGTGATCGCGTACGTGCCACAGGACCCGCTCAGCTCGCTGAACCCGGCGTTCACCGTTGGCTGGCAGGTGGCGGAGACGCTCTGGACCCGGCACGAGATGGGCAAGGAAGCCGCCCACCGGCGCGCGGTCGAACTGCTCGACGCGGTAGGCATCCCGCGTGCCGCCGAGCAGGCGCGGCGGTTTCCGCACGAGTTCTCTGGCGGCATGCGCCAGCGGGTGGTGATCGCGATCGCGATGGCCAACGACCCGGACGTCATCATCGCCGACGAGCCCACCACAGCGCTCGACGTCACGATCCAGGCGCAGGTGCTAGAGACGCTGCGCGCCGCGCGGGAACAGACCGGAGCGTCGATGATCCTGATCACGCACGACCTGGGCGTGGTGGCCGGGATGGCCGATCGGGTCATGGTCATGTACGCGGGCAAGGCGGTCGAAACCGGCCCGGTCGACGAGATCTTCTTCCGCTCCCGGATGCCGTACACGCTGGGCCTGCTCGGCTCGCTGCCGAGGTTGGACGTCGACAGCTCCGCGCGGTTGCGCCCGATTCCCGGTGCGCCGCCATCGTTGATCCGCTTGCCGCCAGGCTGCCCGTTCGTGCCCCGCTGTCCCGTGGCGATCTCGCGCTGCGGCGAGGAAGAACCGGCGTTGCTCCCGGTCGCGCCGGACCACCGCTCCGCCTGCCACCGGTCGCGCGAGCTGGCCGCGGGCGAGCCGCTGTTCGCCGCCGGGGACGTGTCGGCGGGACCGGCCGCTGCGGTGGTGCCCGTGGTCTTGCCTGCGGTGGCTGCGGTGGCTGCGGTGCCTGCTGCCGACGGCGAGCCGGTTATCGGCGTCACCGACCTGGTCAAGCATTATCCGATCACCAGCGGCCGGCTGCTGCGCCGTCGGGTAGGCGAGGCGCACGCCGTCTGCGGGGTATCACTCGAGCTGCGCGAACGCGAGACTCTCGGCCTGGTCGGCGAATCGGGCTGCGGGAAGTCCACCACGGCCCGGACGATCCTGCAGTTGCTGCCGGTCACAGCGGGCTCGGTGAGGTTTGAGGGCCAGGAGCTGACCACGCTGAACAGGCGAAAGCTTCGCCCGCTTCGGCAGCACGTGCAGGTGGTGTTTCAGGACCCGTTCGCCTCGCTCGACCCGCGCATGCCGGTAGGTGAGATCGTGGCCGAACCGCTCCACGTGCACGAGCGCTGGGACCGCCAGACCGGGCCGGACCGGGTGGCCGAGTTGTTCCGGCTGGTCGGCCTCAATCCCGAGCACCGCAACCGGTATCCGCACGAGTTCTCCGGCGGCCAGCGGCAGCGAGTGGGCATCGCCCGCGCCCTGGCGCTTGAACCGAAGGTCCTGGTGCTCGATGAGCCGGTGTCCGCCCTTGACGTCTCGATTCAGGCCGACGTGGTGAACCTGCTCGAAGATCTCCAGGATCGCCTCGGACTTTCCTACCTGTTCATCGCGCACGACTTGTCGGTGATCCGGCACATCTCGGACCG
>Ga0187808_10000039_pt1 | contig 24708 bp, 19 predicted proteins | sample NC_wetland_sal_i_5_FD_132427 | JGI IMG/M metagenome (GOLD analysis project Ga0187808, IMG submission 132427) | Wetland sediment microbial communities from Neuse River Estuary, North Carolina, USA - ASW_3 | ecosystem: Environmental > Aquatic > Freshwater > Wetlands > Sediment | place: USA: North...
CATGTCGCCGGAGTTGCCGCTGGCGTTGGTGCCGACGGCGGCGTCGTTGGAGATGGCCAGGCCGCCGTCGGACATGTCGGTCCAGTCTGGTCCCAGGCTGCCGTTGGCCCGCGTGAAATCATCAGAAGCGCTCGTTCCGGCAAATGCATGCGACGAAAATGCCACTTCAGGCGCCAGAAGGCCAACAAAAATCATTAGAACCATCAAAAGGCGAACCATAAGCCCGGATCTCTTGATCCCAGCGGTCACCACCATCAACGTTCCTCCCCCCACTTCCAGCGCGCCGTCTATTGCATCTGCAAGATCATCTGACGCTTGTGAATACGACGCGCGTCGGGTGCGCTTGGTTGTCAGCGCGGGAAAAGGATTTTTCCAGCTCAGGGGCGCTGGTTGCCCAGCCTCGCGCGGGCCGTGTCGAGGCTGCCGATGCCCGCTTGCTCATCATCCGGTCATAACCGAGATAGTCGAGGCACCCACAGCGCAGAATCAGGATCGCGGTAATTACGATGCCGTCATCTGATAGGGCGGCGGAAGGCCATCTCACAACGTGTGAACATTTGGCTTCACTTGCATTGGCTCGGCTATGTGCGCCGGGTCAGCTTACGTTCACGGCGAAGTCGGAGAATGTGCCTGATACGTCGCCTGGGAGGTGGCGCGCGATACGTGCGTACCTCATGTGACTACTGATCGTAATGGGGCTCGTGAGCACAGTGTTAACTAACATAGTGTCACCGAAGCCGACGAATCCATCATTGCCCGCGTAACCGACGAGATGCTCGATATGATTGTTAAACCCGCCCCTGCACGTGCATATGAACAATCGATGATCCGCATGAGGGAATTCGGGGCAATGGCGCAGCCGCATCGAGCTAGGCCGTTTCATACGGTCGCTAGCTTGACATCGTCTGTCCCGCCCACCTCTGGTGTTTCAGTCGCCACCCTAAGCAACCGCCTTGGAGCGGGGAGTCGGATTCGCCTGCTCACCGGCACTCGCCGGATCACCGCGGGCGCGAGCGCCACTGTGCTCTGAGACAACAGCATCGTGCACTGAACAGAGTACGACCGCCATCCTGGCGCACCGGCCCGCCCGCAAAGGGGCTCTGCCCGGATAAGGTAAACGTTTGTGACTGGTGTGGCCCGTGAAGATCCGCAACGTCCACAGCGGGGATCGCCGCGCGCCCATCGACTGATTACTATCAGCGCATCCAGACCCTGGCTTCGTCACGCTCCGCAGCAAATACGAATATCGAGCTAATGATGAAAACGTGTGCACCTTTGCAACTCCAGAATAAAGTCGTTACTTTCCCCGATGGATAACGAAAACCGGGTTATTATTAAGGCGCCCCCGTAGCCCAAGGGCAGAGGCCGGCCCCCTAAAAGGGTCCGCAGTGTCGGTTCGAACCCGACCGGGGGCACTACCCTTTAGTAGCAGCGATCTTTAGGTTAATGCATGTGCATCTGCACACTAGGAGGATATTGCAGATGCACTAACAAAAGCCGGAAAGCATGGCAATTCCGTGCCGATCGGACAGGAGCAAGCCAGAGCTGGGCAAGCCAGAGCACGGCGAGGCAGGACCGCAGCGAGACGACGCGCGCGTGACAGACCGGCACGGGCGCGGCGGCGCTTAGCGGGGAAGTGTGCTCAGGGATACGCACCGGCGGCGGGTAGGCAGACACACGGCCGGTGGCAGGCCAGACAGGGCGCTCGTGCGCCCCTGGCGGGGGATTACGCGCCGAAGAGTCTGAGGCGGCGCTGGATCTCGTACTCGTGAACGATCGCGGTCGCGTAGCGGTCGCAGATTCCGTGCTCGTCGGCAAGCCAGTTGGCTCGCTCTTCACGGCGGAGGAAGGCAGGCCCTGATTCCAGGTGGCTGAACCACTCCGCGAGCTCGCGCCCCGTAACGAAGGGGATGCGGGCGATGAGGCTCTTGTGCGTGTCGGGCGAGTGCGTCAGCGACATTGGCACCTCCAGGGAAGCCGCTTTCTGACGAGACTGCACCACTGAAGGGTCCCTGGCAAGACCCGCACCGCAACCTTCCCGTAATGTCCTGTTTGACCACCGGCGGGCATCTGTGTGCCGTGTGACTGGCGGGTCGGCTGAGGTGTTAGCTCAGCCGTTCGAAGATCATCGCCATGCCCTGGCCACCGCCCACGCACATGGTCTCGAGGCCCATGGTCTTGTCGTGGAACTGGAGGCTGTTCAGCAGGGTCGCGGTGATCCGCGCGCCCGTCATGCCGAACGGATGCCCGACCGCGATGGCCCCGCCGTTCACATTCAGCCGGGCCAGGTCGACGCCGAGATCCCGGTGCGACGGGATGACCTGCGCGGCGAACGCCTCGTTGATCTCCACGAGGTCGACGTCGGAGATCGCCATCCCCGCCCGCGTCAGCGCCTGCCTGGATGCCTCCACCGGCCCCAGGCCCATGATTTCTGGAGACAGGGCACTGACCCCGGTAGCGACGATCCGGGCGAGTGGCGTTATCCCGAGCGAGGCCGCCTTGACGTCGCTCATCACGATCACGGCCGCCGCGCCGTCGTTCAACGGGCAGCAGTTCCCCGCGGTCACGGTGCCGTGCTCCCTGAAGGCCGGCTTCAGCGCGGCCACCTTCTCCAGCGTCGTTCCCGGCCGAGGCCCGTCGTCGGCAGCAACCACGTCGCCAGAGGGAAGCGTCACGGGAGTGATCTCGCGCTGCCAGAACCCGTCGGCGAGCGCCTTTTCCGCGAGGCTCTGCGACCGCACGCCGAATTCGTCCTGCTCCAGACGGGTGATGCCGCGCGCGGCCGCCACGTTCTCCGCGGTCTGGCCCATCGCGATATAGACGTCGGGAATCGCGCCGTCCGAGCGCGGGTCGTGCCAGTCAGCCGCGGAGGCCTCGGCGGTTCGCAGCGTGCGGGCCGCAGCGTCGTCGAACAGCGCGTTTTTGGTGTCCGGCCACGAGTCGCTCGTCCCGTTCACGCCACGGGACACGCATTCGACCCCGGCCGAGATGAACACGTCGCCCTCGCCCGCCTTGATCGCGTGGTAGGCCATCCGGGTAGTCTGCAGCGACGACGAGCAGTAGCGGTTCACCGTAGTTCCGGGGAGGTTGTCGTAGCCCAACAGCACCGTCACCACGCGCGCCATGTTGAATCCCTGCTCGCCGCCTGGCAACCCGCAGCCGAGCATGAGGTCGTCGATGTCGGCCGGATCGAGTTGCGGTACCTTCGCCAGCGCGGCCAGCACCATCTGCACGGTCAGGTCATCGGGCCGGATGGTGGTTAGCGAACCTTTGAACGCCCGGCCGATCGGCGAACGGGCGGTTGCGACGACGACTGCCTCCGGCATGACTGGTGACCTCCAAGTAAAAGCGTGTCTCCATCACGTTAACAGGACTAGCAGGGGCTACCGTCATGCACAGGAGTGGAGGATCCCATGCAGGTGTACGACTCGCTTACCCAGTTGATGGGCGACACGCCGCTGATCCGGCTGTCCGCCGTGACCCGGGGAATCGCGCGGACCGCGAACGTGCTCGCCAAGGTCGAGTACCTGAACCCTGGCGGCTCGGTCAAGGACCGGATAGCGCTGCGCATGATCGAGACCGCAGAGCGCGAGGGCAAGCTGAAACCAGGCGGCACGATCATCGAGCCAACGTCGGGCAATACCGGCGTGGGGCTTGCCATCGTCGCCCAGGCCCGCGGCTACAAGTGCGTGTTCGTGTGCCCCGACAAGGTGGCTCAGGACAAGATCAGCGTGCTGCGCGCCTACGGCGCGGAGGTCGTGGTCTGCCCGGGCACGGTCGCGCCGGAGCACCCGGACTCGTACTACAGCGTCGCGCGGCGCCTCGCCCAGACGACAAAGGACGGCTGGCAGCCCGACCAGTACGCCAACCCGGACAACCCGGCGGCGCACTACCACTCGACAGGACCGGAGATCTGGCAGCAGACCAACGGCCAGGTGACCCACTTCGTGGCCGGGATCGGCACCGGTGGCACGATCTCGGGCGTCGGCCGCTACCTCAAGGAAGTGTCCGGCGACACGGTGAAGATTATCGGCGCGGACCCGGAGGGCTCGGTCTACTCCGGCGGCACCGGTCGGCCCTACCTGGTGGAAGGCGTCGGCGAGGACATCTGGCCGGTGACCTTCGACCGCGACATCACCGACGAGGTGATCGCGGTGAGCGACGCCGACTCGTTCACCATGACCAGGCGGCTGGCCCGCGAGGAGGCGCTGCTGGTCGGCGGGTCCGCCGGGCTCGCCGTGGTCGCCGCGCTCCGGGTCGCCGCCACCGCCGAACCCGATGACGTCATCGTCGTGCTGCTGCCCGACGGCGGGAGGGGCTACCTGTCGAAGATCTTCAATGACGAGTGGATGGCCGACTACGGGTTCCTGCGCCCGCAAACGACCGAGCCGACCGTCAAAGATCTGCTGGCGGCCAGGGAACGCGACAAGGCGCGCGCCATGCCCGCGCTGGTCCATGTGCACCCGGACGAGACCGTCGCGCAGGCGATCGCCGTGCTGCGTGAGTACGAAGTGTCCCAGCTTCCCGTGGTCAGGACCGAGCCTCCGCTGATGGCCGCGGAGGTGGCAGGCTCGGTCGCCGAGCGCGACCTGCTAAACGCGCTCGTGACCGGGGCCGCCCAGCCGCAGGACCCGATCGCCAAGCACATGGGGCCGCCGTTGCCGCTGATCGGGCAGGGCGAGCCAGTCAGCCAGGCCGCGGCGACCCTGGAAAAAGCGGACGCCGCGCTCGTGCACGTCGACGGCAAGCCCGCGGCCGTGCTCACCCGTCAGGATCTGTTGTCGTTCTATGCGGAGATCGCCCGATGAACTTCAAGACGCTGAACTTCGAGACGCTCGCCATTCACGCCGGCCAGGAGCCGGACCCGGTGACCGGCGCGGTCGTCCCGCCGATCTACCAGACGTCGACCTACAAGCAGGACGGGGTCGGCGGCACCAGGAGCGGCTACGAGTACTCGCGGACCCGGAATCCCACCAGAACCGCGCTCGAGGAGTGCCTGGCCGCCCTGGAGAACGGCAGCCGCGCGTTCGCGTTCGCGTCGGGGATGGCCGCCGAGGACTGCCTGTTGCGTGTCCTGTGCAAGCCGGGCGACCACGTGCTCATCCCGACCGACGCCTACGGCGGAACCTATCGGCTTTTCTCCAAGGTCCTCACCCGGTGGGGGATCAGCTACGACGCCGTCCCGCAGACCGACGTCCAAGCGGTCCGCGACGCATTGCGCGGCCGCCGGACGCGGCTCGTGTGGACCGAGACCCCCACGAACCCGCTGCTGTCGGTCATCGACCTAGCCGCGCTCGCCGAGGCCGCGCATGAGGCCGGGGCACTGCTCGTCGTCGACAACACGTTCGCCTCTCCCTACTTGCAGCGGCCGCTTGACTTCGGCGCGGACGCCGTGGCGCACAGCACGACCAAGTACATCGGCGGCCACTCTGACGTGGTAGGCGGCGCCTTGGTGCTCCGTGACGCCACCTATGCCGACGACATCGCGTTTACCCAGAACGCCACGGGCGCCGTCGCCGGCCCCTTCGACTCGTGGCTCACCCTCCGCGGGATCAAGACGCTCGCGGTGCGGATGGACCGGCACTGCGTGAACGCGGCCAAGGTGGCCGACATGCTGGCAGACCATCCCGCCGTGAGCCAGGTCTACTACCCCGGCCTCCCCAAGCACCCGGGCCACGCCATCGCCGCAACCCAGATGCGCGACTTCGGGGGCATGGTGTCGTTCCGCGTCACCGCGGGCGTGGCCGAGGCCGTTGCCGTGTGCGGCCGGGCCAGGCTGTTTACGCTCGGGGAATCACTGGGCGGCGTGGAGTCGCTGATCGAGCATCCGGCCAGCATGACGCACGCATCCGCTGCCGGGTCCGTGCTCGAGGTCCCGGACGATCTGGTCAGGCTGTCGGTCGGCCTGGAGGACGCCGACGACCTGATCGAGGATCTGCGGCAGGCGCTGGCGTAGATCTCGGTGGTCCGGCAGTGATGTTAAGGGTGCGCGACCGGAGCCCGGGAGGAATCCTGGGCTACGGTCGCGCTTCAATCAAGCGGGGCTCGCCTCAGTGAGCCGCCGGCTCCTTCGGGCTCGAGCTCGCCGGCGTGACCGACTTGCCCTTGTACTTGAGCGCGAACCACGCACCGACCGCGAACACCACACCGACAATCAGGGTGCCGGCCGCGCGCAGCGGGTGGTGCCCGCTCGAGTGCGCGACATGACCCATGAAGCCAGGCAGGGAGCCCGCCGGCTCGGCCAGGTAGATGATGCCCGCCACGATGAACACGAGTGCGATGACGCCAAGGACCACCGCGGATGCAGTCCGGCCCGAGGAGCTGCCGGAACCAGTCGAGGGACTCACTTGTCCTCCTCTTTCTTTACTCACCTTGCCGCCGCGCTTGGTACGCCGGGCTGTTGTGGTGCTGTGAGGGAATCTGTAGCGGCAAATCTACCGCTGACGTCTGGCGCCGCGTGTCCGAAGGAAGTCACTTACTACATATTCACCAAGATGTTCCGGTGCTGCCCGCAGGACTCGACCGCCGTTCCGCCTTGCAACATTGTCCACGAAGGCACTCAGCCGGTCGTCGTCGGCCAGCATGAAGATGTTCAGCGCGGCATGTCGCCGGGTCATCTTATCCACTTCTGCGAGAGTTAGTTCCACTGTCTCGGGAGCCGGTGGCCAGTCAAACCAGGGCCTGCCGTCCCGCTGCAGGTGCGCGGTCGGCTCGCCGTCGGTGACGATCAGCACCACGGGTTCGTGCTCAGGGTGCCGGTCGAGATGCCGCCCGGCCAGCATAAGCGCGTGATGCAGGTTGGTGCCCTGCACCATGTCCCAGCCGAGGCCGGCGAGCTCGGTCTCTCGCAGCTCCCGCGCGTAGTTGGAAAACCCCACCACCTGGATGGCGTCCTGCGGGTACTTGCTGCGCAGCAGCGCGTGCAGCGCGAGCGCGGTCTGCTTGGCCGCCGCCCAGGTCCCGCGCAGCGCCATCGAGTAGGACAGGTCGACGAGCAGACACACCGCCGCCGCGCTGCGCCGCTCGGTCTCGGCGACCCGGAAGTCGTGCGCGGACAGCTTGACGGAACCGTCGTGCCCTCCCTCGGCCGCGCTCCTCAGCAACGCGCCGCGCACCGTGCCGGGAACATCGATCGGCTGCTCGTCGCCGAACTCCCACTCCCTGGTGGCACCGGTCATGTCCCCGGCCTGCCCCGCGTCTTGCCGGTCGTGGTCCCCGCCGCGGTGACCGTTTTCCAGGCCCGCGAAGACCCGGCGCAGCGCGGTGTCGCCGAGCCGGCGCACCGCCTTGGGCGTGAGTTCCAGGTTGCCGCCGTTGTTCGTCAGGTACCCCTGCCGCTGGAGCTCGCGCTCGATCCGGCGCAGCCCCTCCAGGTCGTCTACCGCCTGCCTGCCGAACGCGCGGCGCACCGCCTCCTCGTCGACGTCGTCGAGGCTGGCGCCCGCGTAGTCCTGGGTGAGGGCGTTCTCGAGGTCGGCGAGATCGGCCAGGTCGGCCACCGCGCTGGTGGCGTCCCCGAGCCCGAGCGGGTTTTCGCCGGACATCCGCACGCCGGGTTGCGGCCTGCCGAGCTCCGGCCTGCGCATGCGGAGCGCGTCGCCGAGCGCGGCCATCTCGGCGGCGAGGCCGGCGTCCTCAAGCGCCTGCGCCATCAGGTCCGCGAGTTCCTCGCGCTGTTCGTCAGACAGCGACTCGAGCAGCCGCTCGGCGGCGAGCATCCTGCGCACCAGCGAGTCGACGAGTTCCTCCAGGTTCCCTGGGTTGTCGGGGAACATGTCGCCGAACTCCCCCATGAACCGTTCGAAATCCTCCTGCGTGTGCTCGCCTCGGCTGTCGGCGTCCAGCATCCCGCGCAGGCTCGCGAGCATGTCCTTGACGCGCTGCATGGCCGCCGGGTCCGGGTCGGTCAGCGCCTGCTTCATGCCGCGGAACTGGCTGTCGAGAACCTCGCGCCGGAGCAGGTCGCGCAGCCGCTCGAACGTCTCACGGGCGGCCGGCGAGCGCCAGTCGTAGTCCGCGAGCTGCCTGATCGCCTGCGATGTATCGGACGGAAGCGAGTCCAGGTCGGCCTCACGGAGCCTGGCGTCGTCGCTCGGGTCGGGGAAAAGCTCGGCCCGCTCCTGGCCGATCGCGGTGTCGAGGAGCGCGCGGGCCTGCTCGAGCATCCCGTCGAGCCGTCCGCGGCCGCGCAGCTCGCGCGATCGCTCGCGAACCCGTCGCAGCAGGTCGTCCAGGCCGCGGCGGCCCTGCCAGCCGCGCCTGAGCAGGTCGCGCAGCGCCTCCGCCGGGGTACCGCCGCCGAGGATCTCCTCGCCCATGTCGTCGAGCGCGCCACGCACGTCATACGGCGGCGCGAGCGGATCCGCCCCGCCGTCGTATTCGCCGTACCTGTAGTTAGCCATCGCTACTCCTGTAGTACCCAGCCGTCACCGTTAGCACCCGTCCGCGCATTGGCGCCGGCCTCGCCTGCACCCGCTAGGTCCCCCGACAGTGGCGGAGTAGGTCGACGCAGTGGAGTCGCCACCCTTCGTTCAGGATAAAAGTTGGTTTATGTCCGATATGTGGACGTTCCGTCGGCTGTGTCCTTGGAGAGGCGGCGCATCAAGTACAGGCCTTCCAGCGCGAACTCGATGGCCGCGGCTGCCTCGCCGAAGGACTCCCGGCCCTCCATGCCCAACCGCGCCATAACTTTCGCGAGCCCTGGCACCTCGCCGGTCCGGCGGAGCAGTTCGGTCGCCGAGACCAGTTCGCCCGACTCGATCGTGCCGCCCTCTTCGAACTTGGCGAGCAGCCCGGACAGGTCCGCGCCGCCAAGCCGGGCGCGGAACGTGTCGGCGACCGCGCGCCGCAGCAGGTGGCCGAGGATCTCTTCCTCGCGGCCTTCCTCGCTGACCTCGAACTCGATCTTGCCGCGCAGCGTGTGGACGATCGGGGGCAGGTCGCAGACCCGGGCGACGGGCACTTCGTCCCTGGCCTCGGTGACCAGCGCGGTGCGGCGCACCGCGGCGGCCGCCGTGCTCTCGGCGGCGGCGATCGCGAACCGGGCGGAGACGCCGGAGCGCGCATCGGCCGCGGGCGACTCCCTGACCAAACGGGTGAACCGGGCGATGACCTCGATGAGGTGGTCGGGCAGTTCGGCGCCGCTGTCCTTGCCGTTCCACGCCACCGTGGCTTCCTGCGTGATCAGCGCGAGCTCATCCTCGAGCGAGAGCGGGTAGTGCGTCCGGATCTCCGCGCCGAACCGGTCCTTGAGGGGCGTGATGATCCGGCCCCTGTTCGTATAGTCTTCCGGGTTCGCGCTGGCCACCAGCACGATGTCGAGCGGAAGACGCAGCGAGTACCCGCGAACCCCGATGTCCCGTTCCTCGAGGACGTTGAGCAGCGCGACTTGGATGCGCTCGGCGAGGTCGGGGAGTTCGTTGAGGCAGAAGATGCCGCGGTTGGTGCGGGGGACGAGGCCGAAGTGGATGGTCTCCGGGTCGCCGAGCGTCCTGCCTTCGGCCACCCTCACCGGGTCGATGTCGCCGATCAGGTCGCCGACGCTGGTGTCGGGGGTCGCGAGCTTTTCTCCGTAGCGATCCGTGGCGCGGCGCCATGTGACCGGCAGGTCCTCACCTAGTTCGGCCGCGAGGCGCTGGCAGCGGGTGCATACCGGTATGTAGGGGTGGTCGTTGATCTCGCATCCGGCGACCGTCGGCGACCACTCGTCGAACAGGCCGGCCATGGTGCGGATCAGCCGCGTCTTACCCTGGCCCCGCTCGCCCAGCATGATGATGTCGTGTCCGGCGACGAGCGCTCGCTCGACGTGCGGCAGGACCGTCTCGTCGAACCCGACGATGCCGGGGAAGCGGTCCTGTCCAGCCCGCATTCTGGCGAGCAGATTCTCTCGTATTTCCTGCTTAACGCTTCGGTAGACATGGCCGCTGGCGCGCAGTTCACCGAGCGTGGACGCTTCAGGTGCCCTGGTGTGCCGAGCGCTTGCACTGGGCTGCTGGCTGTTCTGGTGCACAGGTTCGACACTATGTCGGCTACCGGCGTCTTCGCATCTTCCGCAGGTCAAAGCTCATTCCGGCGGTGCACTATGGTCTGTGCATGGCAATTATTCCCTCGCTGGTGCAGGCCGACGACGTGGTCGCCGCCCGCGAGACGCTGCGCGATGTGATCTCGCCGACTCCGCTGCAGCACTCCCGCGTGCTGTCCGAGCAGGCCGACGGTCCGGTCTACCTCAAATGCGAGAACCTGCAGCGCACCGGGTCATTCAAGGTGCGCGGCGCGTACGTGCGGATCGCCCGGATGTCCGCCGAGGACCGGGCCCGCGGCGTGGTGGCGGCGAGCGCGGGAAATCATGCGCAAGGTGTGGCGTTCGCGGCCGGTCTGCTTGGCACGCACGCGACGGTGGTGATGCCGGAGCGCGCGCCGTTGCCGAAGGTCGAGGCCACCCGCGCGTACGGAGCGGACGTTATCCTGTACGGCTCGTCGGTGGAGGACGCGCTCGAGGAGGCGTTGCGGTTCGCGGCCCGGACCGGCAGCGTGTTCATCCACCCGTTCGACCATCCCGACATCGTGGCGGGGCAAGGCACCCTCGGCTTCGAGATCATCGAGCAGTGCCCGCAGGTCAGGACGATCCTGGTCCCGGTCGGCGGCGGCGGCCTGGCGGCCGGGATCGCGGTGGCGGTGAAGAGCCTGGACCCGCAAGTGAAGATCGTGGGCGTGCAGGCCGAGGCGGTGGCGCCATGCGTGCCGTCTCTCGAGGCCGGGCATCCGGTATCGGTGCGGGCGCAGCCCACGATGGCGGACGGGATCGCGATCAGCAGGCCCGGTGACATCGCCATCGGCATCCTGTCCGCGATGGCCGACGGGTTCGTCACGGTGTCCGAGGCGGCGCTGTCCCGCGGGCTACTGCTCTGCCTCGAGCGCGCCAAGCAGGTGGTCGAGCCGGCGGGGGCCGCGGCGGTCGCCGCGCTGCTCTCGTACCCAGGCGAGTTCGAGCCGCCGGTCGTCGCGGTGCTCTCCGGCGGGAACATCGATCCGCTGCTGCTTTCCAAGCTGCTGCGGCACGGTCTGGCCGCCGCGGGCCGGTTCCTTGGCTTGCGCTGTCGCCTGCCCGATCACCCCGGCTCGCTCGCCGGGCTGCTCGGGGACATCGCGGAGTTGGGGGCCAACGTGCTTGAGGTCAGCCACGAGCGGCTGGTGCCGACCCTGCGGGTAGACGAGGTCGAGGTCGTGCTGCAGATCGAGACCCGCGGCCCCGAGCACTGCGAGGATGTGAAATCCAAGCTGCTCGCCGCCGGCTACGCGATGACGTTCAGCTAGCGGGGAAGCTCAGTCGCTCCGACGACGCGCTGACCGCTCTTCTGACGGTCGCGGAAAGGAGTGTTTTCCCACATCAGCTTGCGCTGCTCCTCGTTGATGCGCTATAGCGTTGTAGAGTCAGCTGGGGGTCGAGGGTCGGCTGACTATATCTGTTCTAGCTATTTCTAACTCTTAGATTGATGTCGAATAACGTGTGGTGTATCGGATGACTTCTTACCGGCTGTTCGCCAACACTAACGGTCCGGACACGCCCGTCGATTTCGGGTCCGGCTTCGAATTCGTCTCCGGCACTGGCTTCTGTGTCACCCAGGAAACGACCTACTTCGAGGGCTACTGGTGGTGGGTGTGCGGGACGAACCAATCGACGGCCCCGCAGACGTTCTGCCTGTGGCAGGACACCGGCGATCTCGACCTGCTAGGCGACCTGGGTGCCCTGGTCGAGACGTCAGTGGTGAAGTCGGGCGAACTGGTCGCCGGGCAGTGGAACTTTATCCCTCTGCCGGAGCCGATACCGCTCACCCAGTACATCTCCTACCGAGCCGCCACCGCTTCTCCTCGGTACGCGCCGACGACCAATGGCCAGTTCAGTGCGGGCGGGGTTTACGCGACCGGGATCACAAGCGGCCCGCTTTTCGCCTTCGCGGACACCAGCTCAGGCAACAGCGCCGATGTCAGCTTCTATCAGAAGAACAACTGTAGCTGGGCAGACAACTCGCTCGATCCGACGACGACCTATCCGGGAGCTGGTTCCTCCGGGCTCAACGTCTGGCTCGATGTCCAGGTCACTGACCAGGTTCCTGCCGGGGCCAGCTACCGGTGCTGGCCGAATCAGCCCAACCCGCTTTATCCGGCCGAGGCCGCGCTGCCGTTTACCGTGTCCACGCAGCTGGCGGTGTCCGCACCTGCCCAGGTCCTGAAGATCTGGTTCCTCTCCCAGGCGGGCAATCAGAAGCTGCCGAGCATCTGCGGCATCTGGGACACCGCGACACAGCAGGCGGTGCCCGGCTCGGTGAGCGAGTCGCCCGACTGGCTGCTGGCTGACGGCTCCGCGGCCACGCCTGGAGCGGGCTGGTGCTACTGCGATTATTCGTCGGCCAGTCTCACGCTGGAGGCCAACCACAACTACCGAGTCGCCACGGGCATGTACCAGCCTGGCTACGTCTGGTATTCGGGCGCGCAGGGCTATTGGCTCACCAACGGAGGCGGATATCCCGCGAACGGGATGGGCGCCGCGCACGGAGCGGGCAATGGCATCATCGTCTGCGTGCCGTGCGGCCTTAGCTCCAACACGTTGAGCCCGTGTGCTCAGGACAGCAGCGGTGGCTGGGCGTACCCCAACTCGGTGGAGGACGATGGCGACAATTACTACATCGACCTTGAGGTGGCCCCGGCAAGCGGCGGCACCGGTCCTACCCAGCCGGCAGTGAACAGTGGGGCCTTCCTGGTCTTCTTTCCGTAAGGGCGAGGAGAATAGGTAGAGAGTCCCCAGGAGCACGGTCGCTTAGAGGCCCAGGGCCGCTCCGACACAGAGCCAGCGGCCGAGCGACTGGTTGTAGATGAATCCGATCACGTCCGTAAATCCAGCGACCTTGGACAGCGCGGGCAGGCCAGCCACGCCGAACTTGTACGCGCTGCTCCAGGTGAGCCCGAACGGTGCGCCCGCGCCCTGCGTGACTTGGAAAGTGATCCGCTGGCCGTCCACCCCGCCCGTTGGGTTGGCCACGGTTCGGTCACCGAAGATCATGACGCGGAAGTCGTTGCCGAGCGCTGCGTTGACCGTGATGGTCGGCGCGTCCACTAGCAGGACGACGGCGGGCGCGACCAGGCCGGCGGTAATTGTGGTGTGACTCATCTTTCGCTAGCCCCTCCTAAGCGATCTGATGCCAGAGCGCGGTCGCGCCGGTTTTCTTGCAATACCACAGGCGGCCGTTGTCGTCGGCGTAGAGATCGCCGCGTCGGCCGCTCCTTGGGTGACTGGCGGCTCCCGGATTTAGCTGTATCTGGGCGATGGCGCCGGAGAAGATCCCGCCGCGACCGTGGGCGCTTGTCGCCTGTAGCCCGGGCCCGGTGCTGGAGTTTAGGGCGGAGACGCCAGGGCCATTGCCAGCGTTGATGCCTGCGACACCCGAGCCGGAGCCGGTGTTCGTGCCTGCTACCCCCGCGCCCGAGTTGGTGTTCGTCCCTGCGAGTACCGCTGAGGCGGACGACAACGTGACGCTGATGACGCTGCCGGTCGCGGTCGGGGAGGCTGCCTGGTCCGCCACGGTGAGTTCAGCCTCGGTCGCGTCCCTTGCGGCGATCTGGGCGATCTGGGCGGTCGGGGTTCGCGTCGTGAGTTCGGCCGGTGGCCGTGCATCCCGCTCGGTCGCCGCGGTCACGCCGGCGATCCCCGCCGCGGTGCCGACTAGGGCCGCGCTGACCGCCGCACGCCGGCTGATCCGTGCCGTCCCTGTGCCGTTGGCCCGCCACCTCCCGTCGGGGGTGCCGGACGCCGGCTCCTCAGCGGACGGCTCGCGAGCATGAGCCGTCTCCTGGACGTCGACCGCCCGAATGCGCGCGGCCCGAACATCTCCCGCGGGACCAACCACAGCGAAGAGGGCGGACAGCTGACTCCCCAGTTCCGCGTTCTCCCGGCTGAGTCTGGCGCACGTCTGGGCCAGCTCGTCCACTTTCGCCGTCAATGCGTCTATTGCCGCGCAGTCATGCATTGTACCGTCACCCGCCCCGGTCCAGCCGTATCCGGATGGGGAGGGATGTTATCAGAGTGAACCGTGAGCCCGGAATTACGCCCGGAATGTCCCGTGCGAAAAGTTCGCGATGGCGGTGTTCGCCATACGTTCCGGCTACTTTGGCGCGGAGACCGCGAAGGCGACGACGTTCGTGGTGTCGGGGCAGAGCATCAGGCCGTCACCCACGCTCGGGGTCGGGAAGTCATTGGCTGACTGGCCAATGTTGACCTGTTGCACGATGCTGCCGTCGCGGGGACTGAGACCGTGCAGGTAGCCACCCGCTATGGTCCAGATCAGGCCCGCGACGATGATCGGCGGCCCGCTGCCCGAGGGTGCCGTCCACAGCAAGCGCAGCCCGGGGGGCGACTTGGTGGCCTGCACCGCGATGACGCCCGCTTCGAAGCAGGGCAGGTAGACGGTCGTGCCAGACACGGCGACGCCGCCGTCGATGTCCCCGTTGCACGCCGAGCCCAGCAGGTGCCCGCCGCCAAGCGAGGCCTGCTGCCCGCCGATCCCGCCTAGGTGCGAGGCGTTCAGCAGGTAGACGATGCGGGACTTGCCGGCGGCGATCACCTGTCCGTCGGATAGCAGCGCTGGTGCGGTGGACATGTCAAAGTCGTTGGCGTTGTTCTGACGCCAGGTCGTCGGCGCGAAGTACTGCAGCAGCTTCAGCGACGACGAGAGTTCGAGCAGCGCGTCGCTATCGTCATACGCCGGGCCGGACGACTGCACCGAACCGTTCCCCGTTTCCACCCAGATGTGCCCCTTGCTGTCCACCACCGGGGCCGCGCCGCCCATCCAGATCGCGCCCTGCGAGTCACCGCGCGCCGCGTCGACGGTGAAGAACTTAGGCTTCCCGCCCTTCTCCGGCACCGCCACCACCCGGCCCCGGTAGGTGGAGCAGTCCCCGTTGTTGCCGCCCATGCCGAAGATCACCTGTCCGGCGTCCAGGTTCAGCCCGGTGTGCTGAAGAAGCGCCGGTGGGTAGGAGCCGGAGGGGTCCACGTCAACGTTCAACTCCACCTTGCCGGTCGCGGTGCTCAGCCCGATCAAATGGTGCTGGGGCTTGTGATTGACATACAGGTCGGCGACGACGAAGATCTCTTTTCGCGCCGAGTCGATCACCGGTGTGCCAGTGATCCCTACCGTGGGGCTGATTCCGGTACACGGAAGCGCCGATGCGGGCACGGGCGAGCCGAGGTGCCGTGACCAGGCCACCTTGCCGGTGTGGTCGACCAGCGCGTAGACGGTGTTGTTCTCGGAGGCAACGTAGATCCACGGGCCGAACACCAGGGGCTCCCCGTACAACTGCCCGTCCAGCCTGGGCGAGGTCCATGCCGGCCGACTGGTGTTGACCGATTTGACTGGCAAGGCGACGCCGGCGCCAGACGCGGAATAGTGATACACCGTCCACCAACCGGTGGCGACCGTCGACGCGGCGGTTGGTGCGGCGGTTGCCGCGCGACTCGGGCCGCCCGAGGCGCCCAGCGCCACCGAGCACACCGCGAGCACCGCGGCAATGGCTAGCAGGATTGGTCTCGCAGGACTATGCCGTCTCACCTGGCTGCTCCCGTCCCAAGAACTGAACCGATGGCGTGACTCAATGTGCTGTCTTGCTAACCAATGTGATTGCTCAGAACAAGCTCTGACGAAGATCATTCCACAGTTAGCTGCGAAATGGACGAGTGATGCTGGTGGGCCGAAGATAAGACGCCGCTTGCGTCCCGGGTTAGGTCGTCGGTCAGTTCCAGGACGATCTTCCGAAGCTCGTCACGGTCTGGCAACCGGTACGAGTCCGGATCTCGGTCGGCCGCGGTACCCGGTTTCAGCGTCTCGTGCATGACGAACATGCAGGACGCGCTGGCCGCGAAGATGGCGGCCGCGGCGCGGATCCGCGAGCGGGACGACGCTCCCGGGCCGGTGATGATCTGCACCAGGGCGGTTAGCCTGGGCCTGAATTGCTCGAAGCGCTGCTTGCCGCCGTCCGAATTGCCCAGCGACGCCTGGTTCCGCTCCAGGAAAAGGAAGACCTCGCTGCCGTCGAGCAAGATCGTTATGTAGCGGTCGAGGATCTCATGACCAGTACTCGCGGTCCGCGGCTGGTCCCGTCCCCAGGCGATAAGCTCGTCAAGTCGGCCGAAGTGGTCCTCGGTAAAACTCCGAACGATGTCTTCTTTCGACTTGAAGTGATAATAAAGGGCCGCTTTGGTGACCCCGAGGCGCTCGGCGATTTCGCGCAGTGACGTTCGCTCATAGCCATGTTCCGCGAACAACTCCAGCGCGACCCGCTGGATCCGGGCGCGCGTGTCGCCCCGCCGCCCGCCGTGCGCCTGCTCCTCATGCGCGAGAGCGGTGGCGGCCGCGCGGCTATCCGCTGGACCCTCGTCCGGTGGTGCGGCGTCCATCTTCGTGTCGAGCCTCCGCGTAATGACAGTCACCTGACCGGTCGACCCGTGTGGCGCAGAATGTGCTTGACGGCCGGTAAGTCGGGACTATAGCGTCCTTTCGGAGACTAAACTAGCCGGGCGGCAGGTAAGTCTCGGAACCGGGGCCGGACGGGTAGACGGGTGGCTTGAGGAGTAAAGCGTGGATGAGGCATCGGATGGCGCGAGCGTTTCCGACGCGACGGGCAGCAGAGCGCCAGGTCGGCGGCTAATTCCTCGCCGCCCAGGCCGCGGTTCGGCGAATGGGAACGGCTCGCTGAACGGCACCGGTTCAGCTAACGGGTCCGCGTCCGCGAACGGCAAGGCCCCCGCCAACGGCAAGGCCCCCGCCGACGGGTCCGCGTCTGCCAACGGGGCCGCTGCGACGGTGGGAGCCTCTAGCTACCTCAGCCAACGCCAGATCATGATCATTTTGCCTGGCCTGCTGATGGCGATGATGCTGGCGATGCTCGACCAGCTCATTGTCGGCACGGCGCTGCCACGGATCGTCGGCAGCCTCGGTGGCGTCTCGCACTTGTCGTGGGTGGTCACCGCCTACACGCTCGCGTCCACGATTACCACGCCGTTCTACGGCAAGCTCGGCGACATGTACGGGCGGAAGAGGTTCTTCCTCTCCGCGATCGTCATCTTCCTCGCGGGCTCGGCGCTGTCCGGCCTGTCCACCTCCATGGTGGAGCTGATCACGTTCCGCGCGATCCAGGGTCTGGGCGCGGGCGGCCTGATGGTCGGCGCGATGGCGACGATCGGTGACATCGTGCCGCCCCGCGAGCGCGGCCGGTACATGAGCTACTTCATGGTCGTGATGATGCTCGCCACGGTCGGCGGCCCGCTGGTCGGCGGCTGGATCACGGACTCGTTCGGCTGGCGCTGGATCTTCTACATCAACCTGCCGCTCGGGGGCGCCGCCCTGTTCTACCTGATCAGCACGATGCACCTGCCCCGCCGCCGCGTGGAACACCGCATCGATTACCTGGGCGGCATCCTGCTCGGTGTGGGGGCGACCGCGGTCATCCTGCTGGCCACCTGGGGCGGCACCGAATACCGCTGGGCCTCGCCGCAGGTCCTCGGGCTGGCCGTGCTCGCGGTGGCCGCCGTGGTCGGGTTCATCGCGGTCGAGCGCCGCGCCGAGGAGCCGATGCTGCCGCTGCACGTGTTCAAGAACAGGAACTTCTCGCTCACCATGGTGCTGACGTTCTTCGTCGGCCTATCGCTGTTCGGCGCGTTGACGTTCCTCCCGCTGTTCCAGCAGACGGTCCAGGGCGCCTCGCCGACGATCAGCGGCCTGCTGTTCACGCCGCTGATGGTCGGCTCGGCCCTCACCTCGATCGTGGCCGGGCAGGCGGTGACCAGGACCGGCCGGTACAAGATGTTCCCGATCATCGGCGGGGCCATCATGACGATCGGCTTTGTCATGCTCAGCAGGCTGGGCGTGAACACAAGCCGACTGGAGCTCAGCCTCGACTACATTGTCCTTGGTCTCGGCATGGGCTTCCTCATGCAGATGGTTTCGCTGATCGCGCAGAACAGCGTGGAGCTCAAGGACATGGGCGTCGCCAGCAGCGCACGCATGTTCTTCCAGCAGATCGGCGGGTCGCTCGGCGTGGCCGCGCTCGGCGCGCTCTTCGCGAGCCGGCTGAACGCCGCGATCGGTTCGGCTGCTGCCGCAACCGGCTTCCACGTGACCGGCGGATCGCTTGACCCCGCTACTGTCAACACCCTGCCGGCCTCGATAAAGCCCACGGTGCTCGGCGCGATCGCGCACGCGGTGCAAGGCGTGTTCGTCTGGGTGATCCCGGCCGCGGTGATCGTGTTCGTGCTCGCGCTGTTCATCAAGGAAGTGCCGCTGCGGGGCCGTGAGCAGGGCCAAGAGAGCGCAGCGCCGGAGCCGGACCTGGTCGCCTAGCGAGACAAGACGACCGCCTGCGCCCCCGCGAATATCAGAACTGCCGGGTGCAGGCGGTCGAAGTCGTGTCAGGCTCCGGCGTAGGGCACGGCATCCAGAATCTCGACCGTGGTTGACCGGCCGTTCGGCAGCGTGTAGGTCGCCTGCTCGCCCACCTTCTTGCCGGTGATCGCCGCCCCGAGCGGGGACTTCGGCGAGTACACGTCGATGGGGGAGCCGCTCTCCTCGCGGGAAGCGAGCAGGAACGTGACCTCTTCGTCGTCACGGACGAACCGCACGGTCACCGTCATGCCAGGACCAACCACCCCGTCGGTGCGCGGCGGTTCGCCTACCCGGGCGTTCTCCAGGATGTGCTGGAGCTGGAGGATGCGCCCCTCCTGTTTGCCCTGCTCTTCCTTGGCCGCGTGGTAACCGCCGTTCTCGCGCAGGTCCCCCTCTTCGCGGGCCGCCTCGATCTTCTTAGCAATGTCGATGCGTCCCTGTCCTGAGAGGTAGTCGAACTCGGCCTTAAGCCGGTCGTACGCCTCCTGGGTCAGCCAGGTGACGCTGTCTTCGCGCGTCTCGGTCACGGGCAACTCCTCAGTACTGCGCGGGACTTGTTCTGTCCGCGTTTGTCCGCTTGAGCCGGTCATCCAGGGCGCAAGGCGTTGCCCACCCTCCGCCGAGGAGCCAGCCGGTCTCCGGGGGTAATCTTCTGAGGCTAACAAGGGTCGGCCACTGTTGCGAACTAGTTCAACTGACCCTAGCTTGCGACGTGGCGCTCAAGGACGCCTCCGGGCCAGCCTTTCCCGTCGGGAATGCCGCTAAACCGGGCGGATGTTCCGTAGGGGGAAACGACAGTAAACGGAGGGAGATCACGTTGCCATCCGAAGGGTCTGAGCCCCCCATTGACCAGGGAAAGCTCCGGCTGATGGCCGTACACGCGCATCCGGACGACGAATCGAGCAAGGGTGCCGCGACGATGGCCAGGTACGTGCGCGACGGGGCCGAAGTTCTCGTGTGCACGATGACCGGCGGCGAGCGCGGCGACATCCTGAACCCGGCGATGGATCGCCCCGAGGTCAAGGCGGACATGGCCCGCATCAGGCGCGAGGAGATGGACCGGGCTCGCGAGATCCTTGGCGTGGACCAACGGTTCCTTGGCTTCGTCGACTCCGGCCTGCCCGAGGGCGACCCGAAGCCGCCGCTGCCCGAGGGCTGCTTCGCGGCGACCCCGCTGGCCGAGGCGGCGGCCCCGCTGGTCCAGGCGGTTCGCGAGTTCCGGCCGCACGTGATCCTCACCTACGACGAGAACGGCGGCTACCCGCACCCGGACCACATCAAGACCCATGAGGTCGCGGTGGAGGCGTTCGAGGCGGCGGCGGACCCCGACAAGTACCCAGGAAGCGGCGAGCCCTGGCAGCCGCTCAAGATGTACTACTTCGTCTCGTTCCACCAGGAGAAGTACGTCGCGCTGCACGAGGAGTTGCTGCGCCGCGGCTTGGACTCGCCGTACACCAAGATCTTCGAGGAGTGGCAGGAGCGCGCCCGCAAGCGCGCCGAACTCGGCATCAGGCAGCTTGAGATCACCACGCGGGTCCCGGTGGCCGACTACTTCGAGGTCCGGGATCAGGCGCTGCTGGCGCACGCCACGCAGATCGACCCGAACAGCTCCTGGTTCGCCTGCCCGCTCGAGGTACAACGCACCGCGTGGCCAACGGAGGACTATCATCTAGCTAGGTCGCTCGTCGATACCGAGCTACCGGAAGATGACCTTTTCGCGGGTGTCCTGGAGAGTGTTAGCCTGTGACCTTGCTTGCCGGAGTGCTGGCGGCCAGCACCAACAACTCCACGCTGAATGACGTGGAGCCTGGACTGCTGGGCTTCCTCGTCGTGGCCGGCATCGGCATCGTGCTGGTTTTCCTGCTGCGTTCGATGAACAAGCAGTTCCGCAAGCTGCCTCCGCCGGAGGACCCGGACGACCTGGGCACGGACGAGCGGGGCCCGGGCCAAGGCGACGTGGACGCGAGCGCCGATGGCGCGACGCCCGAGGGTCGCAGGGCTGAGGGCGCGAAGCGCGGTTAGCCCTCGGGCGGGACGGCGGCAACATGCTCGTGATGCACGGGATCTGGGCGCGCGGCGCGATGCGGCTGTGGGCCGAATACACGACGCTGCCGGCACAAACCGGAGCGCCCGTCTTGTCCCGACCGCAGCGGGCCGGCCAGGACGGACCGGCGCTAGCGCCGCGCCCGCACCCCTTCGCCGCACCCGCGCCGGAACTGGCCGACGCGCTCGCCGGACTGCCGGAGCCCCTGCCCGACCTGGCGAGAAAGGCCGTCGACGGCGATCTGGCGCTGTTGCTGCCCACGGTCGGCGACGAGCCCCTAGCCGCGCCAGAGAGCGGCCGGGAGCCGCCCCGTGGCAGGCAGGCCCTTGCGGCGTGGCGGGTGCCGGCGCTCGTCTTCGAGCCTGCGGCGGCCATGGAGGTGCTCGGCGCCCTGGACCGGAGGGGCGAGTCGTACCCGGACCTGGTGCCCGGCTCGACGCTCGCCTACTTCGCCGTCGCCGCGCGATTCGCCGCGGACCTGGCGGCGCGGGGCCGGGTGCTGCCCGCGCTGGTCGCGGAGGAAGGAGGCTACGCCGCCCGCTGGCGCCCCGTGCTCGCCGCCGCCGACGCGCAGCGAGCCCGCGAGCTCGCCGCCGCGATGCCCCCGCTGTGCCGCGCCGCGATGGACTCGCCGACCGCTGCCGCACCTGCCGCCGGAGCGGCCGCCGGGGCGCTGCTCGCGGACGCGCTTGAGGCTTTCGCCGACCGTGCGGCGCGCGCTCGGCTGCGAGTACCGCTCCTGCCCGCGCGCCGGGGCCGTCCGCCCTCCCGCATTGATTTGCCCGAACGGACCGTAGCGGCTCTCACCAGCCCCGACGCACGCGTCCAGGTGGACACACAGGAAGACGAGGCCGAGGCGGCGTACCTGGCCGGTGCTCTGGCGCAGTGGCTGGCGAGCGCCCAGCTCCCCGTGGGCCCGGTACGCACCTGCTTCCGTCTGGTGGAGCCTGCTGTCTCCCCCGGGGGGACGACCCCCCCGGACGACTGGCGGGTCGAGTTCGCGCTGCAGTCGGCCGAAGACCCGAGCCTGATGCTCCAGGCACCCGATGTGTGGGCGGGGGCCGGCGGCGGCTGGCTGGCCGCGGGCGGCTATCCCGATGAGGAACTGCTCGCCGGGCTCGGCTCGGCGGCCCGGCTGTTCCCCTCGCTTGACGGGGCGCTGCGGGAGGCGGCGCCGGAGGCGGTCACCCTCGACACCCCGGGTGCGCTGCGGTTCCTGCGGGAGACGGGACCGCTGCTCGCCGGGGCCGGGTTCGGCGTGCTGCTTCCGGACTGGGCGCGCCGGGCTCGCCTCGGCCTGAAGCTGACCGCTAAATCCGCGTCCTCGGGGTCGGCGTCGGCCCGCCAGTCCGCGTTCGGCCTGCAGGACCTGGTCGAGTTCCGCTACGACCTCGCGGTCGGCGACCAGGTGCTGTCCGCGGCCGAGCTTGACGAACTGGCCGCGCTGAAGGTCCCGCTCGTCCGCATCAGGGGCCAGTGGGTAGAGCTCGACGACGCGCACCTGAAGGCCGCGCTCAAGTTCCTCGAGCGCGGACGGACCGGCACGATGACCGCGGCCGACGTGCTGCTGAACGGCGCAGGCGACGCTGCGGGCGACTTCCCGCTGACCGCGGTGGAGGCCGACGGCTGGCTCGGCGACCTGCTGTCCGGGCAAGCGGACCGGCGGCTCGCCCCTATGGCCACCCCCGTCGGATTCGGCGGCGAGCTCCGCCCCTACCAGCAGCGCGGCCTCGCCTGGCTGTCGTTCCTCGGCGGCCTGGGCCTCGGCGCGGTGCTTGCCGCCGACATGGGCCTGGGCAAGACCGTGCAACTGCTCGCACTGGTCGCCGCGTCAAGAGACGGCGACTCTGGGAACGGGCCGACGTTGCTGGTGTGCCCCATGTCGTTGGTCGGGAACTGGCAGCGGGAAGCGGAGCGGTTCACACCGGAGTTGCGAGTGCACGTGCACCACGGTGCGGAGCGACTGGTCGGCGACGAGCTTGCCGCCGCGCTGGCCGGCGCGGACCTGGTGATCACGACGTACGGGATCGCGCTGCGGGACGCGGCGGCGCTGCGCGCCGTGACGTGGGCGCGGGTCGTGTGCGACGAGGCACAGGCGATCAAGAACCACGCGACGGCCCAGGCTCGCGCGGTGCGCGCGCTGCCCGCGGCCGCGCGGATCGCGCTCACCGGGACGCCAGTAGAGAACCAGCTGTCCGAGCTGTGGTCGATCATGGAGTTCGCGAACCCCGGGTTGCTCGGCTCCGCCAAGTCGTTCAGGGAGCGGTACGCGATCCCCGTCGAGCGGCACGGTGACCCGGAGGCGGCGGACAAGCTCCGCCGGGTCACCCAGCCGTTCCTGCTGCGCCGGCTGAAGACGGACAAGTCGATCATCTCCGACCTGCCGGAAAAGCAGGAGATGAAGGTCTGGTGCACCCTCACCAAGGAACAGGCGAGCCTCTACCAGGCGACCGTCACCGACATGCTCAGCCGCATCGACGGCGCCGGAGACGACATCACCAGGCGAGGTCTGGTGCTGGCCACGATGGCCAAGCTCAAGCAGGTCTGCAACCACCCCGCGCACCTGCTGGGCGACGGGTCCCGGCTGCCCGGCCGGTCAGGGAAGCTGGCACGGCTCGAGGAGATCTGCGAGGAAATAGCCGCCGACGGCGACAAGGCGCTGTGCTTCACGCAATACGCCGAGTTCGGCCGCATGCTGCAGCCCCATCTGGCCGCGAGGATCGGCTGTACGGTGCTGTTCCTGCACGGGGGCACGACCAAGAAGCAGCGCGACGCCTTGGTCGCGAAGTTCCAGGAGGCGGACGAGCCGGTGCTGTTCCTGCTCTCCCTGAAGGCGGGCGGGACCGGGCTCAACCTGACCGCCGCCAACCACGTCATCCATGTCGACCGGTGGTGGAACCCGGCGGTCGAGGATCAGGCCACCGACCGTGCTTTCCGCATCGGGCAGCGCCGCGACGTGCAGGTACGTAAGTTCGTCTGCGTCGGCACGCTCGAGGAGCGGATCGACGCCATGATCGAGGAGAAAAAGGCCCTGGCCGAGCAGATCGTCGGCACGGGAGAAAGCTGGCTGGCGAACCTGTCCACCGCCGAACTGCGCGACGTGATCGCGCTCAGCCCGGACGCGGTGCCCGAATGAGTCCCCCGAGATACTTCCAATGGCCAGAATCGTCCCGGCCCATCCCGGTCGAAGGCGGGGTCAGGGCGCGCAGCAAGCGCGGCGCGATCGGCGAGCGGTGGTGGTCGCAGCGGTTCATCGCCGTGCTTGAGTCGTGGGGCATGAGCGGGCGGCTGCAGCGCGGCCGGAACTACGCGCGCAGGGGACAGGTCATCGAGTTCGAGCTGACTCAGGGGAAAGTCACCGCCCGGGTCCAAGGCTCGCGGCCCCAGCCGTACACGGTCAGCATCGGCGTGCTGCCGCTCACCACCGCGCAGTGGCGCACCGTCCAGAGCCGGCTGGCCAGCCAGGCGCTGTTCCGGGCGAAGCTGCTGGCCGGCGAGATGCCAGCGGAGATCGAGGAGGTCTTCGCCGAGTGCGGGACCCCGCTGTTCCCGCGGTCGTCCGCCGACCTGGACATGCGTTGCAGCTGCCCGGACTGGGAGGTGCCGTGCAAGCACCTCGCCGCGGTCTGTTACGTGCTCGCCGAGGCGTTCGATGACGACCCGTTCCAGATGCTCGCCTGGCGCGGCAAGGCCCGCGATGAGCTGCTCGGCGCCCTGCGGCAAGGCACGCCGCGGCGAACCGCCAGCGCGACGGGCTCCCCCGCCACCGCCGGGCACGCCGCCGACGCCGGCGCCGTGCTTGCCGACGTGCCAGGGGCGCCGCTCGCGAGGTCCCTGGCGGACTTCTGGTCGTCGGGGCTGAGCCAGGCGCGACTGCGCGCGCTGGCCACCGCCGCCCCGGCGACCGTCGTCCCTGACCTCCTGTTGCGGATGTCGGACCCGCCCGACATCACCGTCCGCGGCAAGGACCTACGCGACCTGCTGTCCCCGGCCTACGAGCAACTGGCCGACGAGTCGCTGCCCGGATGAATGGCCCATCCCGCTGCGTATATAACCAGATCAATGGGCCATTCATCTGCCGGGCGGGCGGCGGGGGAGCGGGCCCGACGTCGCCGGTGCCGGCTGGCTGGCCGCTCAGCGGTAAACCTTGAGTAAACATCGGGGGCATATGCCCGATTCATCCGGTTCGTGGAAACACCACGGTGAACGCCCGTAACATCCGCCATGATCACG
>Ga0187808_10000040_pt1 | contig 24627 bp, 17 predicted proteins | sample NC_wetland_sal_i_5_FD_132427 | JGI IMG/M metagenome (GOLD analysis project Ga0187808, IMG submission 132427) | Wetland sediment microbial communities from Neuse River Estuary, North Carolina, USA - ASW_3 | ecosystem: Environmental > Aquatic > Freshwater > Wetlands > Sediment | place: USA: North...
ATGGACTAGCGAGCTGGTATGGAGAAAGAGAACAAGGTCGCCAGATGGCGTGCGGGGAACCCTTCAGTGAGTACGCGATGGTTGCAGCTCACCGCACCTTGCCGCTGGGGACGACAGTCAGAGTTACAAACCTTCGGAACGGACGCTCTGTGGTGGTTCGGATCATGGATCGCGGACCTCGCATAGCGGACCGCGCCATCGATCTCTCAAAGGCGGCTGCGGAGCGATTACGATTTATCCGCCAGGGTCTGGCTCCGGTTAGAATAAGCGTACTCAGTCTGCCACATAAGCATAGATGGGAAGCCGAGGTTACTCGCCACACCAAGCGCAACTACCACGAAATTGCCCTGACGGCAGACAGATGTTCCCAGTGGGCGGTCTCCAGTTGCTAATCGGCAGCCTTGGCGCCGCCTTGAAAGAACACTTAGGACGCCTGAAAAGGTTTAAAGCCGGCGAGTTCCATGCCCCGCCGCGCTTCAGGATTCTGCATGAAAGTATTCCAAACGAAGCCAGTCCGCAAGTTTTCCGCCATCAACATGGTGATCCCGGTATCGATACCGATCACATCCGTGTCGAACCATTTTTGGAGAGGGTTGAACGCATCGACAAAACCATATTTGCTCCAGGTTTGATTCCCGTAAAGGACCCTGATGTTCCGCAGGACGCGAATCGTCGGCTGGGGCAGAAACGGCAGCGAACCTCCCGCCGCACTGGGCACCACAGTCCCATCAATCGGTCCGATGGCAGGAGGCCCACCCCAAACCACGTAGCCATTGCGGGAATCCGAAGCGGTGATACCCCAAAGATCGTCATTATAGTCAGGAAACACCTTCCCCAATTCCACGCAGAAAAGACGGTGTGCCTGGGTGGCCGTGGATGAGTTCTGAAAATAGTTAGCGTACTTGTCGCGCTTGTTCCGAAAATCAAACCAGGCTTGCGAGTACTGGTGCACAAACAAGGGTGCAAATGAACCTATGTAACGCAGCCCGTCATATTCAAAAGTGACTCGGCGCCAGGCGTTCCAGGTATCCGCTTTCAACGGGTATGTCGAGGAGCCCATTCCGAGCAGATACAACATCATCAGCTCGCTATAGTCTTGCCAGCGGTAGGGCAGAAAGCCAATCTCGGGCATCCACCCGAGTGATAGAACGGGGGTATCTTCCGCCAGCCAGTTCCATTCCACGCGGTTATAGATATCGAGTGCCAGCCGGCGGATTTCCGTGCTCAAGAAATTCTGGCGGCAGGTCAGAACACCGCAAAGCAGAATGGCGGTATCGATGGAAGAGACCTCTGAATCCCACAATCTGGCGCCCGTGTTCACATCCGCAAAGTGGAAAAAGAATCCACGGTGGTTGGGCAGCGTTCGCCAGAGAAAGCGCAATGTCGTAAGCGCGCGTGCGCGGGCCTCATACGGCGAAACCCACCCGCGTTTTTCCCCGATGCAAAGAGCCGTGAGGCCAAAGCCGGTGGCGGCAATGCTGGCAACTTCGGTCGTGTCATTCCCGCGGACGTTGCAGCGGTCTTTCACCAGACCGGTATGTGGGCTCGCCTGTTCCCAAAAGAAACGAAAAGCACCGGACTCCAACTCTTCCAGAAACAGGTCGTCTTCCGGGGAAAGCGAGGTTTCGCCGCCAAGCCGTACTGGAGCGGGGGGAGCGCCCTGAGACCCGTCCGCAGAAGAATGCGCCCTTGTGCCACCCATAACCAAGCCCGTGGTCAGGCAGGTCATTTGCTTCAACCACGCTCGCCGCGAAGACAGGCGCCTTGTAGTGCCTTCCCCAATCATGATTCTCTAATTGTACAGCAGAGAAGAAAATTCCAACCGCGCGTCATATTTGCATCCTCAAGCCTGGGTCTGCCGCGTTAACTGCCTGATTTTACGCAGCTTCTTTCGATGGGAGAAGTTGCAATCCAATTGCAGAAGACTAATGAGGCCGAGCTGACGGCATGTGTCAGTTCAAACTCAACTTTTTGGGCTTATCCGACTGGTTTGAGCATCTCAAATGATTGTAGGCGGGAAAGGGGGCGGGTAAATCTATGCGCATGAGCTTCCGCCTTATCTTTTCGCTGATTGTAGGCGTGACCCTACTCTCGGTTGTATTTGCCATATTCCAGCAGCGAGCGGAAAAACGAGGGCTGCGGAATGATCTTGCGAAGCGTGCTGAGATACTGGCCGAAAGCCTGGCAGCAAACTTTGAACCCCTTCTTGCTCATAGCTCCCGCAGAAATCTGCAGAAAATCGTGACCCATTTTGGGAACCGGGAACGCGTTACCGGGATTGCGGTGTTTGATAAATCGGCCAACCGGCTGGCCGTGACTCCAGGCCTGGAGGGTTACATCGATGTAGAACTCGCCACGGTCTCACGGGTGATTGCGAATGACGCAAGCTATGGAAGCTTCACCACGCTGAACCAGAAGCCCACCTACCTTTATGTCTTGCCACTTCAAGGTGAATCAGGCGTGGCCGGGGCCCTAGCGATCTTCCACGACGCCAGCTTCATCGAGACACAGGCCGCTCGACTACGGAGGGAGACTTACCTTCGAGTCCTGGCACAGACCTTGTTCATAGTCCTGGCCACGCTGCTGATCATTCGGTGGAGCATCCTCCGTCCAATCGCACGCACGGCGAAGTGGGTGCGGGAGCTCCGTCACGGGAGGAACGTGCCTCGCCCTAGCCTGGGCAAAGGAGATCTCTTCAAGCCGCTGGCTCAAGAGGTGACGCACCTGGCCAAGAGCCTCGAAGTCGCGCGAGCGGCCGCGGAAGAAGAAGCGCGGTTGCGCGAGAGCGCCGAGGCGCTCTGGACACCGGAGCGCCTGCGGATCCACGTGCGCGGCAAGCTGGGCGACCGGCCCCTCTTCGTCGTCTCCAACCGCGAACCTTACATGCATGTCTACCGAGGCAAGGAAGTGGAAGTTGTGGTCCCGGCCAGCGGCTTAGTTACGGCACTCGAGCCCATTTTGCGAACGTGCCAGGGCACATGGTTGGCGCACGGGTCGGGAGATGCCGATCGCGACACCGTGGACGAGCGGGATCGCCTCGAGGTCCCGCCCGATGAACCCCAATACACACTTAAGCGGGTTTGGCTCAGCAAAGAGGAGGAAGAAGGCTACTATTTTGGCTTTTCCAATGAAGGCCTTTGGCCGCTTTGCCACATTGCCCACACGCGACCCAACTTTCGCTCGAAAGATTGGGAGCATTACCAGGCCGTGAACCGGAAGTTCGGACAAGCGTTGCTCGAGGAAATGGACGGGGCCGAAGAGCCCTGCGTCCTGCTCCAGGATTACCACTTTGCTTTGCTACCTCGCCTCGTGAAGCAAAGTCGCCCGGATGCCCGTGTAGCTATCTTCTGGCACATCCCCTGGCCGAACCCGGAAGCTTTCGGGATTTGCCCCTGGCAACGCGAGCTGTTGGACGGGCTGCTGGGGGCGGACTTGGTGGGATTTCATACCCAATCGCATTGCAATAACTTTCTGGAAACCGTCGACCGCACGCTCGAGTCGCGGATCAATTGGGAGCATTTTTCGGCTGAACGGGCCAGCCACCTCACGCAAGTGCGCCCTTTTCCTATCAGCGTTGCTTTTCCGGAAACGGCGGGGCAAGACGGGTCGGCGCGCGGATCTCTCTACCTGGATCGAGGCGCCTTATTGCGAGAGCAAGGCGTGGAATCCACCTTCATGGGCATCGGCGTGGAGCGCGTGGATTACACGAAAGGGATCATTGAACGATTTTGCGGGCTGGAACGCTTCCTGGAAAAGTATCCGGCCTACTGCGGGCACTTCTGCCTGGTGCAGATCGGTGAGCCCAGCCGCACGCACATCAAGCGCTACCGTGATCTTTTGGGGGAGGTCGAGGCTGAAGCTGACCGTATTAATTGGCGATTTCAGACCACCCATTGGAAGCCGATTGTTTACTTGAATCGGCATCACACGCATCAAGAGATTCAGAGATACTACAAGGCAGCGGACCTGTGCCTGGTCACTTCCCTCCACGACGGCATGAATCTTGTAGCTAAGGAGTTCATTGCCGCGCGTGACGACGAACAGGGAGTTCTGATCCTGAGCCGGTTCACCGGCGCCAGCCACGAATTGCGCGACGCCCTGATTGTCAATCCTTATGATATGGAACAACTGGCAGATGCCATGCATTTTGCCTTGGTGATGGACCCTCCAGAAAGAAGCGCCCGGATGCATCGCCTGCGGCAGGTGGTGAAGGAGTTCAACATCTATCGCTGGGCAGCAGATTTGATTACCGAACTCTCCGAGATCCGCCTCGAGGCAAACGCAGAGACTGAGTCGGGGCGGCTCAGGATGCAAGCTTCTGCAAGGCCGCTCCAAGAGACGGGCAAAAATGAGATGGAAATCTCCGTCCGCCGGGAAGAAATTGGTTACTGATAAGTCCTGAGGAAGTGACCGTTGGCAGATGCGATTCTGAGTGAGCAGATCGAGGAAGTACTGGGAGGGTCGGGGCCGCTTGAGGTCATCGTGGGCATCCCCACATATAACAATGTCGCGACCGTCGGGCAGGTCGTCAAAGTTGCCCAGGCGTGTTTAGCGAACTACTTTGGGGACCGAAAGGCATTGATCGTGAATTCCGACGGGGGCTCGGCAGACGGAACACTGGAAGCCGTTGAGCAGGCGCGTACGGATGCCCATACCCTGATGACGGTGAGATACCCCCTCGACCCAGTGCATCGTCTGACGACGCCCTATCACGGCCTGCCGGGCAAAGGCAGCGCCCTCCGCACCCTCTTCCAAGTCGCCCAAGCAGGCCAGGCTCGTGCCCTGGCAGTGGTGGATGCGGATCTAAGGAGCATTACTCCGGAGTGGTTCAATCTTCTGCTCACGCCAATCTTGTCCCAGGGCTTTGACTACGTGGCTCCTTTTTACAATCGCCACAAATATGATGGAACGGTGACTAACAGCATCGTATATCCGCTTACGCGGGCACTATACGGTCGTCGAGTCCGCCAGCCCATCGGTGGGGAGTTCGGGATTTCCGGGCGTCTGGCAAGCCATTTCCTCAAGGATGAGGTGTGGAATACGGATGTGGCCAGCTTTGGCATCGATATTTGGATGACGACCACGGCCGTCGCTGACAACTTCAAGGTGTGCCAGTCACACTTGGGCGCCAAGGTTCATGACCCGGAGGAACAAGGGTTGGACCTGAGCGCTGTGCTGGTTCAAGTAGTGGGATCGGTCTTCAATTTGATGGAGACTCACGATTTGGCGTGGCGCAATGTGCTGGGATCGTTACCAGTGCCGTTACAGGGGCCCCCTTCTGGTGGCGAGCCGGAACCGGTCTCGATCAATCTGCGGCGGGTCTTGGCGTCGTTTCAACAGGGGGTGCGAGATCTATTGCCTGTTTACGAGCAACTGTTTTCACCTCGGCAACTCAAAGAGCTTAAATCGTGCGCCGCAGCACCGGCGGAGGAGTTCACACTCGAGGATGATCTCTGGGTAGGTCTCATCTACGATTTGGCGCTCGCTTATCACCGCCGGGTGATGGACCGCGAACACTTGCTGAAATCACTCGCTCCGCTCTATCTCGGCTGGGTCGCCTCGTTCGTACGCCAGACGGAAGAAGAGGCCGCCCTGCAGGCGGAACGGCGGATTGAGAGATTGTGCCTGGTCTACGAGCAATTAAAACCTTACCTGATTAACCAGTGGCCGCTCGCGAGCCGGGAAAAGAGGTGAGAATAATGGAGGGAATCTGGGGAAGAGTTGTTTGGGGCCCGCTCCGCCAACTCGGCGAACAAGCTGTAGCAGGCCTTTCCAGCCTCCTCGGGATGCTTATTCTAATCCTGCTGGGATTGGTTCTGGGATGGGTGGCTAAGCAAATCGTCTACGGAGTGTTGCACCTCTTGCGCTTCGATCGCCTCTGTGACCGGCTCGGGGTGGGGATGGTCGTGGAACGGACTGGCCTGGCCCGTTCAAGCTCCTACTTGGCCGCCGAGATCGTGCAGGGGCTGATTGTTCTTACTGCGCTGCTTGCAGGGATGAACGCTTTGGGCACACCCCTGACCAGAAACCTTGTGGAACGAACGTTTCTCTATTTGCCTCACCTGCTGGCGGCGGTGCTCGTCTTGATTGTGGGCGTGTTGGTGAGCCGCTTTTTGGGGCGCAGCGTACTCATTGCCGCCGTGAATGAGAACTTACCTTCGGCGCGTCTATTGGCCGGCTTGACACGTTTTTTTGTTATGGCCGTAACCGTAGTGGCGGCTCTCGATGAGCTCGGAATCAGCCGCACGACGATTATTGTCACCTTCGCAATCACCTTCGGGGGGCTCGTCACTGCAGCAGCTATTGCTTTGGGCCTGGGAGCTCGAGACCTTGCGCGCGAATTCCTGCTTTCTCAGTTCCGGCCCAAGCCTAGTGCTGAGGCCAAAGACACCATGCGTCACCTCTAACGGCGATAGAAGTTTGAAAGTCACTGGTGTCGTCGCCTGCGCGAACAAGGGGTCCACGTCAGTCCTGAAGGAGTGGGATTCCCGCTTTGCCCCACGGAATCACAGTGCGCGTTGGGAGCACACACCGCACCCGCGCCCGCTTTTACCTGCGCAACCCGAGAGAAGTTCTCACTTTTTGCAAAGGCTGGGGGCCGAAACCGCATGAAAAGGGCTGAGCAGTCATTTCAATTCAAAACCGCGTCCTACTTGACGCGTATCGGAAAAGAGACGGCGACCACTCTGGCAGAGTTAAAGCAGGGTCTGGAAACTTGCAGCGACACCTCAATTTTCAATCACACTTTTCAGACTCTCAGCCACCACCACTTCCTTACACAGGGATTTTCGAACGATTTTGCACAATGGGTCTTGGCGGCCTGTAACCGGCCTGAATTGGCAGAACATCTGGCCTCCCTGGATATTCGAGACTACCTTTCCTTGGCCGAATTGCGCGCCGACCTGAGGAGACTAGTATTCGAGTACTGCGAGAGGAATCCTCAACATGCTGAGCAATCCGCCTTCGAGCCGTTCTTCTTCTTTGAGGCCATCGGTGTCGAGGTCCCCTTAGGCATAGAAGCCTGGACGCTCGAAGAATTTCGGAACAGCCTGGAACGATTGAGCCATGCGTCATTTCACTTCCACTTTATCGCTTCGCGCCTGCGGCTTCAGTTACGCACCAACGACTTTTCGTATTGGCTGGAGAATAGCCTGGACCTGGGCGCACTTGCCAGGCGGGTCAATCGCATCGATATTTACACGAACACTTTGGAAGGCGCCCTCGAAAGAATTGTAAGCTTGGTGGAAGGGGAATTGAATTCATGAGCGAGACCATGCCCATTCCACGGTTGATCCGGCTTGATGACTACACTCCTGTCCTTGGTGAACCGGAAGTGGCTGAACTACGAACCCTGGCTTCCCGGCTCCAGATGCGTACGGTGCAGATGGTCAACTCCACCTCCGTGGGAGGCGGCGTGGCGGAAATGCTCAACCGGATTATTCCCATCTTGCAAGAGCTAGGGCTCGCCATCCGATGGGAGGTCATCACCGGCGGCAACGACTTTTATGAAATCACCAAAGCCTTCCACAACGCCCTGCACGGGGGGCCTTATAATCTGCCGCCGGAGAGCTTTGATACTTTTCTTGCCTACAATGAGCAGAACCTCCGCCGGCTCCAGATGGAGGCCGAATTCGTCGTTATCCATGATCCTCAGCCGGTAGCGCTTATTCGCGGCCGTCAGGAGCATTCCGGCCACTGGATCTGGCGATGCCACATTGACCTTTCGCAACCCAACCTTGCGGTCTGGGGATTCCTTGAACCCTGGGTCAACCGATACGATGGGGCCATCTTCTCCTCGCCCGAGTTCGCTCGCCATCTGCCGATACCTCAGTACCTTTTCTACCCCTGCATCGACCCCCTCTCCGAGAAAAACCGCGAACTCGAGCCCGGTGTGGTGAGGGAAATCATCGAGAGCTTCAGCATAGACCCTGCGCGCACGATCCTCACTCAAATCTCCCGCTTCGACAGGCTGAAAGACCCGCTGGGGGTCGTGAAGGCATTTCAGATTGTGAAACGGTATTTTGACTGCCAGCTTGTGTTGGCAGGCGGCGGTGCAAGCGACGATCCGGAGGGAGAAGCCGTGCTGGCCGAGGTTCGCGAGGCGGTGGGAAACGACCCGGACGTCCACATCCTCAACTTGCCTCCCTGGAGCAACACCGAGATTAACGCTTTACAACGCGGCTCGACCATCGTCATTCAAAAAAGTCTGCGCGAGGGCTTTGGCCTTACGGTTACCGAGGCCCTCTGGAAAAGCAAGCCAGTGGTCGCATCTGCGGTCGGGGGCATTCCCCTCCAAGTCATTCACAAGCACACCGGCTTGCTGGCCCACTCCGTCGAGGGCACGGCTTACCAGATCCGTTTTCTGCTTTCCAATCCGGCCATTGCCGCCAAGTTCGGGCAGCAAGGCCACTCGTACGTTCGAGAGCACTTCCTGATTACGAGTAGCGCGAAACGTTATTTGACCCTATTCTTGCACCTTTCCGGCGCATCCTGAATTGTGCTTAGGGTGAAGGGATGCCTATCCTGAAGGGGGGAAGTCGACTCGCACGCGCCACGCCGAGGAAAGCGCAGGCGTTGCAGAATGCAAGTGGAATGAGCCGGAACTGGAAAGTGGTCATCGTGCTTTTGATGATGTTGGGGACAGGAAGCGTCACCGGGTTACTGTTGAGCCTTTTTCGCAAAGCAGGCCCCGAAACGATAGAAGGCACAGTCATTGCCCACAGCGACAACGTCGATAAACAGGCGCCGATCCCCGACGTCAGGGTTTCCATTGCAGGAGGCCTGGCGAGGCGGGACACGTGGTCAGGCCCCACAGGCTTTTTCGAGCTGACTTTGGGCAATCATGTGAAGGTAGGACAACCGGTAACTCTCCAATTTCGCCATGCGCAGTATATGCCGCTCGACCTCACGACGTTTGCGAGCAACAGGCTCATTGTGGTCCAGATGGTTCCGCTGGCGGAATTCAGGGGCGAGGAGGTCAGCCTTGCTCAGACCGCGGTTTCCAATGTCAAGATAAGATATACGATCAAAACCACCACCTTGGTCAATGTAGGCAGCACGCTCAAAACCTTTCATGTGGTCAATACGGGCAACGTTCCTTGCAATGGCCGATATCCTTGCTCGCCCGACGGGAAGTGGCAGGCAGCGGTTGGTTCTGCAACGCTCGAGGCTCCGAGCGGCGATTTCTTCTCGAATGCCAGAGTTTCCTGTATCGCCGGGCCTTGTCCCTTCACCAAGATACGCTACGATGGCTTTTCTCATGGCGGGCCCAGCGTCCGTGTAGAAGTCCTTGACTGGTCCAGCACCACGACCTTCTTGTTCGAAGCGGAGGTATTCCGTTCGATGATCAGCGACAGCGTGAGGTCATCATACCCAGTTATCTTCGGCCACGCGCTTCATTTCACGGTGCCTGCCGGTGCAGAAGGAATTTGCATCGAGGCTGACATCAACCGCGAACCCATCGTTTTTCCACTGGGGCCGGAGCTTCGCCTAAGCTGGGCCTCGTGTACTGAAAGCGTGAGCCCGGACCACACAGAAGCCTACCAGTGCGAGCTGAAACCGGGGTATGGATTCGAATGAACCAATTGCTCAAAGTCTGGATCGTATGTTTGTGTTATGGCGGCCCCTCTTTTCTGTGGGGCCAAATATCAAGTCCAAGCCCCGAGGGTCAAACGGTCACCATTGACGCCCAGGCGTCTTCGCACCCCTTTCCTCATTTTTGGGAGCGGATGTTCGGCTCGGGGCGGGCCATCCTTTCGCTGCGCGAAAGCTATCGAAACGATCTGAGGGCCGTTAAGAGGGCCACCGATTTTGGGTACATCCGCTTCCACGGCATTTTGGATAACGAGGTGGGGTTGTATGACTCTGAGCCCGGTCTGAAGCCCTCCTATAATTTTTCTTACATCGACCAGATTTACGACGGACTGCTTGCGAACGGAGTTCGCCCCTTTGTCGAGCTTAGTTTTATGCCCAAGGGGCTGGCCTCCACGCCCCAACAACAAGGCTTTTGGTACCACCCGTATGTATCTCCTCCCAAGGATTGGAATCTTTGGCAGGATCTGATCCGAAGTTTAGCCAGTCACCTCGTAGCTCGCTACGGCATTGACGAAGTTTCACAGTGGTACTTCGAGGTTTGGAATGAACCTAATCTTGACTTCTGGGCAGGCGAGCCAAAACAGGAAACCTATTTCAGTCTCTATGACCGGACGGCGCGAGCGCTCAAAAGCGTCAGCGCTCGAATACGCGTCGGCGGCCCTGCTACTGCCCAAACCGCGTGGGTTAGTGAATTCATACAGCACTGCGTCGACACGAAGGCACCTTTAGACTTTGTTTCCACACACGTTTATGCCAACGACAGCGCAGACAACGTTTTCGGCTCGCACGAGCAGATTTCCCGCCTCGAGATGGTCGTTCGGGCGGTCAAGAAGGTTCATGACCAAGTCAAAGCCTCTCCCCAGCCCGGCCTGCCTATCATTTTCAGTGAGTACAACGCAAGCTACATGAACGAAACTGATGTGACTGATTCCGCATTCATAGGACCATGGCTTGCCTACACTATCAGCCGCTGCGAGGGTTTAGTGGATATGCTCGCCTACTGGGATTTCTCGGATGTCTTCGAGGAGCAGGGTGTAGTAAAACGGCCTTTCTACGGTGGTTATGGTCTGGTGGCAGAAGACAACATTCCGAAAGCCTCCTTCAACGCCTTTGCGTTGCTCCACCGCCTCGGCACCGAACGGCTCACAGTAGATTCCGACTCTGTGTTGGCGACGCGACGGCAAGATGGTGCGCTCGTTATCGCCGCCTGGAACTACGCCCCGCCCGGGGAATCGGCTCCCCCCCGAGAGCTCACATTGGCCCTCAAAGGCCTCGGAGCAAAGTGTCATGCGATCATCTTCCGATTGGACGACGATCACGGCTCGGCGCTCACGGCCTGGAGGGTGATGGGCAGGCCCAGCTTTCCTTCCCTTGAGCAGCAGGAGATCCTTCGAGAAGCAGGGGGACTGCCGGCGCCGGAAATTCAGCAAATTCCTTCCGGCGATCCCTCACCACTCGTCCTAAGTCTCCCTGCGCATGGCCTTACCCTGATTGAAATTACGCCTTAGCCGGAGCGAAGCAACGCCACGGTGAACCTATCGAATACCTCACCTAGCGGCAGTGCATGCCCTTGATTGGCAGACTGGGCGTGCAGCCTTTCGCCGGTAAGGACATTGACCCAACCCACCGGCGCCTTCCTAGGCAGCGGCAGGACATTCCCGGCCCAAATGCTTTCTCCGGTGGGGACACGCCCTGCGGGAACGAGCTTGGTGACCAACCTCGGTACGGCGGTGATCGCCCACCTGCGTTTCGTGTGCCTCATAAATGCAAAAACGTTCTCCCGCTTACGACCGATTGCCTGCAAGGGTTGGTAAGCTCCGTCAAGGAACAACTCGCTGTGGGTGCGGCGAAAGGTGAGGGCTCTGGAGGTCACAAAGAGCTTGATGCGCCCATCTTGCCAGTGTTCAAGCAGGTCCTGGATAAGGCTCAGACGATCGCGCTCCTCCGCCTGATGGAGTTCGGCCAGCAGACTGACCCGCCTTTCGAAATCGACCGGGCCACGGTTATCAGGATCCACCAGCCGGAAGTCCCAAAGCTCCGATCCTTGATAAAAGTCCGGGACTCCAGGGCCGGTGATTTTAAGCAGTAGCTGGGCAAGCGAGTTGAGCGCCCCGTAACAGGCGACATCCCCACAGACCCGCAAGAAATCACTCAAGAAGGTGTTAGCTTCTGATTCCTTGGTGATGGAGTTGACGAAGTGGAGGAGTGCCCGCTCATGCCGGACATTGGGGCGGGACCACTTCGTGTGGACCATCGCCTCCCGCGTCGCTTTCACCATATAGTCTTGAAGGCGCTTCCTGAAGGCTGGCACCTCGTTCTTATCCAAAGGCCAAGCGCCCAGCATGGTTTGGTACAAAAGGATTTCCTCGTCAGGATCGGGGACCGGTCGTTCGTTGACGAGCTTTTTCTTGGGTTTGTTCCAAGACGCCCACTGATGGAGCTTCTCTCCCCACAGGGCGGGAACCTCGGAAAGTATGTTGATCCGCGCGCGCACGTCCTCAGCCCGCTTGGTGTCATGGGTGGACGTGGCATTGAGGGTATGACGGTTATGCTTCTGGCGCTTGCTGAGAAACTCATGAAAGGCGGCGGGCGGTATCCCGGTCGAGTCGGGATAGCCACCGACCTCGTTGAGTGAAATCAGGCGGTTGTAAAGGTAGAGGGCAGAGTCCTCCACTCCCTTTGCAGTAATGGGACTCGTAAACTGCTGCCAGCGCATGACAAAGGCCAGCCGGGCTTCCCGCTGTTCAGGCAACACGTGCCCTCGCTCGCGCAACAAGAGGACGTCGCTGACAAAATCGAAGCACGGAGATGCCAGCCTCGGATTTCGCCGTCGAGCGGCTTCGAGGGCTTGCACGATATATGGGCGGCGCTCCTCAGAGGTTATCGAGAAACCGCGCACATAGGTTCGGTAAACCGGCAAGCAAGCTGTGGTCTCGGCAAGGGCGTGTGCGAGGTCGGCCCGTGGCAAGTCGCGCGCGTACCGGTCGCGTTCGGCCAGCAGCGCGAGGTGATGGCCAAGCGAACGCATTTCCACGCGCAAAAGGCTCGCCATCACCTCTTTCTTTTTCTCATACACCAAGTCCTCGTAGCGAACCTGCATGCCTGTGAACGATTCATAGATTTTGTCCAGTTTCTTGCACCCCTCCGGGTCGAGGAAAAGCCCATTGACAGCGTTGAGGAATGCATACCCGGTTGCCCCGCAGATCGGCCACTCGCGTGGCAAGGCTTCGCCACAGGCTAGAATCTTTTCCACCAGGACACAAAATGGAGGGTGATGATTGATTGTTGATCCGCCTGCGACGCGCTCCTGGAGCCGCCGAAGGTAGCCCAGAGGGTCTCGGAGACCGTCCACATGGTCAATCCTCAAACCTGTCACCAAACCCTTCTCGATGAGCCGCAGAACAACCGCATGGGTGGCCTCGAAGACTAAGGGGTCTTCGACGCGGACGCCCACCAAATCGGTGATAGTAAAAAAACGGCGGTAGTTGATCTCGTCATTGGCGGATAACCAATATGAGAGTAAGTAAGCCTGTTCGGCCAGCAAACGGTCCAGCAAAACGAAACTAGCGGGTTCTCTCTTGCGGCCGTTAAAGAGCCGCACGTTTTCGTCAAGGAAGTCTCGCACTTCGGGCGAATTTTGATACAGTCTCCAGAGCCTTTCCTTAATGGCTTCCCTTTGTAGCCGTCTTTCCCCGGCCATCTCAGTGGAGAGAGCCGCGCGCTCAGGGAGGGCCGTCAAAGCAGCGAGGATGCCGCCCAATTCCCGAAACGCCGGGTGATCAGCGCCCAGTGTGCGCTGCACCTCGTCAAGCCGGTGCTGCAGCACCAGGAGATAAGACTTGGGCGCAACCGGCAACTTTGTATCGAAATAGTAGATGAAGAAGCCAGCTTGTTCAAAAGCCAGTCTGAGCTCTTTGCTCTCGAGTGCCTGGGCATAGGGACGGCCCAGAATCGGCAGCAGGACCTTATTGCGGGTCATCGTCCGGGGAGGATGCCAGTCGATATCGAAAAATGAAGCATAGGCGGAGCCCGGGCCGTCTTCGAGCACATCCATCCACCAGGGATTCTCGCTTCCGGCCACCATGTGGTTGGGGACGATGTCCAGGAGGAGGCCCATGCGATGTTGGCGAAGTTCAGTCGTAAGCGCTTCAAGTTCCTGCTCGCTGCCAATCTCGGCGTTGAGGTGGGTGGGATTCGTGACGTCGTAGCCGTGGCGACTGCCGCGCCGTGCCTGAAGCAGTGGTGAGGCATAGACGTCCGTTGCGCCGAGTTCGCCTAAGTAACCCACCAGGGCCTGAGCGTGCTCGAAGCGGAACTGCCCGCTGAATTGCAGCCGGTAGGTGGCTATGGGAATCCGCAGTTTGGACATAGTCAAGCAACGTGCAGGGAGAGTTTTTCGGCCAGCGCACGAAAGTGATCGGTCCAGGCCTTGGCGTTGTCTCCGTCCGATTCGGCTTTTTGCAGAAAGTGGTAGTATGCTGTTTGCCGAAGTTCATAACAGATATTCTGAACCTTCCAAAGGTTCACTCCGAGTGGCAGGGAGCGGGCTAAGTCCACCGCCGCACGGAGCCCTTCGATAAGCGGCAGGCTGGTGGGGTTGGCTCGGAGGCTTTCGGCCATCCGTTCGAGCCTCATGCGCAGCGTGTATTCCAGAGTCTCCACGTCGAGCGTCACCTTAGCGCCATCAGCATCAGCGATGAGATCGCGGATGGCGTCGAAATCCATCGGTGCACTGCCCAAGGCCCGGCGCAGGCGAGTGTTCAATACGAATTCGGCCGCTGCGTAGAAAGCTCGGGGGATGGTCAAGGAACCTCCAATACTCACCAAAGTGCGTATCATCGACATCAGGGGAGGATAGAGGCTGCTGAAAGCCGCCTCAGCCTCGCCCCATGCCGACTCCGCAATTCGATTCAGGATTCGCTGCTGTTCGTCGCGGAAGAGCACCGTAAGAGCATAGCTCTTGCCCCCGCAGTTCTGCTGCAGCAGGCGGTTCACCTCATCCATGTCCCCGCGTGAAAAGGCCGCCTTCAACGTCCCCATCAGGGTCTCGTAGGCCTCGGCGCTCATAGGTCCCAGGACGCCTCCGCCCGGGCTATAGTCGCCGCGCTCGAGGGCGACAAAGCCCAGGACTGCCGACTCTTGGGTGACCTCCGAGGTGAACCTGGCCCGGCCCGCCGCAAGCCGCTGCTCATGCTTGTCCCCGCGCGTAAGGCTCAAACTTGCTTGGCGCCCCACTTTGTAGTGGTAGATATGGGTATCGGTTTCGTAAGGCTCGAAAAGAGATCGGATGGCGTAGTGAGCACCGACTTTGCTCAAGTCTACGAAAGCGGGCCGCACGAATCTGTGGTAAATACGCGCGCCGTCCTGATGGTCGGGAATATTGCTTTTTGCTTGGCTCAGCTTTTCGATAAAGAGGCTCTCCCGCTGATCGCCGAAGAGTTCCTCTGCCAGTTGCACGGCGCGGCCGGCGTACTGAATTACCTGCACAGTTTCGATTCCCGATAGCTCATCGAAGAACCAGCCGCAACTCGTATACATCAACATGGCGTGCCGCTGAAGCTCCATGAGCTTCCACACCGCGATGCTCTCAGTTTCATCAAGCGGCCGCGCGGCGTGCTTGGCGAGGAACGCCTCACGGCTTGCCACCGAGCGGTCCAGGACGACATCGATATAATCATTGCGCGCCGCCCAGGGATCATTCAGGAGCTCTTTTGCCTTCTCTTCGAAAAGCGGGCTAAGAGTGTCGCGGAGCCAATCCAAGGCTTCGCGCAGGGGAGCGCGCCACTGCTGGTTCCAGCCGGGGTGGCCGCCGGAATTGCAACCACAATTGCTGCGCCAGCGCTCCACTCCGTGCACGCAGCTCCAAGAGCTATTCTCAAATATCTCGATTATATGGGTGGGAGGGTGGCGATCCAGATACAGGCCGTAATTGATCAGTTCACCCAGACCCTTGGACTCGATGTAGTCCAAAGCATAGGCTAGCGCCATTTCTCCGAGCCTGTGGTGGTGGCCGTAGGTTTCCCCGTCTGTGGCGATGTGCACCAGCTCGGGCCAGGGCCGGCTATCCTCAGAAAAGGCCCCCAGAAGCCGCTCGGCGAACTGCTGGCCGTTGTCCAGGACACCCTCAAAAGCCACTGCGCGCGAGATCGGGCCGTCGTAGAAGAAAGCGCTGATGGTCTTCAGCGAAGGCAAGCAAATGCTATAAGCCATGGTCGGGTCGATGGAGCCGTTGCTGAGCTCCTTCCAATCCTGACCGTCCACTTTCCTCACCCGGCTTGCCTGGTTGGGAGCAAGGATAGTGAATTTGATTCCCAAGGAAGCCAAGACTTCCAAGGTCGCAACATCCACCGCCGTCTCGGGCAGCCACATCCCTTCCGGTTGCCGTCCAAACCGGTGCTCAAAGTCGCGAATGCCCCAGAACGCCTGAGTGTATTTGTCGCGTTCGTTAGCCAGCGGCATGATCATGTGATTGTAGGGCTGGGCGAGGGCCGACCCGTGTCCAGAGAAGGTCTTGCTGCTTTCGGCATCCGCCTCTATTATGGCACGGTAGACAGCCGGATCGTTGGCTTCAATCCAGGAAAGCAAAGTCGGACCGAAGTTAAAACTGATCTTGGCGTAGTTGTTCACAATCTTGACGATGCCCTTGTCATTGTCCAGAATCCGGGCGGCGGCGTTCGGCGCGTAGCATTCAGCATTAATGCGCTCATTCCAATCGTGGTAGGGACGTGCCGAATCCTGAAGTTCAATCGCTTCCAGCCAAGGATTTTCGCGGGGGGGCTGATAGAAGTGTCCGTGAATGCAGATGTATCCCATGGGTTTTGGTTTAGATCACTTCACGTTGGAACACAGAAAACGACTTCGGGCAGAGACTCATCTGGACCCTTCCACTGGATTCAAACCTCGGCGGAACGGAGCTGCCGGGTCCCAGCCAACATTGATCCGCGGAGTCCAGGATTTTGCGCCAATTTCCCTCAGGGACAGCCAGCAGGACCGATTTGGGTTCATCGCCGAAGTTCGCCACGATGAGGGCTTCGCCGGCATCGCTCCAACGCCGAATGAGAAGAATTCTATCCTTCTCGAGCCCGCGAGCCTCCAAACGCCTCTTGTTCGGCCGCCCCAGACCAGGCAGCGTCTTCCGGAGCTTGATCAGTTCCTGATAAAACCCCCATAGTATTTGATGCGGCTCGGAGTGCCGCAGGCTGTGGTTAACCCGACTTCGCAGGAAGGTAGCCTCGTCTTGCGGGTCGGGAGGCTCACCTTGCCAGTAAAAGGCGGCAAACTCTTCGCGACGCCCGCGGCGCACAGCCTCGACCAATGCCGCATCCGAATGGCTGGTGAAGTATTGAAACGGAGCCCGCTCACCCCACTCCTCCCCCATAAACAACAGTGGGACGTACGGCGAGAGAATCACCATTCCCGCAGCCAGTTTCAAGGCCTCGAAAGGGGCCAGCGTGCTCAGGCGGTCGCCGAATAGACGGTTGCCGACTTGATCGTGGTTCTGGGAAAAAACTATGAACTGTCGAGACGGAACACGGCGCGACGAGTTGCCATGGCGCCGTCGCCGATAGGCCGAATACTGACCGGAATAAACGAAGCCTTCCACAAAAGCTCTCTCCAGGTGTTCGAGCCCTCCGAAATCCAGGTAGTAGCCGGTTTGCTCTCCGGTGAGCAGCGTATGTAAAGCATGGTGAAAATCATCGCTCCATTGGGCGTCCAATCCGCATCCGCCGGATTCTGCGGGCTGGAGGTAGCGAACGTCGTTAAAGTCACTCTCCGCGATCAGGTAGATCTTGCGGCCCGATTGTCGAGCGAACTCGTGGACTGACTGGGCCAGCAACTGAAGAAAAGGTTGCGCATTGCGATCCACAATCCCGTGGATGGCGTCCAGGCGAAGAGCATCCCAGTGAAAATCCCGCAGCCAGTAGAGAGCGTTCTCAATGAAGAACCAGGCCACCTCGTCGCTGTCCGGGCCGTCGAAATTAAGGGCTTGTCCCCAAGGAGACCGGTATTGGGTGGTGAAGTAGGGTCCAAAGTCACTGAGGTAATTCCCCTCCGGGCCCAGGTGGTTGTAGACCACATCCAGCACCACCGCTAATTCGTGCTCATGACAAGCGTTAACCAGCTTGCTAAGACCCTGAGGGCCGCCGTAGCTATTCTGCACGGCGAAGGGATAGACACCGTCGTAGCCCCAATTACGATGGCCTGGAAACTGCGCCACCGGCATTAACTCAAGAGCCGTTACCCCGATCTTTTTTATTTCGTCCAAGTGAGGAACGATGGCGTCAAACGACCCTTGAGTGGTGAAAGTTCCGACGTGAACTTCATAGAGGATGTAGTCGTCAAGGGAGACCCCTCGCCAGCTTGCATCGCTCCATCGAAAGGCCCGCCGTTCCACGATTTGGGAAGGTCCATGAACGCCTGCCGGCTGAAAGGAAGAGGCTGGGTCGGGGCGGTCCTTTTTCTCATCCAGGCGATAAACGTATAGTGTTCCAGGCTCCAGCCCGTCAACAACGCCCTGGTGATAACCGCGGTCGCCCCTTTTCAACCGCACCAAGCGATGCTCGCGGTAACTCAAGGGGGCGGTTGCGCTCTCCGCCGAGAAGGAGTCTCGAGGGTCGAGAATACGCACGTCAACGCACTCTGCCAGAGGAGCCCACACGACGAATTGGCATTGGCTCCCTTCGAGGTAACTTGCGCCCAAGTTCAGGTCCATATTAGTGGAATCTGGATAAAGCCGATGCTTCGTCGTCAGCAAGCTCGAGAACCGTGTCGAGATGAAGTTTTTTGAGAGTACGGACGAGCCTCTCCGAAGCGGCGAAGAATTTGATTCGACCCCCGGCTTGCCGGATCAAGTTGTAGGCGCCCGCGAGCCCACCGAGAGTGTAGCTATCAGCGGAGGGTACCTCTGAGAGGTTGATGGCGAAGTTCTTGGCGCCTTCATCGAGCAATTCCAGGATCCTTTCTTGAAGGAGAGGAAAGGTCCGCTCTTGGACGAAAGGGCCTCTGAGGTCGATGACAGCCACATGGTGGACCATGCGGCAGCCTACGCCGGCATCCGGTCCCGGCATTGGGAAAATCCCATCTCCGTTCGGGTTCTCTTCTATTCGAACCCACATATGTTCTCCATTTCTCTCACCGCAGGAGCCTCTCGGCGAATCGGGATCTTGCCTTCTTCGCGCTTGTTTCACTTCGGCAAGGCTCTTTTCTGGGTGACCGTAACAATTCACGCATATGCCAGCGTGCCCTGGAGAGCTGAGATTTCGAGTTTCCGACGGAGCAATCCTGAAGCCGGGCAATTTCCGTATGCAGATAACCTTCCACATCATGCAGAACGAGTATGGCCCGCCTTCCTTCAGGAAGCTGCCCAATAGCTCGCCCAATCAGGATGCGATCAAGCAGGCCGACCAACCTCCGGTCTGCTGCTCCAAACTCGCGCCAAGCCCGTTCTTCCTGAGATGCGCCTGGTTGTTCGATAGGCACGAACTGAACGCGTTTCCTGCGAAGATGCATCAGCACGACATTGACTGTAACGCGGTGGAGCCAAGTGGCAAATGTCGACTCGTTGCGAAAAGTCGAGATTCTGCGGAAGAGTTGGAGGAAAGTTTCTTGAGTTAAGTCCTCCGCCTCAATCATATCGCCCGTCATGCGGGCACAAAGCAAATAAACGCGCCGCTCATAGGCATGGAAAAGGGCTTCGAACGCTTGTTCATCGCCGTCTTTCGCCCGAGCGATCAATTGAGTCTCGACCTTGGCATAGGTCACTGTATCGGTGCTCATTGAGTGCCTCGCTTTTGCTGCCGCCCCCGCGTTCGATTACTGGAAACCACTGACAGTAAACGCTCTCGCAACGTCATTGCCAAAAGAGGTAAGAGGAGCACCACACGACGATATCGGCTTTCTCTTGAGCAATTTGCAAGCTCGTCTGGAATGGGCGAGGCGGATCCGCCGAGGGTAAAAATTACCTTGTGCGATGAACAAAGCAGGCCCCGTGCGGCGGAGCCCGTCTTTGCAAGGGCTGAGTCTTCTCGAGCGCTGATGACTGTGAAAAATCTACAGGAAAATACTCCCGACCAGGAGGATTCGCGCGCGACGCATTAACTCCAAGGCCAAAAAACCGGCTGAATGTGAAGGAGTTACACGCCACTCGGTTCTTTGGCCGGGTGATTGCTCTGTTTCAGCCCAGGGCACAAGCGGAACTGCATTCTGCACTTGGACGAAGGAGCAGAAGGTCTACCGTTTTGTAGTCGGTCCTGGAATTAACGAGTGTGGGCTTTAACAAGGAGGCAACAGATGAAAACTGTAACTGGATTCCTGACTGTGCTGGCGCTGTGTGGGGCAGCGCTCTCCCTCAAGGCAAGTAACAACGAGGAGCAGCTCCACAAGGCGGCTAACGTTCTTAGCGAAATCATGAGGGCACCGGACAAAGGCATCCCCCGTGATCTGCTGCGAAAGTCGGTGTGTGTTGGCGTGGTTCCGTCTGAACTGAAGGGAGCTTTTATTTTTGGCGGCACCTATGGCCGCGGCGTTCTTCTCTGCCGAAGGCACGGGACTGGGGCGTGGGGCGCGCCGTCGATGTTTACTCTAGGTGGCGCCAACGTCGGATTTCAGATTGGCGGTGAGGCCACCGATGTTGTTTTTCTGGTGATGAACCCCGAGGGTTTGAGGAAACTGCTACAGGATAATGTCAAGCTGGGCGCCGACGTATCCGCCGCGGCGGGGCCTGTGGGGCGCACGGCCGAAGGGGCCACCGACGCAGAGATGCATGCTGAAATCCTCAGTTACTCGCGCACGCGTGGCTTGTTTGCCGGAGTTTCGCTCGATGGCGCCGTTCTGAAACAGGACAACGACGATAACAGGCGGTTGTACGGACATAGGGTGAGCCCAAAGGATATCCTCATCAGGGGCACCATGGAATCCCCGCCGGCGGCTCGACCCTTGGATCGTCTTCTGGCAAAGTATGCCCCTCATGGTGGTGCTCCTTTTCCCGAGGGCTAGATCCTCTTGAGTCGCTCACTAGCGTTGGCCTCGTGAGGGCCCGGAGGTTCTACATTTGTGCTGCATTTTGGCATGGCGTTCTCCGATTTGGGTTTGCGGGTTCCTCACGAGGCCCTGTTCTATTGCTGTCTCATGAATAAGAGTGCAGCTCCGATCGTGTCTTGGGGAGGAATTCCGGATGCTCTCTTTGCAAGAACTCGATCAGCTTTTCTGGGACATAGCAACGTAGTTCCGACGCCGTTCCCGAATCTCGCGCGAATAACGGGCACGACGATTGCCATAATCCACAGACCTTTCTTAGGACTTATCTTCGGCAATGCCTTCATCGCTTTCACACCTGCGTGAATATTGGAGGGGAGTTAAGGAAATATAGGAGGGGGTGCCTCCGCTGTCGAGGAGGACTGTGACCGAAGCAAATTTCCCTGGGCATGCAGTTTTTTCTCAGTAGTGATTGCGTGGAGGATAGGGCGGCGGACTTATGATTGTAGAATCAAGAAGATATAGATTGCCTGGAATGGCAAGCGACCTGCTAATGAAGATGTTCGTAAGGTCGTGGTGAAATCCTTGGGGCTGCTTGGTTAGTGAAAATTCTGGGGTCATATCCTTATAGCGCCGGCGTCAGCGCCCATGAGGCAGAAACCATATTCTGGATTTCGAACCCTCGGCGGAGTTTGGTGATGAAGGGCAACCAAAGCGCCCTCGCATCGCTTCCAAAAGGGCAAGGGTACGCCAAAGAAGGTAAGGAACGCTGAGTGTACTCGAGGTATTTTCGCGAAGGTCGCGGTTGAAAATCCAGTTCCCCATCCGGAACTGGGCAGCTCAAAGAAAGGGATTGAACGAAAGAATGTTCTACACGATTTCTCGTGACCCGAGGGGGTGAAGGAATAACGAAAAAGCCGCGCGTGAGGTGATAGCTTACGCGCGGCCAAGCCAAAACGCTCCCGTGGATTTGCGACGGAGAGAACGCAGTGGCACACCAAAAGCCTACAACAAAAGTTGCGTATTTTCAACATCCAGTCCCTCTCCACCGCAAGAGCGTTAGGGGCGAGGTCTGAATCCGGCGGCAGCGTCCCCGGGTGCCGGATTCGAAGTCTCCTGCGGCCTTGCTTAAGCAAGAATATCAGGCCCAATTGGCATGGGCCCATCGAATGGTTTTAGGACGTTCGAGGCGGGCGCCGCGATGTCGCCCCGAGAATCAGCAAGGGGGGAGAATCAAACGTGGTTTCCAGAATGATGACGGTATGCATGGCGAGTCTAATCGTAGTGAGCGGAGTATGGGCCGCTGCCCACGGGCAAAACAGCAAAACTACTGCTCCTCAATCCGACCCTGTGATGCAGGCGCTCGCCAGTGGCGTTGATCACATCGATGCGGCGGATGCAGCGCCGGCTCCGGCCCTTGACCGCCGCAATTCCCGGTACCGTATCGCCAGCGAGGACGTTCTTGACCTGCAGTTCCAGGCCACGCCCGAATTCAACCAGACGGTCACTGTGCAGCCCGATGGGTATATCACTCTGCGAGAAATCGGCGACGTTCAGGTGGAGGGCGATACTCTTCCGGAACTGCGACGCACCTTGCAAGCCGCTTACGAAAAGATACTCGCCAACCCCGTCATCAGTGTTGATCTAAAAGACTTCCAGCGGCCCTACTTTATGGTGCTGGGCCAGGTGGGACGGCCCGGCAAGTATGACCTGCGCGGAGTTACTACGGTTTCCGAGGCAGTGGCCATGGCGGGAGGTTTCACCCCTCAGTCAAAGCACTCCCAGGTGCTGCTTTTTCGCCGCGTTAATGATAAATGGACTTCGGTCACCAAAATTGACCTGAAGCACATGCTGAATTCTCGCAATCTTAGAGAAGACTCTTCCCTCCGTCCAGGGGACATGGTCTACGTTCCTCAGAACGCCTTATCCAAAGTCAAAGCCTGGGTTCCCACTCCAACGATGGGAACGTATCAAACGATCCCCTAACGGGCAGCGGGCATTTAACCGAAGCCGGGTGAGAAGAGAAAGGAGAAACCAGCATGCATGAGCAACGTGGGCTTTTGCCGGAAGCACAAGCGACGGACATCTTGATTCACACTGCAGGTGCGGCGCCGGCCCGCTCCTCGCCCGACACTTTGCGAGAGTTGCTGGGAGCGCTGTTCAAGAACTTGCAGGTGTTCAGAAACACCTTCCTCTTAACCTTCGGCGGGGCGCTCGTAGCAGTTTTTCTTTTTGGAATCAAGTATGAGGCGGATTCGCAGATTCTGGTGAAACACCGGCGCGCCGACGAAGTGGTATCCACCGACGCGAGTTCTCGGGACCAGGAGAACTCCACGGACGTACCGACGGAGCGGGAACTCAACACGGAGATTTCGTTGCTGCGGAGCGAGGACCTGCTTCAGAGTGTGGTCAAGGACTTGGGGCTCGACAAAAGAGAAACCCACCGTTGGGACGTCCTTTTCCCTTGGCACAATGAGCAATGGAGGATCGCAAGGGCCACACGGAATCTGCAGAACGGCCTGAAAATCACAGAAGTTCCTCAGTCTAACTTGATTCATATTGCATACAGGTCAAGGCACCCTGAGCTCGCTGCTGCGATCTTGAGCGATCTGAACAAGCAATACCTGGCGAAGCATTTGGCGGTTTATCGTCCCTCCGGCGTGTTTGATTTCTTCCACCAACAGACCCAGCACTACCAGCAAGAACTCGAGCAGGCGGAGCAACAGCTTGCCAGCTACGATCTGGCAAAGAACTCCAGCGACCCGGAACTCGAGAAGGAGATCCTGGTGAGGAAAGCCGGTGAGTTCGAGGGTAGTTTGCATGAAACTCAATCGGAAATGGCCGACACGGAAAAGAGAATCAATGAGCTGGAGAGCGAGATGAGCCGTACCCCCGCTCGGTTGACAACCCAGGTTACCTCCGGAGATAACCCGCAACTTTTGGCGAACCTCAAGTCGAGTCTGGCGGAGCTGGAAACCCGGCGCGTCGACCTGCTGACGAGATACCAACCGACGTACCGTTTGGTACAGGATGTGGATAAGCAAATAGCAAATCTTCAGGCGGCCATCGCGGCGCAGAGCCAAGCCCCCGTGAAACAGGTCAGCGACGCCCAGAACCCCACTTACCTGTTATTGCAGGCCGAGTTGGTGAAAGCGAACGCGGACCTGACCGGCTACAAAGCCAAAGCGCGGGCCACCGCTCCTGTCGTAAATGCCTACCAGCAGCAAGCCCTCATGATCGATCAAAAAGGAATTCAGCGGGCGGATTTGCTGCGCAACATCAAAGAAGCGGAGCAAAACTACACGCTTTACGTCCAAAAGCAGGAGCAGGCGCGCATTTCCGATGAACTCGACAAAAGTCGCATCTTAAACGTGGCGGTCGCCGAGGCGCCGGTGGTCCCGTCATTTCCGGTTTACTCACCCTTGCTGCTGATTCTCGCCGCAGCCATTGTGGCGCTGATGTTGAGCGTCGCTACCGCCTTTGTCACCGACTACTTCGATCCGACGTTTCGTACGCCCGAAGAGATCGCAGGGGTCATGGGCCTTCCCGTGCTCGCCTGTTTCGCCAAAACCGACGGTCCTCCGCGGTTAGGGCTCATGACCGGCGGCGGTGTGCTCGCCCATCACGCTTTACGAGGCGGAAAGCAAACCCACGACTCACTCTTGTTGTCGGGAGAAGAATAGGAAGGCTTCTCAATGTTTCTTCAATTCTACGGCCTTAATGAACAGCCCTTCGGTGTAACTCCCGATCCGCGCTTCCTTTACCTGGGACCGGCACATCAGGAAGCCTTCGCGTCGCTGGTCTATGGAATTGAGACCGGCCGTGGATTCATGGCCCTCATCGCGCCTCCGGGCCTGGGCAAGACTACCATGGTGCTCCGCCTCATGGAGAAGCTTCGTGACTCCGCTCTGACGGCTTTCCTATTCCAGACCCACACCGATTCCAAGGAATTCCTCAAAAACCTTCTTCTCGATTTGGATGTTGAGCCGACGGGACAAGACTTGAGTGACCTGCAAGCACAACTGCAGAAGTTGCTGATCAAGGGTTCAGGCGCCGGCA
>Ga0187808_10000041_pt1 | contig 24590 bp, 20 predicted proteins | sample NC_wetland_sal_i_5_FD_132427 | JGI IMG/M metagenome (GOLD analysis project Ga0187808, IMG submission 132427) | Wetland sediment microbial communities from Neuse River Estuary, North Carolina, USA - ASW_3 | ecosystem: Environmental > Aquatic > Freshwater > Wetlands > Sediment | place: USA: North...
CCCACCTGGCCGGACTCGGCCAGCGACGCCAGCGCGGCCACCGTCTCCTCAAGCGGTGTCGAACGGTCGTCGATGTGCGCGTAGTACAAGTCGAGCCGGTCGACGCCGAGGTTGCGCAGGCTGGTCTCCGCGTCCTCGCCGATGGCCGCGGCGCCCAGCCCCTGCCAGTGCCGCGGGTCGGGGTCGCCAGGCACCGTCGTGCGCGCCCCGACCTTGGTCGCGAGAACTATCCGGCCTGCCATGCCACGCGAGCGCAGCCAGCGGCCGATGACCCGCTCGCTTTCCCCCGCGTCGCCATGCCACTGCCCGTAATTGTTGGCCGTGTCCAGGAACGTGCCGCCGGCTTCGGCGAACCGGTCCAGGATCGCGAACGATGTGGCCTCGTCCGTCCGGTACCCGAAGTACATGGTGCCGAGGCAGATCTCGCTCACCGTCAAGCTGACCCTGCCGTCACCGATCATGCGCTGTCGCATCGCTCTCCTCCGCCATTGCCTGAGTTTGGGGCGACTCCGACTCTAAATGCCGATTGGCTTGGGATTACGATCCAATCTTGTGAAGGAAATCCGAGCCAATATCGGGTCAGACGTCCTGCTGGACCTCACGGGCCCGTCGGGCCCGCCGGGCCCGCCGGGCCCGGTGCACGCTCGGCTCGCGAGCGCGCTGCGCGAAGCCATCCGCCGCGGCGCGCTCCCCGCGGGCAGCACGCTGCCGCCGTCCCGGGCGCTGGCCACCGAGCTCGGCTGCTCGCGCTGGGTGGTGACCGAGGCTTACGCGCAGCTCACCGCGGAGGGGTACCTCGCCGCGACGGTCGGCTCGGGCACTCGTGTCCGGCATCTTGAGCCCACAGAAGAGCCGCGCGCCCGCGTCCCGGCCAACGCGACCGCACGCCCCACTACGACGATCGACATGGCCCCCGGCCTGCCCGACCTGCGTCAATTCCCGATGCGGCAGTGGATGTCAGCGGTCCGCGGCGCCGGCGCGACCGTGGCCTCCACCGACTTGGGTCACCCGGACCCGGCTGGTCACCCGCGACTGCGCCAGGTGCTGGCCGACTACTTGGCGCGCGTCCGCGGGGCACAAGCCGACGCGGCCAGCATCACGATCACTGGCGGCGCCACCGACGCCATCGGCCTGCTCTGCCGTGTGCTGAAGGCGCACGGCCACACCGCGGTCGCGTGCGAGGATCCGGGCTGGCATCGGCTGCGCGAGGTAGCGACGGCAGCCGGGCTGACAGCCGTACCGGTCCCGGTGGACGACCAGGGTCTGCGAGCCGACCTTCTGCCGACCCGGGCCGCCGCACGCGCGGTCATCGTCAGCCCCGCCCACCAGTTCCCCACCGGAGTGGTGCTGTCCCCGCAGCGCCGAGCGCAGCTCCTGACCTGGGCCGAACGGCACGACGCCCTCATCATCGAAGACGACTACGACGCGGAGTTCCGGTACGACCGGCGGCCGGTGGGCGCTGTGCAGGGAGCCGGCAAGTCTCATGTGGCCCTGGTCGGCTCGGTGACCAAGACGCTTTCGCCAGCGCTTGGCGTCGGCTGGATGACGACCCCTCCGGCCTGGACCCCGCTAGTCCGCGCGGCCGTGGTCAGGCCGCCAGGGCCGCCGGTTCTCGACCAGCTGGCCTTCGCGGAGTTCGTGCGCACCGGCGGCTACGACCGCCACCTGCGCGCTGCCCGCATCCGGTACCGGGCCCGCCGGGACAGCATCGTCAGCGAGCTCGCCGAGCACCTGCCGGGCGGCCGCGTCCTAGGCGTCGCGGCCGGGCTCCACCTGTTGCTGTACCTGGCGAGCGGCACCGACGCCGCGGCGGTCGTCAGCCACGCGGCCACCGCCGGCGTTCGGATCGCCAACCTGGACACCTACCGGTTCAGAAGCGTTCCCGGCATCCCCGGCGTGGTACTCGGTTACGGCAACCTCGCCGACCACCAAGTCCGCGACGCGGTGGCGCGCCTGAGGTCAGCGGTACAGGCCGCCGCCCGGTCACGGCGCGTCGACTAGGTCACGACGACAACGTATGCAAGCATCTGGTCTCGTGTTAAGCCGATACAGACGCGACTCAATGGGACAAACGAATGCGGCCTGACGGCAGTCCATACCCGCCCAACCCGCGCCACCCGCGCAACGCGCCCCGCCCGCCCAACGCGCCCCGCCCGCCCTACCCGCCTAACCCGATGCCCCGCCGGGCGGTGCTCGCGGCCGCGGGCGGCGTCCTGCTGACCACTACGGTGGCGGCCATCGCCGCACAGCACAAGGAGCCGGAACGGCACTTGCTGGCGGAAAACGCGACACCGCACACCGACTCCCAGTCACGCCGGCAACCCGCCCGCCGGACCGCGGAGCCGTCCGCGAACGCCACGGTCCCCCCACCCCATCTGGAAGCGTCCTACGACAAGCCGATCTACTACGTCGACGACGGCCCCAAGGTCATCGCGCTGACCATCGACGACGGCCCGAGTCCGGTGTACACACCGCAGGTTCTCCAGATACTGCACAAGTACGGGGTCACCGCGTCGTTCTCGATGATCGGTGAGAACGCGGCCACCTACCCGGCGGTCGCCAGGGATGTCGCGGCCGCGGGTCACATGATCGTCAATCACACCTGGAACCACGAGGACCTGACCCGCATGACGCCCACGGCCGTGCGGGACGAGATCGCCCGCGCGACCGACGCCATCCACGACGCCACCGCGGCGCGGCCCACGATGTTCCGCGCCCCGTACGGGTACTGGTCGTCCACCGTGTACCGGTGCTGCGCGCAGGCCGAGCTGCCGCCCCTGGACTGGTCCGTGGACCCACGCGACTGGGCGCGCCCCGGTGTTCGCTCGATCGTCAAGACAATCCTCGCGACCACCCAAACCGGCTCCATAATCCTGGAGCATGACGGGGGCGGCGACCGCTCGCAGACGGTGGCGGCACTGAAGATCTGGCTGCCGCGACTGCTCGACGCCGGCTACCGCTTCACTACCCCCTAGCGAACCGCAGAATAGGCGTCATGCAACCCACAAACACCGTCATCCGTCCGGTCGCGGATGACGATCTCGACGCGGTCACGGAGATCTTCGCCCACTATGTCGCCGCGAGCGTGGCCACATTCGAGACGACGCCGCCGACCGTCGAGTACTGGCGCCGGTCCCGGGACGACCTCGCCGAGCGCGGACTGCCGTTCCTGGTCTGTGAACGCGCCGGCGAGGTGGCGGGCTACGCGTACGCGGCGCCGTGGCGTCCCAAGCCTGCCTACGAGCACACCGTGGAGACCACCATCTACCTGGCCCCCGCGCACACCGGCCGGGGGCTTGGCCGTCAGTTGCTCGCCACCCTGCTTGAGCAGTGCGCTCAGGCGGGCGCGGAACAGGTGATCGCCGTCATCGCCGACAGCGGCAATCCCGCGTCCCGGGCGCTGCACCGCGCGTGCGGCTTCACCGAGGCCGGGCTGCTTCGCCGCGTCGGCCACAAGCACGGCCGCCTCATCGACACACTGCTGATGCAGCACGACCTCACCGCGCGGCCGCAGTGAGTCAGGCCAGCGAGGGCGAATGGCCGGGCGGAGTGTTCGCCAACCCGGTGATCGGCGGGTTCCACCCTGACCCCAGCGTCTGCCGGGTCGGCGACGACTATTACCTCGCGTGCTCGAGCTTCGAGTACTTCCCCGGCATGCCCGTCTTCCACAGCCGGGACCTCGTGCACTGGGAGCAGATCGGCAACGCGCTCGAGTGGCCCCTGGCCGGGACGACGCCATCGTCCGGCGGCATCTACGCGCCGACGCTGCGATATCACGACGGCCGGTTCTGGCTGATCACCTCAGATGTCTCTGGCGGCGGCACGGTGCTCGTCACCGCGACCGATCCCGCCGGGCCATGGTCCGACCCGCTTGCGATCGCCGGGGTCAACGGCGTCGACCCGGACCTCGCCTGGGATGACGACGGCCGCTGCTGGTGCACGTATGCCGGTATCGAACAGGTGCGCATCGACCCGGAGACAGGGGAAACCTTCGGCAGGCCGCACCACGTCTGGTCGGGCACGCCCGGTGCCCGGTGGCCGGAGGCACCGCACCTGTACCGGATCGGGAAGTTCTGGTACCTGCTCATCGCCGAGGGCGGCACCGAACGGGGGCATTGCGTCTCCGTCGCCAGGGGCGCCGCGCCGGACGGGCCGTTCGAGCCGTGCCCAGCCAACCCCGTGCTGACCCATCGCAGCACTTCCCGGCCCATACAGAACACGGGTCACGGGGACCTCATCCAGGGACCTGACGGGTCATGGTGGCTGGTGCTGCTCGGCGTTCGGCCCCGCGGCGGCACCCCCGGCTGGCACACGCTCGGGCGCGAGACCTACTTGGTGCCGGTGACATGGGCGGACGGCTGGCCGGTCCCCGCACCGGTGGAGCCGGTGATGGCCGCGCCTGGCTGGGCGCCGCGGCCGACTGCCCTGTCACCGGCCCGCGACGATTTTGACTCAGCCGAACTGCATGCGAGCTGGATCTCGGTCCGGTCGAGGACCGCGGCGGAGTGCTCGACGACCGACCGCCCTGGCTGGCTCACGCTGCATGCTCGCGGGGCGTCGCTCGACGATCCCGACGTCACGTTCACCGGCCGCCGGCAGCAGCACCTGTCCTGCCGGGTGCGGGCGCTGGCGGACGCCACCGCTGGCCGGGGCGGCCTAGCGGTCCGCCTCGACGAGGGACACCACTACGAGATCGAGGTGGCGGACGGTCAGGCATCGGTGTCCGCCCGCATCGGGCCGCTGCGCCAGACTCTCGCCTCCCGTCTGCTGACAACACCCCAGGCCGTGCTCCGGATAGAGGTGCGTGTCGCGCCGCCTGACCTCGACCACCCTCGCGCCGGACCCGACTTGCTGCGGCTCGGCGTGGAAGAGCCAGGAGGGATGTTCAGCGTGCTGGCAGAACTCGACGGCAGGTACCTCTCGACAGAGGTCGCGGGCGGGTTCACCGGCCGGGTAATCGGCATGTACGCCGCCAGCGGAACAATCCGGTTCGACTGGTTCACCTACGAGCCCCTAGCCGACTAGGCCGCCGCCGCCGTCGGCCGCCGTCGCCGTATGCCGAATGCGCATTCGGCCCGACTAGATTGGGCCGAATGCGCATTCGGCTGAAGAGCGAACGGGTGCGGACCGGCTACGGGAGCGCTACGAACCCGTCGGTGTTGCCCTTGGCGTCGGTGTAGAAGCCAACGACGTCACCCTCGTCGTTAACACCGTTGATCGTGGTGGAGCTGGCACCGCCGATGTCCACGCTGGCGAACTTCCCGTTCAGCCAGGTGAAACCGTGGGTGACGGCCGAGCTGCCGGACCCGACCGTGTACGTGCCGACGACTTCGTCGCCGTCATTGACGCCGAACGCCTGGGTCATCGACGCGCCGGGGAAGGCGATCGTGATGAAGCGGCCGGAATGCAGCTTCAAGAACGCGTCCACCAGCGAGGACGTCTTGTTGTAGAAGCCGGCGACGTCACCGAAGTTGTTGATCCCGGCCGCCGTGAGGCTCGCCCCAAGTTTGGAGTTGGTGGCTCCGGGCGGCAGCACGCGGCTGAACGTCCTGGTGCTGATGTGGTACTCGTAGCCACGGTTGATGCCCGAGGCGTTGGTGAAGAATCCGACCGCGACGTCGAGGTCGTTGACACCGAGCAGCTGGTCGACCGCCGGCTTCGCCGGAGTCCCGGTCGGGAAGTTGACGTTGAAAAACCGGCCGTTAACCGAGTAGAAACCGAAATTGGCGTTGCTCATGCTGGCGGTATTCTGCCCGGACCAGAACCCGACCGTTACGCCGCGGTCATTCAGCCCGGTAACTTGGGTTTGCACCGAGCGGGGGAAATTCTCATTGCCGAAGTCGCTTTGCGCGAATGGCGGGCGCAGCACATATCCCTTGTTCGGGTGCCCGGCGGCCCCCGACCCGAAGTACCCGGCGATCGCGCCCTCGTTGTTGATGCCGAGCAGTTGGTTGAACGTGAGGTCACGCCGGTCGTTCAGCGTGAGAACCTGGTAGCTGCCTGCGAGGCTGGCGCTCATCTGCATGGATGAGCTGTCATTCCCGGCAAGCGCCACGGTGTCGGGCCCGGCGGAAGAACAGCCGGCCAGTGCCAGAGCCGCGGACGCGACCAGCACTCCAGAGACGAGCGCGGCCGCACCGAAGCGCGGCCCGGTACGCGCGGAAAGACTCCGCGGCGTCAGGTGGTCCGCGAGCTTCATGCTGGTGTCCTTTCGGTAGGCGGCCGGGCGAGCGGGAAGCGGGAGGACCCGCTCGCCGCGGCTGCTTTGTTTGCCGGACGTGACACTACTAAGCCGCGGGCATTTCACCTCGTCCGCCGCCAATGGCTTAAGCAAGACGTAAGCTCCGCCGAAAGAAAATTGTAAGAAATGCCACTCGGAAGCGGCCGCGCATTTCATGATCGCGGGTCACGTGTGACGTTTTCCTGCGCACCGGTCCTCGATCGTGACCGCTGTCACCGTGAGTGGCGTGCCGAGCGCGACCCGCGACATGCCTACGCCGCGGGCGACGGGATCGATATTCTCCCGCTACAGCCAGTCCATAGCGTGGGGGTCGCAGTGATAAAGGGTTTCAGAGAGTTCATCGCCAGGGGCAACATCATCGACCTCGCCGTGGCGGTGGTTATCGGCACCGCGTTCACCACGCTGGTCACGGCGACCGTCGCAGACTTCATCACGCCACTGATCGCGGCGATCGCCGGCAAGCAAGAATTCTCCGCGCTCACGTTCACGGTCCACCACAGCACCTTCAACTACGGCTCGTGGATCAACGCGCTGCTGTCGTTCCTGATCATCGCGGCGGTCGTGTATTACCTGATCGTCCTGCCCATGACGACGTACAACACGCGACGGAACCGCAACAAGGCGGCGACCGAGCGCGACTGCCCCGAATGCCTGAGCAGCATTCCGGTCGCGGCTACCCGCTGCAAGTACTGCACCACCGTCGTTCAGCCCGCATCCCACTGACCGGGACAGGCGAACGAGTCTGGGCTCGGACCGGGGCCTGGCCGTCCCGAGCCCAGACGCTCGTGGAAGGGGTTAACTAGATCGACCCCTGACTTCCCAGTTTGGCATCGGTTCCTGATAAAAAGCTGAGGTGACCCTGGGAACCGGGTAACTGGCTCGTAACGAACGTTCGGCACTCGCGTCAGCGAGCGGTGCCTTCTTCCTGGTGCCTGTCGCGTGTCGTGGCCGCGGTTCCTGGGACGCGGTACGCGACCGCGGCGCGGGAGCCCTGGCGGTGACACTGGGTTTTGCCTGCCCGGCCGCGGGCTGGGCGGTTTCGGTTTGCTCGGCGGCTGGCTGCGCCGGCACTTGTTGCGCGGCCGCGGGCTGCGCCGCCGGCTGTGGCGTAAACGTTGGTTGTGGTGTGAACGTGGGTTGCGGCCCCGACGGTGACGACTGCTTCACCGGCTGCTGTGCCACGGATTCCAGCGGCTGGGACGGTTGCTGGCCGTCGGAGTGGCCGCGCTCTAGGAATTCCGCGAGTCTTTCCGCTTCATCGGCGCTGAACCCGATCACGGCACGGGGCTGGCCCCATGGCTCTTTGAGCGCGTACCCCACGTATCCCACCACGGGCTGGGCCGGCGTAGTCGCGAGGCCCTGAAGCGATCGCCATCGCTCCCATGCTGTTTCCAGGCGCGCAGCGGCGTGCTGGGCGCGCGCGACCTGCTCTGGATCACGCATTGTGCATCCTCCCCTGAAGGTTTATGGCCCGGCAGGAACGGACCGGTCCCAGCGACGAGCGCCGCTAACGCGGTACGGCGGTAACCGTCTCGCGCGAGCTGCCCTCGCCCGCTGGGACCGACCCCCCAATTCCACCGGAAGAACTCCGCCGTGAGCTTGGGGCGGGACGCACCTCGAAACCTGCGACATGATCCCACCTGCACTCCCGGCAGGGTGTTATTCGGAACGCTGCTGCGGGATGCCCGCGAGCAGAGCACGGACCTCGGTCTCCCGGTAGCGCCGGTGCCCCCCCAGCGTGCGGATAGATGTAAGCTTGCCGGCCTTCGCCCAGCGCGTGACGGTCTTGGGGTCGACACGAAACATTGTGGCGACCTCCGCGGGTGTCAACAGCGGCTCGGCCTCTGGCGTACGTGCGGACATTGGTGCGGCCTCTCCTCCTGGATCGGTGTAGCGATCCTCGTGTTGTTGTTGTCTGGCCCTGATGCTCCACATGGAGCGTGTCGTTGATGTCCTCATATGGTCTACAGGGACCATATTGCCATTACCACGGGTGACAAGTCGACCACCTGGCGCGAAGTTTTCTGTTGTGGGATGCCCCGTTGCGTCGTGGATCGGTGTCACTCACCGTGATTCTAGCGATACTTATAGTCGCATCGGGCTAGATTCGGAAATACTCACCCGGGCGTTGCGGGCGCGCAGCTCAAGAGCGCTCCCACCGGGTGGAGAGCGCGATCTGGGATGCGGTAGCCCCCTTGACACTGGCAGTTACCTACCCAGGCCGAATCGGGATATAACCCCACACCTCACGCTGTTCACCATGATCTTCGGACCCGGCCCGCAGCCGCGCCGAGCCGGCGCTCGCGGCCAGCGCGTTGCGTGAGTACTGTGTGACAACGGATCGGCGTAGTCATCAGGGCCGAAAACCGGGTACGGTTATACCTGTACGGAAGCTGGAAGCGCCGAGTCCCCCGAGGGGGGTTCTACGGCGATTCTGTGTGTGTCACAGGCAGCGCTAGGGCAGGCTGGACGATAAGCTGGCTAAAGCAGGCACTTGGGATCACACGGAACCGGCGACATAGGCATCGTGGGGCCGCACGGCTCCGGACGTTCGAGGGGGTCGAGCCAATGGGGCGCGGCCGAGCCAAGGCCAAGCAGGTAAAGGTTGCTCGCCAGCTCAAGTACAACAGCGGGGGCACAGACCTTGACCGGCTGCGTGAGGAGCTGGGCGTCGGGTCGGACCAGCGAGACGGGAACCACGACGACCCGTACGCTGCGTACGACGCCGACGACGATGCTGCCGACGATGACTACACCGGCGATGACTACACCGGCGATGAGGATGACGAGGACGACGAGGGCGCTTGGTCCAAGTCCTGACGGTGCAGGGAGTTCGGTGGCGGCCACCGCGCACGCCGGTGGGTGAGCTACGCCACCCGCCCGCCCGCCGACGCGGGTTATTAGAGCCGCCGAGGCAGCGTCGTTTACGCGCTCGCTAGCGGCTCAAGCACGCTTTTGCCGCGGGCGCTGTCCGGGATGGGGACCGGGTACTGGCCGTCGAAGCAGGCGCGGCACAGCGACCCTGGTGGCTGCTCGGTAGCCGCGACAAGACCGTCCAGCGAGACGTAGCCCAGCGTGTCCGCGCCGATCGAGTCCCGGATCTCGGTAACCGCGTAGCTTCCGGCGATGAGCTCTTCGCGGGTCGCGAAGTCGATGCCGTAAAAACACGGCCACTTGACCGGCGGCGACGCGATCCGTACGTGCACCTCGAGCGCGCCCGCCTCGCGCAACATGGCCACGATCGCCTGTTGCGTGTTCCCCCGCACGATCGAGTCATCGACGACGACGATCCGCTTACCAGCGATGACGTCGCGCAGCGGGTTCAGCTTCAGCCTGATGCCGCGTTTCCTGATCGTCTGGCTCGGCTGGATGAACGTACGGCCGACGTAGGAGTTCTTCACCAGGCCCTGCCCGTACGGGATGCCGCTGGCCTCCGCGTATCCGATAGCGGCCGGGGTACCGGACTCGGGCACCGGGATCACGAGGTCGGCGTCCGCCGGGTGCTCACGCGCCAGCGTCCGGCCGATCTGCACCCGGGTCGCGTGCAGTCCGCGCCCGCCTATCGTGGTGTCCGGTCGCGCCAGGTAAACGTACTCGAACAGGCACGTCTTCGGCGCCGCGGGCGCGAAGATCCGCGACCGGACGCCCCGCTCGTCCAGGGAGATGAGCTCGCCCGGCCGGACCTCGCGCACGAACGTGGCGCCAACGATGTCCAGGGCGGCGGTCTCGCTGGCCACCACCCACCCCGCGGCCAGCTGACCGAGCACGAGCGGCCGGAAGCCCTGCGGATCACGCGCCGCGTACAGCGTGTTCTCGTCCATGAACACCAGCGAGTAGGCGCCCTTGGCCAGCGGAAGGATGTGCGCCGCCGCGTCCTCCACGGTGCCGTGCCCGGCCGGGCCGCGGACGAACAATTCCGTCAGCACGTCGGTGTCCGAGGTAGCCTGCGGCGCCCCGTAGCCGTTCTCCGGCGGGAGCATCGCGGCGAGCTCGCGGGTATTCGTGAGGTTCCCGTTATGCCCGAGGGCGAGCGAGGCCTCCGGTGTCGACCTGAACGTCGGCTGTGCGTTCGCCCACACCGAAGCCCCGGTGGTCGAATACCGGCAGTGCGCCACCGCGATGTCGCCGCGTAGTGCGGTCAGCGAAGGCTCGTCGAACACCTGGGCGACGAGCCCCATCTCCTTGTGCACCACGATCCGCCTGCCGTCGCTGACCGCGATCCCGGCCGACTCCTGCCCGCGGTGCTGCAGCGCGTGCAGCCCGTAGTATGCGAGCTTGGCGACGTCTTCGCCCGGCGACCAGACGCCAAAGACCCCGCAGGCGTCCCTCGGCGGGCGGTCGTGGGGATCAAGATCATGCGTAAGACGCCCGTCTGGCTTAGCCACTACGCCAGTCTATTTCCTCTGCTCACTGGAAGACACTCCTTGCTCAGGCCAGCGGCAGATACGCGGAAACATCCGCTCGTGCCCCGCTTGCCTTGACTGCCCCGGATTGGATCGCTTCCGCCCAGCCAAGCCGCCCGGTGGCCAGCCGGAACCAGGTCAGCGGATCGGTCTCGATCACGTTCGGTGGAGTGCCCCGCGTATGCCGAGGACCAGCGACACACTGCACGGCCGCGACCGGCGGCACCCTCATTTCTACCGAACGGCCGGGGGCCACCGCCTCTAGGAGTTGCAGCAGATACCTGGCGGCCGACCTCAGCGCCGCCCGCGGCGGTTCCTCCCCCTGGTCAAGCGCATTGGCTACTTCCGCCACGGCGGCGGGACCGTTGGGGTCTGGTTTGCGTGGTGGCACGAAAGTGACCGTACCTCCGGGGGGCGGGGCTTGGTGGTGTTCCCGGGCGGCCATCGGGGGCCTGGAACCAGCCCCCGAATGCCGCCGGTCACACCACCCGCGCCCCCGCTACGCGGGCCCTAACCCCTGGCGCGCCCAACCCCAGGGTTGGCCTCTCCGGTCCCACAATTCGCGCCGCGCTACGAGCCCCCCTCACAGGTGCCACCCTCCTGGGTAACTCGCGCCACCCCGGAAGAAACCTCACTAGCCGCGTGAGCCCCTACGGTTACGGGACCCAGACTGCGTGGAACATTGTCCGTGTTGGGGGACGGAGGATGTTCCGTGCTATTCGGGGTCGCCTAGCTGAAGAGGGCGGGGAGGGTGATTTCCCACACCTGCGCTAGTTCGGCTAGGGGGACCTCGAAGGTGGCTTTGACCGCCAACGTGTTACCGCCGGTTACGCCTAGCTCCGTCGCGGGGGTCTCGTTCGCGGCGCATAGCGCCGCGAACTTGGCCTCTTGGCCTGGGGTTACTGAGACTAGGGCTCGCGCGGACGATTCGCTGAAGAGGGCGGTGAAGGGGTCGCCTGGGAGGGTGATCCTGCAGCCTTGAGCGCCGCGGAGGCAGGATTCGGCTAGGGCTATCGCCAGGCCGCCGTCGGAGAGGTCGTGGGCGCTGGCTAGCAGGCCCTCGCGGGCCGCCGCGACGACCAGGGACGCTAGGCGGCGTTCGGCGTCCAGGTCCACTGTGGGCGGGCGGCCGCCTAGGTGGCCGTGGATGACGTGGGCCCAGGAAGAGCCGCCGAACTCGTCTCGCGTGGTGCCTAGGAGCACGACCTGGGCGCCTTCTGTGGTGAAGCCCGCGCCGGGGCGACAGCGCACGTCGTCGTGGACGCCCAGGACGCCGATTACCGGAGTGGGGAGGATCGCGTTGTTGCCGGTCTGGTTGTACAGACTGACGTTGCCGCCGGTGACCGGGATGCCGAGCTCGGCACAGCCGTCGGCGAGGCCTCGGACGGCCTCGGCGAGCTCCCACATGACCGCGGGATCCTCGGGAGCGCCGAAGTTCAGGCAGTTGGTCACCGCCATCGGGCGCGCCCCGGTCATGGCGACGTTGCGGTAAGCCTCGCTCAGCGCCAGCTGGGTGCCCTGGTAGGGGTCGAGACGGCAGTACCTGCCATTGCCGTCGGTGGCGAGCGCGATGCCGAGCTGGGACTGCTCGTCGACCCGGAGCAGGCCCCCGTCATCTGGCATCGCGAGGACGGTGTTGCCCCGCACGTAGCGGTCGTATTGCGCGGTCACCCAGCTCTTGTCCGCGAGTTCCGGCGCACCGAGCAGGGTGACCAAAGTCTCACGCAGCGCGGGGCCGTCCTTGGGCCGCTCCAGGCCGTCAGGACCGGCCGCCTGGAGCGTGTCCAAGTCGGCTGGGCGGGACATCGGCCGGTCGTAGACCGGTCCGTCGGCAGCGGTTCGCGGCGGGATGCGCACGACCGTCCCGCCGCGCCAGGTCATGGTCAGCGTGCCGTCGCCGGTCACCTCGCCGATGACGGTGGCCTCGACATCCCACTTGGCGCACACGCGGAAAAAGGACGCCACGTTGGCAGGCGAGACGACCGCCATCATGCGTTCCTGCGACTCGCTCATCAAGATCTCGGCCGGGCCGAGCGTGGGGTCGCGCAGCGGGATGTCGTCCAGGTTGACGTTCATCCCCCCATCGCCGCCAGCGGCGAGTTCGGTCGTCGCGCAGGCGATGCCGGCCGCGCCGAGGTCCTGGATGCCCTCGATCAGCCCCGCGGCGTACAGCTCGAGGCAGCACTCCACCAGGAGCTTCTCCATGAACGGGTCGCCCACCTGGACGCTGGGCCGCTTCGCCGCTTTTCCCTCGGCTCCGCCAAACGTCGCGCTGGCCAGCACCGACGCCCCGCCCACGCCGTCGGGCCCGGTCCGCGAGCCGAACAAGATCACCTTGTTACCCGGCCCGGTAGCGACCGCTGACTTGAGGTCGGCGTGCCGCATCACACCCACGCAGAGCGCGTTGACCAGCGGGTTCCCGGAATAGCAGGCATCGAAGGCGAGCTCGCCGCCGATGTTGGGCAGGCCCAGGCAGTTGCCGTAGAAGGAGATGCCGCTGACCACGCCTGGCAGCACGCGAGCCGTGTCGTGCGCGTCAGCGGGGCCGAACCGCAGCGCGTCCATCACCGCGACCGGGCGGGCGCCCATCGCCAGGATGTCCCTGACAATGCCGCCGACGCCGGTCGCCGCGCCCTGGTGCGGCTCGACGAATGACGGATGGTTGTGCGATTCGATCTTGAACGTGACCGCGTAGCCCTGCCCGATGTCGACAACCCCCGCGTTGCTGCCAATGCCAGCGAGCAGCGCGGCCGACTGTTGCTCGTTCGGGGCGAGCTTGCGCACGTGCACCTTGGATGACTTATAGGAGCAGTGCTCACTCCACATGACCGAGTACAGCGCTAGTTCGGCCGCGGTCGGCCGGCGGCCGAGGATCTGCCGGATTTTCTCGTACTCGTCCGGGGTGAGCCCGAGTGCCGCGAACGGCTGGCTCAGCTCGGGCGTGTCGGCGGCGACCTCTACCGTGTCCTTGTCGCTCACCGGGCCGCTCCCGCGAACTCGTGCACCACCGAGGCGAAGAACCCAAGCCCGTCGGCGGACGGCCCGGTCAGCGCGTCGATCGCGTGCTCGGGATGCGGCATCAAGCCGACCACGTTGCCGGCCTCGCTGCAGATGCCCGCGATGCCCCGGGCGGAACCGTTGGGCGCGTCGCTGTCGTAACGGACCACCACCCGGCCGGTGGCCTCAAGGGCGTCGAGTGTGGCCTCGTCGGCGGCGAAGGCGCCTTCGCCGCTCTTCAGCGGGACCAGCAGTTGCTGTCCGCTGACGTATCCCGCGGTCCACGGGGTCTTGGCATTGTCGACCTTGAGCCGCACGTCGCGGGTGATGAAACGAAGGTCGGCGTTCCTGGTGAGCGCGCCAGGCAGCAAGTGCGCCTCGCACAGGATCTGGAAGCCGTTGCAAATGCCGAGTACTGGAAGCCCCGCCCGAGCGGCCGGGACCAGTTCGGCCATCACCGGCGAGAACCGGGCGATCGCGCCGCAGCGCAGGTAGTCGCCGTAGGAGAAGCCGCCGGGAAGGATGACCGCGTCAACGCCGCGCAGATCCCGGTCGGCATGCCATAGCGAAACCGGCTCCGCTCCCGCGTAGCGCACGGCGCGGGCCGCGTCCGTGTCATCGAGCGACCCGGGGAAGGTGACCACGCCAATCTGCACGTCCGCAGCCTACCCGGCAGCGCTCCAGCGCAGGTAAACGCGACCGCGAACCCCGGTTTTCCCTAGTCGGCCGCGCGCAGGGTGAACTCTTCGATGACGGGGTTCGCCAGCAGCTCGCGGGCGAGCTCCTCCACCGCGGCGAGCGCTTCGCCGCCCGCCGGGCCGTCGATCTCAAGCTCGAACCGTTTTCCCTGGCGAACCTCTGTTACATTGCCGAAGCCGAGACGGTGGGATGCACTGAGCACCGCCTCGCCCTGCGGATCGTGGATCTCCGGTTTGAGCATTACTTCAACGATCACTCTGGCCACGTATCCTCCCAGGGCAAACAGGGCATATATCGTCAGGTATAAAGCGTCCAGCCGGGTAGCCAGCGCCCATGAAGCGTACAGCTGCCAAGGCATCAAGGCCGGTCAGGCCGACGGTGGCAACCCCACCGGCCGGTCTCGCCGAAAGGAGTGGCACGTGACCGTCGAAAACGGCGGTGCGACCATGGTCGCGCCTCATGACACCGAGTTCATTCAGCTCCTTACACCCGAGGGCGAACGGGTCGAACACCCTCAGTACCCGCTCGGAGATGTAGACATTAAGGGCCTGTACCGCGACATGGTGCTGGTCCGGCGGGTCGACACCGAGGCGATCTCGCTGCAGCGGCAGGGCGAGCTGGGCCTGTGGGCCTCGCTGCTCGGCCAGGAGGCAGCCCAGATCGGCTCGGGACGCGCCCTGACACCCAAGGACATGGCGTTCCCCTCGTACCGCGAGCACGGCGTCGCGTGGTGCCGCGGCGTCGCCCCGATACGCCTGCTCGAACTCTTCCGCGGCGTCAACAATGGCGGCTGGAACCCGGAGGAGTTCAAGTTCCACCTGTACACGATCGTCATCGGCGACCAGACGCTGCACGCCACCGGCTACGCGATGGGCATCAGGCAGGAGAGCGCCGAGGACGAAGCGGTGATCGTCTACTTCGGTGACGGCGCCACAAGCCAAGGCGACGTGAGCGAGGCCTTTTCCTGGGCCTCCGTGTTCCACGCCCCGGTGGTCTTCTTCTGCCAGAACAACCAGTACGCGATCTCGGCCCCGCAGGAACGGCAGAGCCCCATTCCGCTGTATCAGCGGTCCCGCGGCTTCGGCTTCCCTGGCGTCCAAGTCGACGGCAACGACGTGCTCGCCTGCTACGAGGTGACGAGGCAGGCGCTGCGCGCCGCGCGCGAGGGCCAGGGCCCCACCCTGATCGAGGCCTTCACGTACCGGATGGGTGCGCACACGACGACGGACGACCCCACGCGATACCGGCTGGCAAGCGAGCTCGAGACCTGGCGGCTGCGCGACCCGATCGAGCGGGTCCGGGCGTACCTGGCCCGAACCGGCCAGGCCAATTCCGCGTTCTTCGAAGAAGTCGACGCAGAGGCGGCTGAACTAGCCGCGCACCTGCGAGAGGCCTGCCGAGCGCTGCCAGACCCGGCTCCGCTCACCGTGTTCGACCACGTGTACACCGGCGACAACGCGATCCTGGACGCCGAGCGCGAGCAGTATGCGGCCTATCTGAGCGGGTTTGAAAGTGAGGTTGGGCGATGACCAAGCTCACGCTCTCCCGGGCGCTGAACGAAGGCCTGCGTCGTTCGCTTGAGGCCGACCCCAAAGTGATGATCATGGGCGAGGACGTCGGCAGGCTCGGCGGCGTCTTCCGGGTCACCGACGGGCTCCAGAAGGACTTCGGCGAGCACCGCGTTATGGACACGCCGCTCGCGGAGTCGGGGATCGTCGGCACCGCCATCGGCCTCGCACTGCGCGGCTTCCGGCCGGTGTGCGAGATCCAGTTCGACGGCTTCGTCTACCCGGCCACCGACCAGATCGTCAGCCAACTCGCCAAGATGCACTACCGGTCGCGTGGTCAGGTGACGCTGCCCGTGGTCATCCGCATCCCGTTCGGCGGGGGCATCGGCGCTGTTGAGCACCACAGCGAGTCACCCGAGGTCTTCTTCGCTCACACGGCCGGGCTTCGCGTGGTCGCCTGCGCGGACGCGGCGGACGCGTTCGCCATGATCCAGCTGGCTATCGCTAGCGACGACCCGGTCATCTTCTTCGAACCGAAGCGGCGGTACTGGGACAAGGGCGAGGTGGATACCGCGGCCCCGCTGGACAGTGCTCTGCCGCTCGACCAGGCGCGGATCGTCGTGCCAGGTGACGACCTGACCCTGCTCAGCTACGGGCCGCTGGTGCGCACCTGCGTGGAGGCGGCGATCGCGGCCCGCGACGAGGGCAAGTCGATCGAGGTCATCGACCTCCGGTCGCTGTCGCCCATCGATGTCGAGACGATCACCGCTTCTGTCACCCGGACCGGCCGCTGCGTGGTCGCGCACGAGGCGCCCGTCTATGCGGGGCTCGGCGCCGAGATCGCCGCCCGGGTCACTGAGCAGTGCTTCTACCACCTGGAAGCGCCGGTGCAGCGGGTCGGTGGCTTCGCCACCCCGTACCCGGTGGCCAAGCTCGAGGAGCACTACCTGCCCGACCTGGACCGGATCCTGGACGCCGTCGACCGCGCCTTCGCCTTCTGAGCCCGGAGAGGACCCCATGAACAAAGAGTTCAGGCTCCCCGACGTGGGCGAGGGCCTGACCGAGGCCGACATTGTCTCCTGGCACGTCAAGCCAGGCGACACGGTCGAGATCAACCAGATCATCGTCGATATTGAAACCGCGAAGGCCGTCGTCGAACTGCCAAGCCCGTGGGCCGGAACGGTCAGCGCGCTGCTGGCGGCCGAGGGCGACACCGTCGACGTGGGCACCCCGATCATCGCGGTGGAGGTGGCGGGGGCGTCGGCGCCCGGCACTGGCGGCGAGACCGCGGCGCCGGCGGCACCGGCACCGGCAGCGGCACCCACTTCCCCTGACGGACAGCAAGACGCCGGGCAGGAGCCACCTGCCCGGCAGGCGGTCCTCGTCGGGTACGGGGTCAAGCCGGGAGCGACTACCCGGCGGCCGCGGAAGGCGCCGTCAACGCGACCAGCGTCCTATCCAGGGACACCGTCGGCGCCGCCCCAGGGGGGGCTGGGGGGACGGGCAGTCCCCCCAGACGGGGGGTCACCGGGGGGTCGCCCCCCGGGGGCAAGCAGAGCCGCGAAGCCGCCCGTGCGTAAGCTCGCCAAGGACCTGGGCGTGGACCTTGGCGCGCTGACAGGAAGCGGGCCGGAAGGGTCCGTCACCAGGGAGGATGTACAGCGCGCGGCCGGAGGAGCCACGGTTCGTTCAGGATATGAAGACGCGGTAACCGGCGCCGGACCAGTGAGCGCGGCGGCGCCCAGCCTCAGCGGGACCGAAGAGCGGATCCCGGTCCGTGGAGTGCGCAAGCACACTGCGGCGGCGATGGTGGCCAGCGCGTTCTCCGCGCCGCATGTGACGGAATTCCTCCAGGTGGATGTCACCGAGACGATGGCCGCCGTGCGGCGGGCCCGCGAACTGCCGGAATTCGCTGGGGTCAAGGTATCGCCGCTGCTGTTCATCGCGAAGGCGCTGCTCGTCGCGGTCGCGAGGAACCCCATGATCAACTCGTCGTGGGATGAGGCCGCCCAGGAGATCGTCGTCAAGCACTACGTCAACCTGGGCATCGCGGTGGCGGCCGAGCGCGGGCTGCTCGTGCCGAGCGTCAAGGGAGCGCACGCGCTGCCGCTAGCGGGGCTCGCGCGGGCTCTGGACGAACTGGCCGCCACGGCGCGTGCGGGCAAAGCGACACCGGCCGACCTGTCCGGCGGCACGATCACGATCACGAACGTGGGCGTGTTCGGCGTCGACTCGGGAACGCCGATCCTGTCGCCGGGAGAAGCGGCGATCCTGGCCTTCGGACAGGTCCGCGACATGCCCTGGGTGCACCAAGGCGAGCTCGCCATCAGGAAGGTGACGACGCTGTCGCTGTCATTTGACCACAGGATCGTGGACGGAGCACTCGGCTCAGCGGCGCTTAGGGACGTAGGCTCGATGTTGGAAGATCCGGTCCGGATGCTCGCGTGGTCGTGAGCCGCCGCCGCAGCGAGGGGTAGGTGTCCGGGATGTCCGTGCGGAAGGTCCGCGACGCGTTCGTGCTCGTGGGTGGCTTTGTCGCGCTTATCTGGGTGTTGCAGGTGTTCAACTGGGCCGACGGGTACCGGCTTGATACGGAATTCGCGATTTACCCGCACAACGTGGGTCGCCTCGCGGACATCTTCACCGCACCGTTCCTGCATCTGTCCTGGCAGCATATTGAGGGCAACACGGTGCCGCTGTTCGTCCTCGGCGTGCTCGCCGCGTACCGCGGGATCGGGAAGTTCCTGCTGGTCAGTCTCATCATCATGGTGACGAGCGGGCTCGCGGTGTGGCTCTTCCAGAGCAGCGGCGAACCCACCGTGGGGGCGAGCGGGGTGATCTTCGGGTACTTCGGATACGTCCTGATCCGCGGCTTCTTCGACAGGAACCTGCTGGACATCGGCGTGGGTATCGTCGCGGGCGTGCTGTACTGGACCATCCTCCAGGTGGCCATCCCCGGCACGCCAGGGATCAGCTGGATCGGGCACCTTGGCGGGCTGTTCGGCGGGGTGGTCGCGGCGTGGTTCCTGCGCACGCGCACCCCGGCCGAGGTCACCTCGGGCGGCGGCGGGTGGCGAAGCGGGTGGACGACCGGAATCCGCTCGGGCGCCGACGACAGCCGCAGTGCTGGCAACAGGAGCCCGGCCGGCCCGGCCAGCCCGGCTAGCCCCGGCCACCCTGGCAGCCATGCCGCCGCTGACCTGCTGCGCCAACTCGACGACATGGGGCTCTGACCGTGATCCGGCACACCGTGGTTTTCCAGTGGAACGCCAACGCGACGCAGGAGCAGAAGCAGGAAGTCGCGACCGAGGTCGCGAAGCTGCCGTCAATGGTCCCGTCGATACGCGCCTTCGCCTCAGGCCCGGACGCGGGCTTGAACCAGGGGAACTTCGACTTCGCGGTGAGCGCCGACTTCGACGACGAGGCCGGCTACCTCGCCTATCGTGACGACCCTGGGCATCGCGAGATCGTGCGGAGTTTCATCCTGCCGCTCGCCGCGCAGCGCGCGGCGGTCCAGTTCGAGTTCTAGCGTCCGGCCTTAGAAGGCCCCCTCGGGGACGTCCATCAGGTCGAGGGTGGTTTCCTCGATGATCTTGCGGTCGGACTCGAGGCGGGGCAGCACCGTCGTGGCGAAGAACCGGGCCGCGGCGAGCTTGCCCGTGTAGAAGTCGCGGTCGGCCGCGGAGAGTGTGTCAGCGTTGTCCAGCGCTCGCTCCGCCACCTCGGCTTGCCGTGCGAGCAGCCAGCCGATGATGAGATCGCCGAAGGCGAGCAGCAGCCGCACGGAGCTGAGCCCGGCCTTGTAGATCTCTTCCGGGCGCTCCAGCGAGCCGATCACGAAGTTCGTCATCGCTGACAGCATCGCCTCGATCCGCGCGACCCCCTCGGCGAGGGCGACACGCTCGGTCTTCAGCCGTCCGTTGCCGTCGCGGCCTTCGTCGCCTGCCTCGGCGAACGCGGTGATGTCGGCGAGCAGGGAGCGGGCCGCGACGCCCTGGTCCCTGATCATCTTGCGGAAGAAAAAGTCAAGGCTCTGGATGCCGGTGGTGCCCTCGTAGAGGCTGTCGATCTTCGCGTCCCTGATGTACTGCTCGATCGGGTAGTCCTGGAGGAACCCGGAGCCGCCCAGCGTCTGCAGGGACAGCGTCAGCATCTCGTACGCGCGCTCGGAGCCGACCCCCTTCACCACGGGCAGGAGCAGGTCGTTGCGCGCCGCCGCGGCCTCGTCCCTGGTGCCCGCGGCCGTGGCTAGCTGGACCGCGTCCTGCTGCGTGGCCGTATACAGCACGAGCGCCCGCATGCCTTCCGCGTACGCCTTCTGCAGCATCAGCATCCGTCGCACGTCCGGGTGGTGGATGATCGTCACCCGCGGCGCGGTCTTGTCGGTCTGCCGGGTCAGGTCCGCGCCCTGCACACGGTTCTTCGCGAACTCGAGCGCGTTGAGGTAGCCGGTGGACAGCGTGGCGATCGCCTTGCTGCCGACCAGCATCCGGGCGTGCTCGATGATCATGAACATCTGCTTGATGCCCTCGTGCACGCCGCCGACCAGCGTGCCCACGGCCGGCCGGTCGGCCCCGAAAGTCAGCTCACAGGTCGTGGAGACCTTCAAGCCCATCTTGTGCTCGACGTTGGTGACCTTGACGCCGTTGCGCTCGCCCAGCGAGCCGTCCTCGTTGACGCAGAACTTGGGCACGAGGAACATCGACAGGCCCTTGGTCCCCGGGCCGGCGCCGTCAGGCCGGGCGAGCACGAGGTGGAAGATGTTCTCCGCCATGTCGTGTTCGGCGCCGGTGATGAAGCGCTTGACACCTTCGATGTGCCAGGTCCCGTCCGGCTGCTCGATCGCCCTGGCGCGCCCGGCGCCCACGTCAGAGCCGGCGTCCGGCTCGGTCAGCACCATCGTGGCGCCCCACTCGCGCTCGATGGCCAGTTCGGCGAAGCGCTTCTGCTCCGGGGTCCCGATCCCGGACAGTATGGCGGCGAACGTAGGGCCATTGGAGTACATCCATACGGCCGGGTTGGCCCCCAGGACGGCCTCGGCGACCGCCCAGCCCAGGGACCTGGGCGCCACCGTCCCGCCAAGCTCCGGCGGAACAGCCAGACGCCACCACTGCGCGTCCATCAACGCACGGAACGACCTGCGGAACGACTCAGGCAGCGTCACGTTCCCCGTCACAGGGTCGAAGACGGGCGGGTTGCGGTCGGCGTCGACGAACGACTCAGCCACTGGCCCGATAGCAAGCCGGTTGACCTCGGCGAGCATGTCGCGGGCAGTCTCCTCGTCGACCTCAGCGAACGGGCCGGTGCCCAGCACCTGCTGGCGGCCGAGCACCTCGAAGAGGTTGAACTCGATGTCCCGGAGATTGCTCTTGTAGTGGCTCATGTATCGCTCCGCAGCTCGGGTGACCTAGTCCTATGTTACTCGCTAGTAGGAAATTTGGCACCCTCTAGATCATGAGCGTGTCGCTGTCGGCTGCGGTATTTTCGCGCTGAGGTGTTTCCGTGTTCAGCTGTTTCGGCGCTTTTGAGGCATCACGGGCACCTTGAGGCTAGGCTTCCGACTCGTGACGGATCTTCGCGACCCTTCGGGAGGCCTCCCCACGCGGCAGCCTAACGACGGCATGCCTTCCCGGCAGCCGGGCGGGTCGCTGCCGTCGCGAGAGTTCCCGAACGACCTGCCCGCCAGGCACCCGAACCAGGACTTGCCTGCTAGGCACCCGCAGCCCGACCTGCCCGGCAGGTACCCCGGCCCCGGCCCTGGCCCTGGCCCGGACCTTCCCGGCAGGCAGCCGAACCCGGAGCAGCCCGTGAGGCGTCCAGGCCCGGCGGACCAGCCCGAGAACCTTCCCGGTCGCCAGGCCATGCCGAGCCGCCAGTCGACGGTCCGGCCGCCCCGCCCGGCCGGCCGGCATCGCCGTGCGGTGCCCGCGAGCCTGCCGCAGAGCGCCCCGGCACTGGTGATCGCCGTCCCGGGCGGCGACACCGATCTCACGTCGGGGCCGGTCGGCGAGCTGGCCGCGATACTCCGCGTCGATAACCCCGCGGTAGACGTGCGCGCCGCTCGCATCGACGGCGGCGGCCGTTCCGACCCCACCGACGTTCGTGCCATCCTCGCGGACGCCGCCGCGCGGCGTCCGGCCGGCGCGCTGTGCGCCGTGGTGGTACCGCTGATCGCCACGCCCAACCCGCCGCTGACCCGCAGGCTGCGCGAGGCAGTGGCCGCCAGCGAGGCGAACGCGCTCGTCTGCGGTTTCATGAACTCCAACGCGCTGATCGCTGAGGTCCTGCACATCCGGTTGTCCGAGGCAGGTCTCGCGCGCGCGGACCGGGTACGGCTGTTCAGCATCGTCACCGCGGCTGACGGCATCCTCATCGCGACCGTCGGCGGCCCGGACGCCGCCGCGGCGGCCAACGTGACGTCGGTGCTGCTCGCCGCCAGGCTCGCCCTGCCGGTCATCTCGGTGTCGCTGGACAGCCAGCCGTCCCTTCAGGAGGGCGCGATGCGCCTGAAGGAGATGGGCGTGAACCGGCTCGCCATCGCGCCGTGCTTCATCGGCCCCGAGGCGACCAAGAACGACCTGGACGCGATGGCCGTCGGCGCCGAATACGCGGCGCCGCTCGGCGCGCACGGCAACATCGCCAAGCTCGCCGCCGCGACCTACGGCCAGGCGATCAGCCAGCTAGAGATCCCGGGGGAGCAGCTCTAGCCCGCGCGGTCCCGGCCCTATCACCGCCCGTAGCTGCCTAAACTTGGTGTGGCAAGGGGTCTTTCCAACCATCGCCGCGGTTGGTGCGTCTTAAGGGACATAAAAGGACCTGCGTGGCGATTTGCGGGAGTTAAAAACATGCGTTCACTTTCGAAGGCGCTAGGCCTGGCGGTGGGCCTCGTCGCGGCGGGAGCTGTCATGCTCCCCCTGACGGCGAACGCGAGCACGGCGGCCGACAGCCCGGGCGGCTTCTACTACGGGACCGACAGCTGGCCGATGCCGGTGACCGGAAGCGGTCCGTACCACGAGCCCGTCTTGGGTGGCAACTACGGCGGCTACATCGGCATGGCCGGGAACTGGGAGGGCACCGTGGGGGGGTGCGGGAGATATTACTTCCGCGCCTGGTCGTCGACCAACAGCGCGCAGGCTGACACCAACTACACCAAGTACCACGTCGGTATCGGTACCGGCGTCTACTGGTTCATGGGCGGTCCCGGTGTCGATCCGGACTGGAACGGCACCGCTGCGCAGGCGGCTAACTGGGGTGCGTACCAGGCGAGAAAGGCGCTGGCGGCCATGGCGAGCGAGCACGTTACCTACCCCGTGGTGTGGGCGGACATAGAGGAGCCGGGGATCGCGCCAGCGCGGGACAACGGGTGGAACGAGGTCTACACCGCACCGTGCAGTGGGGTTGTGAGGCAGCTGCACACCCCCGCGACGGTTGACCGGGCCGAGTTCAACGCGTTCGCGAACTACATCACCACGCACTCCAAGTACAAGGTCGGCGTCTACTCTTCGGCCCCGATCTGGGAGAACATCTTCGGCACCGGCGCCAGCGCGTCGATCCCGAACACCTATGAGTGGACCTACCTGCCGGAGACCTCGCACCTGTCCGAGGCGCCGGCCGGCTGGTGCCTGCACGGAACGTCGTCGTGCGCGCAGTTCTTCGGCGGGCAGACGTCGGCCAGCAAGTACGCCCTCATGTGGCAGTGGTCGGGCGGCGGCGGCATCACCAACGGCGTCGGCGACTTCGACCAGATCGACATGGCCCGTATGAAGTAGCCGGACGGCCTTCGATTCGGTACTCGACCCGCTACTCGTTACCGGCGAGCAGCGGGTCGAGCCGTACCGCCGGGTTGTCGCGCGTGATGGCGTTCAGCCGCCACTTGTCGGCGAACAGCGCGAGCAGGACTCCGTCCAGCCGCCGCGTGAGCACCTCGACGCCCCGCTGGCCCGCCAGCGCCACCGCGCCGTCGGCGTCGGTGAGCCGGGCCAGTGAGTAGTCGAGATGGTCAAGCTCGGAACGAGCGCCGAACTCATGCTCGAGCCGGTGCAGAACCACGTCGAACTGCAGCGGTCCGACGGCGGCGAGCACCGGCGCCTGGTCACCGCGCAGGTCGGAGGACAGCACCTGCACCACGCCCTCGGTGTCGAGCTGGTCGATACCGCGGCGGAACTGCTTGTACTTGCTGGCGTCCTTGCAGCGCACGACGCCAAAGTGCTCCGGCGCGAACGACGGAATCGGCGGGAAGGCCACAGGCACGTCGGCGAACAGCGTGTCTCCAGGGCGCAGCGCGGTGGCGTTGACCAGCCCGATCACGTCGCCGGGAAACGCCACGTCCACGGTCTCCCTGTCCTGGCCGAACATCGCCTGCGCGTACTTCGTCGCGAACGGCCGCCCGGTAGCGGCGTGGGTGAGCACCATGCCGCGCTCGAACCGCCCAGAACACACCCGGACGAACGCCACCCGGTCCCGGTGCGCCGGGTCCATGTTGGCCTGCACCTTGAACACCAGCCCGGAGAACGGCGCGTCGACCGGCCGCGCGACCCCTGCCACATCGAGCCGGGGCGACGGTTCCGGGGCCAGCGAACGCATGGCGTCGAGCAGCCTGCGGACGCCGAAGTTCGGCAACGCCGCCCCGAACAGCACCGGTGACGACTCCCCGGCCAGGAACGACGGCATGTCGACGGTGGCCCCGATCTCGTCGAGCAGCGCGAGCTCGTCCGCCGCGACCTCGTACGCCTTGCCTTCACG
>Ga0187808_10000042_pt1 | contig 24380 bp, 16 predicted proteins | sample NC_wetland_sal_i_5_FD_132427 | JGI IMG/M metagenome (GOLD analysis project Ga0187808, IMG submission 132427) | Wetland sediment microbial communities from Neuse River Estuary, North Carolina, USA - ASW_3 | ecosystem: Environmental > Aquatic > Freshwater > Wetlands > Sediment | place: USA: North...
CGAAGGCGCCGCAGAAATCAGTGACGTCCGCGGCGCCTGCGCCGCCGGGAGCTCAGAAGACGCGCCGACAGACGTCGATGGAGCAGCGGACGCCGACAGCGGGGGCGCCTCCTCTGCTTTCTGCGCCGCGCGCACATCCGACCAGTGCCCGGGCGTGCCGGGCAGCGGCGGAGCCGCATCGGGAGAGCGCGGGGCGTGGTAGGGGTCGGACGGGACGGCAGCCGCGGGCGGGAACGCCTGATGCATGTCCGGATAGCCAGGCAGCGCGTTGGGATCAGGAAGCTGCTCCATCACGGGCACGTCGGGCGGCTCTTCGTCCTGCGGGAACTCCCTCGGCAGCAGCCGCGGAAACAGCCCGGTGCCCTGCGGGTGCACGGAAGAGAACGGGTTCGCCCCCGAGACCACGTAGTCGTCGTACGGGACCTCGTCAAAGCCGTCTGCGGCGGCAACTTTAGCCTCACCGGGCGCCTGCGCTCCGGATGACCCGTCCGCCACCGGAGCGGCCGCACCATTAGCCGTACTCTCGGCCGCGCCGTTCGCACGCTCCTCGGGATCGCGAGCGGCCGTGGGATCGTCATGCTCGTTCGGTGTCATGTTTCGTCCCCATCCTCACGAGTACCGGGAACGCGGCAGGGGTTGGCACCTACTACCGAGCCTAAGCCACCTACTTGCTCTTGCCATACTTTTCGCGGCAGACAATGAGCTCATCGCACTGATCACCCGACCCGAATGACCGACGTTGACGGACTTTAGTGATAAATGTTCCCAATGGGGAGGAAGTTATGCATGCGGTCGTCATCACCGAACCTGGAGACCCAGACGTCCTGCGCTGGACCTGGGTAGAAGACCCGGTGGCAGGTCCTGGCGAGGTGCTGGTGGACATCGCAGCCAGCGGGGTCAACCGCGCGGACCTGATGCAGCGCCAAGGGATGTACCCACCACCGCCCGGCGCACCCCCGTATCCGGGCCTTGAATGCGCGGGAACGATCGCCGCTGTCGGGCCCGGGGTTACCGGCTGGCAGCCCGGCGACCGCGTGTGCGCTCTGCTCAGCGGCGGCGGGTACGCGGAGAAGGTGGCCGTGCCCGTCGGTCAACTGCTGCCCGCCCCGGCGTCGGTCGGCCTCGCCGAGGCCGCCGCCTTCCCCGAGACGGCGTGCACGGTGTACTCGAACGTCTTCGCTGGCGCGCGGCTGGCCCAGGGCGAGACCCTGCTCGTGCACGGCGGTGCTAGCGGCATCGGCACGATGGCCATCCAACTGGCCAAGAATGCCGGTGCGACGGTCGCGGTGACGGCAGGCTCGGCGGACAAACTCGCCGCCTGCCGCGAGCTTGGCGCCGACATCCTCATCAACTACCAGGAAGAGGATTTCGTGCAGAAGATCCGCGAGGCCACGCGGGGCCGCGGCGCCGACGTCATCCTGGACATCATCGGCGGCGCCTACCTCGCCCGCAACGTGGAGGCTCTCGCGGCCGACGGCCGGCTCGCGAACATCGGCATGCAGGGCGGCCGCAAAGCCGAACTTGACATGGGCATGCTGATGGCAAAACGGGGCACGATCACGGCGACGACGCTCCGGGCGCGCCCGGCACCGCAGAAGGCGGCCATCGTCAGCGCCGTCCGCGAGCACGTCTGGCCCCTCATCGACGCCGGCAAGATCCGCCCGGTTATCCACCGTGAGCTGCCGATGCGGGAGGCGCCAGAGGCACACAGGATCATGGCCGCGAGCACCCACATCGGCAAGATCCTCCTGCGGACCCAGTGATCTCTCCCGCGCGGTAACGTGAGGAAAATGAACGAGGAAAAGAGCCCAGCAGAGCAGGGCAGGCCGCAGATGGTCGTGGTGGGACCAAACGGCATGGCCATCGACGGCGGTCCGGAGAGCGCCGAGGGCAGCGACGCCGAGCGTCCGATCACCGAGATGGTCGAGCAGCCCGCCAAGGTAATGCGGATCGGCAGCATGATCCGTCAGCTCCTGGAGGAGGTGCGGGCCGCGCCGCTTGACGAGAAGAGCCGGGCGAGGCTCGCGGAGATTCACAAGAGTTCCATCAAGGAACTCGAAGACGGCCTAGCCCCGGAGCTCGTCGACGAGCTCGAGCGGCTATCACTCCCGTTCGCGGATGACGTCACGCCAAGCGAGGCGGAATTGCGGGTCGCGCAGGCTCAGCTCGTGGGCTGGCTCGAAGGGCTCTTCCACGGCATCCAGACCACGCTGTTCGCGCAGCAGATGGCCGCTCGCGCGCAGCTCGAGCAGATGCGCCGCGCGCTTCCGCCCGGTCTCATGCCAGCACCCGATCAAGAGCAACAGCAGCCACACCGCAGCTCAGGCCCGTACCTGTAAACCTCACGGCCGACCGTAGCGGAGCCTGCCAAGCCAGGCCGCGGCCTCGGCGAACTCGGAATCGGACGTGCCGGGGCGGACCTGCGTCCGCCCCCCGTCGCTTCGCGGATAGCTGCCGAGGAAGCGAACATCGGCACACACCCTGCGCACGCCCATCATCGCCTCGCCGACCCTCGCGTCGTCGATGTGTCCCTCGCAGTCGATGAAGAAGAAATAGCTGCCGAGCGCGTCCCCGGTCGGACGGGACTGGATCGTCGACAGGTTGATACCGCGCACCGCGAACTCGGTGAGGATCTCCATCAGCGCGCCAGGGTGGTCGTCGGCCAGGAACGCGGCGAGGGAGGTACGGTCGGCGCCGGACGGCCCGGCGATCTCGCCCTGCGGGCCCACCATGACGAACCTGGTCACCGCGTTAGACCGGTCATGGACGTCCTCGGCCACTACGGCAAGGCCGTACCTGGCCGCGGCGAAGGCGCCCGCGAGCGCCGCGTCCAGGTGCTGTTCTGAGACCTGCCTGGCCGCCTCGGCGTTGGAGGCCTGCGGCACCCATTCGGCGTCCGGCAGGCTGGCGGCGAGCCAGCGCCGGCACTGCGCCTGCGCTTGCGGGTGCCCGCCGACGGTCTTGATGTCAGCGATTCCCGTACCCGGCGCGGCGAGCAGCGCGAACTCGATCGGAAGCAGCGTTTCGGCCCGGATGAGCAGACCGCTTCCGCCGGCTAGGTCGTCGACCGTGGCGGTGACGATGCCTTCCACGGAACTTTCCATCGGCACCACGGCCCGGTCAGCCGCACCGGAGCGTACCGCCCCCAGAGCCACCGCGACCGAGGGATACGAAACTGGCACCACCTCGTCGGCATTGAGCGAGCCGGTCAGGCTCGCCACCGCCGCCTCGGTAAACGTTCCTTCCGGCCCCAGGTAGGCATAGCGCATAGCCCCATCATGCCGTAGCGCGGGTACGCCGCGATCCGTTGTTGCGCTTCCCTGACGGCGCCGGCCCGTCCGCGACGAGCCCCGCGCCCGCCCGGGCCGAACGAACCGCCTGCGCCTCCTCGGGCGACAACTCCTCCGTACCCTGACCCGCCATCACGGGTTTGGCATAGGTGCGCGTCTCGGCGCGTGAATTGATCGAGCTGAGCACGACCCCGTCGCCTGAGGAGTTCAGCAGCGCCACGGAGAAGGACAGCTGACCGGACATCTCGTTGAGCGCGTCGTACCTGACGATCGCGACGTCACGCAGCGCGCGCGGATCGACGGTGCCGCGTGAGCCGATGGCGCCCTGGATCAGGTCGTTGCACTCGCGAACGGCCCGAGCGGCACGCCGCCGGGCAAGCAGCGCAAGTATGACCCCGACAACCCCGCAAAACGCCCCGACCGCAGAGGCGAACGCAATGGCTTTCACGTTGAGCACTATACCGGTCACACCTGGTTCGCATCGGCCAGGCCCGCTGGCCGCGAGGTTCGCGACGACCGCCCTGGCCGGGACGGCCGTGCTGGTCCCGCCCGCCGCCCTACCGCGATCACCAGCAAGAACGTCACCGCTGCCAGCACCGCGGGGGTCAGCGCCGACCGCACCACGGGTTCCATCCAACGCAGCCCGTCGGGAATCGTGATCCCCGTCGAACGGGCCGGCAGGTACCCGAACGCGAGCCCGGCTGTCCGCGCGAGCAGCAGCCAGTCAAGCTCGGTCGCCGGCAGCAGCGGCAGCAGGGCCCAGCCGAGCGCGTCATACCACGGCAGCACGTACGGCCAGGCCACCAGCCAGGCGAGCACCAGCGCGAACGGCGCCCACGCCCACACATCCGCCAAAGACTCGCGCGGGCCCGGATCCGCCGGGGACTTGATTGCGCAATCGGGAGGGTCGCTAGGGCGCCGTTGATCGCGCGATCGAGGCCGCAGCAACGCGCCCGCGAGGCCGACCATGAGCACCACGGCGAGCACGCGCACCACATCGTCCGCGGCGGACTCCGACATCACGATCACCCGCAACAGGGTCCGCACCACACGCCACGGCGACCCCACAGAAACCATCCCGCTGGCGCGCAACGACTGCGCCACGCCCGCTCTCCCGATCAGCGCCACATCGGCGGCGGCCACCGCCAAAAAGCCAGCCGCGAGTCCCGCCAACGTCGACCGCACGAAAGCGGGAGGCGGGCCGCTGACCGCGCGCGCGAGACGCGAAGGCGGGTCGCTCGGCGCGCGCGCCGGAGGCGCGGCGGGTACCCCGGATTTATTTGCGGTTTGCGGCGTCATAGCACCGGAATTCGCAAACAAATCGGCGGGGCGGCGCGAGGCGACCGCGATCGCCAGGCCCAGGAAGATCAGGAGCACCGTTGGCTTGACGGCGAAGCCGAGTCCGAGGATGGCACCAGCGGCGAGAGCACGCAGACCTGACCTGGAGCCCGCGGAGCCGTTCCGAATAACTGGGGCGAGTACCGCGATCCCGCCGATGCCGCATACGGTGGCCAGCCCGTCGACGTGGCTGCCCGCCACAAGAACCTGCAGCAGCAGCGGGTTGCACGTCCACAGCACCGCCGCCCGCAGACGCGCTCCGGCCACCGCCCCCGGCCTGCGCGCGAGCCGGTCGAGCAGCAGCCCGGTGGCCGCGAACGCCGCCACGTTCAGCAGGTCGAGCACGAACACGGTCAGCCGCGCCGACGTGCCGCCGATCAGCGACGCGAGCCCGAACACCCCCGAGGCGAGCGCGCCGTACACCGATGGGGTGCCCGCCCAGTCCTGCACCGCGCGCGCGACAGGATCACCGAGCCTGGCCAGTGCCTGCGGCGCCATCAGGTAGGGGTTATGCCCGGTCACAAGCTCCCGGCCGTAGGCGGCGTAGGAGAGAAAATCAGATGTTCCGAACGGAGCCGTTGCCCCCACCACCACCGCCGCGATCACCCCTGCGAGCAGGACGTACCGCGGCTTGACCGTCCAGCCGAGGCTCATCGCGCGCAGGGTGAGGGCCAGCCCGAGTGTGCCCGCGGCCAGGCCCGCGGCGGCGAGGCCGACGGCCAGGTAGGGATCGAGGCGGAGGTCGAGCGTCCAGGGCGGCTGCCCCGCGGGGCCGGGCAGCGGCGGTTCCATCAGTGAGGGGCCGGCCGCGGCGACGGCGATCGTGCAGGCGATGCTGACGCCAGTCGCGGCCAGCCCGGCGCGGCCTAGACAGGTGGGGGCGGCCTTCACAGCCGGGTCGTGAGAGCCCAGGCGACGTCGGCGAACTGGCGCGCCCGGTGCAGCTGCGCCGTCAGGTCGTTGCCGGTCGCCCGGTGCGCGAGCGGGACCTCGATCTCGAGGATCCGCAGACCCTTGCGCTTGAGGTCGATGGTCATCGCCGTCTCGACGCCGAACCCGCGGGCGAGCGGGCGAGCGGCGTCATAGGCCGCCCTGGTCAGGCAGCGCTGTCCGTTCAGTGGCTGGACCGGCGCCCAGCCCGTCGCGCGGCGGATGCCCGCCGCGGACAGCCGTACCACGAACCCGTGGCCGCCGAGCTTGACGCGCGAGGTGAAGACGGCGATCGTCATGTCCGCGGCACCCGTGGTGACCGGCGTGATCAGCGGGCCTGCCGCCGCCGCGGTCGCGCCCAGGTCCGCGTCAAGAAATAGCAGGTGGCGCGCCTCTGGTCGGTGTTCGCGCTGGTCGAGCAGCCGGATGGCTTCCGCGCCCGTTTCCATGGCCGCGGCCTTGCCGCGGTTCCTGGCGTGGCGCAGCACGGCCGCGCCGGCCTCCCGCGCGGCGCGCGCCGTACCGTCCCGCGAGCCGTCGTCCACCACGACCACCATGTCCGCGCCGTCGAGCGTCGCCGCGGCCGCGACGGTGGCGCCGACGCGATCCGACTCGTTGTACGCCGGGATAACCACGGCCACCTGCGACATAGCAGGATGGTATGGCTAGTTGACCCGGGAGAGTCAGTTAACCGCCGGGTCGGTGTTGACTGTGAAGACCGCGTCCAGGCCTGTCACCTGAAGGATCTTCTTGACCGCCGGGCGGGGCGCGGCGAGCTCAAGCTCACCACCCCGCTCGCGTGCCTGGCGCAGGCAAGACAGCAAGACGTTCATACCGGTGGAATCGCAGAACTCCACGCCGGACATATCGACGACGATCCTGGTCTCCGGGGCTGAGTTCGCGATCACTGCGGCGAGTTCGCTGTGTAGCCGCGGAGCGGTATAAAGGTCGATTTCTCCGGCTGCGATCACGATCGCGTGATCTCCTTGAGACCGACTCGAGACATTGAGCTCCACGGCTGGAACCCTACCGTCCCCGGCAGGCGGTTCGCTAGGCGTCAGGTCGTCCGAGGTGGGTAAATTCACAATCAGTTAACGCCCGTATACGGTCGTAACAGGATTTGATGGGCGACTCTAGCGTCACTTTGTGCTCAGGTGTGTGCCCAGTGTCACGCCGCGCGCTCTCGTTCGTCCGGCATGCTCGCCGGATCCCGGCCAAGGGGACAGCAGATTGCCCGCGGGCCGCCTCGGCAGCCGGCCAGCTCACCTCCCGGCACCCGGATCACGTCGATGCCCGCGGCTTCCAGCCGCGCGTTGGTCAGCGTGTTGCGCTCGTAGGAGATCACCGTCCCCGGGCAGAGTGTCAGCAGGTTCCCTCCGTCGTCCCACTGACAGCCTGGGCTACCGGGCCATCCGGCCCGGCCAGGCCCGAGGCCCGTCTCGATCACCCGCAGCCGGTCGATCCCCATCGCCCGCGCGGCGGCCGCGAGGAACGGCTGCGCATGAGACAAACGGAGCCCGTCACCGCGCTGCGTGATGGTCCGCGCCGCGAGCGAGTAAGCCACCGCGGGACGCATCACGACGGTATCGGGGCCCGCCAGCGTGCACATCGTGTCAAGGCAATCGTCTCGAGCCGGGTCGAGGAGAACGGCGAGCACGGTGTGCGCGAAGCCGCTGTCAAGCACCCGCCGGCCGAGGCGCTCCATCCCGGCGGGCGAGGTTTGCGCGCCGATCCCGATGGCGACCACGCCGGGCGCGAGCAGCAGCACGTCGCCGCCCGCGAGCAGTTCGTGGCTGGGCTGGTACAGCCGCTTGGTCCCGGCGAACGTGGGATGGTGGGCGAAGACGATCGCCGCGAGTTCCGCCTCCGCCCTTCTGCCCCGCGGGCTGGTGACCGCCACGCTGTCCCCGATCCACACGCTGGAATCGCGGGCGAACACGAGGTTGGGCAGCGGATCGATCACGTAATCCCAGGCGTCGAGCAGCCCGAAGACCGCCCCCCGGCCGCTGGGAAACTCATCGCGTGCTAGCCCCATGATCAGCAGCTGCGCGAGCTCTTCCGGCGGCAGCGTTTCGAGGTGCGCACTGAGCTGACCGCGAAGCTCATCGCCCAGGCGCGGATCCCTGAGCACCGACTCGACCGCCTGCTTCCTCGCGGCGGCGTACTCGAGCGCGTCTTGCAGCAGCTCGGTCAGGTACAGCACGACAACGCCCCGCTCGCGCAGCGCATTAGCGAACGCGTCATGCTCCTGCTGAGCACGCTCGGCCCAGGGCAAAGAGGCGAACAACATCCCGCACCTGCGCTCTGGGGTTACCCGTCTCAGCTCCGCTCCCGGCCGGTGAACCAGCACCGTTCGCAGCCGTCCGACTTCGCTGTCTACCCCGTAGAACTCGGACACGAATCCCCCCGGATACATGCCTTCGCGTCTGATTGCCGCACATCGTTAAATACGAGAACTTCGCCGTGCGACATCCCCCGCGGGAAGTTATCACCACTTCCGGCGTGATTACGCGTCCCGTGACAAGGCAATTACCAAACCGGCGGAACTGCCGTATCGGACCGGCAGTTCGGCCCACACGGTGGTCTCCCCGGGAGCGCACTCGACCGGCCCATCCTGGTCAGCGTCGTCCACGCAGACTCCCCAGCGCAGCGAGAGCCTGTCCACGATCCCGAGGCCGCGCCCGCCGACCGACCAGCTGGAAGGCTGGTTCACCATCGGCACGGTCCGACCGCCGCCGTCGCTCACGCAGACCGCCACGCTGTCCTGGCGCAGATGCCAGGCAACCTTCACAGTTTGGCCCGGCAGCGGGGTAGCGTGGCGCAGGGCATTACTGATAAGTTCACTAAGCACTAGCCCTGCGTCACAGGCCGTGCCTTCGTAAACGCCTGCATCGGTGAGGTCACCGATCAGACGGCGGCGTGCCACGCCAACGCTAGATGCCGTATAGGGGAGCAGTAGCGCGCTCGACGTAGCCACCTCCAAAGTCACCCCGCCCCGCCCGTGAACTGAACGAACCCGGTACGAGCGGAAATGCCCCGTGCGGGCGCGGCGAAACCGTGAACGGCATATTTCACGCACCCTTCACGTGCTAGCCGGGGGTCGTCCCCCGGGTCAACGCGGTCCTAGGGGGTTCAAGGGGTCGGACGCGAAAGCATCGCTGACAAGGTAACGTCAGGTCGTGACGTTCGCTTGTTCTGACGATCCGCCTGGAAGGCGCCGTGGCTGACCCGACCGTAGTAGTTGACGACCTCCACGTGGTCTACCGCGTGTACGGGGCCGGCGGTAACAAGGGCACCGCGGCCACCTCGCTGATGCGTGTGGTCAGGCGGCAGCGTCGGGCGTCGATTCGCGAGGTGCACGCCATCCGCGGCATCTCGTTCGTGGTCAACCACGGCGACGTGATGGGCATCATCGGCCGGAACGGCTCGGGTAAGTCCACGCTGCTGCGGGCCATCGCCGGGCTGCTCCCCGCCGAAAAGGGCGCGGTCTACACAACAGGAGAGGCCGCCCTGCTCGGCGTCAACGCCGCGCTGCTCGACGACCTCACCGGCGAGCGGAACGTGGTGCTCGGCTGCCTCGCGATGGGCATGCCCCCGCAGGAGGTCAAGGCCCGCTATCAGCAGATCGTGGACTTCTCAGGGGTGGGCAGGTTCGTCGACCTGCCGATGCGCGCCTACTCGACCGGCATGGCCCAGCGACTGCGGTTCGCGATCGCGTCGGCCAAGAGCCACGAGATCCTCATGATCGACGAGGCGCTCGCCACCGGCGACGCCGCCTTCCGCACCAAGAGCCACGACCGGATCAAGGAACTGCGCGACGAAGCGGGCACGGTTTTCCTTGTCGCCCACAACCTCGGTGAGATCGAGCAGAGCTGCAACCGGGTGATCTGGATGGAAGCCGGTCAGATCATGCGGGACAGCGACGACGTGCCTGGCGTCATCGACGAGTACCTCGCCGCCACCGGCGGCGAGCCGAGGCACCGCGAGCAGGCCCGGCTGTAACGGATCCGCCTGTTACAGGTCGGCGCGGCGCAGGCTGAGGCGCATTACCGTGCCGCCGGCTGGGCGTGACTGAGCCACCACGGTGCCGTTCTGCGCGACGGCCAGGCGGCGCACGATGTACAGGCCGATGCCCACCCCGCCGAACCTGCGACGGTCTCCTGTCTCGCCCTGGACGAACCGCTCGAAGATCCGCTCGTAGTCTTCTGGCGCGATGCCGATCCCCTCGTCCTCGACGTCCACCTCGATCATCGGCCCGGTGACCCTGGCCCGCACGGTGACAAACCCGCCCGACGGCGAGTACTTGAACGCGTTCTCAAGCAACTGCCCGACAATGATGTCGGTCGCCATCGCGTCGCCGTACGCGAGCGGCAGGTCCTCAGGGACGTCGGCCACGACCTCGTGCCGGTCCGACAGCGGGCCGAACGAGACAACCGTCGCTTTCAGCAGGCCCGCGAGATCGAATGGCCCGTTGTTCACGGGCAGCTGCTCGGCGCCGGCGCGCGCACCGAGCAGCAACTGCTCCACCAGCCGGCCGAGCGAGCCCGCGCGTTCGGCGATCGTCCGCACGGCGGACCGCCGGTCAGCATCGGAAAGCTGGTCCCAGCGGCTCGCCAGGGTGGAGGCGAACCCTTGCACTACGGTGATGGGGGTGCGCAGTTCGTGGCTCGTCGTGGCGAGGAACAGGTCCTTGGCCTCTTCGAGCTCCTTGGCCGCGGTGACGTCGCGGAAGTCGACGACCCGCTCGCCCCCGTCACCGAAGGCCGTGCAGAGCACGTCAAGCCAGCGCCCGCTCTCCAGCTTGTGCGTGCGACGCTCACCCGGCTCGGGCAGGGGGAACGGCGGCGGCGCGCCCATGACTTCGGTGGCGGGCATACCCGTGATCCGGTGAGCGGCCGGGTTCCACTGCTTGACCAGGCCATCTTCGTCGAGCACGGCGATGCCGTCGGCGCTGCCGTCGATGACCGCCCGCTCGTGCGCGCGCTGCCGCACTACCTCTTCGAACGCCATCGCGTTGGTCAGCGCCACGCCGGCGTGCCCGGCGAGCAGTTCGAGCAGCTCAAGCTCGACGTGGCTGAGCGTGCGCCGGCTGTAGAGCGCGTAGAGCGCGCCATAGGGGCGGCCGCCCACGTGCGAGAGGCTGAGCGCGATCGTGTGCAGCCCGGGCAGCGCGGACCAGACCAGGTCATCGAAACCACCGGACTCACCGGTCGCCATCATGACGGTCTTGCCGGACCTGAGCAGTTCCCCGACCAGGCTGCCGCCCAGCGAGGCCACCCGGCCGCGCAGCCGGGCGGGCAGGCCCGCGGTGGACACCAGCCGGAGCCGGTCGTCCTCGATCAGCACGAACCCGCCCGCGTCCGCGCCGGTCAGTTCGCGCAGGCTGGCGGCGATCCGGTCGAGCACGGACTCGAGGTCCCGCTGCGCGTTCATGTCGGCGACCACGTCGCCGAGGCGCCGCACCACCCGGGCCCGTTCGGCCATGTAGTGCCTGGCGACGTCGTCCTCGCCGGTCTGGTGGCAGATGTTGACCCAGCCGATCACGTCGCCGCCGTTGTCTCTCAGCGCGCTGGTGTCGATGCGCACGTCGAACAGCGAGCCGTCCTTGCGGATGCGCCGGGTGGCGAAGGAGATCTGCCCGCCGCCGCGGACCCGCTCGAGCACCGCGTTGTGCTCGGCGCTGAGCTCTTCAGGGATGATCGGCGGCTGCAGGCCGACGACCTCGTGGGCCACCCAGCCGAACATCCGCTCCGCCGCCGGGTTCCACAGTATGACCGTGCGATCTGTCCCGAAAGCCACGATCGCGTCGGCGGCGCTCTCGATGACCGCGCGGGCGGTCGCGTCCACCCTGTCCCGCCGGCCGAGAGGGGTGGCGCTGCCCCCTGCCTGCCCCACGTCCATCCCACGCAACGAGGGGTGCGCCTGCTCTGCCACCACCCTTCAATCGTGCCACCTGTTGCGGACCGGATCAGGTAAAGACCGTTACTTCCCTGCTTGACGTTCCGAAACAGGTCTCCTGAAGTTTCCGGTTCTTCCTGGGTTGTGTGCGTTAGCCGTGATTATCGTCACTGTCCGCCGATAGCCACCCGGCCGCGGATCTTCCGTGCCGGATCTTCCGTGACAGCCATCTGGGGCCTATAGTTCAGGCTGCCTGGACGTCGCGCCACGAATAACGCGGCCGGCGCGGGGCAGACAACGGTTGTATGGATGTTCCGCTTAACTGGCGGGTAGATACTTGCTATAACAAAACTATCGACCCACCCGCTAGCCAGCGGGGAAGCCCCCGGGCCGCTAGGACGCGTATATGGACCAGGCTGAGCCTTACCCGGATGCGGGCCCGCCTGAGCAGCGCAGCGCTGCGCAGCACGGTCCCGTAGAGCGGCAGCGTCGGCCAGAGCGGCGCCGCCAGCGGGAACGTCCGCGCCCTGAAGAGTTTCAGGATCCCCAGCACCCCCGCTCAGTGTCTCTGGTACACCCTGTTGTCGCCGGCTACGACGGTTCCGCGTCAGCCCGCAACGCGCTCGCTTACGCCGCCGGCATGTCCCGCCGACTCGGCAGGCCGCTGCTCGTGGTGTACGTGACACCGCCGGGCGTCTACTGCGAACCGCTCACCGGGCAGGTCGTGGGGCTGCCCAGAGATACGGACTCGCTCGAACGCTGGCTGCTCACCGAGCTCGATCAGGTGACCGACCCCACCGAACTCGACGTGCACGTACGCACCCGGCGCGGCAGCCCGGCGCGGGAACTCGCCGCGGTGGCGGCCCAGTTCAGTGCCGACGCGCTGGTGATCGGCGCGCCCAGGCACTTCTGGCATCACGTGGCCGGGTCGGTGCCCGGGTGGCTCGCCCGGCACGCGAGTTGCCCTGTCATCGTGGTGCCCTGAGTCACCGTGTAAGTCGTGACTCATCACCATGCGATGACTCATCATGGTTCCATGACCGAGCGGCACAAAGTGGTGATCGTCGGCGCCGGCTTCGGCGGCATCGGCATGGCGATCGCGCTGTTCAAGGCAGGCCTGTCCGACTTCGTCATCCTTGAGGAGGCCTCCGACGTCGGCGGGACCTGGCGCGACAACGAATACCCGGGGTGCGCCTGCGACGTGCCGTCGCCGCTGTACTCGTTCTCGTTCGCGCTCAACCCGTCCTGGTCGCGGCTGTTCGCGCCACAGCCGGAGATCTGGGAGTACCTGCGGGACTGCGCGGCCAAGTACGGGATCGCCTCCCGCGTCCGCTACGGCAGCCGGGTCGAATCGATGGAGTGGGACGACGCGCAGCGACTGTGGACGGTACGCACCGCGGCCGGTGACAGGTATGTCGCGCACGCGGTGGTCTCCGCTGCCGGAGCGCTGCACATCCCGAAGTACCCCGATCTCGCGGGCATGGGGAGCTTCGCGGGCGACTCGTTCCACTCCGCGCACTGGGATCACTCGGTCGACCTGTCGGGCCAGCGGGTGGCCGTTATCGGCACCGGCGCCTCCTCGATCCAGTTCGTGCCGACGGTGGCGCGCCAGGCGGCGCAGCTGTCGGTCTTCCAGCGCACGCCGCCATGGATCCATCCGCGGCCGGACGTCGCCATTTCTGACCGGATGCGTCTCGCGCTGAGCACGATGCCAGGCGCCGCCCGCGGCTTGCGCTACACGATCTACTGGCTGCTCGAGATGCGGGCACTCGGCTTCGCGGTCGACCCGCGGCTGATGGCCCCGCTGGCGTCGATGGCCCGTAGCCACCTCGAGCGTCAAGTTCCCGACCCGGAGCTGCGCGTACGGCTAACACCGGACTACACCATCGGCTGCAAGCGGATCCTGCTGTCCTCGGACTACTATCCGGCGCTGCAACGGCCGAACGCCTCTCTCGTCACCGACCGCATCAGCGAGGTTGTGCCGTCGGGCGTCGTGACCGCGGACGGGACGCTGCATCCGGCGGACGTTCTCATCTACGGCACCGGGTTCCGGGTGGTGGACGCCGCGGTGGAACTGAACGTAACGGGGCGCGGCGGCGTCAAGCTCGCCGACGCCTGGCAGCACGGCGTCGAGGCCTACCGCGGCATCACGGTCCCCGGTTTCCCCAACTTCTTCCTGCTGCTGGGGCCGAACACCGGGCTTGGACACACCTCGGTCGTCTTCATGATCGAGACCCAGGTTCAGCACGTGCTGAGCTGCCTGCGCCTGCTGTCGCGCGGAAAGGCCAGCACGATCGAGGCCACGCCGGAAGCGACGCGACGTTATAACGACGGTTTGCAACGGCGGCTGCGCCGCGCGGTGTGGAGCGCGGGCGGCTGTCGCAGCTGGTACCTGGACGACTCCGGGGTCAACCGGGCCATCTGGCCGGGCTTCTCCTTCGAGTACTGGGCCCGTACCCGCCGCGCTCGCCAGACGGACTATGTCGTCGAGGCCTGAGAACGCCGGGCTGACCCCTCGCTTCAGCCGGATGAATGGGCCATTCATCCGGCTATTCCCAGCTGGATGGGACATTCATCTTCCCAGCCGCCAATACCCTGGACATGGGGTCAGCGAGGTTTATCCTAGATAGAGGTTGGGCACGATGAGGGGCGGGGGGAGAGATGGGTCCTATCGTGATCTGTCGCGAAGATAAGTCGCACGCGCTGACTATGACCACCATGTCCCTCGCCGCGTATGGCCTCGTGGTCTGCACTGTCTTTGCCGTCATTGTGATTCTCGGCGCCCCGCTCTGGCTGGTATTGCCGTTCGCCGCCGGATGCCTGGTTGGCGGTATCCCGGCGATCGCGAGGCTGTCGAACCGCAACCAAGAGGCCTCGGTAAAAGCCGCACGCCCGACGCCAGAACGCTCTTTCATCGTACCGCTCGCGTCTCCGCCGCCGCCCAGGAATTTCGAGGGCAGGACAGCGGAGCTGAAGAAGATCCGGGATCTTGTCGGCTCCTGGTCGGGAGATAGACCAGCCATCGTCAACATCACCGGACTCCCCGGGTTGGGAAAGACGGCGCTGGCGGCTCAGTTCGCCTATCTCCATCAAGACCTCTTCCCGGACGGTCAGCTGTTCGCGAGCCTCGATAACACGGCTGACTGTGATTCGCTGACACAGCAGACGCTGAGCCGATTTCTCGTGGCGCTGCAGATAGTCGGCCAGCAAACGGCGGAAAGCACCGCGGACCAGTCAAAGAAGTACGCGATGCTGACGAGCAACTTGAAATTGCTGGTCATTATCGACGACGCAAGCGATCCCGAGTGCGTCAGGAAGCTACTGCCTAGCGGCGCCAGGTGCACGGTCATCGTAACGTCCCGGAATCCGTTGCCGGAATTGCATCCCGATTTGCCTTTGCCGCTATCCCCGCTATCCGAGAGCGAGGCCATCCGCCTGCTGGAGTCGGCTGTCGGCAAAGACCGGGTGCAGGCTCACTCCCAGGCCGCTCGGCAGCTGGTCAGCGCGGGCCATCCCCGTGCTATTCAGCTCGCCGCTTCTGTGCTAAGCAATCGGCCCTACTGGTCGCTTGATCAGGTGCTGACGCAGAAAGCGGGCCGCAGGGAGCCTGCCACCCCGCAGGACGCGCTGGCGCAAGAACTCTATCTGACGATTGAGCTGCTGAGTAACGAAGAACGCGGTGCGCTGCCCTACATAGCCCTTCTTGGCGAGCCAGCTTTCGAGTCCTGGGAACTCGCGGCCCTGCTGGGAATCAGCGAACCGAATGCGTTGCGGCTATTCGAGCATCTGAGCTTGACCGGGGTCATCAAGCGGGTGAGCGTGGGGCGGGCCGGTGTGGTGGAGTTTATCGTCGATGACTACATCTGGCAGTATCTGCGGGGGAAGATGGCGCGCAAGGTACCGCCGGACGAGCAGGCCGCGCGGCGACGTGAATTGGAAGCTGAGCGAAAAGCCCGTAGTCGTCGACGCGACACCATGGTCCGCTTGAATGAGACCATCCAGGAATTGAGAGACGCGGGAAGGCTCGCCGAAGCGCTCGAGGCATCCCGCGATGCCGTCGCTGCCGCAGACGATAGTGGCGACGGGTATACCCAAGCGCTCGCCCTCGCCACGTTGGCTGATCTTCATGCCGCCATCGGCAACATCAATGAGGCATACGAGCTCGCTGACGCGGCATGCCGGGTGCGTGACATACCAGCGCCGGCCAGAGCGCTTCGATGCCTGGGCCGGGTCGCGCGGCGCAACGGCGAGCTCGACGATTCCACGAAGAAGCTGGAGGAGGCTCTCACCGCGGCCCGGCAGAGCGGCGACACGGCGGAGCAGGTCAGGATCCTCACGGAAACGACCTTGACGCTCGCGCAAACCGACAGCCCGGCACGTGGCGTCGCGGCCGCGGACGAGGCGATCGCACTTTGCCGCGACGATCCGCGGCTCAGTGCCTCTACCGTTGGTGCTTCCCTGCTGGCCGGAGCCTCATTTGCACGCGGCTCCGCGCTGCTCGCCTGCGGTCGCGCGCATGATGCGGCTGAATGCCTGGCCGAAGCCGTCCTGAGGGCTTCTGAGAAACAGGCACTCTGGCTCGCCTGGATGGCGTGGCTGCGAGGGCGCCTGGCGATGGAGCTTGGCGACGAACGCGCCGCGGTCGCCGCGTGCACCGAGGCCATCGAAAGGTTCAGCGCCATGTCTCTGCGGTATGGCGACGGCAGCTCTCGCCTGCTACTGAGCCGGATATACGCCGACGCCGACAGCGACCGGCTGGACGAGGCGATCGCGTTGGCGAGCGATGCGGTAGACACGTTCCAGAACTGCGGTGATCGAGCGGCCGAGGATGCGGCCAAACGACTGCTGGCGGCGTATCTACGCCGACGGGGCCAGGAGCTTTCTGACGCGGACGACCTAGCCGAGGCCAGACGGATCTCTGAGGTCCTTGGCGACGATGGGGATTTGGCGCAGATCCAGGGTGAACTGGCGGCTGTCCGATCGGGCCCGCCGGCGCCGTCGAACTGGGCCGGGACTTTGCGGAGGCGTCGCTGATAACTGGTATCTGGCTCGTGGGTGGCGTCTTCGTTGCCTCGGCACTAGCCACTGCGTCGATTGCCATCCTGAACGAGTCCAGGATCCAACGGGCCATTGACGGGCTCGTGGGAAGCCGACGCTCAAGCCAGTGGCCGCTGCGCCGGGGAGTAGTGCCACGACAGCTGCCAGTACGGCAACTGCAGTTCAAAGGACGGAAGAAAGGCCTGCGAGACCTCCGGGCCGAGTACGAGCGGCAGGTCCGGGCCCGCGTAAAGCCGGGCGCGCTGAGACGAATGCTGCGCTACACCCCCGTCTCACCCGGGCCCGCACCCCAGCCGGAAACCGGACCGGTAATACTGGTCATCGAGGGTATGCCTGGCGTCGGCAAGACCGCACTGGCGCTCGAGTTCGCCCACCAGCTCGCTGGAACACAACGGTTCTCCGATGGCCAGCTGTACGCCAGCCTCGGCTACGTGGGAGGCAGCCGTGCCCCGGCCGAGATCCTGCAGAATTTCCTCCTGGCCTTGGGCCTCGACAAGGGGAGAATTCCCGAGGAAACGTCGGAGCGGATCAATGTCTTCCGGTCAATAACCGCCGGTCGGCGGCTGATTGTGCTGTTGGACGCGGCGTACGGATACGAGCAGGTCAGTCAGCTATTGCCGAGCGGCACCCGCTGCCTGGTGATCATTACGACCAGATGGAGTCTGGGATATAAGCCGGACATGTTCCGGTATCCGCTGGCACCGCCGCCGACCTCCGACGCATTGCGCATACTGACCGCTTTCGCGGGGACGGACCAGAGCGAGACCGCCACGGACGCGGCCGAGATCGTGAACTACTGCGGGGCACTTCCGCTCGCGCTGCGTAACGTCGGCGAGCGGATCGCTGATGGTCCTGACAGCATCGATAGCGTCGCCGCACACCTCAGCTCGGCCAAGGATCCAGACACGCGGCTTTCCGCGTTCCGTTACCGCGGGCGCGACGTCGGGCGGCGAATAAAATTCGAATATCAGCGGCTTCCGGAGTCCGAGCAGCGTGCGCTGCGACTGCTGGCGATCATGGAGTCGCCGACCTTCGGTCCCTGGGTGCTTGTGCCGCTGATGAAGGTGACCGAGGTAGAAGCCGAGAGGCTGACCGCGCGGCTCGCCTCCTACCATTTGCTGCTTGACTCTGGGCAAGCGGCCGAGTTGGAGCTGCCCCGCTACAGCATTCACCCGCTCGTGTGGATGGTCGCCCGGCAACTGCTCATCCACGATGTGTCCCCGCAGGAGCGATCCGAGGCAGAGTCTCGGCTGCACCGCGCTTACCTGGGAGCCGTGTTCGCCGCCATCTTGCCCGATGAGGGTGGTGCGGAGGGTCTTGGCCTCTGGTCGCCGCCCGCGGCCTGGCGCCCTCAGCAGCCGATATGGACGAGAAGTGTGCACGATGCGCTGCACCGCTGGATCCGCGCGGAGTACTGCACGCTGGTGCGAACGGTGTCCTTCGCGCATATCCACGGTGCCTGGCATGCCTGCTGGCGTCTCGCCGCGCTGCTGGGCGCGTGCGTCACCAACGGACTGGAACCAGAGGAAACCCTCGCGGCCTTCGATGCCGCCGCTGAGGCGGCCGATAAGGAACGCAGCCGGATAGGCCGAATCGAAGTCCTGCTCGCGCGCGGCTCGTTCTTGGTGGCAGTCGAGCGGTATTCCGAGGCCTTCGATGTTCTGCAGCAGGCGCTGGAAGCTGTTGACCACGCGACTCAGGAATTGACGGCAGAGCAAGTCCACCGCCTCAGGGCGTCCGTGCATCGGCGCAAGGCGGAAGCATGGCAGCAGATGGGCGTGCACAGCAAGGCAAGCCAAGAGCTCCATGTGGCGCTTAGCGCGACGCGAGCGGTGCGAAGCTGTCAGGAAATGGCCCCGGAGGCCGCGCTGGTCCGTGCCGTGATCGCGGAAAATGACTCATGGGCGGTCCCAGGGAAATGGCTAGACCGTGATCCGTTCGAAGTGCTGGCGGACCAGCCCAACGACGATGTCAGGTTCTACGCGGACATTGGGCTGGCCGAACAGATGAGCCGGGAGCAGGAGTGGGAAAAGGCTCGGGCCGCGCTCGACCGGATTTATGAAGACAACTACGGCGATGTCCGTCGCTGCGCCTCGGTGCGGTACCGAACGGCCCGCTTGCTGCTCCGCCAGGGCCGACTGGAACGAAACGATCGCCGTCGGCTTGAGATCGGACATCAAGCGGTCGGGCAGGCCGGGGACGCGGTCCGCATCTTCCACAAGATGAACAACTCAGCAGGCGAGATCCGGGCCGGTGCGCTGCTGGCGCGCGCGCTGTTGCTGGCACAGCGGCATGACGAGGCCGCCGCGCTGGCCGACCGGCTGGAATATGAGCTTAGCGAGCTGGATATCGTTCCCCTGGCGCGCGAATCATTGCAGGCACGGGTCAGTCGATGTCGTGGGGAAGTAGCGCTCAAAGCCGGTCAGGCCGGCCAGGCCGTGGCGTTGCTGTCGGACGCGATCGGCCACTATGAGCGCACAGGGGACTGGCACGCAGCCTGCGACACGCGGGTCATCCTTGCCACGGCGCAGGACCGTGACGGGCAGCGTAAGCAGGCACAAGTGAGCCTCAAACTAGCGGCAGAAGGCTACGGGGATCACGACAACCTGGCCTTCGCGAAAGTACGGTTCAAGCCAGGAAAGCGCTCGCTTCGGACATTGAACCGCGTTTTCGCACCTCGCTGACCGAGGGTCCGTATTGCGTGACTAGCTCGGTCAGCGACTCTGGTTTCCTGGCTGGCACGGCACCCAAGCCGCGGCTGGCAACATGGTCAAACCGCGCCTTGACGGCATCGACAATCCGATCACGATCGACCCAGGTGAAAAGGGGCGAACGCCAGACGAGAGCGATCGCTGAGGTGCGGTAGCTCTCGGCGAGCGCACGGTTACCTGCCTCTAGCGCCGTGATGGCCCGGTCGAACAGGTCCTCCATCTCCGGCAGCCAGAAGCTGTCGAGCGTCGCCCGTCCCTCCACTCGCAGCAACAGGAAGTCCCAGCCGACCAGATGGTGCAACTGACCATGACCATCTAGTTGGCGCAACTGGCTGTCCACCACTCGCAGCGTTCCGGGCGAAACCTGGTTCTCATCGGCAAGGAGCACCGCGAGGTACGTTGGCCGCAGGGCAGTGTCCGGCTCTGGGCTGTTGCCGGCACCATTGCCCGCTGTGTAGGACTGATGCACGTTGAGATGCACCCGCCCGTCACACTTGTCCACGAGGTCGCGGGCAGCGGTCGTCACTATCGTCGCGACGCCCAATGCCGGAGCGACCGCGGGCAGCGGGAAAGCCAGTGCCGACACTGACTGAAGCAACTCGACCGCGACATCCATGCGGTTGGACTGTTGCCATGCGACCAGGGCCGCCTCGATCTCTACCATTCCTCCGTTGAACGGGATGAGCGGCGTCAGCGGATAATTCAGCTTCACCCCCTGGGCCAGTTGGTGTGCCTCGGGCCGCAATACCTTGCTGTACTCCATCGGCGGTCGGCCGGTCCTGACCAGTGAGACACGAGCATGAGCAGCGGGCAACCAGTCCGCGGTCAGCGTCGATCGCGTGCCGAGGAACATCTGGCTCAGCCAGACCTGGAAGTAGTCCTGCTCGGGGACCAGCGCGGGCTGGAGCCCGCCCGGATCAGCCCCGGACGACGGGATCTGCGCAAGCACAAAGGCTCGCGCCTGTCGTTGACCGGTGCGCCGAACCATATCCCATACAGACATGGGTCTCCTTTGACCTAAGGGCGTCTCATCACCGTGAGCTCATAGCCGAAGCCCACAACGTCGCCGTTTGCCAGTTCGCGGCGGGCGGCGAAGACCGCCCGGTCCCGGTCCGGAGCGTCAACCCCGGGTCGCAGCACGGGAGCCAGCGCCGCGAGAACCGCGGAAGCCTTATCCGCGGACGTGCTTGGAACCACGATCGCGAGTTGCACCCCGGCCTGGACCAGATCGGCAGCGCAGTCGCGCAACGCGGCCGCGGACTCAGCGGCCAAGGGGAGGCTATCCGTCAGACCCGGCTCGCCGACTATCACCACGTTCACGGCGACGGCGGCAGCGCCGTCGGGCTCGATGATCAGGTCCTCAGCAGACCGACCCTGCCTGACGACCAGCCTGCGGCCTGCCCCGGTGTCTACCGCGGTCCCGACCACGATGATCACATCCTGCGGACTCGCCTCAGGGAAACCGCGTGCGGACTTGGCCCCTTCGGCGGGCAGCGCGGCCAGCATCAGGCTTCGCCAGCGCTGTGGCGCGAGCACCCAGTACGTGCCCTCGGACTGTTCCAGTTCAACTGGCAAGCCTAGGTACTCCGGATTACACCGTTCCATATAGAGCGGGGGCGGCTCGGTGAGCGGACTAGCCAGCCACCTCTCCCACGGCACATGGGCGAGGCCTCGGGCCACAGACAACGACACACGCAGCGGGTGGCGCCGCCGGGTTATCAGGGCCAGCATCCGATGAACGTCCGTTTCCCCGGAATCAAGGACACTGCTGCCCGCGAGGCTCACCACCGAACTAGTCTCTTTGACCTTCGCCCGCAACGGCCATCGCCGCACGACTACGCCCACAATCGCGATCTCCGCGGCATCCGGGCCTAGCCCGCCCCTAATCATGACGCGGGCCGAGTTGTTGCGCGGCCCGCTGGCCATGAAGAGAAGCACATAGCAGGCAATGCCGAGCAGAGCGCAGACATAGGCGGCAACTCGCAACGGCTGCACCCTCAGCACGGGCAGCGTGCCGACCGCACGGGCGAAAAAGCCGTAGAGGATGAGCGCGACCAGCGCGGCGCCGAGCGTCGCGCCGGTGGCAAGCGTGACTCTTTTCCTGCGGGAGACCAGCCGATTGCTGGCGTAGCCAGCGTCCAGCTCCTGCTTGCTGCCAGGAGCGACCACCGACTGAAGCCGCCGTTCTAGTGAATCCGGTGGCTTGGCCCGGCACAGTTCGGGCGGGACAACGGTGCTTGGCGGATCAAGCTCGCGGCGCATGGTCGAGCCAGCCCATGCGATCAGCCAGGTCAACCGCTGCAGCCAGCCTTGCCAAGCCTGGTTCGCGCGCCACGGCGCAAGCTCCCGTCCCACCTTCCGCTTAAGTTTGGGCCAATCGGGCAGGTCCGCTCCGAATCGCTGGGCATCGCTGTAGATCTCCTCGAGTTCCTGAATCTGGAACTGGCGCCTGGCGCGCCAGTCCGCCAGCCTGGCGGCCGTGTACGCGATCAGACAGCCCACCCTGTCATCGGCATCGTGGAACCACCTGGCCGCGGCATCGAGAAGGCAGGCTCCGCGCTCCGGCAGTCGCAGGGCAAGGAGTTCGCCCTCTTCGAGCGCCAACTCCGCCAGTCGCCTGCGCCCAGGGCGGGGAACACCCGCGAGCGCATCTTTGCGCTTCATGCCGAGACGCTCGACTTCGCCCTCGGGATCGTCGTTCAGCGCGCCCGCCCGCAGGGCCACCCGCCACACGTCTTCCAGCCGGTCCGGGTACTGCTCGTACCAAGCACCCAGCGGCCAGGACGCGACTTCGCGGTATGACTCCTCCGATAGGCGACCGTCTCGCAGATACGCGAGTTCGGCCGCGTCAAGGATCGCGGCGGCCTGAGCAAGCGGTCGATTTCTGGCCCAGTCAGGCGCGAGATCAACCGCGTCGGCGACCTCCTTCTGGTCCGCCAGACCTGCCAGGCCGGGATTGATCCGCCACCAGACGTGCACCTCTTCGGGAATGCCGGCCAAATCCGGTCGAGCCGGGGGTGGTTCTCCCAGCAGCGCCGCTGCTTCGTGAACCCTAATAGCTTGGACGAGCGGGAGGCTGTCTCTGAGCTTCGCGCGTACATCACTGTCACTTCTGGGCAGCCGCAGCCGCCGTGACACCTCTACCCGCGCCATATCAAGCAGTTGCTGCTCCTCGGCTCTCAGGGCGAAAGCGGTGCGGCCGCCGAGAGCCGATCTCGCGTCGGAGAGCCGCCCCAGTGCCAGCCAGCATCGAGACAACGCGATCCGCAGCGGTGGCACCAGGCGATGCGCATAGCTAGCGGCAGGCGGAGGTGGCAATTTACCAACGGAGTCCCGGATGCGCTCAAGATCGCCTGAAGATACCGGTCGCTGGTCTAGTCGGCCGCTGAGCAGCAAAGACGCTAGGCGATCGCTATCGGCGTCGGCCACTTGACCCGCTCTTGTGCACTCGGCGACCTCATCGACGGCCTGCCAGAGCCACTCGTCAGGGATCGCCTCGGTCATGCCCGCGAGCAGCGCCTCGAGCCGCACGCGGTCGCGCGGATCGCGTGGCACGGCACCGTCGACGGCGGCCTCTGCTGCCGACAGGGCCGAGTCCTGGCGCTCGGTGTCGGCCAGGGCATGGGTGAAGAGCTCATAGGCTCTGGCCGCGTTGCCGTCCAGCAGGAAGCCGCGAGCCAGCAGGACCGCCGTGACCGCCGAGACTTGAGACCCGAACCTGTGGTCGAGGAGCGGGTCGGCTATCCGCTCCCAATCGGCCGCGCCGGTTGAGAGGTGGTGTTCGGCCGCTGTGTCCACGATGCCGCAGGCGGCGGCGAGGGTGGTCCCGACCAGCCATGCCGCGCGCCCGCGATCGCCTTCATCGCCCGCCATCAGCTCGTCGACCAGCTGCATCGCGCGCCGCCAGCGCGACGTGTCCGCGGGCTCGGCCAGTACCTCCGCGCGAGCCCGGAGCCAACGGGTGCTTGGCGTCGGGCGATGAAGCGTGGCCTGCTGCGCGATCTCTGCCCACTGGGTGCGGTAGTCTTCCGCGGGGTTGATCTGGGCCAGCGCGGTGAAGTACAAGGCGGCGGCCGAGGCGGCGGCCAGGTGCCGCGGGTCGGCCAGCGCACCGTCCACGCCGAGGACCCGTCCGAGGACGTTGTATGCCCACATCCACAACCCGTCACGGGCCACGCGCAGCGCCAGCGCGTCGCACAGCACGGCAGCCCGATCCTGAGGCAGGCAGCGCAGGGCCGCGTCCACCAAGTCGACCGTCAGTTCATCCAGCGGGCGGGTCCGTACCAGGCCGTCGAGCGCATAGGCGGCCCGCTTCCTGGCCGTCTCGTACTCACGCTCGTGTTCAGGCGCACAGTAGTAGGCCTCAAGCCGTTCCAGCATGGCCCGGTCCACCTCAAGGAACGTGGTCTTGAGATCCTTGTCGACGTGCGTGCTGATCCACTCGGTGGTAGCGAGCTCTTGCCAGGCCTCGTCCAGGGTGGCCTGAGCCCGTTGGTCCGCTGCCGCCAGCATCGCTCGGTCGAAGCGGCGCAGGAGGACGACCGTCGGCAGCAACGGTTTAGAGTAGGGGCCCTGCCGGAGGACGATGCGGTCGCGCACATAGGTCACGTACGCCTCGCTGCGCGGGTTGTGCGTGAGATATGTCGGGTTGTCGCGCAAGATCGTCGCGTACTGAGCCAGGTCAAACGGCACGTGCCGTGAGGTTCTCCGATTCGCCTGGCCACCTGAGTAGAAGGGGGCTTCCAGCTTATCCGGGCTTCGGGCCAGCAGCTCTCGTACCGTGTCGTCGGGAAGCGTAAGGCCTTCCATCACGCGCAGGTATCTTCGTGCCTCCGCATTGGTGAACCCCGCGACCTCGCACACGTCCAGGTACCTCTTCTCGGCCGGCAGGGAAGCAGCCGATGAACGATCCGGATTAAGGCTTCGCCCGCCGTGGACGGTCCGGGCCAGCGGCCGGCGGCCCGCGAGCACGACCCGGACTGAAGGCACCTGTTTGTGAATCCGTTCGAGCAGCCGGAATGCGGCATCCAGTTGGGGCACAACGGCACCGCTCGGCTGGAACTTCGCCAGCTCCTCGCAGGTGTCCAAGATCAGGACAACCCCAGGCGGCAGCGCGCGGACGAAAGTACAGAAACGCTGTACAGCCTGGTTCAGC
>Ga0187808_10000043_pt1 | contig 24176 bp, 17 predicted proteins | sample NC_wetland_sal_i_5_FD_132427 | JGI IMG/M metagenome (GOLD analysis project Ga0187808, IMG submission 132427) | Wetland sediment microbial communities from Neuse River Estuary, North Carolina, USA - ASW_3 | ecosystem: Environmental > Aquatic > Freshwater > Wetlands > Sediment | place: USA: North...
GGGGTAGCGCAGACCTGCCTTTCAAGGTCTGCGGTTTTTGGCTGGGCAAGCGAGGTAGCGCAGAGCTGCTTTTCAAGGTCTGTGGCTCTGGGGTGCACGACCTCACGAAAAGCCGTAGACCTAAAGAGCAGGTCTGCGCCCATTCAGACCTTTGACGAGGCGTCATAGGGGCAACCATCGCGTCTGTTCCCGCCTCAGCCGGGCGGCTACAAGGGCCGCCCATACCACCAGGTGCAGGAGGTCGGCTTATGCTTCAAACTTTGGATGCTCTGATTCGGACGAAGTGGTGGATCGGCATGGTCGTCGCGACGGCACTTTCTCTCGGCCTGGGGGCTGGGGCTGCCAAGGCGCAGACGGGGGATTCTTCCGCGATCCCTCCCTTGCAAAACGTGCTCTACGGCGCGGCTTATTATCACGAATATATGCCCTACGATCGCCTTGACAAGGATGTGGCCCTCATGCGGGAGGCCGGCTTCAGCGTGGTGCGCATGGGGGAATCCACCTGGAGCTTGTGGGAGCCCGCTGACGGGCATTTCGAATACGCGTGGATGGACCGCGTTGTCGACGCCATGGGCAAGGCGGGGATCAAAGTCATTATGGGAACACCTACCTACTCGATTCCTACATGGCTCTATCACGCACATCCGGAAGTTTTGGCGCGGCCGCTGGGCGGGGCAAAGACCTTCTACGGCATGCGTCAGAACATGGATACGGATAGTCCCATTTACCGCTTTTATTGCGAACGCGTGATTCGCAATCTGGTAGAACACTACAAAGACAATGACGCGGTGATTGGATGGCAAATTGACAACGAGACATCGTCCTATGGCGCCTCGAACCGCGACGTCTTCCTGGGCTTTCTGAATCGCCTGCGCGAGAAGTTCGGCGACACCGCCAGCTTGAACAGGGCCTGGTTCCTCAATTACTGGGGCGAGGACGTGAATGACTGGGAAGACCTGCCCACCCGTGATAGCGCTCAGAGCACCGGCTATAAGCTCGAGTGGTCGCGCTGGGAGCAGATGCGGGTGACCGACTTCCTCGCTTGGCAGGCGGCGCTGGTCCGCCAGTACAGACGCCCCGGTCAATTCCTTACCACCGATTTTGGCGGCGCCATGCGCAACGATGTGAATGAGGAAGCTATCGCGGGCGTTTTGGATATCCCCGCCATCAACGTCTATCACGGCACGCAGGATCACTTCGACGGGGCGGAGCAGGCCCTCAACGAGGACTTTGCGCGCTCCCTGCGGGGAATGAATTTCCTGGTGACGGAGACCAATGCGCAAACTACGGATTGGACTTCGTCCTCCCAATTCCCGCCCTATGACGGCCAGTTGCGGGCGGATGTTTACACGCATCTCGCCAATGGCGCGAATATGGTGGAGTACTGGCATTGGGCGTCGATTGCAGCCAATCAGGAGACTTATTGGAAGGGGGTCCTGTCGCACGATTTGGAACCCAACCGAGCCTATGCCGAAGTCTCGCGCACCGCCCACGAACTCGAAAAGATCGGGCCGCACCTCGTCGACTTGAAGATCTCGAACCCTGTGGCCATCTTGTGGAGCCGCGATTCATTGAATGCAATTGATTTCATGCCCTTCGCAATAGGCGGGCCGCAATGGTCATCGTCCCAACCCTCGGCGGACTACGCTTCCCTCGTCCGGCAACTTCACCAGGCGCTTTACAGCCTGAATGTGGGCGTGGACTTTGTCTTCCCGGAGACGTCGGATCTTTCCCGGTACAAGCTGCTGGTGGTTCCGGCCCTTTATATCGCCGATGACGCTCTCCTCACCCGTATCGCGGATTATGTCAAGAACGGCGGCCACGTGGTAATGACCTTCAAGAGCGGTTTTTGCAATGAGAATTCGGCTGTACGCTGGGTACGTGCGCCCGGACCGTTACGCGAGGCGGCGGGCTTCAGCTACCAGGAGTTTTCCAACCTTGAAAAGCCCCTGGCGCTCAAAGGAGATCCCTTCCATGCTGGCGACGGCAACAAGGTCAGCTACTGGGCGGAGTTTCTCATGCCGGAACATGCGCAGGCACGCGCCTGGTACGACCATCCCTTCTTCGGACGCTGGCCGGCCATCACTGAGAACCACTATGGATCGGGAACACTGCTCTACGAGGGTACCTATCTTTCCGACACGCTGCAAAAACACGTGCTTCTCGATGTGCTTAAAGAGGTCGCCCTCGCCGGGCCCGATCAGCAATTGCCCGCGCCCATCCGCGTGAGGCACGGAGTAAATCGACTAGGAAAACGACTCCATTACTATTTCAACTATTCCAGCGAAGCCAAGTCATTTGCCTACCCTTACGCGGCGGGGAAAGATCTCTTGACCGGCAGCGCGATCACCCATTTGCATTCCCTCTCGCTCAAGCCATGGGATGTGGCGATAGTGGAAGAAGAATAGCCCTGCGCTCGGTACTCCCCTATGATAGGTGGTACACAATTTAGGAATGGCTCCAGCGGAGCCGGTTGGGTGTATACTCAAAAAACTGGGGGCTTCTAGAGGGAAGTCAAAGGTCAAGGGAGTACGAGAGCGAGCCAGGGAACTCGCGAGGTTTGCCTTTCTGGATCCGACCTCCCAGGTGGGAAACCGCAGGTACTTGGAGCAACAACTCTCTCAACATCTCGATCAACATTTAAAGTCCGGCACTCCGTGCTTCGCCGGAATCCCTCCTGAACCGGGCGGGTCAGCACTTATACACCAGCAAGCAGGCGGGCCGCAATCGAGTAAGCCTGTGATCCGCATGGTTCTTCTGTACCATTGCCTAAAATCTTAAGGAAGCCGACAATCTCCCTATCAGACTGCGGAAGAACCCCTCTGGCTGTCATCCTGAGGGGCCGCAGGCGACGAAGGATCCCTGTAGCTGCATGATTTCACAACTACAGAGATTCTTTGCTGCGCTCAGAATAACGGCTTATAAGCTTTTTTCAGCAGCCTGGTTGAAGTGGTCGAGGGAAGGGGTAAAGGGAGTGTTTGGCCGGCCAAAGCGAGTCGCGCACATCCTTGCTAGGCTACTATTGTTGGGCTTGACCGGAATCAGCGGGGCGGCGGCCCGTCCTAATCCTGGATCCGCCCAGAACGCCCTTCCTTTGCTTCAAACCGTCCAGGAGATCAGGCGGCTCACACCCGGGCAGGCTGCTCGATCCTATCCCGTGCGAGTGCACGGCGTGGTCACCTGCTACGTGCGGGAGAACCAGCCTCCGGGTCTTTTCCTTCAAGACGCCACAGGTGGAATCTACGTCGACGTCCTCGCAAGCTATGGCTCATTGAAGCCTGGCCAACTTGTGACGGTCGAAGGAACAACCGATCCAGGCACGGCGCCCATGATCAAGAATGCCAAGGTAAGGATCGACGGCGAGGGTGTCATCCCGCCAGCGCCGCGAGTGCCTGTCTCGTGGGTGTTGCAAGACCGGGAAGATAGCCAATGGGTGTCAGTTGAAGGGATGGTCCACTCGGTGGGAGTGGTGAGTGGCGATTTGATGATTACGATCGAGTCCGACGGGTTGCGCCTACGCGGGATGGTTGAACAAGGCAATTTCCAAACCGTGCCCGCTCTGTATGGCGCACGCGTCCTCCTGAAGGGGGTATCTTCATCGGTTCATAACGACCGCGACCAACTCATCGGCTGCGAATTGGTGCTTCCCCGCGCGGCGGACATAGTCGTGGAGCAACCCCCGCCTCAAGACCCGTTTTCGGAACCTCTCCAGTCGATTTCAAGCTTGTCTCAGGCTGCGGTGCAAGCGGCAGGCTCGTTGCTAAAGGTAAAAGGTGTTGTTGCCCTGCAACGAAACGGGAGCTCCTTATTCGTTACGGACGGCAAGGATAACCTTTTCGTACGAACTCGCCAAAACACTGCGGTCAAACCTGGGACTTTAGTTGAAGTGGTCGGATTTCCCAGGTTCGGCGATTATTCACCCTTGCTTGACGATGCCCTCTTTCGTCCCGTTGGGGAGACTTCCGCTCCGAGACCAACTGAGGTCAGCGCCGATAATGCAGGGGTTAGCCTCCACGACGGCGAACTCGTCTCCACTCATGGCCGATTGCTCGGAAGCTCGATCCAGGCCGCCGCTCAGGTGCTTACTTTGCAATCCGGGAACGCAACCTTCAATGCAGAATTACCAAGGGGGGGTGATCAACTCAGGCCGTTCGAAGCGGGTAGCGAGCTAAGGCTGACGGGTGTGTGCGTCGTGGAGAGTAATGAGAATCGTGCCGCTACGGGGATTCGTATACTCCTCCGAGGCCCCGAGGACATTGTGTTATTAAAGACGCCACCCTGGTGGACTGTCGGACGACTATTAGCTCTGCTCTCCTTGATGGCTTTGCTCATCCTCGCGACTGCCGGTTGGGTGCGATTGCTTCGCCGTCGAGTGGAGGAGCAAACAGGCGTGATTCGCTCCACGCTGGAGTCAACGGCCGACGGGCTCCTGGTGGTGGCATCAAGCGGGAAAATAGTAACCTGGAACAAGAAATTCCAAGAACTATGGGGAGTCCCGGACGAGGTCATCGCTGCGCGCGAAGACAAGCCCCTGCTGGACTTCGTGGAAGCTCAATTGAAGGAGCCCTCCGACTTTCTGAGCAAAGTGAAGAGTCTGTATGCGGACCCCGCAGCCAAGAGCGATGACATTCTGGAGTTCTGCGATGGCAGAGTGTTTGAGCGCCATTCCGAACCTTGGCTCGCGGGCGGCACATCTGCCGGACGAGTCTGGAACTTTAGAGATGTGACGGCGGAAAGACAGGCGAACGCGGAGCTACATAGGGCGAAGGCGGCCGCCGATGCCGCCAACCGGGCCAAGAGTGAATTCCTGGCCAACATGAGCCATGAGATCCGCACGCCCATGAACGGCGTGCTCGGCATGACGGAGCTAGCTCTGGATACGGATTTGAGCGCCGAGCAACGCGGGTATCTGGAGATGGTCCAGACCTCCGCTTATAACCTATTGACGGTCGTCAATGACATTCTGGATTTTTCCAAGATTGAGGCCGGCAAGCTGGAACTTGTGGCCATTGCGTTCAAGCTGCGCGCTAGCCTTGAACCCACCCTCAAGACTCTGGCTGTACGCGCTCACCAACAGGGTCTGGAATTGAACTACCGGGTTGATCGCGAGGTGCCCGAAAGTTTGCTCGGTGATCCCGGCCGTCTACGCCAAGTCCTTATCAATCTAGTGGGTAACGCCTTGAAGTTCACTGACAAGGGTGAAGTAAATGTCAGGGTCGCACAGGGACGGGCAGAACAAGACTGTGCATGCCTGCACTTCAGTGTGCAGGATACCGGTGTTGGTATCCCTGCTGACAAACAGAGCGCCATCTTCGAGTCTTTCACCCAAGCTGAAGGCTCCAACGGGCGTCACTACGGAGGCACCGGTTTGGGCTTGACTATCTCTAAGCGCCTCGTGGAGATGATGGGTGGCTGCATTTGGGTAGAGAGCGCGCCGGGCCAAGGCAGTACGTTCCACTTCACGGTGCGCCTGGGTGTGGCAGAGTCTTGCGAGCCGACTTGGCCTGCGCTGCCTTCGACCCTGGCCGACGTGCGCGTGCTGGTGGTGGATGACAACGCCACGAACCGGCGCATCCTGGAGGAAATGCTGTGGGGTTGGCGCATGAGACCCACTTTGGCCGAAGGCGCCCACGCGGCCCTGAGCCTCCTGGAGCAGGCGGCCGATGCTGGAACGTCCTTTTCGCTGGTGCTGACGGATGTCAACATGCCAGAAATGGATGGATTCGATCTGGTCGAGGAGATTCGCAGACATACGCAATTGTCCGACACCACTATCGTAATGCTGACTTCCGCGGGGCAACGGGGCGATGCGGCACGCTGTCGGCAACTCGGCGTCGCGGCTTACCTCACTAAGCCTATCGGAGAGTCCGAACTTCTGGACGCCATCTTGCGGGTTTTGGCCTCTAACCCCCAGACGAAGGGGCCGGCGTTGGTTACGCGCCACTCCTTGCGGGAAGAAAAGAGGTCTCTCCGAATCCTCTTAGCCGAGGATAACGAGGTAAACCAGAAACTGGCGGTTCGTCTGCTCGAAAAGCGCGGACATCGGGTGGCCGTAGCCAACAATGGACGCGAAGCCCTGGAATGGTTCGAGAGGGAAACCTTCGATGTGGCCCTGCTGGACGTTCAGATGCCCGAGATGGATGGGTTTGAAGCCACGGCGGCAATCCGCAAGAGAGAACTAACGACACGCCATCACATGCCCATCATCGCCATGACGGCTTACGCCATGCAAGGCGACCGGGAGCGCTGCCTGGCGTCGGGCATGGACGGCTACATCGCGAAACCCATACAGCCCCGACGGCTGTTTGAGGTGCTGGACGAGATGGTGGCCTCCTCAGAGCCGCAGGTCGAGACCAGCCCGCGGAGCGAGCTCAAGGTACTCTAGACTCAGCGCAAACCATGTGGCTTACGCCGCGTCCGGCCAAGCAATTTGCGGGCACGCTGGCTAGCGCGATTCTCGGCTTCTTCTTTTGTTGCGCCTTGGGCGCGGGCTATCCATGCCCCGGGCTCCACATTGTCCGCAGTGCAGTGATACGTGTCGCCAAGCTTGTAGGACCTAAGCCTGACCTCCCATTCCCCTAGCTTCAGGGTCCTCGTCGAGTGCTCCTCGGCTTTCATTTAGATCTTCTCCGGGTGGTCGTGTTAGTTAACCGCGGCAGTAGTACCCTTTTCCACCGGCGCGCCTACCAAGTTGCCCCATTCGGTCCAGGAACCATCGTAATTGCTAACGTTCTGGAAACCCAGGAGGTACTTCAGCACGAACCACGTGTGGCTCGACCGCTCGCCGATGCGGCAATAAGCGACTATGGGTTTGGTGCCGTCGATCCCTTCCGAGGCGTATACTCTCCTCAGATCATCGATGGAACGGAAGGTCCCGTCATCATTGCACGCTTTGCTCCAGGGTATGTTGCGGGCATAGGGGATGTGTCCGCCTCTCTGGCACGTCTCCGGCAAGCCGGGAGGCGCCAGAATCTCACCTGTGAACTCCTTTGGACTGCGGACATCAACCAAAGGAACGCCCCCTCGGTTAATGGCATCTTGTACCTGGGGAAGGATCGTGCGTAAAGAAAGATCCGGCTTCGAGGCCCGATATTGCGCGTCCGGGGTTTTCGGCACATCGGTGGTTAGTTCCCGGCCTTCCTCGATCCATTTGTTGCGTCCTCCGTTCATGAGCCGCACATCTTTGTGGCCATAGATCTTCAATTGCCAGAATGCCCAGGCAGCGAACCAGTTGTTGTTGTCCCCATAAAGGATTACCGTGGTGTCATTGCCGATTCCCGACTCCTCCATGAGCCTTTCGAACGCGTCCTGAGGGAGAATGTCGCGGCGGATGGTGTCGCACAATTGCTTGTTCCAGGCCCAGGCGATTGCTCCGGGCACGTGTCCCTCACCATACGCGGACGTGTCGACGTCCACCTCAACGACGCGGACCTTCGGATCGACTGTATGCTTCTCAACCCAGTCCGTGCTAACCAACGTTTCAGGAAAAGCGTAGCCTGACATTGCTTACCTCCTTTAAATGGGTGCTGCCCCAATTTGACTCGTAATACTGCTCCCGATTCTGGGGGCAACGTTCGCCAACTCGTAGCGCCGGGTCAGCAGATGCTGTCTCGTGGCGCTGCCCCGGCAGGCGCGCAGCCGGCGCTATTGACTAAGATACCGTAATCTTGACACTTTCGTCAAGATTGCCTACGATAGGTTTGTAGGGGCAACCCTCGTGGGCGCTCGAGGCGCCGCTACAGGGGGTGGCCCTCGAAGGCGCGCGGTGCTGTCTTGTGTGCCGCAGAAGCCGGACGGCTGCTCCGCGGGCGGCGATGAGAGCCGTCCTTACAATTATAATGAGTTCGGCACTGGCCACACCCGGTATAACTCGAGAGTCCTCGGGTTCCACCATCGAGCAGATCGGAAGGACCCCGCTCCTTCGGTTGCGTCATATCTGTGCCCCTTTGAAGGGAATCAACCTATGGGCAAAAGCGGAATTTCTGAATCCGGGCGGTTCGATCAAGGATCGCCCTGCTCTGAATATGATCCTCGAGGGTGAGCGCAACGGTTCTCTGTCGCCAGGGCGCATTATCCTGGATGCCACAAGCGGAAACACGGGGATCGCCTATGCGATGATCGCGGCTGCCAAGGGGTATCGGGCAAAAATCTGCATTCCCCGAAATGCCTCGCCGGAACGAAAGCGGACGCTCCTGGCGTATGGCGCCGAACTCGAACTGACGGACCCGGGCGCAGGTTCGGACGGGGCGATCCAGCGCTGCCGCGAGATCTATCGCTCGGACCCGTCGCTCTATTTCTACCCTGACCAGTACAATAATCCGGCGAACTGGCGAGCTCACTTCGATACCACGGGGCCGGAGATCTTGACGCAAACCGACGGTGGCATTACGCACTTTGTGGCGGCACTGGGGACGAGCGGGACGTTTACCGGTGTGAGCCGCCGCCTGAAGCACGACCTCCCGCATGTTCAATGCGTGTCCGTCCAGCCCTCCTCGGGTTTTCACGGGATCGAGGGGACAAAAAACATGGAAGCCTCCCTTTTTCGGCCCGGCATTTACGATCCAAGTCTTGCGGACCAAAACATCTTCGTCGACACCGAAGACGCGCAGCGAATGTCTCGGAGGCTGGCCAGGGAAGAAGGTCTGCTGGTAGGGGTTTCTTCCGGGGCGAACGTAGTGGCTGCGCTACGCGTCGCCAGCGAACTCGCTGCGGAAGGACGCCGGGGCGCGATTGTCACGATTCTGTGCGATGGAGGGGGAAAATACTTGAGCGAAGAGTTTTGGGATGATCCGGATTGAAACTCTTCACTCCGCCAATTTGCGAGCAAACTCCACTTCCCGCCGCAGATCGTCTTCGACCGGGCCTTCCTTTTCGTATAGGTCAGCATGGTGAGTTTCCGACCTAAAGGTCGGCGCTACGACTTGCCACCCGCAGGTTCCCCCCTTCGGGAAGCTGGGTCAGAACTCAGTTGGGTGGCAGCGGCCGCGGCGTCACATCAGCGTTCACCAACCCTGTGGCCCACTTGATCGCCTCGGTGTACATCTTTTGCAGGTTAGGGTTGTCCCAGTTCTCCTTGGGATGACCGAGGGTTCACACCTTCGTCGGTGACCCGAACAGCATGGCCGCAGAGAGCCCTTGTGTCAAATGACCGGCTAGCCATTGTATTTGGGGGACATCAGGAATATGCTAACGGTTGGTCGAGAGTCCAAATGGGAATTCCGGAATACTGACTGGACATTACGTATTCTATTTCTTTTAGGAGGGCGAGCTTCTATGGAGAATAAGGGCATCAATCGGCGGGACTTTGTCGGGGCCTCACTCGCAGCTACGGCAGGGCTTTGGGCGTCGTCGGGAACGGGATTTTCCAATCAGGCTACTGGCTCCCAGAAATCTGCTGGATTGAAAGTAGGGCTCTACAGCATCACCTATTTGGGAGTCTGGTATCGGGGAAACGCCTTATCGCTGGAAGACGTGATTCGCCGGGCAAAGAAATATGGCTACGACGGGGTCGAAGTCGATGGCAAGCGCCCGCACGGGCATCCGCTCAGCTTGACACGCGCTCACGCCCGGGAGTTGCGCAAGATGGCGGAGGGCGAGGGTATCGAGATTTACGGGCTGGCAGGGAATAACGATTTCAGCAGTCCGATTATCGAGCACCGGGACGCGCAACTGGTCTACATGCGAGACTTGATCCAGCTTGCGCCGGAGTTGGGGGCCAAGACCGTCCGGGTCTTCCTCGCCTGGCGGGGCGTGACCGAAAAGCAGGGAATCGCTTCTTACAGTATTTCCGAGCCTCTATGGGAGACCGTTCATAAGGGTTTTTCACCGGAGGAGATATGGGACTGGTGCCGCGATGGCATGACCCAGTGCGCCAAGTATGCCGGGGATGCCGGCGTGACTCTGGCCCTGCAAAATCATAAGCCGGTCATCCACGATCACAAAGACGTGCTGCGCATGGTGAAGGAAGTCAACTCACCGCACCTCAAGGTCTCCCTCGATGCCTATATCATGGATGATAAATCGCCGGAGGCCATTCGCCAGGCGGCTCACGACGTGGGCTCGTTGCAGGCGCTGTCGCATTTCGGCGGGGAGTTCAAGCGTGAGGCGGATGGAACGGTCAAGGGGCCGGAGTTCTACGCTAACTTTGTCGAAGCCATGAAAGATATTGGCTATAAGGGCTACATTGGCTACGAGCTTTGCCACACGCTCCCCGTGGTCAACGGCCAGACAGTGGGTTTGGAATTCGCCGATCAGTGCGCCGAGGGCGCAGCGATTTACATGCGGGAATTGATAAAAGGCGTGGCAAGCTGATTTCTTTCCCCCACGGCTTATGCCTTCTTCAGGAAGGCGGCAAGGCTGCGCCGAATCGAGGGACGCCCTGCCAGCTCGAACCCTGAACGGGTTGCTGCCTGAAGTTCTGATTCGAAATGCCCCGGTTTGATATGGCCTGCTGGTTCGGCAATGAGCAGCCCCGCGCCAGGCTTCGAAGCCTCTGCGACCTCCGTGAAGAACCGCTCGGCGCTTGGCAACTCGTGAACAACCGCCAACGCCGGGGTGAAGTCAACCCTGCCGGCCAGGTCCGCGAGCCCCAGCGTGTCGCGGGGAACCAGGCGAATATCTATCCGATCTAACAGCCCTGCCCGCGCCGCGCGCCGCCTGAGCGCGGAGAGCATGCGAGGTTGAATATCCACTGCCACCACCCGGCCTGAGGGTCCGGCCAGGCGCGCCAGTTCGAGCGTGAAGAAGCCCATGCCCGGCCCGGGTTCGAGCACGGTCATGCCTTCTCGAACATACGGGCCGAGCACCTTTCTCGGATCCTGCAAGAGCCGACGCAACGGGCTGGCTAGCAAATACCCCAGCCACCAGGGACAAACGCGGTACGGCATGGGTTCCTCCTTCAATGCCTTTCATCCAACCTTGGGTGCAGCCGATGAAGATCCTTCAGGCTCGCAGCCGCTGCGCAAACCGGCGCGGAATTTCTCTCGCTCCTCGGGCGTCATTTGATCCCAGCGGCGAATGAATCGCATCCGCCAGTCGCGCTCATACCCGGGCCGGGCATGGAAACCACTGAACAGGATCTTGCTCAGTATCACCAGGCCCAAGGCCTGCCAGAAGCCGATCGCGCGCAGGCCGAAGAGGGCGGGCATCAGCCAGTTCCACAGCCACATGACCACAAAACCGAAGAGGGGTACGGCCAGGACTGCAAACAACACGAATTTCAATACTCGTCGCAAAACGCCATGCACCTTCACTTTCATGGTTTATATCCTCACGTTTTCTTGATTTCGTCGTAGATGGCCTGTAAGCGCCGCCGCAGATAAACCACCGCGTAGTGCTTCCGGGAGAGGAGGGTGTTCACACTCAGGCCGGTCGTCGCTGCCATTTCGCGGAAACTGCGTCCCTCAAATTCGTGGGCCACGAACACTTCACGCTGTTCTTCCGGGAGCTCATCCAAAGCCGCATCGATTTCTTCCACGAGCAACTCGCGCGCGTAGGCTGCCTCCGGACCGGCATCGGGCGAAGGCAGCAAATCTTCCCACGGGAACCCCTCGGCCTCTTCTACGCCGCCGGGGGGATTGACCTTTGCCGTTTCCTGCCGCCGCCCGCGAAATCGGTCGATGATGCGGTTGCGCGCGACCCGAAAGAGCCACGCCCCAACTTGCTCCAAGGGTTGCATCAGGCGATAGGCTTGCACGAGTTCATAGAAGACCTCTTGCAGAATGTCTTCGACATCGCTTTCGTCCAGGACGTGCTTGCGGATAAAGTTCCGAAGGCGTCTCTGTTCCCTCTCGACGGTCTCCACGATACGGCGGTTCTGCTCTTCGGTCATGAGTCTCAGGCTCAGCGTGTCGTCCATCCAGTAGTGTAGACGAAATTGCGGGCAAGATATTTTAGGTGCCGGGGATCAGGTGCCAGGTATCAGGGGAACATCGGGTAGCGCGGACCCCCGATTTTGGGGTCCGCGGCTTGTCCGTCGGCATGAAAAAAAGCCGCGGACCCCAAAATCGGGGGTCCGCGCTACACGCTTTCGTCAACCATTTCTCGGGAAGCGTGCCCTCCGCAGCGGTTCGGCCTCAGTGAAAATCAGCCGGCGGCGGAAGGCGATGGGGCTGTCCCGCAAGAAGACGGGCTTGGCGAGCCCCATGTATTCGGGGAAATGCGGTTCGTTCAAGAAGCGGCGCGAATGGTCAGCCCAGGCCGGAATCTCGAGTCCCCAGCGCCTGGCAAGGTGTTCTCCCACGGCCCCAATGTAGGCATCCTGGAAAGCTATGTCCGTGAGCTTCGGTTCCTCGCCGATCATGCGCTGCCGCTCCGCGTGGCCGCAGGTGTAAAACTCGTCAAGGAATTCACTGAGGGCGTCCACCCAGTTCTGACCCGCAATGATGCGGTCTACCGTTTCCTTAAGGCTCGTGGGGCGCATTGATCTGCCTCGCAATGCTTCTGATTTCGGCTATCTTCTCGGGCAGGACCTGTTCATCAGGGTAGTAGTGTTTTACCAATTGCAGGAGTCCTTCCTCGCTTGTGCATCCAAGCCGACGGGCAAGCTCCACAATGTCTTGAATGTCATGTCCGTACGACCGAAACGAGAGAAGCTTCATGGCCAGCAGGTATTGGGGAGTGGCCATGAGCACCCGCAGGCCGAACTGACCCTCTGACGGATAGGTCTTGAACATACTAAAGTCGCTACGCTTGGAAAGATAACTGGTGCCCTGTTCGTTTAGCCAGTTCGGTGGCAGACCCAGTTCTTTCCCGACTTCTTCCTGCGCTTTCACCACCTGCCCGTGGCCTTGGGTAATCAAGGCGTCGATATCCTGTGTGGCCTCCCTAAATTCAAACCCAAGTACGATCGCCGCGCCCCCGAACACTGCAATCTCGCCCGCTACCCGCCGCTCGCGGAGGAGTTCACCGAGTCTCACAAGTCCCTTTTCTAACTCTAACTTATTCATTCCATTCGCCTCTTCAAATCATGGACGGTTGGTGCCTAAAGGCCGGCACTACTTGTTCTCCGTCACGCACACGAAGTTGGCAGCGTCGTTGGGGTCGCCGGAGCCTTTGTACTTTGCGACCTGCGGATACGGGCAGAGAGGGCGTGTCATCTTAACGCCTCGTTTAGGGTCGGAGTCGTTCACGTATTTGGTAGCGGTGATTTGAGTAGGCGCAGCACCCTTCTCGACCCATTGCTCGAGAGCAGTGTAGATATTATGCTCGGGGTCGAATGGCGGGGAATCACCGAATTGTCCAAAGGAGTTCGGCCCCGGCCCGCTGCCGCAGTGCTGCATTCCCGGTACCATATAAAGCCGCAGGAACGAATCCGCATTGCTCTGGCCCATCGTTGCGATCACACTTTTGTAGTAGTCGATGGTGTTGGGGGCGGGGATGGCGGCATCGCCCCAACCATGGTACAGGATTAGCTTGCCGCCGCGCTCCCTGAAGGGCTTGAGATTAGGGTCGGTGGCGTTAAGGGCGCCGCCCGTCTTACTGTCGGCCAGTTTCGTGGCTTGATCGATGTCGAACGTTTTGTAATCCCAGCCCGCTTGTTCGTACACCATATTAGTAAAGAACTGGGTTCCAAAAAACGCCATCAAGCTATGGCCTGGCGCCGAACCGGTGATCCAAAGCCCCCAACCCCCCAGTCCTTCTTCCGCGCCGGGGACGTAGCCGGGGAACAATTGATGTCCAGCAGAATCGTGCGGCCCGGCATATATCTTCTTGAGCGCAGCCACCTGCGGCGCCGTCAGACAGGTCTTGGAGTCGGCCTCTTTGCAAAGCAGCATCGCGGGGTCAAAGCTGCAACGCTCCGGGTCATTGAGGAGTCCGTCCGCAACACCGTCTTGGCCGTTGCAGGCAGCGATCACAGCGTCGCTTATGGCCGGGAGTTTGTCGGCAGGAATGAAGCTGGCCTGGTCCAGCGTGGTGGCCTGGGTAACCCAAATCGCGGCGACGAGCAAGTGTGTCCAGAAATTGGCGGGGGCGCCGGCCAGGATGCCGTCATAATCCTGGGGAAAGCGCTGGGCTTCCATCAAGGCCTCGCGGCCACCATCCGAGCAACTGGCGAAGTAGGAGTGCTGGGGCTGATTGCCGTAATAGGCCTCAATGAAGGCTTTGGCCTTGAGAGTCATTTCGTGGAGGCCTCGATATCCGAAGTCAATCACTTTTTCGGGGTGGCCCAAGGCCCACGCCGCGTCACCGCCCGTGTGCCCTGTGTCAGTGCCCGCCGTGGCATAGTCTCGCTTTATCGCCGCACCCAGGGCAGGATAGCCAATCATTCCTGCAAAGCCTCCGTTGCCCTGACCCTGGTATTTGCCATTCCAGCCGCTGGCCGGCAGCCATATCTCGAGCTTGATCGTCGAGTCAGCCGTGGGTGAGACTTCCGCCACAACCCTGCAGAAGGCCGGAACATCCTTGTAGCTCGCCGTCATCCCCGGCATGGGATTCGGGACAGGAGGCTGCGTAAACGCCCCGGCAGCCACGGATTGAGCCAGGGTGATTTTCGTGTGAGGCAAGGCAAGTTGCGCAAGGCTTTCGCAGGGTCTTTGAGCCGCCTCGATCTTCTGACTGAAATAACCGGATATGAACAGAGCTATCACGAATAATGGGAAAGCCAACGATTGACGCATCGCAAACTCCTTTCATGCTTATGGGGCATGTTGCCTGGATTTGAAACCCCATGGCCGAGTCAGATGTGGCGCGGGCTTCTCGCCCGATGTCACGGGAGCGTCCCCCGTTCGGCAAGGGTCGCGGGCGGAGCCTCCCCTGGCCAAAGCGAAAGGATGCCCGTCCCCAGGGCGCGGGAGGCGAGACGCCCGCGCTACAAATGGAATCAGCCTGTGAGAATCGCACCCTTCCTGTCTCCCTGTCAAACACAACTTCAGCGCCACTCAAACATCTGCATTCAAACTGCATTGACACTGCGGGGGACGGGTGTTATACCAAGCGTTGCGAACGCTGTGCCGTCCTTCGTGATTGTTGACAACGAGCAGCGTGCTGGGAACTCCCTCACCCGCTTCGACTCCCGATGAAGTGCATCGGGACGGCAGCCTACCCTCTGTCGGGGGGAGAGGGGCAGGGCAGCGCGTGGGCTGCTTCCCTAGGAGGTCTTCAATGGATTTCTTTGACAAGGTCGACCCGAAAACGCTCGATCGCCGCGACTGGCAGTTGTCGATGCTTTCGCTCGGAATCATTGTCGTCCTGGGAACGGGTTTGGCCTTGCTTATGTACCCTACGGTGTTTGGAAGTAACCTCGCCTCAACCGGGCACACTACGCGGACCTTGTTCTTTGGTTTCTGCGCGTTGTGCGTGCTCGCGGTCGCCTATTTGGTGAACCGGCAACATGTCGTTCAGCAACTTCGCAAGAACCTGCTCGAGCAGAAGACCGAACTCCTGCACCTCCGCCAAGAGGCAAGCACTGACTTGTTGGAGACCTTGCCTGGTTTCGGTCATTTTCAGGATCAGTTGGCGATGGGTTTTCGCCGCGCCGCCCAAACCGGCGAGCCACTTTCCATGGTCCTTGTGCGGCTGAAGCCTTCGCCCATTTTCGACCACCCACCGGAGGTATCAGTTGCGTTAGGGGATGCCGCCAGGGTACTCGTCCGCAAGTTGCCTGCGAATGGCTCGCTCTACCACTTGTCCTCGGATGTGTTCGCCATGGTTCTGCCCAACATCTCCAGAGAGGAGATGAACCAAGTCGCCAGCCGGGTTGCGGAAGGCCTCACTGACGCCTCCGGCGCGATCAACCGTTTTACCTTCGACACGCAATTGGCTAACTATCCCGACCAGGCTTCAACAGCCTACGAGATGGAACAGACAGCCCACGCCTTTTCTCTTCGAAAGAAATCCGTATCAGTCGCCGAAGCGGACTAGAAGCTGTTTCAAAACCCCGTGAGACATAGTGTATTACTAGAGACCGCCCCGCAGAGGGGGAAGCGAGCGAAGCGCCGGGCGCGGAATTGAGCCATCGGTCGACGTCTCAGCCCCGCAGGGGCGTGAAGTGAGTAGCCGGGGGCAACGCCCCCGGAAAAGATGCCCCCTCACCCCCTTTCCCCTCTCCGCGCTGCGGGGAGAGGGGTGTCCCGCGAACGCGGGACGGGGTGTAGGGCCTTTTCCGGGGGTTTCACCCCCGGCTACTCAATTTGCTCCCCTGCGGGGAGCCCAGGGCGGCCGGCCCATGGGCCCCGTACTCGAGGAAGCATGAGCTTTCGACGCGCCGCTGACCGTCCTGGCTACAATCCCCTACAGGTTGAGCATGCTACCTAGGCAACTCCATTTCGCCCGTGATCTGGAATTTTGCCTCGAGGCCAGGCGCGCCTTGCGTGGGCTGGCTACCGCCCACAAACACGGTGTAGCTGCCGGGAATAATCCGATGTTCGCCCTCATCCGTGACCTGGCCCAGGTCACGCGGGCTAAGCTTGAAAGTGACGTGCCGAGCCTCACCCGGGGCTAGAAGGACACGCTCAAAGCTTTTGAGCGCGCGGAGGGGAGCGCCCGGCGACTGCGGGTACGTGAGGTAAAGTTCCACCACTTCATCCCCACTTATGCCGGCTGTATTACGGACCTCCGTCTCGACGCTGAGCGGCTCACCGGCCTGGAGGTTCTCCGCTGACAGCCGCAGATTACTGTAGTCGAAGCTCGCATAGCTTAGGCCGTAGCCGAAAGCATAGAGCGGCTTGCCGTTGAAATACCGGTACGTCCGCCCCCGCATCGAATAGTCGTCGAAGGATGGAATCTGTTCGAGAGAAGCGTAGTAGGTGACGGGGAGTCGCCCCCCGGGATTGTTGTCCCCCGCGAGTGTCTCGGCAATGGCCGTGCCGCCTTCTTCACCCGGATACCAGGCTTCGAGGATGGCGGACGCATGCTCGGCGGCCCAGTTCACCGCCAGCGCGCTGCCATTCAGCAACACCACCACTAAAGGCTTGCCGGTAGCCGCCAGCGCCTCGAGCAGATTCTCCTGGGGACGAGGCAAGCCAATGTCCGTGCGGTCGCCCCCACTAAAACCGGGAACGTGAATCGGCATTTCCTCTCCCTCCAGATTCGGTGAGAGTCCGACGAAGGCCACCACGACGTCGGCTTGGCGTGCTACCTTTATGGCCTCGTCTCGCAGAACGTCAATGGGCGGTTGCCAACTGAACGTGGCGCCTCCTCCGAACAGCGGAGACTCGTGCACATATTCAAGCCGGAATGCATGTGCTTTCGTGTCCTCGAAGTGTGCCGAGAACGTGGTTGGGGGCTCTTTCTTCCCTTCTTCCAAGAATGTGGCGTGAACCGGCAGCACGGTGTCGAGCACAAGCTTTGAATCGAGGTAGACCCGGAACGTTGTCTTTCCGCCGGCTGGATGCCACCCAGGCTTGGGAACGCTAAAGACATAGTCACCTGGCCCAGGCGGCGTGAGCGTGCCTGTCCAGCGCACCGCGAAGGCGTTCCTGGGCACACCTTTAACCGGTGCGGCGGAGTTCCAGTCAAACTGGATCTGCGGGTCCAGGCGTGCGAGGGCTGGCTGCCCGGAAAAGTTCGTATTGGAGAAGTACTCCGCCTTCAAACCCTGCTTGCTCGCGTCGCCGGCCTCATGGAAGACCGTCCGTGGCACCGGGATTGGCAGTTCCTCCAGGTAGGGAGAGCCTTGAGAGTAAAGAACCTTGGCCTTACTTTCAAATGCTCTCCGGACTCCATCCAGAGGGTAAACCGGATGAGATGGCACGCCGTTGTAGTTGCCCTCGAGAGCGGCCAAGGACACCGCGTTCGGACCGATCACGGCGATGGTCTTGAAATTGGATTTGAATGGCAGCACATGATCCTGGTTCTTCAAAAGAACCATCGACTCGCGCGCAGCCACCAAAGCAAGCCGGCGGTGCTGCGGTGAGTCATTCTCCGAAAAAGGAATTCGGTTGAAGGAAACCGAAGCGGGCGGGTCGAACATGCCCAGGCGGAATCTCGCGGTGAAAAGGCGTTTTACTGCGGTGTCTATCTCAGCCTCCTTAATTAAGCCGTCGTGCACGGCCTTCACGAGCTCCTCGTATTCATCGCCGCAGGTGGTGTCGGTTCCGGCTTGGACGGCTAAGGCGGAGCCGTGCTCGTTGTCCGCCGAGAAGTGGTGTCCCGTGGTGATGTCGCCCACTGCGCCGCAGTCTGAGGTCACATAACCCTCGAAGCCCCAGGCCTCACGCAGAGTCTTCTCGAGCAGGTAGGTGTTAGCGCAAGCGGGAGCGCCGTCGATGGCGTTGTAGGCGCACATGACGGAGTCAGCGTGCCCTTCCGTGACCGTGGCGCGGAATGCCGGCAGATAAGTGTCCTCGAGATCGTGCGGCGAGACGTTGACGTTGAACCCATGCCGCTCGCTCTCCGGCCCGCTGTGCACGGCGTAGTGCTTGGGTGTCGCCACTGTTTCCAGATACTTCGGGTCACTGCCTTGCAACCCCGACACGAAGGCCACGCCCAACTTTGCGGTCAGGAAGGGGTCTTCGCCATAGGTCTCCTGCCCGCGTCCCCAACGCGGATCGCGGAAGATGTTGATATTGGGCGACCACAAAGTAAGTCCGTAGAAGATACTGTGATTGCCTTCGCGCTGCGCCTGGTTGTACTTGGCCCGTGTCTCGACGGCAATGACTTCGGCCTCCTGGTGAACGAGACGGGTATCCCAGGTAGCCGCCATTCCGATGGCCTGTGGAAACACGGTGGCATAGCCCGATCTCGCGATACCGTGCAACGCTTCACTCCACCAGTCGTAAGACGGAATACCGAGCCGGGGAATGGCTGGAGCGGCGTGCTGCATCTGCAATACCTTTTCTTCAAGTGTCATCCGCGAAACCAGATCATCCACCCGCTTCTCGATCCCCGCGGAGGGATCACCAAAGGCCGGAGTTGCTTCCTTGGCTCCACGCTGCGCAGCGGCCGGCCGAACGAGCGTGCTACCCAAGACCGCAGCGATCAGGAGCTGATATGAAACTTTGCACATGATTTCAGACCTTCTTGTGTTCATACCTTTTTCCAGTCTCCAGTTTCCGTTTTCGATTTTCTAGTTTCCGGTTTCTGATTTCCAGTTTCTGCTTTGTCTTTCAGTTGCACTCCGCCACCAAAGGCCCGGCAAGCGCCTTGGTAAAGTACAAGACACCGGGCTGTGTGGGCATCCAGGTGGACGGTACATGACGACTGACAGAGTGCCGTAACGTGACCCATAACGACAGGCCCTGCCATTGCATGCCGCGACCGAGTTCACCGTCCGCGCCGCCAATGGCGTAGTCGGCGCGCGTAAAGAAGGCCGGACCGATCGTGTTGGCGAAGGCCGGGACCAGCGTCGTTCGGCTCTTGAAGCTGGTGATGGCATTCTGCTCAATGGTCAGGGGGTGTAGCTTGGCGCCCAAGCGATGAGTCTGGCTTCGCCAGTCGTCGTCGTTCGAGAACTCGAGGCCGAAGTGAGGTTCCCAAAAGGCAATATGACAGGCGCGCCCTATGCCATAAACCACCACCAGCTTGGCGCCTTCCTTGCGCAATGCCCCGATTCGATCCGGATATTCAGGGAGCAGGCGTCGGGTGGCAAAAAAGCGCTGCTCGGGTGGAACGCTAAGGTTGGCGAGAGGAGCGTAGAAGGCCATCTCCATGGCGTACTGGAAAGCGCCGGGATTGTCACTGGGAAGCGTATTGCCCTCTCTGTCGCTCCACTCGTCCATGTTGAAGCCGTAAACGTGCTGGCAAGGGATGTTCCATTCTCGCAAGAAATAGACCGTCCAGCGGTACATGCCCATGGGGCCGACGGGCAAAATCAGAGCCAGCTTGCGCCCGGCTTCGCGGCAGCGCCGAATTTCCTTCGCCAGCTCATGGCCCAGCATCACGTCAAAGTCGGCCACGTCGTTGGCCATGCGGATGGAGAAGTCGTTGTGCCATTTTGGCTGCCGATCGAAGATGGTTCTGGGATCGTCAGCTACGCAGGCGTCCCACTTCGCCAAGTCCCATCCGGAAGGGAAGAAGGATTCGAGTAACGAGCCTTTCAAGGTTGTTAGAAGGTTCATTTGATTTAACCTCGCGATGTAGGATTCTTGTCGGATGTAATTCCGGCCACAACACAGTTACCAACTTGGCAAACGGGGATTGTACACCAATCGGAACGCCCATTCGAAACGAACTTGCTTTCAGCCCCGCGTTGCTTTAGACTGTCGTGCCTCGCAGACCCGGATCGCCTTTTTATCGGGTGAGGTCTTCGATTGGATTTCATCCGGCCTTCAGCTATCGTCCCTCGCTGTACGCTGGCTCTAAGCAGGAGGAAACCTGGCACGTAGCGGTTTCGTCCGATAACAGGATTTGACATGTATCAGCGCTACCACCTTGAAACAAGTTCCGCACCCGAAATCGCCCCTTTCCCCAATCGCACCCGCGTAAAGGTCCAAAAGCGGGGCCTGGCAACGCACTTGGTCAGAGAACTGGTTCGCTATCGCGGGAACCGCGCCGTTGCACTCAGCCGGCCGTGCTTATATGGCGTCTTCTCAGGACCGGTCGGAGGGTTCGCGCCCCGGAGCGACTCCTGCGTGGCGTGCCTGAGGTGCACCGTTGAGTATCCCGAAATGGTGCGGGTTTGCCTTAATCCCGAACATCTGCGACTCGGTGACTCGTATTTTACACCAGGGCACGTGGACACGGTTTGCTACGAGGCGCGAACCGGGAGAGTGCCTGTAAAAGGCGCCGGTTACCGTGGCCGGTTCGGCGGCGCAGGCTGGGACGGAATGTGGACGGACATGTCGGAGATCGTGCGTCCGACGCGCGATGGTATCCACGGCCGTGAGTTCATTTCCACCTCTGTGGATATAGGTCAGAAGCCACCCTTCCTTACCTTTGATGAGCAAGGGGTAGTAACTGGGAGAAGCGCTAGGACTTTCTCCATGCCTATTCCGGTCTTGTTCGATGTCCCGCCCCCTTCTGCCCTGTCACCCAAATTCGTCCAGATCCTTGTGTCCGCTGCCCAAAAAGCAGGGACGATGGTTGTCTTGCCGGTTGGCGTGCTCAAGAGACTGAAGCTCGAGGGACGAGCGATCGTTCCGCTGGTCAGCCATAAGGATGATAACGCACTCGAAGGTCTCCGCTTCACGCCGCTCATGATCGAACTCGAAGGCTGGAATGAGACACTCTTTCGGGAGATCCTGGTGCGCTTTGCCGATAGCGCGATCTGCTTACGCCAGGATTCCTTCTCCAAAGAAGACCTGTCAAAGTATTATCACTCGGGGGTCCGAGTGTTTCACCTGACGGCCAACTACCACGGCTTTGGGCGGGATGGACGGTTCGTGCTGGATCTGATCCGCGAGGCCCACGCAGCGTTCCTCGAGGCGGGCTGCAGGGACGAGGTGACCTTGCTGGGGAGCGGGGGGATCATCGCGGCCGAGCATGTTCCGAAAGCCATTATCTGCGGGTTGGATGCTGTCGGCCTCGACACCGCCCTGCTGGCGGCCTTGCAGGCACGCTTCCTCGGTGATTGTCTGGATCGCCAGAGCAGCGGTTTCCAGCTCCCCAGACGGCTTAGTGTCGATTGGGGCGTGCAGCGAATTGAGAACCTGCTGGCTTCCTGGCGCGATCAACTGCTGGAGATCTTGGGAGCTATGGGCCTCCGGGAAGTCCGCCGCCTGCGGGGCGAGATCGGCCGTGCCATGTTCCAAAAGAACTTGGAACGCGAAGCGTTTGCCGGGATCAAAGGTTATGACCACTAACAGCATGCTCAAGAACAGTCGTGAAGATTCTCATTCCGGTCCTTCAGTCGCGGGAGAAGAATCTCGCTCTGACGAGCCGCTCATCGTCAAAAAGCACACCGCATACTTGCGCCGCGGCTTCCACCTTTGGCCCGAACTCGGAAAAGACAACCTGCCCGCAATGGGAGACTACCGCTGGACTTCAGATCTGATTCTGTCCACATGGCTGCAGGCCGAAACGGGCAAGCCGCCGAACAATGGCCTGGAATACCGGGTGGGCAATTCCGGCGGCGGCTTCGATGTGCTCGATCTCAAGTTCCTCCCGGAGGATCAGCGGCTTGCCAATCACGGGGTTGTCAATCTCTCCATCCCGCTCAACCGCCGACCGTATGATTGCTCCATCGAGATCCCAGTTCCCTTTTACGGAGCTGGGATGTCCTTTGGGTCAATCAGCGAGCAAGTGATGCTTGCTCGAGCCAAAACCGCCCAGGCATGGAATACCTTCACCTCCACCGGTGAAGGGGGATACCCGGACTCGCTCCTTGCCTACAAGGACCACGTCATTACTCAGGTTGCCACCGGCATGTTCGGGGTAAGAGAAGAGACGATCCGGGATGCGCGGATTGTCGAGTTCAAGTATGCCCAAGGGGCAAAGCCCGGGCTGGGAGGACACCTGCTGGGTGACAAGGTGACTACTGCCGTTGCCTCTATGCGCGAGTCGGTTCCCTGGATCAGCCTGTTCTCACCCTTTCCCTTTCACAGCGTTTATTCCGTCGAGGATCACAAGAAACACCTTGATTGGATCAAAACCATCAATCCGAAAGCGCTCCTTGCTGTGAAAGTCTCTACCCCTACCGATATTGACATGGTCGCCGTGGGCAGTTATTACGCCGGTGCCCACATCCTGAACCTTGACGGCAGCTACGGCGGCACCGGCGCCGCCCCGGAAATTGCCAAGAAGACCATTGCCATGCCCATTGAGTTCGCCATCCCCAGAGTCCACCGTTACTTGTCTCAGGAGGGGATTCGAGGAGAAATCACGGTTATGGCCAGCGGCGGGATACGCACCGCCTATGACATTGCCAAGGCGATTGCTTTGGGCGCGGATGGCGTCATCCTCGGCACGGCGGAGTTGGTGGCCATGGGCTGCACTCGATGTGGCAACTGCGAGCGCGGTCGGGGTTGTCCCTTTGGGCTAACCAGCACCGATCCGGAACTTTCGCAATTGGTGGAGGAGAACTGGGCCGCCGGACGCCTCGGCAACTTGTATCGGTCATTCCAACTGCAACTCCGCGATATCCTGCGCTGGCTTGGGCTCACCAGGATTCAGGATCTCGTCGGCAGAACAGATTTGCTGATCTATGGCGGCTAGGCAGGGGGTATGATGGGCCTGCGGCCCAAACCAGGGAATCAAGTTTACTTACTGTTCAGCGTCACCCCCGCGTAAGCGGGGGTCCATGTCAGAACCTGGATTCCCGCTTTCGCGGGAATGACGAGCTTGGACTGATTTTCAGGAGAGCGTGCTGATGATTCGACCAGAGACAGTCGCCAAAATCCTCGCCTCAAGGAGATTGCTTAGCCCCGAAGTTGATCCACGCGCTGAATGGCGAAAGGCCGAGAATGAGGGCGGTTGTGGCGTGGTGGGGATCGCTTGCAATGAGAGGATTCCGGCGCGTCATCTGCTCCAGGGTTTGGCCCAGATGCGCAACCGCGGCAACAGCAAGGGAGGCGGCATCGCAGCTGTAGGTCTCGACCCCGCGGGACTTGGTGTCTCGCGTGAGATCCTCGAGAACCACTACCTTCTCGCCATCGCCTATCTCGACTCCACCGCCCGCTCGGAGGTGGAGCAAACTTATCTCGAGCCCACCTTCGAGATCGTGCATGCTCGTTCCCTGACGGCCACCAATAACGCGAAGCTCATTGACAGCCTCTCTGTCAGACCCCCGGAAGTCTTCCTGTACTTCGGACGAGTGAAACCCGACGCCCTCGACGCCTTTAAGACGCGAAACGGCATGGCGGTAGCGCAGATGCCAGGCGCAAACATGGAGAGCCTCGAGGACGAGATTGTCTACCAGAACAGCTATCGCCTAAATCGTACCTACTATGCCTCCATAGGGGAGAAGCGCGCCTTCGTCCTGTCGCACGGGAAGAACATGCTGGCGCTTAAGATGGTCGGTTACGGTGATGATGTGATTCGCTACTACCAACTCGAGGATCTTCGCGCTCATGTCTGGCTCGGTCACCATCGCTACCCCACCAAAGGCAAGGTGTGGCATCCGGGCGGCGCGCATCCTTTCGTCGGACTCCACGAAGCCCTGGTGCACAACGGCGACTTCGCCAACTATGCCTCCATTTGCGAATACCTGGCCCAACGGAATATCTTCCCTCTTTTTCTCACTGATACGGAAGTCTCCGTTCTCCTCTTCGATCTTTTGCACAGGACCTACTCCTACCCGCTCGAGTATGTGATCGAATCTCTGGCGCCGACAACGGAACGGGACTTCACCCTCCTTCCAA
>Ga0187808_10000044_pt1 | contig 24145 bp, 19 predicted proteins | sample NC_wetland_sal_i_5_FD_132427 | JGI IMG/M metagenome (GOLD analysis project Ga0187808, IMG submission 132427) | Wetland sediment microbial communities from Neuse River Estuary, North Carolina, USA - ASW_3 | ecosystem: Environmental > Aquatic > Freshwater > Wetlands > Sediment | place: USA: North...
CGGTGACCAGGCCGCCCGACTCGGTCTGGGTGACCAGGTCCCCGGCTGCGTCGTAGCCGTAGGTAGTCACCAGCTGTTCCTGGGTACTCCCGGCGACGACGACGTAGGAGGACGCGACCTGGTCGTTGTCGTAGTAGGTGTAGTAGGTCGTCGTCCCGATGGCGTTCGTGACCGAAGCCAGCCGTCCGGCCGGGTCGTAGGCCCGGGATTCTTCCACCAGGTTCTCCGGCGGTATCGGGTTGCTCGGGTTGCCCGTGTAGCCCTCGACCGTGGTGGACGCGAGATCTCCGCTGGCGTTGTAAGCGAAGGCGGTCACCTGCCCGTCCGGGGCTGTCTCGGTGGCCCGGTCGCCGAGCGGGTCGTAGGTGTAGGAGATCGTGTTGCCCAGCGGGTCGGTGACCGAAGCCAGCTCTCCGTGGGAGTTGTAGGTATTCGTGGTGGTCCGGGACGGATCCCCGCCGGTCGTGTCGCTGACCGTGGCGGTCAGTACGTCCGAGTCAGCGTCGTAGGTATAGCTGGTTACCTCGGTGTGCACCGCGCCGGTCACCCGGTCGGTCACCGGCGGGTCCGTCACCGTGACCGGCCGGTCAAGGCCGTCGTAGGTGTAGCTGATAGTGAGCCCCGCCGGGTAGGAGTCGGAGACCTGCGTCTGGGTCAGCTCGCGGCCCAGGTTGTCGTAGGTGTATTTGGTGACGAGCCCCAGCGGGTTGATCACCTGCATGACGTCGCCGGCCGCGTCGTAGGCGTAACTGGTCACGCCCCCTCTAGGGGAGGTGACCGAGGCGAGCAGGTCGGGAGGTTCGGTCCCGCCGCCGATTGCGGCCTCCGTGCCTGCGGTGTAGGCGTAGGCCGTCTTGCAACCCGACGGGCACGCGCTGGTCGCCGGTGACGTGGCCGCCGCGATCTGGCCCAAGGGCGTGTAGCTGGTCATGGTGTCGTAGGTGGGGTCGGTAGGCGAGGAGGACCTGGGGCCTCGCTGGTCGGTGACCTGGTCGTTGCGCGGATCAAGCGGGTTGGCCAGGTCCTCGTAATAGGACGCATAGGAGGTCTGGCAGTTATTGATGGCCGCGCATGTGGTCACCGACGTCACGTTGTTGTGCGCATCGAAGGTCGTATAGGTGCTGTCGCCCTCCGGGTCGGTAACCGTCGACGCGCGGTCGGCCGCGTCGTACCCGTAATAGGTCACGCCGCCGAGTACATTGGTGAGTCGCACCAGCGACCCGCTGGCGTACATGTACTCGCTTGTCGCGCCGACCGGGTTCGTGACCGTGACGGTCTGGGTGTTGACTGGCGGGACCGCGGACGTCGTCACCCCGGACGGCAAGTCCTGGCTCTCCAGGGCGTCGTAGTGGCTGGTGACGTCGGTGGAGGCGAGCTGGCCGGAGTAGAAGGACACGTCGGCGATCGACCCGTTGAACGGGCCGTCCGGTTGGCCGGGCTGGGGGTCCTTCGGTCCGGTACCGAGGTAGGCGGTGTACCCGGTGGCGGACGCGGAGCCAGGCGTGATCTGGGCGGTGGCGATCGACGTGCCGTCTTCGTACAAGGTCGCGGTCTCGCTGACCGACCCCGGCTTGCACGTGTACGATCCCGTCGGGCACGTGATCGGCGGGCTTAGCGTGAGAATCGCCTGGTGCCACTTGCCGTCAGCGACGTTCGCCGATTCGCAGAAACCTACATAATCGTCGGCGACGAGCGTGCTGCCGACCATTCCTTCCAGGCAGTAACCGGCACCGTAATCTGCGGCATCAGTAGAGAGCCAGAGCGCCATTGGCTCGCCGCCGTTCTGCGGGGAACTGGACGACAGCAGGGTCCCGTCCGATTTCGTGCTGAACCACAGCTCCACGGCCTCGGCGCCGGTGCCGGCGAAATAGCCGCCGGGGATGCTGACCTGCGACGTGCTTCCGTTGAAACTGGCCGCGTTCCCGTTCGCGAAGCCGGCTGGGCCGGCCGCGCCCAGGGTGACGTTGGAGTAGGTCGCCGGCGGGCGCGGGCTGGCGGAGTTGGCCGCCGAGCCGACCAGGTCCTGGGCCAGCGGGCCCGAGGTGTCGTTGAGCGGCCAGAAGTCCTCGGGCGAAGAACCCAGCACGGCGCCGTCGTAGGCGGCCGTGGAGGCGCCCGACACCGGGCCGCTGTAATTCCATGCCCCCCCGGCGTCGTCGGTCAGCGAGCTGACCCGGTCGTTGACCGTGTCGTAGGTCGCGGACAACTCGGTGCGCCCGGCCGGGCTGGTGACCGAAGTCAGTTCCGCGGCCGGGTGGGTTTCGGCCGCGTACTGCGCGGCGACCGTCCCTACGCTGGGCAGCTGGTCGTGGTAGATCGACACGTCAGCCATCGACCCGTTGAAGTAGGACCACGACGAGTAGTACGCGTTCTCCGCGATCGTGCCTGCGCCAAGCAGCGCGTACCCGCTGGTAGGCGCGGTGAAGCCTGCCGTGGAGGTGGCGACCTCCGCGCCGTCCAGGTACAGGGCCTGGCCGGGAATCAGCACCGCCTGGTGCCAGGCGCCGTTGTCGACCGCCGCCGGCGACGACATCGCCTTGGATCCGGCGTAGCCCTGCAGGTCGCCGTTGCTGCCGATCCATAGCAGCGGTGTGGCAGGGGTGCCGGTGCACAACGAGCCGCAGTTGGAGGGCAAGGCTCCGGTCAGGCCAAGCAGGACGCCGGACGCGGCGCTGGTCTTGAACCACAGGCTCACCGCCAGGCTGTCAGTGGCGCCGCCGGTGAGTACCCGGCCGGTGTCGGAAATGCTCTTGCAGGAGCTCGCCTGGCCCGGCGTCGTGCACCACGCGCCGTCCAGCGGGATGAAGGAGCTGGTCCCGTTAAAGCCGGTCGCGGTCACGCCCGCCACCGGGCCGGCCACGCCCGGGGTGGTGCCGAACTCGTCCGCCGGGGGGTCGACGGTGGTCTGGTCGTCGGCCGGGATCTGGTTGACGGCCGCCGTTGCGCCGGCCGGTTCGTCCAGCCGGTAGTAGCTGGTCGGGTCGGCGTTCAGCACGGACGTCGGGGCGTGCGAGCCGTTGGTGATGTAGCTATAGGTGGTGCACGCGGTGGTCGTCCCCGGCGGACACACGGAGGTCAGCAGGTCCCCTTGGTAGCCGTAGGTCCAGGTCAGCGCGGTTCCCTGCTGGCCTGCCGTGACCGGGTCGGTCGAGATCGTGGCCACGTGCGGGTATGCGGCGCCACTGGGCGTGGACCAGGTCAGGTGCAGCGCACGCCCAGAGGTGGTGTTTGTGATCGTGGTCAGGACGCCCGAGCTGTAGCTGAACGTCTCGGCTTTCCCCGTGTTGTCGGTGATCTGCGAGATCAGCCAGTTGGACCCGTTGGCCTGCGTGAAGTCGTAGGTAGAGCCGGTTTGGTCGGTCACCGAGAACCCGCCGCCGCTCACCGCCGCGACCACCGCATACATGTCCTGCGGTGGCGCGTACCCTCCGGCGGAGTTCTTGGCGAACCGGACCTGCTCCCCGTCCGCCTCGGTCAGGATCAGCGCCCCCGACCCGTCGGGGTCCGGGACCAGCGACATGTCCAGTACCGACGACCAGCCCGCCCCCAGCGCCTGTGACGTGCGCGGGTCCAGCGAGTTGTAGGTCCGGTCGATCGACAGGGCCGGGCCCACGGTGGCCACGCCGGCGTCGGTCGCCTGCAGGGAGACGTTTCCGGTGCGCGGATCTACGGTCTTACCGGACCCGCTGTAGTCGGTGCTGCCCAGGTCGGAGGTCATGATCGGGTTTCCGTCGTCGGCCTGGTAGGTATCGCCGAGCCGACCGGAGACCGCCGGCTGGGCGTTCCCGACCACGAACGAGATGGGGGTCGTCCAGGTGATCCCCGAGCCCGTTAGCGACGGCGGGGGGACCAGGTCGCTGACCGTGACCTGCCAGTAGTATGTGGTCCCCCAGGTCAGATTGGTGGCCGAGGTCCAGTTGCTGCCGCTGTTCGCGACCCACCCGGAGGACGCCACCACCGTCGCGGTGCTGGGGTTGGGGCCGTTGAGGATCCGGAAGGCGTAGGAGAAGTCCGGGCTGGCCGGGTACCCGCCTGGCACGACCGCCGACGCGCTCAGCTCGGGAGTCTGGGAGTCCACGTCGGTGCCGGGCAGCGGCTCCTGCTCGTTGATCGCGGGCGGGTACTGCTGGATCGTGTACGGCGCGCAGTACTCGTTCCCGCCTTCGGCGGAAAAGTACGTTCCCGAGGCGCTCACCATGTCCCAGCAGATCTCGTACGATCCGGGATTCTCCGCCGGGGTGACGCTCTCCACTGTCGCGTTACTGCCAGGCGCCACGGTCGCGCTGATCCCGACGTTCGCGCCGGTGGTCAGCGGGGTTCCTGTGCCGTTGGTATCCCCAGAGGGGAACACCTGCGAACCCAGCGCGTATCCGGTCCACGTGTTGGTCCCGGTGTTGGTCACGGTCACCGCGATCCGGCCCGTCTGATCAGCCATCGGCACCGTGTCGAAGCTCGACGCCACGCTGTAGGAGGCGTTATCGGTGCCGCCGCCCTGCATCAGCGCGGTCAGCGAGGCCGGTGCGCCAGCAGGCGACGGTGCCGACGCGCTGGGCAAGGGTGACTCGGAAGCCGAAGGCGACGGGGAGGCTGAAGGGGTCGGCGAGGCCGAAGGGGTCGGCGAGGCCGAAGTCGTCGAGGAAGCCGAGGGCGACGGGGATGGCGACGCGCTGGGCTGCGCGGAACCCCCGGACGCCGACCCGAGGACCAGCTGACCCGCCGCCATCGGCGCCGAGCCGGTGACCACCAGCGTCCGGGAACCCACCGGCGGCGGAGCCTGAGCCGGGGCCGGCGCCGGGTGTCCGCCGAGAGCTCCCAGGGTCAGGTGAGCCTGCGTCGCCGAGGCTGGCACGTCATGCGCCCTGCCCGCTGCAGTCCCGATGCGCTCCGCGGGCCCGGCCGCGTACCCGAACATCTTCGGTGACGGCACCCCGTTGGCGGTGGCGGCCGGCGTCGCCGAGGCACCTGGAACGCTGACCACCACGCACCACATCGCCACCGTCGCGAATGCCACCACACGCAGCCACGACCGAGACCAGGCCGGGCCGCGACTCCGGCCGCGCCCAGACAACCAAGCCGACATGCTCGACTCCCAAGGACAACACGTAGCGGATCAGGGCCTGAGCAGACCCGGGCGGTCAGGACCCGGGCGATGGGGCGTTCGCGGCCAGGGAGCGGATCACGTTGTCGATCCGCCCGGCCGCCTCAGCCTGTGGCACGACGGCGGTGTTCGGCGTCCCGGCTACCGCGGCGGTACCCGGGGCGGTGACCAGCAGGAAATGTTGGTGCGGGTTGGTCTGGCTGGCTGCCAGGACGTTGGGAGCGGCGTCGCTGGTGGCGACGATCACGCCGCACTGCCGCTCGATCAGCGTGTTGAGCATCGGCCCGACGTCAGTCGGACCGGTGTCAGACAGGTAGGACACCATGACGTGGGTGGCCAGCGACGCGGACTCCATCGCCGTCCATACCGGTGCCGCTGTTGTGCCGGGTGCGATCCCACCCGGGCCGGTCAGCAGGCACGCCGAGACGTTCAGGTAATGACGAGCTTGCGGTACCTGAGTCGGCGCCGGCCACAGGGCCCAGGCCCCCGCCGCGGCGGCGATGGCGATGGCCCCCGCGGCCAGCCGTATCCTTATGCGCCCGGTCCTGGTCAGCACAGTTCCGCCGTCCCATCCCTCGCTGGGCTGTTCAGCGAGGCCACTTTAGGGACGCGCCTGCGCACGGCGTGTGGAACTAGTGTGGAAGCGAGCCGGTCAGCACGTCGTGCTGGAGGGCTTCCAGCCTGGCGGTGTCGAGACCCCGCAATTGAAACGCCCTGATGCCGTCGTGGCACGCGGCCGCGGCTTCCGCGTCACGCTCACTGCGGTACAAGCTGGTGATCAGCAGCTGCCAGACCTTGCCGTCGTCGGGCCGGTGGGCCGCCAGGCCTTCCAGTTCACCGACGGCCTCCCATGGTCGGCCGACGGCGATGCGGGCCTCCAGGCCGGTGATCAGCGCCGCCCGGTGCAGGTTCTGCAGCCGGGCGATCTCCGGGGACGCGAACGGCCAGTCCGCCGCGTCCGACAACGGCGCGCCGCGCCAGAGGCTCAGCGCGGCATCCAGCGTGGCCGCCGCCTCCTCGTGCAGACCCTGCTGGAACTGGCGGCACCCGGCCACCGCCTGCCGCTCGAACCGGACCGCGTCGACGCAGTCGGAGGCGATGTCCAGCCGGTACGCCACCCCGCCCCGCACGGTGTCGCTGACCAGCGCCCGGTCGTTGCCCACCACCGCGCGCAGGGCCTTGCGGATGTGCGCGGCGTGACTGGCCGTCGTCCGGGCGGCTCCCTCTCGCCGGTCATCGCCATACAACTGGCGCGCCAGCTTCAGCGCCGTCAGCGAATAGCCTTTCGCGCACACCAGCGCGAGAATCACCACCCGCTCCATCGGGCGCAACGTCACGCGCTGACCGCGCCAGTGCAGCACCGTCGGGCCGCCGAGGACCGCCAGATCGAACATGATCCCTCACAGAGGCCCAGATCCGACCCCCCAACCGAGCAAAGTACTGGCGGCATGACAAGGTCATGACATCTTCTGTCACTGATGCTGAAGTGCGTCCCGGCCTGCTCCGGGCTCCCAGCCTGGGCTGGTCGCGGGCCGGACGGTTCAAGGCCCGCTCGCACTGATCCGATCATGAATTCTTGGTGATATGTATACAAAAGCGAGTTAATAAGTCGTAACCTGTCGTAACCAGACGATCGCACGTGCTTGGGTTGGCCTGACTGGAGCTCAGCATTGAACCCGCGAGTACCTGTCCGCGCTCTGAACCGGCCGCCGGATGGCCCCATTGGTGAGGGCGGCGATGCTTTCGTGAGCGCTCGTTTAAACCCGATGAGCTCAGGCCCGCTCGGGGCCGGCCTCCGCATCCGGGTGCTAGGCCCGATGCTGATCGCGCAGGCCGGGACGGAAATCCGAGCCCTCGCGGCTGGCCAGCGCACGGTCCTGGGGCTGTTGGCGCTCAGCTACGGTTCGCCGGTGCGGCGAGAGTCGATCATCGATGTGCTATGGGGTGACCAGCCGCCCACCAGGGCTGCGGGCATCGTCCAGACCTACATCAGCAGGCTGCGATCGGTTCTTGACCCGGTCGGGGCGGGCGGGAGGGTGCACCTGCCCGCGAGCGACGGGGCCGGTTACCGCTTGCAGGCGACCGCGGATGAGCTGGACCTGCTGGAGTTCCGGTGGCTGGTCGACAGCGCGCGCCAGGCCTGCACGGCCGGTGATGCGGATCGGGCCTGCCGTGCGTATGAACGGGCGGTGGCCTTGTGGCGGGGGGAACCGCTGGCGGATGTCGATGCCCTGCGCGGGCATCCCGCGGTGGTGGCGCTGGCTGATGAGCTAGCCGCGGTGGTGCTGGAGTACGCCGATTCCGCGGCCTTGGCTACTGACGGGTGGCAGGATCGGGTGCTGCCTCATCTGCGGGCGCTGGCCGCCCGGGATCCCCTGCACGAAGCCTCGCACGCGCGACTGATGACGGCTCTGAGCGGTGCCGCGAGGCAGGCGGAGGCGCTGCGTGAATACCATGAGCTGCGGCGGCGCCTGGACGAGCAGCTGGGCGTGCGTCCGGGCCCGGCGGTGCGCGAGGCCTACGCCCAGATATTGCGCCAGGAGGCTCCCGCCCGGGCCAGGCCGGGTGCCACCGGTGACGGCTGGCCACCGGTGTTCCAGCTTCCGGCCGCGCTGGCGGACTTCACCGGCCGGGAGGCGGAGTGCCAGCGCATCGTCGGCGCCGTCTCGGCGGGCGATCATCCTGGGGTGCCCGTGGTGGCGATTTCCGGGCCGCCGGGCGCCGGGAAGACCGCCGTGGCCCTGTACATCGCGCACAAGCTCAGGGACCAGTTCCCCGACGGTCAGCTCTGGGTGGAGCTGACTGGATCGTCGGCGCGGCCCCGGACCGCCGGCGAAGTTCTCGGGGAACTCCTGCGCGCGCTCGGCGTGGACGGCTCCGGTATCCCCGATGGTGATGCCGAACGGGCCGTGTGTTACCGGTCGCGCCTGGCGGGGCGACGGATCCTGGTGGTGGTCGATGACGCCGCCAGCGCCGGCCTGGTCCGGCTGGTGACACCGGGCACGGCCGGGTGCGCGCTCATCGTCACGAGCAGGACCAGGCTCGAGGGCCTGGACGGCGCGCACCTGGTGCCGCTGGAGGCGATGACCGCCGACGACGCGGTCGGCTTGCTGGCCAGGATCATCGGTCCGCGCCGGATCGGGGCCGAACCGGACGCGGCGCGGGAGCTGGTGCGGGCCTGCGGGGCACTGCCGCTGGCGGTGCGTATCGTAGGCGCCAAGCTGGCCACCCGGCCGTCCTGGCCGGTCTCGGCGATGGCCGGAAGAATCACCCAGGGAAACAGCCTGATCGGTGAGCTGGAGGCCGGCGATCTGTCGGTGCGGGCGAGTATCGCGTCCAGCTACGAGTCCTTGCCCGAACGGCTCCGCCGGGCGTTCCGGTTGCTGGCCCTGCTCGGCCCGTCCGACTTCGCCGGATGGGTGGTCGGCGCCTTGCTCGGCGACGCCGAGTCCGACCAGGAGACCGATGTCGTCGGCGATCTGACCAGCCGGTCCCTGCTCACGCCGCTGGGCGTGGACGCTACCGGCGAACCCCGGTACCGGATGCACGACCTGCTGCGTGAGTACGCCTCCGTCCGCCTGGCCGAGGAGTCCGACTCGGACCAGACCGAAGCGCTGGACCGCCTGCTCACCGGATGGCTTCAGCTCGCCCAGCTCGCCGACAGCCGGCTGCCTCCCGAACCGTTCTTCCCGCCGCCCGTCCCGCAGCCACGGCCGGTGCTGATACCCGCGCAGGTGGCCGATCGGCTAACCGCAAACCCCATCGCCTGGTTTGCCTCGGAGCGGATCAACCTGTGCGCCGCGGTCGGGCAGGCACGCGACCTTGGTCGGCCGGACCTGACCCGCCAGCTGGCCGCGCACCAGAGCGCCTTCCAGCACCTCCAGGACCGCCACGACGACGCCGAACAGTTGTGGCGCATCGTCGCCGACAGCGCCGGTCGATCGGGAGACGCGGCCGCGGCCGCGTTCGCCCGGCTGAGGATCTGCTCGTCAATCGCTTCGCGCGGCCGTTCGGCGGAAGCGCTGGACGGGTTCAGCCGGTGCGTGGAGGAGCTGAGCGAGGCCGGGGAACTCGAAGCGGCGGCCTTGGCCTTCTACTTGCGCGGCTTCTGCCGGGTGGACCTCGACGATTTCGCGTTGGCCCGAAGCGACGCGGAAGCCGGGATCGCCCTGGCCCAGCGGGCGGGATCGACGCAGGCCGAGTTCGTCAACCGGCAGGTGCTGAGCCTCGCCCTCGCGAGCCTGGGACTCGCCGATGAGGCCGTAGAACAAAGCGAGCGGGCGCTGACCATGGCCGTCGGCCTGGAAGCGCCAACCTATGAGCTCACCGCGCTGCACAGTCTCGCTCACACCTGCAATCTCACCGGCCGGTTCGACCGCGCGGTACCGGTTTGCCTGCGCCGGATCGAGATCAGCCGGAGGCTAGGGCGCAGCTGCGGCGAGGCCCTGGCCCTGGGCGTGCTCGGCGACGCCTATGCGGGCCTGGGCCGCTACCAGGAAGCCGCCGACAGCCTGCTCCGGGCCCTGCCGATCTTCCGCGATCACGGCGTAGCGCGCCTGCACGGGCTGTGCCTGCTGAAGCTCGGCCGGGTCTATGAGGCAGTGGGTCGTTTCCCCGAGGCGATCGGTTATCTCGAGGAGAGCCAGGTGATATTCCAGCAACTCCGCGTCCCGCGCAAGGCCGAGCTGGCCAGTGCGGCCCTCGACCGGTGTCGCGCGGCGGCGCGGGCCGAGGGCGATCGTTAAGGACATCGGTAGCGGCACGTTAACCGCTGGCGGGGGATCCACCAGGCGGCCGCGCGGCCGCGGGATTCCGCGCGGGTGAGGAGTTCGGCTTCCAGCATGTTGTGCAGGCTGCCGCGGCCCAGGCCGCCTGCTTCGGGGAAGGTGAGCAGGCGCCTGCCCCAGGTCACCAGCGCGTCGGAGTCGGTCCGGGTGGCCAGCAGCCGCCGGCGGTCGCGCAGGGCCAGGAACAGGTACATGGCCGTCCGCTCGTCCGACTCGTCGCTCCGCACTCCGCGCATCAGCAGGTCGCAAGCGGCATCGAGGTCGTCGGGATCAGGCCGCGCCGCACCGGGCCAGGCATCGCGGTACCGGTCGTAGCTCAGCCGCCCGACCATCAGCGCCACATCCCGCCAGGCCGGACCGCCGGAGGGTAGCTCGTAGAGCAGCGCGGAAGAGATCGCGATGGCCTCGTTACGGTCGGCGCGGACCGCGGAAACCGCGACGGGATCGTCGTGATCCAGCCGCGCGGCCGCGCGGGTGAGCCGCTGATAGAGCAGGCTGGCGAGCAGGGCACGCGCCTGGGCGGCCTGCCGGGGCCCTCCGCTGGGCTCGGGGACGCGCACCACGGCGGACAGGGCCGCGCGGGCCTGCTCGATCGCCGCGTCCAGATCCTGGTCCGGACTCGCCGCGCGCTCGGCCAGGTCGCTCATGACCGATCCTCCCGGCGCCTGGCCAGGTGACGGCCGGCTCCGTCAGCGTCATACTCGGCCGTCACCTGGACCCTCGGCGTCACGGCGGCCATCACCGTGACCAGCTAGAGGTAGGGGAAACCGGAGTCCGGTGACCGCGGCCCGAACCACGGACCCCGGTCGGCGGCCTTCCGCAGCAGGAATAACAGCATGCACACGAATACATGTAAACCCCCCCAAGGGCTGACTATTCGTTGACCGGCGCCTACCCCACGGCGGGCTAAGGCCGGGACTAACAGCTTCGCGCCGCCTACCACGCGGCGGACGTCACACAGGCTCCGCAGGTTCTTCGCAGGCACTCCCCTCCCGAGTCCCATGAACATCAGGGTGAGTTTAATGTAGCTCGGTAAAGGATGTCTGTGTATACATAATTTACGTCAATTAAGATCCGGTTCCGGATCCTCGTCTGTTGAGAAGGCCGGCCGGCTCACGAGATCCTCGGCGGCGTAAGCGAACTCGGCGGCGGGCGGGTAGGCCGCGGTGGCCGCGAGCCAGCGGGTGCGCAGCGAGCCGATGATCTCCCCGGGTAGCGCGCCGGCCGCCGTTCCGCCGGCCAGGATCTCCACCGGCCCCAGCACGTACACCTCGGCCAGGGTCGGCAGGTCGGCGAACTCGGCCGCGGGGCATGAGCCGCCCGGCAGCCGGGTGGCCCGCTCGATCAGGCCCGCGCCGAGCTGCCAGACCGCCTGCCCTTCCCCGGCCAGGAGGCACTCCACCGCGGCCAGGATCTCCACCGCCATCGCGTACGACTCGGTGACCATCAGCCCGGCACCGAACTCCGCCGGGCTCGGCGCGTACGGCCCAGGTCCCGGGCCGCGCAGCCGGGCCAGAACAGCGAGATGGTCCAGGTGCGCCCCCTCGTGGATGCCGCGCCAGATCTGCTGGGCGAGCGGAGTGGCGGTGGACTGGACCTCGGCGACCGCGGTGCCCGGGCCGGGCAGCCCCGGCAGGCACATCCAGGTCCGCCGCGCCAGCCGCCTGGACACCGGCAGGCGCACGGTCACGTGCTCATCGGTGGGCAGCGGCCGGTAGCGGGCCCCCCAGGCGAGTTGCCGCTCGCTCGACAGCGGGCACGCGGGGCCCAGGGGAAGGACCGCGGCGGCCGTCATCAGAAGCTCGCCGAACCGTGCGATGAGCCGGGCCGCCCGCCAGGCGTGCGGCCCGACGCTGCGGATCGCGCCCGGCACCGGAAGGGTGTCGGGATACCACGACGGCACCGGCCCGGCCAGCCGGCGCAGCGAACGGAGCCTGGCGGCCTGCGGGCCGCCGGAGACGACGGGCACCGAGCGGATCACCTCATCGAGCGCGCCGAAGGCACCGGAGAGGTCCCGATTCGCCGGGCCGTCCACCGCGAGGCAGCCGACCGCCACGTCGGCCCACCCCCGCATGGTCCACGCGGCGGCCTCCGCGTCCGCGGCGGGCACCCCGACCGCCGCCTGCGCCGCGGCCATCGCCCACGCCCGCGCGTCCGCCGCCGCGACAGGCGTCAGCCCAGGAGCCCGAGCCCCTGGGCTGAACATCTCACCTAAACCCTTTGACCCATCCGGCACGGATCCGGCTCCGAAGTTAGCGAGGACGGCCGTCAAGGGTGCATAAACCCCATCCCGGGCGACCGCCCGTGAGTCGGCCATAATAGCTGAGCTAGCACAAAACCATCATATGGCTTTTAGTCATGAAAAATCGGACCTTCCGATCCCGGGGATCACCGCCTTCATCATGATCTCGGGAAATTCTTGGACAATGATGATCTTGGGGCATGATCATCCACACAGGGGAGGGTGCAGTGGCAACGCAGGACGAGCGGCTCGCGGCCATCGCCGCGGCGGCTGCTGCCACCCTGCGCCACGTTCCCTATCACGTGGTCCGGGCCGGCGACGTGGCCGCGGCGGTGCGGCTGCCCGGCGAAACGGGACGGTCCGCGGTCTGGCTCTACAACGAGGTGCGTAACCGCCGGGTGCTGGTCGCCCTGGCCGCGGCGCACGCCTGGCGCGAGTTCCCCGGACGCGTGAACGCCGCGCCGCCCGGGTTCATCCAGTCGGTGACGGCCGCCAGGTCGGCGGCCGCGGCGGCGCTGGGCGTCATCGTCGCGTTCCACCGCGCCGAGCAGGCGCTGATGACCCAGGTCGGATACGGGATCGGTGACATCTCGACGGCGGAGAAGCGGCAGCTCGCGTCCGGCACCGACCTGGCCCCGCCCGCCTGGCCGGACAGCTACTGGGGCCGGGTCGCGGCGGCGGCCTGGCACGGCCAGTGCGCGGTGTTCACCGATTTCCTCCGCCCGGTGCTGCGGGCCTGCGCCGAGTCGGTTACCTACCTGGCCGAGCCGAACGCCGCGGACAGCGCCGCCCGGCTGTCCGACATCGCGTTCCGGACCTGCCTCGCCGACCGCGAAGCACCCGTCGACCTGATCGCCCGCGGGCTCGCGGCGCTGTGGTTCGAGCGGGACCTGGCCCGGGTGGCCGGCACCCTGCCCCGTGACCTGGAAAGCAGCGAGATCGCGCTGGCCACGGTGGCCCGGCGCAGCACCGACCCGCGGGCCGAGGCGAACGCCAGCGCCGTCGTGGTCCGGGTCCTGCTCGAGGCCGGCACCCTGCACCAACGGTGTATGGGGGAGGCCCGGCAGACCGTCTCGCTGTGGCAGGAACTCGCGGCGAGCCCGGACGAGCCGGCCGAGCCGGGGATCTCGCTTATGTCCCGGGCCGTCTGGCACGACCTGCAGCGGCTCAGCGATGCCGCGAGCCATCTCGGGCTGGCCGCCGCGCGGTACGGGGACCGACGGGCCGCCGCCGAAGCGTGGCGGCTGTCCCGCCAGGTGGCCGAGCACGAGCTCGCGGGTGACCTGGCCAGGATGTCGCGCGCCGACACCAACCTGGCCGCGCTGGCCGCCGAGGCGGGGCGGCTGCGCGAGGCCAGCAGCCTCATCTCCGGCGTGTTCAGGACCCGGCTCGAACTCGTGGACCGCCAGCCGGAGAACGCGGCCGCCTGGCGGCGGCTGACGGTAACGGCCCGCGCCCGCGCCGACATCGCCCGGATCGGCGGCCAGGTCGCGGAGGGCGTCCGGCTGGCGGCCGACCTCCTCGCGGACCGGCAGTCCCGGCTGGGGGATCCTGCCCACGCCGACGTCGCCGAGGCCCGGCTCGTTCTGGGTCAGGCGCTGCTGGCGGCCGGGCTGCCGCTCCGCGCCCGCCGCTGCCTGGAGGAGGCCGCCGAATCCAGGCGCGGCAGGTTCCTGCCCGCGTCCTACCGAGCGCAGGAGGACCTGCTCTGGCTCGTCAGGGCGGCGCTGGTGCTCGAGCGCCCCATGCTCGCCATCGACCTGCTGGCCGATGAGGCGGTGCCGACCGACTGGTTCTGCGACCGGGTCTCTTTCCGCCTCGGCTACACCGCGCGGCGCCTGCTCGCGCTGGCCAGCGGCGCGCTCGGCCGCACCGCTGAGGCCGCGGCGGCCCTGCAGGCCGACCGGGAGCAGCTAAGCGACCGGCCGCTCTGCATCGGCCTGGATCCGCTCGTGGCCGACTTCGACCGGGCCATCGGCGAGGTCGCCCTGCTCAGGGGTGACTTCGCCGGCGCGCTGACCACGCTGGCCAAGCTCGCCGAGGCCGAGGCGCAGGCGCCGACCCCGCTGCCCACGCGGGGCTGGACACTGGTGCTGCTCGGGCGCGCGGCAGACCGGCTGGGCGACACCAGGCGCGCCGCCGGGTGCTTCCGCTCGGTCGCCGACCTGGTCTCCGACGGGATCGACCCCGGTCACCCCGTGATCCTCACGGCGCGCTATGACCAGGCCGTGCGCTGCGCCGCGACCGGGGACACCGGCGAGTCGGAGGACCTGCTCAGGCCCGTGCTCGACCGCACCCCGCAGGCCCACGGCTACCCGGCGCTCGGCGACGCTCATCCCCTGCTGGCCCGGGCGCGCGCCCTGGCCCAGCGCCTGGGCATCACCGTGCCCGACCCGACGACCGGCCCGGACGACGCGTCGCTGGACATCGATATCTGAGCGGCGACCGGGCTTGAACACCGGGAGCAGCGCGGCCGGCAGCAGCGCGGTGCGCACGGCAGCGCGTCCCCTCCCGGCTCTCACGTCCCGCCTCCCGACCGGGCCCGGCGCGCGGACGGCAGCGCGATGAGGTAGGCGGCGACCGCGGCCGCCAGGCCGGCCACGGTCAGCCACGCGGAGGAGGTCCGGTGCAGGGTGAGCGCGGCCAGGACCGCGCCGGTGCCGATCAGGCCTCCGATGACGAGGAATCCCTGGCGGCGGAGCCAGCGACCCGGCCGGATCAGCCCCGCGGGTGCGTCGGCGGCCAGCAGGTACGCGAGGATGAACACGCCCTCGGCCGCCAGCGCGGCGGTCCCGGCGCGCGAGTAGGCGCAGGACAGGACGGCCGCCGCCACCGGGATCGCGGGCCAGCCCCGGGCCCGCTCCCGTCGCTCCCCCGGGGTGAACGCCGCGCCCAGCACGGCGACGGCCCCCCCGCCCGCCGCGGCGAAGGCCCACGCGGGCGCCCACGCCAGCGGCCACGCCAGCACCAGCATCCCCAGGGCCACCGCGACGGCGCGGCTTGTGGCGCCCGCTACCGCGCCGCCCGCAAGGGTTTTCCATGATCGCGAAGAGTTGTTACCCTGCCGAGGCGCAAAAGTCTTCGTGATCATGGCCGGGCCGGGGCGGGGGGTTGCGGGCTCATCGCCGGGCCGCCAGGGCGCTGGTGGCCCGGCCCTGGCCGGGGGGCGGCTGGCGGAGCGGGGCGAGCACGCCGTCGAGTTCGGTCCCGGTGGGCCAGGCGAGCACCGGGATCCCCAGACCGCGCAGGGACGCGCGGGTCGCGGCTCGGTCCAGGCGCCACAGGCGCAACGCGAGACGTGCGTTCGGCGGTCCGTCCTGGCCGGGCGGCTCGTCGCGCAGCGTATCGACCACGATGAGCGGGAACCCGCGCTGGCGCAGGTCGGCGAGGGCGACGAAGCCGCGCGGGTCGAGCAGCGGGGAGAACACCACGACCAGCGTGCCCGGCGGCAGCGCGGTGCGCGGGATCCGGCCGACGTCGGGAGTGACGAAGCTGTCGTAACGGGCGGCGAGCATCATCTCGGCGATCCGGTAGAACTGCCGGTCACCGGAGGCCGGGCCCAGCCAGCGGAGCATGCCGCCCAGCACCACGAGCCCGGCCCGGTCGCTGACCCGCAGGTAGGCCGACACCAGCGCGGCCGCCCCGTGCACGGCCAGGTCCACCGCGCGTTCGGAGACCGGGCCTGCGTCGCCGAACGCGTCGATCATCACCACCAGGTCCGCCGCGCGCGCGGCGGCCCGCTGGTTCACGTGCAGCTGGCCGCGCCGCTGGCTCACCGCCCGGTTCACGTCGCGCAGCTGGTCACCGGGCACGTAGGGCCGGATGCCCGCGAACTCGACGCCCTCGCCCACGGCGCGGCCGGTATGCTCGCCGATCCGGCGCAGCAGCTCGGCGGGCACCAGGCGGGGGCGCATCCGCACCGGCCGCGGGAATACCTCCACCGGGTCCAGGGTGACCGGGACCACGGCCTGGAACCCGCCGAAGCCGGACCGGGCCGTCACCCGGACGGTGCCGGGCGAGTACCGGCCCCACCGGTCCGGATGCACCACCCACCGCGCGCTCGGCTGGCCGGACCCGGCTTCTCGCAAGAACGTCTGCGTCCGCTGCCCCGGGTCGGTCAGCGCGACCTGCGGCACCGTATCCAATTGGATCGTCACCTCGTCCAGCGGCCCCAGTTCCGGCCCCGAGCGGACCGTCGCGGTGATCGTCAGGTCCTCGCCCTCGAAACAGCGCGATCCGGATTCGGTCACGTCCACGGCCAGCTCGTCGACCCGCGGCCGGCGCGGCATCAGCGCGAGCGCGGCCAGCGCCGGCGCGGCCAGCAGGACCAGGGCCGGGTGACCGGTGACGATCGCGGCGGCCAGGGCGAGCAGCGCCGCCGTGACCAGGTTCCGCGACCGCGGGGCCGGAACCCAGCGCACCCGGACGGCCCCACCACGGCCGACCGCCGCGGGGGCCTCCCCATCGGCACGGCCGGCCGCCGTGATGGCCTCCTCATCGGTCCCGGCCGCGGGCTCGATGGCGCCCTCCGCCACCGGGTCCTCCGCGGGGGACGCGGGAGGGGAACCAACCGCCGTTCGGGGAAAATGGGGTTTTCTCATGTGGTGCTTCTGGGCACGGGGACCTGGGCCAGGACCTCCGCGGCCACGTCCTGGCCGGTCACCTGCCGCACCCACATCTCCGGGCGCAGGACCAGGCGGTGCGCGAGGGCCGGGACCGCGACCGCCTTGATGTCCTCCGGCGTCACGAACGACCGCCCGGCCAGCACCGCGTGCCCGCGGGCCAGCTGAACCACGGCCAGCGTGCCGCGCGGCGAGGCCCCGACCATGACCTGCGGGTGTTCCCTGGTGGCGTTGACCAGGGTGACCACGTAGGCCAGCAGGTCCGGGTGCAGCTGGACGGACTCCAGGGACTCGCGCATGGCCAGCAGGCGTTCGGCGTCGGTGACCTGGAGCGGGACCGGGGCGGCCGACCCGCGGGCGAGGCGGCGCCGGACCATCTCGGCCTCGCCCTCGGCGTCGAGGTAGCCGAGGCTGACCCGGGCGATGAACCGGTCGAGCTGCGCCTCGGGCAGCGGGTAGGTGCCCTCGTACTCGATGGGGTTGTCGGTGGCCAGGACCACGAACGGCCTGGGCAGCGGGCGCGTCACGCCGTCCGCGCTGACCTGGCCCTCGCCCATCGCCTCGAGCAGGGCGGCCTGGGTCTTCGGCGGGGTCCGGTTGATCTCGTCGGCGAGCAGCAGGCCGGTGAAGACCGGGCCGGGCCGGAACACCGCGTCGCCCGTGGCCAGGTCGAGCACCATCGCGCCGGTCAGGTCGGCGGGCAGCATGTCCGGGGTGAACTGGACGCGGGTGAACTCCAGCCCGAGCACTGTCGCGAACGTGCGCGCCATGAGCGTCTTGCCCAGCCCGGGCAGGTCCTCGATCAGGATGTGGCCGGAGGCGAGCACCCCGAGCAGGACCATCGTGACCGTGGCCCGCTTGCCGACGATGACCTGCTCCACCTCGGCGAGGACCCGCTCGGCCAGCCGCGCGGTGTCCGCGACCGCCGGTGTCAGTACGTCCGTCACGGTTCTCCCTCCAGAGCGGTGACGATGCGCTCGAGCGTGGCCCGGTCGACGCCCGGGCCGTCCGGGTCAAGCGCGTTCCCCGGTCGGCCCAGGTCGGCCACCGGCTGCGGCCGTCCCAGCGAGGCGGCCAGCCTGGTCAGCACCGGGTGCAGGCCGTGCTCGTAGTGGCGCCGTGACATCTGCGCCCACTCCACGTCCGAGGCGATCGAGGCGTAGGCCGGGAAATCCGCCGCCCGGACCGCTGGCCCCTTTCGCCGGTGCCGCCGGTGACCTTTATCCCGAACGGCCCGTGGTGTCTCATCCCGGACCAGCCCGCGGGCCAGAACCAGGACGCCCAGCGTGGCGAGCGCGGCCGCGTCGACCAGGCCCGTCGGCCCGGCCGCGGCGTACCCGGCGGCGAGCGCCCCGGCGACCCCGATCACCGCGGCGGCCAGGGCGACCACGCGGCGGGCGCGGCTCACCGGCCGGCTCCCTCGGGCGCCAGCAGGTCGGCGCGCATCTGCTCCAGCGCGCTCGCCGCCGCGCCCGAGTCGGCGCTGGTCATCGGCTCCGCGCTGTACCTGGCCCGGCGGAACAGGCCGGTCAGCACCTCCGGCGAGGAGGATCTGATGATCCCGGCGCCGGCCGCCCGGGCCAGGACCTCGGCGGGAGTGTCCGCTTCGGCCGGCGCGGAGCCCGCGGCGGCGAAACCGTGCTCCATCGCCGCGTAGCAGGCGATGATGGCGGCGCGGGGATCCGCACTGCCGGTCAGGGCCGCGTGCCCGGCGGCCAGGCTGTCCAGGATCCGGGCCAGGCGCGGGGACGGCCCGCGCGACCGGTCCGCGTAACGCCGGCGGCGGGACCACACGGTCATCGCGACCACGACGGCGATCGCGATCACCATCCCGGCGATGATGGGCCACGACGTGGCCGGGTGCTGGCTGCCCAGCCGGCCGGCCACCCCGGTCGGCACCACCCCGGGCCTGGAGGCCAGCCTCGCGGACGCGATGGCGGCCCGGTTCTTCTTGCTGAACAGCACGACGAACGGCGTGACCATCACGGCGATGGCGACTAGGACGCCGAGGGTCTTCGCCCACCACGGGAAGGGCGGCCGCGGGGGCTCGTCGGTGTCGGGGTTCTTCTTCCGCTCGGGTCGGGCCATGACGAGCACGATGATGAACGCGACCACCGCGATGCCCTCCCCGGTGGCTACGAGGATGGCGAGGACGGATCCGGTGACCCCGGCCGCGGCCGAGTGCGCCGCGCGCGAGAACGTGCCGTGCGCCCGGAGCCCGGCGACCGTGACCGCGAGCAGCACGGCGACCGCGGCGACCCGCGTGGCTCCCCCGGTGCGGCCCGCCGCCGCGGATCCCGGTGACAGGCCAGGCCGTTCGCGCATGGCTCACCCGCTCTCGCGCCGGCGGTGCCTCAGCCAGCTTATGCCGCGCGGGGAACGGCGGCCATCCCCCGCCGGGCGGGCCTACGGCTCCGGATGGTCAGGGAATCCGCACGTCGTGGTGCTGCCTCGCGAACTCCCGCTCCCCCTCGGTCAGGTCCGCCTCGCGGACCGGGACGACCAGGCTCCAGTGATGGCCGACTGGGCAGCGCTGCACCCTGGCCACCACCAGGTCCAGCGCCTTGAGCTTCACGCCGGGAATCCAGATCGTGGTGAACACGTGCCCCTGGCGGCACCGTACGACGACATCGGTGCCGAGCTTGTAGCCGAGCAGCCGCGCGACGGCGGTTCCTCCGGCGATCACGCCGATGGTGATCACAATCGGCGTAATGACTCTGCGTGACATCCCGTCATTATGGCACCCGGCGGATGAGGCGTTCAGGGCGAGTGGGCTGGCGGGCGCGCGGATCCCGGTCCCCGCCGGGCCACCCGGCTGCGGTACCGGGTGTCGAGGACCTGCGCCCCGGCGGCCAGCAGGCCCAGGAGGTCCAGGAGGACCAGCAGGACGGCCACCTTGACCACATCGGCGCTGGCGGTCAGGTAGCCGACCGACAGCAGCACGACCGGGATCGCGATCGCGACGACGGCCAGGGATGCGGCCGCCTCGACGTTGACCTGCTGCGGCGGCCGCGGGGCCGCGGCCGGGCTGGGGGGCAGGTCGGCGGTGACGGCGGCCAGGTCGGCGTAGGTCTTGGACGCGAACGCCTGGCCGATCCGGGTGTCCAGCTCGCCCTTGGTGAGCCGGCCCTGCACGAACGCGGCCTTGAGCGCGTCGATGACCTGCTCGCGGTCGGCGTGGGACGCACGCAGGCGGAGGCGCTGGCGGTCTGCCGCGGACTTGTGGCTTCCTGGTTCTGTCACCACCGGCGCCCTCCCGACAAACACGTGCAGCCCCAGGGTAACCCGGCGGCAGCCGTGCGGACGGCCCCGGCCCCAGGCCTACGGCCTAAGGCCGACGACCTTTCACCGGATGTGTTCGGCTGGTTCTCCTATGTAGCAATACGGCGATAATAGGGCGTGGACGAACTGCGGAGCGGCGTGGACGAGCCTGCGGACAGCGGGCGCGAGCGCGGCGCACCGGAATCTGGTGCCGGTGAGATGGCGCTTCGGCAGCGCGTAGAGCCACGCAGCCGCACCGAGTACGCGGCCGACCAGGAGCAGCGGGCGGTCTCCGGGTGGGCGCAGGATCGGATGGATGCGCCCACCCAGGACCTGCGGCGGTTCGAGCCCAGGCGGGCGGGGTTGCCAGAGGTCAGCGCCGGTGAGGCCGCGGCCTACCTCGACGCTCGTCGCGACGAGCGACCCTGGCTGGCGGCCGTGTGCGGCTGCCCGCCAGAGGTACAGCGGATCTTCGCCGCACTGGACCAGGGCCGCGGTCACGCCCACATCCGCCACGAGGGCTGGGTCACCGAGGAGATGAACCAGCGGCGGGTGGCCTACCTGGAAGATCCCGCCCAGCTTGACGCGACCAAGCGTGCGGCGGGCATCGATGGCCTCTCGTCTGGTAACCAGCCGCACCGGTGCGGAAGCTTTGCCACGCGGATAACGGACCCTGAAGCCTTCGCGTTCGCCGTTACCCGCGCCGCCGAGCACCCGGACGTGCGGGCGGCGCTAGAGGCGGACTTCAAGGAGAGGCGGGCTCCCAGCCATGTCGTCCTGCCGATAGCTGACTTGCTGGGCTCCAGAGGCCACCGGTATTGCACGGGCTGGCAGTTGGAAGCGGTAGACGGCAGCGTGAAGGCGGCCCAGGCACGCCGGGACGCGTTCGCGGCGACACTGGCCCGAAATGCCATCCCAGAAATACCCGAGCCGAAGGTTCGGCCGGTAGGGACATTCGACGGGGGAACGATGCTCCTTACGTTCGGCCCCAATCGTGCGCGCAACGGGTATGAGATCGTCACTATGTATGTGAACCCGCCTGAGCACGGGTCTGGGAGAGATGCCAGGTGAATGAGGCTTACTGGGCGAAGCACCCGTCTGGGCCCTTCGCGACGCTGATCGAAGTGGCGGCAACTTACTGCCATCCCGAAGCCTACGACGGCTCCTACGCGGACCTTGTAGAGCGGACTCGTTCGCCAGATCCCGGCGATCTCGAGATCCGCGCGTTCAAAGAGCAGTTGCGGCAGGCGCTAGCCGATCCGGCTCGACTGCCTGACGACGAGTTGTTCAAGGCGGTGGATTACGGCGACGGAAGTGACGAGAAGTTCCTGCGTCGCTTGTGGCGCGACCTGTATGGCGATGAGCCGATCGGCAGGTCCTGAACTCACCTTCCAGACGGTCCGCGAATCGCGGAACGTCCGGCGCGGGCGTCTAGGCCGCGCCGAAGTCGAGGGACTGCGGCTCGTCGGGGAGCGGCGTGATGGTGATGGTGGTGGTGACGGGCGTGTCCTCGCTGGCCTCTTCGAAGCGCAGCCGGGCGAGGTCCACGGCTCCGGCGCCGCTCAGCAGCGCGCCGAAGAGCAGGCGCCTGGCCTGCTCCGCCACATCGAGCACGATGGCGACCTCGGTCCAGTCGGTGGTCCCGCGAAGCGCCCGGTCCTGCATATTGTCGAGTACGAGCGTCCCGTTGGGGTCGTCCACGCGCAGCCAGAGCCCGGCCCAGTCGGTGACCTCACGGGTGCGCATCACCGCGCTGTAGCGCACCCGGCGGCCCAGGTAACGGGGGGCCGCGATGGTTTGCACCAGCGCACCGAAGCCGTCGGGTTTGGTGACGGTAGCGCGCAGCCGCAGTTGCGCCACCCGGTCCTCGCCGTACGCGATCCCGGGGAGGATCCCGGCCTCGTAGTCAGGGGCCCGGCTGCCGGTGATGTGCCAGGGCGCCGGGAGCGGTTCGAGCTCCGCTAGGCCTTGCAGGTGGGCCAGGGCCTGGGTGTAGTGCTCGCCGGTTTCGGCCATGCGGGCGCGGACGAGTCGCTTGAGATCCTTGTTCTGCGGCACGGTGAACAGCCTCCGTCTCGATGACCGCCCCAACGCCCGTGGCCGGGCCGGCCCGATGACAGGCAGGCAGACGTCCGTTCGCCATGCATGAAACAAAGTCCGGGAGTGTGCCCCCCTTCGCCCCTGACCTGGCCCCGTTGGGGAAGGGCCGCCGGGCTCGGCGTCAGACCGCGCCGTTGCCCCCATCGTGGATCACGGGGCACGCCGGGTCAATGGCTTATCTCTACACTCGGTGGCGTGACCGGTCTTCCCACGCTGGTGGTGGTCAGCGGCCCCGCCGGGGCCGGCAAGACGACGCTGGCGCACCGGCTGGCCGAGGCCGTGGGGTGCCCGGTGGTCAGCCGGGACGAGATCAAGGAAGGAATGGTGCACGCCAGCCCGGGGTTCGTGCCCGCGGTCGGCGACGAGCTCACCGTGCGGACGCTGCCCGTCTTCTTCGGCGTGCTCGAGTTGCTGCTGCGGGCGGGGGTGACCACCGTGGCCGAGGCCGCCTTCCAGGACCGGGTGTGGCGGCCGCGGCTGGAGCCGCTCCGGGGCCTGGCCGAGTTCCGGATCGTGCACTGCGTGGTGGGAGCGGACGTGGCGCTGGAGCGGATACGCAGGCGCCGGGGTGAGAATCCGCTGCGCCGGGCGCACGCGGACTCGGCGGCTGGCTATGACGCGACACAGCGACTGGGCCACGGCACGTTCAACCGCGTCGCGATCGAGGCTCCTGCCCTTGAGGTCGATACGTCCGATGGGTACCGGCCCGGGCTCGATGAGATCGTCGCGTTCGTTAACGGCTAAGGTCCTGCGCCCCAGGAGGGGGCGTGCGGCCAGCGGACGGTCCACGCGTCCCCGGCCAGGTGACGGTGCAGGCGCAGGAGCGTCGAGCCGATTCCCGGGGACCCCTGCAGATAGGTGGTCTCCGGTGGAAGGTCCGGGTCGGGACGCCGGAACTCGTAATTGGACCACCGCATCCCGGACTCGTCCTCGATCGCGCGGCTCAGGATGTCGTCGACGAGGGTGACGGCGAAGGCCAGATCCTCGGGCCTGCCTTCCAGGCGGTGCAGGTCGAGGAAGAACTCGGCGACCCCGGCCGAGCCGCAGCAGCGGGCGACGTTGTCCCAGAACCCCGGCTCCCTGCGCGCGGGGATACCGCTCAGCAGGTCGGCCCGGGCGGCCCGGCGGAGCCAGGTTCTCCAGGTGGCTTCGCCGGTGGTCAACTCCAGCTGGCGGAACAGCCAGCCGAGCCCGGGCGGACCGTGGCACCAGCCCAGCGTGAACAGGTCCGTGCCGTCGGGTTCGTGGTGGTACGCCGCGCACGTGTCGTCATCGGTGCGGACGGTGGTCATGATCCACTCGGTCGCGGCCAGGCTGGCGTCCAGGAACCGCCGCTCACCGGTGACCTCCGCCAGGCGGCCAGGAAGAAGCCGATTCCGGCGGCGCCGTGCGCGAAGTTCGGGAAACGGCGCTTGTTGCCTGGACGCATGGCCTCGTACGCCGGGCCCAGGGACCACCGGATTCCCGCGGGCGCCGTCTCCGCCTCGGCCAGCAGCCAGTCCCCCGCGCGGACCGCGAGTTCCACGGCCGCCGGGCCGAGGTAGTCGGCGCCCGGGGCCAGCATCAGGCACCCGATACCCGCGGTGCCCCACACCATCTCGGTCAGGCCGTGCCAGTGCACCCCGGTATCGGTGACCGACGCCTTCGCCGCGATCGTGTCGAGGACGCGTCCGGCCAGCTGACGGGCTCGCTCATCACCAGCCACCTCGGCCAGTTCGGTGAGCACGACGACCCAGCCACCCACTCCGGTCAGCAGACCGCAGCCCGCCCATTCCTCCGCGGAAGGGCCGAGATGGTTCTCCATCCAGCGGGCACCTTCGCGCGCGGCAAACATCCAGCGTGCGTCGCCGGTGGTGCGGAATGCTTCCACGAAGAACATCGTCGGGGCGGCGGTGCCCCAGCCGAGCCCGGGATCCACGTCGGCGGATACTCCCGGCTGAACTGGCCAGGACCAGCCCTGCGGGCTACGGTCGGCGGTGGCGAGCAGCCACTCCCCGGTCCGCTCGGCGGCGGCTAGGTACGACACAACTCGCAG